>Ga0164243_10000439_pt1 | contig 79052 bp, 74 predicted proteins | sample OricompcompostOP_FD_108781 | JGI IMG/M metagenome (GOLD analysis project Ga0164243, IMG submission 108781) | Organic Plus compost microbial communities from Emeryville, California, USA - Original compost - Organic plus compost (OP) | ecosystem: Engineered > Solid waste > Mixed feedstock >... | reverse complement strand
TTCCACAGCGACTGGTGGGTGTGCATGCCCGAGCCGTTGTCGCCGAACAGCGGCTTCGGCATGAAGGTGGCCGTCTTGCCCCACTGCTCCGCCGTGTTCTTCACGATGTACTTGAACTTGAGGATGTCGTCCGCGGCCCGCACCATCGTGTCGAAGCGGTAGTTGATCTCCGCCTGGCCGCCGGTGCCCACCTCGTGGTGGGCGCGCTCGAGGATGAGGCCCGCCTCGATGAGCTTGAGGGAGATGTCGTCGCGCAGATCGGCCTGCTTGTCGACCGGGCTCACCGGGAAGTACCCGCCCTTGTACGGCGTCTTGTTGCCCAGGTTGCCGCCCTCCTCGGCGCGGCCGGTGTTCCAGGCGCCCTCGTGGGAGTCGACCGAGTAGAAGCTCGAGTTCTGCTTCACCTCATAGCGGACGTCGTCGAAGATGTAGAACTCGGCCTCGGGGGCGAAGTACGCGGTGTCCGCGATGCCGGTGGAGGCGATGTACTTCTCCGCCTTCTTCGCGACCTGGCGCGGGTCGCGGGCGTAGATCTCGCCGTTGCGCGGGTTGTAGATGTCGAAGACGATGATGAGGGTGCGCTCGACGCGGAACGGGTCGATGTACGCCGTCGTCACGTCGGGGATGAGCTGCATGTCGGACTCGTGGATGTTCGCGAATCCCCGGATCGAGGAGCCGTCGAAAAGCTGACCGATGGTGAAGAAGTCCTCGTCGACGGTGGACGCGGGGATGTTGAAGTGCTGCTGCACACCCGGAAGATCCGTGAAGCGGATGTCCACGAACTTGACGTCCGTGTCCCGGATGAACTTGAGCACCTCGGAAGAGTCGCTGAACATGGTGTGATGCTTCTCCCAGAGCTCTGATACGAAGGGAATGCCGCGACGCGGGTCGCGACCTCCAGGTTAGGGGCCGGGGGTTTCCCGCCCGTTGCCCTCATGTTTCGCGCATGTTACGTGCGGCGTGTTTCTGCGGTTCGCGGCCCTCGGAAGATGCCTCCGGCAGGGTTCCCACCGCGTCGGGAGGGCTGCGGCGCCGCGTAGGATCGAACGGTGACGCAGCGCGAGTCCGGTCCCCGTCGGTTCGGCGAGCTCGCTCCCAGCAGCTACCCCGGAGAGCGGCTCGGTCTTGCCCGGAGCGGCCCGCGCTCGGTGGGCCGGGTGGGCCGGCGCCTGCTGGGCGTCTTCATCGACTGGGCGATCGCGTGGCTGCTCGTGGTGCTCGTGCCCGGCCTGGACCAGAGCCTTCGCTCGCTCGTGGTGCTGGCGATCTTCGCGGTGCTGCAGATCGTGTTCATCCCCACGATCGGCGGGAGCATCGGGCATCGCGTGGTCGGGCTTCGCGTCGTGCCCATCGCCGGCGGCTGGGTGGGCGTGTGGCGGCCCATCGTGCGCACCGTGCTGCTGTGCGTGGTCATCCCCGCGCTGGTGTGGGACTCCGATCAGCGCGGGTTCCACGACAAGATCGCCGGGACCGTGCTCGTCCGCGCGCGCTAGCGGCGGGGACCGCGGCGGCCGGCGCCGACCGATGGGCGCGACCGCTGCTCGGGCGGTGTCAGCGCATGCGCTGCGGGCGCACCTTGAGCGGGTCCACGCCCTTCGGGATCCCTATCGGCGTGCCGGCGAGGGAGTGCAGACGGTTCGTGATGGCCTGCACCTCGGCCTTGGTGAGGCTGCTCTTGATCTTGGTCAGCTCGCGCGGGACCTTGTACAGCGGGGTGGAGTCGGGGTCGGGGCCCACGTAGAGGAGGGTGATGGGAACGTTCTGGAAGGTGCGCGTCAGGCGCCGAGACTCGTCGGCCAGCATCCTCTGCGTACGGGACTTCGGGCCCTCGCCGATGAGGACGATGCCCCCACGGCCGGTGACCCGGTAGACGGCGTCCTGCGTGCGCGGGTTCACGGCGACGGGCATCTCGTCGCCCCGCCAGGATCGGCGCAGTGAGCTCTTGATCACGGCTCCGGTCGCGCCCGGCTGGCCTTCGATCTGACTGTAGGCGGCGCGCTCCGCGCGGCGGCCGAGCACGAGCAGGCCCAGCAGCACGCCGAGCAGGACCCCGACGACGATCCACAGGATCATCGTGATGACGTTTCCCGGCGTGAACAGGGCCGCGAGCACGCCCAGCACGATCGGCCCGAGGACCACGAGCAGGAGCCACGGGATGAGCGCGCGGTCGTTGCGGCGCGTCATCTGGAAGACCTGCCACATCTGAGCGATGCGGCCGGGCTCCTTGCTGCGCGGGGAGGAGTCGGAGGAAGCACGGGCCATGTCCTCAGAATATCGGAGCGCTCCTGCACAGGGGCAGCTCCCGGAGCTCTCTGCCCGAGTGGCGCGACCGCCCCCAGCGTGCCGCGATGCCGGGTGAGGATCGCTGCATGACGGATGGCGAGCCCTGGGAGCATCCGGCAGCAGGGCCCGGCGGCTATCCGCTTCTGGGCGAGCCGGTGCGCGAGGAGGACGGGCGCGAGTGGCACCCCTCGGAGGGCGCCGCGGGCGAGGCTCTTTCGATCGTCCTGCCCGGATCGGCGGCAGAGGAGTGCGCGCTCTACGCGGACGCCCTGCTGGCCGCGCGCTCGGGCCATCTGCCGGAGCTGACGGACGTCTTCGAGCTGCCTGGCGCGGAGCGGGATGGCGCGGAGGTGGGCGTCGCCGTGCGCGCCGTGCAGGGGCCCAGCGCCGCCGAGCTCTTCGCGTGCAGGCCCGCGCGCGCCGGCGAATGCGTCACCGTGCTCGTCGCTGTGCTGCGTGCTCTGGGGGCCCTGCGCGTCGCCGGCTTCACGGTCCGCGAGCCCCGCCTGCAGGCGGTCCGGGTGCAGTCAGCGGGCGTGCCGGTCCTCGTCGCCCTGTCGGGCCTGTGCCGACTGCCAGGTGACGGCGAGCCGATGAGGGCGGCGGCGGGGGAGGGGCACGCCGGAATCGGCCGCTTCGCGGCGAGCTGTGCCGTGGCCTGCGGGGGTGACCCTGAGCGCTGGCGTGCCGAGCTGCTCGCCGCCCTCAGCGAGGCGGAGCCGGAGCATGCACTCGAGGCCGCCGAGGCGGCCGCCTTCCGGTTGGCAGACCCGGAGCCCATCCGGCTGCCGCTGCCCTCAGGCGAGCGCGCACCGCTGCGTCGGGCGCGCCGCCGCCGCTCGGGCGGTGCCGAGCACGGGGCCGCGCAGCAGCCGCTCTCGCGGGATTCGCAGGGCCGTCCTGCGCGATCCCGGCCCGGTCTGGCTGCCGCCGCCCGCTCGGGAGTCGACACGCTCGCGGGGGATCACCGCCTCAGCCGGCTGGCCGCTGCCGCTCGGCCGCGGCGCGCACTGTTGGCCGGCCTGGCCGCCGGTGTGCCGCTGGCGGTGGTCGTGCTCGTGCTCCTGCCGGGCGCCGAGCACCCAGGCAGCTCGGCGGCGGGTCCTGGCGCGAGCGCGGCGCCGGGCGCGGAGGACGGCGGGCTCAGCGGGTCTTCCGCCGGTGCCGTGGAGCCCAGTCCGGCCGCCGGGCCGGGCAGATCGCCCGGTGTGACCCCGAGCGCCTCCCCAGCTGCGCCCCGGCCGCCGGCACCGGGGGCGGGAGAGCCTCGGGGACAGCCGCCTGCGCAGGGTCAGTCCGCGCAGGGCCAGGGCCGCGCGCAGGGGCAGCTCCCCCAGGCTCAGCCCCCGGAAGGAGGGAGCCAGGTGCGCCCCGGCGGCCTGGACGGCGACGATCCCGTGGCCGCAGCGCATGCTCTGGTGGAGGCCGCGGCGGTCTGCGCGCGGGGGAGCGCACCGGAGTGCTGGACGCTCGTGCTCCGGCCCGATGCCCTCGTGGACGGGCAGCGCCTGGGCGCGCTGCTGCGCGAGCACGGCCTGCTGGACGCCAGCGGAGCTGTGCCGAAGAGCGCGCCCCAGCTGGTGTCCCGCAATGGCGACGCCGCCGTGGTCACCTTCGCCGGCTCTGCGGGCCCGCAGACGCCGCCGGCCTCGCTCCTCATCGTGAGGGGCGAGGCCGGCTGGGGGATCCGGGCGCTGTATTGACCGCCGCAGCGCGTGTCAGATGCCGAGGTCCGCCTCGAAGGCGCCGGCCTCCAGGCGCGTCTTCACCTGGGTGAGGAAGCGTGCCGCATCGGCCCCGTCGATGATCCGGTGGTCGTAGGACAGCGCGAGGTAGACCATCGAGCGCACGGCGATGGCCTCGCCCTCCGAGGTCGCGACGACGACCGGGCGCTTCACGACGATGCCCGTGCCCAGGATCGCCGACTGGGGCAGGAACACCACTGGCGTGTCGAAGAGCGCGCCGCGCGACCCGGTGTTCGTCAGGGTGAAGGTGCCGCCGGCGAGCTCGTCGGGCTTGAGCTTGTTGTCCCGGGTGCGGGCCGCGAGGTCCGCGATCTCGACGGCGAGCTGCGCGATGTTCTTGTCGCCCGCGTCCCGGACCACCGGCGTGAGCAGCCCCCGCTCCGTGTCCACCGCGATGCTCAGGTTCTCGCTCGGCGGGTAGACGATGTTCTCGCCGTCGACGGTCGCGTTGACGATCGGGTAGCTCTTCAGCGCCTCGGTGGCCGCCAGCGCGAAGAACGGCAGGAAGCTGAGCTTGGTGCCGGTCGCCTGCTGGAAGCGGTCCTTCACGGCGTCACGCAGCTGGGCGATCGCCGTGACGTCGACCTCGACCACGCTGGTGAGCTGGGCCGTGTTCTGCATCGAGATCACGGCGCGCTCCGCGACCACCTTGCGCAGGCGGGTCATCGGGACGGTCGTGCCGCGCAGCGGCGAGACCTCCGCGGCCGCAGCGGCAGGGGCGGAGGGGCTCGGCGCCGCGGGAGCCTGGGGCTGCCGGGCCGCGGCCGCAGCGGCGAGGACATCCTCCTTGCGGATGCGCCCGCCCACGCCGGTGCCCTTCACCGTGGCGAGGTCCACGCCGTTCTCGGCCGCGATCTTCCGGACGATCGGCGTCACATAGCTGCCGCCGCTGTGCGACCCGGAGGCAGCCGGCGCTGCGCCGGCGGGCGCTGCGGCAGGAGCGGGCGCTGCGGCGGGAGCCGGGGCCGAGGGGGCGGCCGGGGCCGCCGCGGCAGCAGGCTGAGCAGGCTGAGCCGGGGCAGGTGCCGCCGCGGCAGGCTGGGCAGGCGCGGGCGCCTCCTCGGCGGGCCGGGCGGGCGCGGGCGGTGCGGCGACCGGCTCCGGCGCGACGGCGGGAGCGGGCGCGGCGGCGGGAGCGGGCGCGGCTGCGGCGCCGCTGCCCACCACGGCGAGGACCGTCCCGACGGCCACGGTCTCGTCCTCCTGCACGAGGATCTGCTGCACAACGCCGGCGACCGGCGAGGGCACCTCGGTGTCGACCTTGTCGGTGGAGACCTCGAGGATGGGCTCGTCCACCGCGACACTGTCACCGACCTTCTTCAGCCAGCGGGTGACGGTGCCCTCCGTGACGCTCTCGCCGAGGGCGGGCAGCACGATCTCCTGGCCCTCGCCACCGGCCGGGGCCTGCTCGGCAGCGGGCTGCTCGGCGGGTGCGGCCGTGGCGGCCTGCGCGGGCTGGCTGTCCGCAGGGGCGGCCGTCTGAGCGGGCTGGGCGGGAGCCGCAGCAGCCGGCTCGGCCTGCGCGGCCGCAGCCGCGGGCTGCGCCTCCTCCGGCGCGGCCGCGGCAGGGGCCTGCGGTGCGGCACCGGCGCCGCTGCCGTCGCCGACAACCGCGAGGACGGTGCCGACCTCGACGGTCTCGTCCTCCTGCACGAGGATCTGCTCGACGACGCCGGCGATGGGGGAGGGGACCTCGGTGTCGACCTTGTCGGTCGAGACCTCCAGCAGCGGCTCGTCGACGGCGACGGTGTCGCCGACCTTCTTCAGCCAGCGGGTGACTGTCCCCTCGGTGACGCTCTCGCCGAGAGCGGGAAGAACGACCGACTCACTCATGAGGGATTCTCCTTAGGCCTGTCGATTTGCCGGATCAGAGCGTGTGCAGCGGCTTGCCCGCGAGGTACAGGAGCGCCTCGCCGGTCGCCTCGTTCTGCGAGGGGTGCGCGTGGATGAACGGCGCGATGTCCTCGGGGTAGGCGTCCCAGTTCACCAGCAGCTGCCACTCGCCGATGAGCTCGCCGACGCGCGCGCCGATGCCGTGCACGCCGACCACCGGGCCCTCCTTGACCCGCACCACCTTCACGAAGCCGGAGGTCTCCAGGATCTCGCTCTTCGCGTTGCCCGCCAGGTTGTACTCGTACGCCTCGACCGCGTCATCGCCGTACTGCGCCTTCGCCTTGGCCTCGGTCAGGCCCACGGACGCGACCTCCGGGTCGCAGTAGGTGATCTTCGGGATGTTGACGTCGGAGACGACGAGCGGCTCGAGCCCCGCGATCTCCTCGGCCACGAAGATGCCCTGCTGATAGCCGCGGTGCGCGAGCTGCAGACCGGGCACGATGTCGCCGACGGCATAGACGCCCGGGACGTTCGTGCGCAGGCGCTCGTCCGTCGGGACGAAGCCGCGATCGAGGGTGATGCCCTGCTCCTCCAGCCCGATGCCCTGGGTGACCGGGCCGCGTCCGACCGCCACGAGGAGGATGTCGGCCGACACCGTGGTGCCGTTCTCCAGGGTCACGACGACGCCGTTGTCGTCCTGGCTGACCGACTGGAACCGCACGCCCAGCGAGTACTCGATGCCGCGCTTGCGGAACGCCCGCTCCAGCGCCTTGGAGACCGCCTCCTCCTCGTTCGGCACGAGGTGCGGCAGGGCCTCGATGATGGTGACCTCGGCGCCGAAGGAGCGCCAGACGCTCGCGAACTCGACGCCGATGACGCCGCCGCCGAGGACGGCGACGCGCTGCGGGACGAAGTCCAGCGTCAGCGCCTGCTCGCTCGTGATCACGCGGCCGCCGATCTCCAGCCCGGGCAGCGTGCGCGAGTAGGAGCCGGTGGCGAGCACGAGGTTGGTGCCGGTGTAGGTGTCCGCGCCGACCTGCACAGTCTTCGGGCCGACGAGCTTGCCCTCGCCCTCCACGATCGTGATGCCCCGCGCCTTGAGCAGGCCCTGCAGGCCCTTGTACTTCTTCGCGACGATGCCCTCGCGGTAGGCCGTGACGGCGTTGATGTCCACGCCCGTGAAGCTCGCCCCGATGCCGTAGGTGGCGGCGTCCTTCGTGACGTCGGCCACCTCGGCCGCGTGCAGCAGCGCCTTCGTCGGGATGCAGCCGCGATGCAGGCAGGTACCGCCCAGCTTGTCCTTCTCGATGAGCGCCACGCTCATCCCCAACTCGACGGCGCGGATGCCGGCCGCGTAGCCGGCGCTTCCACCTCCGAGAACGACAAGGTCAAAGGCGTTTTCCGACAACGGGTTTCTCCCTATACGTGATATGTGCGGGCGTCCGCTGGCCTCCGGTCCGCTGGTGGCTGCCCGGAGACCTCGTCAAGCCTATACCTACGCTCGAATGCGCCAGGGCGAGCGGCTCAGTCCGTGGAACGCTCGAGGAAGCGGATCAGGGCGCGCACGGCGACCCCCGTGGAGCCCGGGCCGGTGAAGCCCCAGGCGCCGCCGTCGTTGTACGCCGGGCCGGCGACGTCCAGATGGGCCCAGGGGATCCGGCGGGCGTCGTCCTCCGCGCCGGTCTGGGCCTCCGCCCGGTCCTCGGCGTCGGCGCCGCCAGCCCCGCCGGCCCGTGCCGTGCCGACGAACTCGCGCAGGAACACGGCGGCCAGGAGCATCCCGGCGGCGGTGTTGCCCGGCTTCACGTTCGCGATGTCCGCGACCGAGGAGTCGAGCATCGGGCGCAGCTCCTCGGTGAGCGGCATGGGCCACAGCAGCTCCCCGGCGTCCTCGCCGGCGGCGCGCAGCCGTTCCAGCAGCTCGGGCTCTCCCATGATGCCCACGGTCCGCTTGCCGAGCGCGACCGAGGCCGCACCCGTGAGGGTGGCGACGTCGACGATGGCGTCCGGCTGCTCCTCGCTCGCGGCGACCAGTCCGTCGGCGAGCACCAGCCGGCCTTCCGCGTCCGTGTTCAGGACCTCGACGGTGGTGCCGCCGCGGATGACGAGCACGTCCCCGGGGCGGGTGGCGCTGCCGGAGGGCATGTTCTCCGCCAGGCAGAGCCAGGCGGTCGCCCGGACGGGCAGCCGCAGCCGGGCGGCGGCGATCACGACCGCGAGCGCAGTGGCGGCGCCGGTCATGTCGTACTTCATCCCGATCATCGACGCCGGGGGCTTCAGCGACAGGCCGCCGCTGTCGAAGGTGATTCCCTTGCCGACGAAGGCGAGGTGGCGGCTCGCCCTCTCGGGCGCGTACCGCACCCGCACCAGCCGGGGAGGGCGCTGCGAACCGCGGCCGACGCCGAGGATGCCGCCGAAGCCGTCCCGTGCGAGCGCCTGCTCGTCCCACACCTCGTATTCGAGGCCGAGGCCCTCGCCGAGCTCCCGGGCACGCCGGGCGAAGCTCTCCGGGTACAGCTCGGAGGCCGGGGTGTTCACGAGGTCCTTCACGGTCGCGACCGCCTCGGCGAGCGTGCTCGCCCGGGCCACCAGGGCGGGATCGGCTGCTGCGCCGTGCACGGAAACCGCCGCGACGGGCCTCTTCTGCTTGGCCGCGGAGCGTCCCCGGAACGTGGTGAAGGAGTAGGCGCCCAGGGCGGCGCCTTCCAGGATGGCGGCGAGCTGCGCGGGCTCGTCGCCGGGGGCCTGGATCGCGACGCGGTCCGCGCCGGCGAGCTGGCGCACGGCGCTGCCGGCGGCCCGGCGCAGGGCTGCAGGCTCAGGCCTCGCGCCGGCGCCGGCGACGGCGACGGTGCGGTCCGCGCCCCCGAGCGTGACGGGGATGCGCGCGAGCGAGTCCGCCGCACCGCTCGCACCGGCGCGGGCGGCGAGCTTCGGGGTGATGACCGCGGCCAGGGCCGAGCCCTCCAGGCCGAGCAGGCGGGGAGGTCCTTCGGCGGTGCTGACGGCGAGCACGACGATCGTCTCGGCGGGGTCGCTCGTCACGTCGGCGGGATCCAGGCTGAGCTCGGGCACGGTCGGCATGCGCCCCATGCTAGGACGGGCCGCCGCGCCGGGCGCGCCATGCCGCGAGGGAGCCCTCCGGTCCGCCGCCGCCGCGCCCGCGCGCGCCCCCTGAGCGTCGCGCCGAGACGTAGACTTGAGGCATGCGAGATCCGGCTGCTCTGTACGAGGTTGTCCCGGAGGTCGCGGCCGAAGTGGCCCCGGGCCTGCCGCTCGTCGTCGCGCTCACCGGGTTCTCCGACGCGGGCTCGGCAGTGTCGCAGCTGGGCGACTACCTGCTCGGGACGCTCACCTCCCGCACCCTCGCCGTGTTCGACACGGACGAGCTGCTGGACTATCGCTCGCGACGGCCGATGGTGCTGTTCGACGAGGACCACATCGCCGAGGTGGCGGTGCCGGAGCTCGCCCTGCACCTGGTCCAGGACGAGTTCGGCCAGCCCTTCCTCGCTCTCGTCGGCTTCGAGCCGGACTTCCAGTGGCTGCGCGTCCAGGAGGCGATCGTGCAGCTCATCGACCGCTTCCAGGTCTCCAGCACCACGTGGGTCCACGCCATCGCGATGCCGGTGCCGCACACCCGCCCGATCGCGGTCACCGTCAGCGGCAACAGGGCCGATCTCATCGAGTCGCTCTCGGCCTGGAAGCCCACCTCGCAGTTCCCCGGCACCATCGCGCATGCGCTGGAGCACCGCCTGCTCGCGGCCGGCTACACGGTGACCGGCTTCGCCCTGCTCGTCTCCCACTATCTGGCGGACGCGGAGTACCCCTCCGCGCTGCTGGCCGCGCTGGAGAGCATCAGCGCGGCGACGGGCCTCATCTTCCCGACCGATCGGATCCGCGAGGAGGGGCGGGAGTTCCTCGCCCGCATCGAGGAGCAGGTGTCCTCCAACGAGGAGACCCAGCGGCTGGTGGCGAATCTGGAGGCGCGGCACGACGCGTACATGGAGGGCACCACCGTGCGCTCGCCCCTCACCGAGGACGACGGCTCGATCCCCTCCGCCGAGCAGATCGCCAGCGAGCTGGAGCGCTTCCTCGCCTCCCGCCGCGAGGGCGAAGAGGGCTGACGCCGCGCCCGTGCCCGTCCCTTCGCTCCCCGAGGCGTGAACAGCCGCCGCGCCTGGCTCGTCTTCGCGGCAGGCACTTTCGCGTATCTCGTCGCCGTCACGCAGCGCACCAGCATGGGCGTCGCGACCGTCGAGGCAGCCGACCGCTTCGGCGCCTCGGCGACGGGACTGGCCTTCTTCGGCATGCTGCAGCTGGGCGTGTACGCGGGCTGCCAGCTGCCGGTGGGCCTGCTCATGGATCGCTTCGGCGCGCGGCGCCTCATCGTCGCCGGGATCGCCACCACGGCGTTGGGCCAGGCTGTGGTCGCCTTCGCGCCGGTGCTCGCCGTCGCGGTCGCCGGCCGCGTCCTCGTCGGCGCGGGTGACGCGGCGCTGTTCGTCTCCGTGCTGCGGCTGCTGCCGGCGTGGTTCACCGGGCGCTGGCTGAGGATACTGCCGCAGTGGCTGGCCACGACCGGTCAGGCGGGGCAGCTGCTGTCCGCGATCCCCTTCGTCTCCCTGCTGGGCATCGCCGGCTGGACGAACGCCTTCCTGCTCCTGGCCGCTTTCAGCGTGCTCGCCACCGTCGTGGCCGCGCTGGCCATCCACGACCGGCCGGCCGGCTCCGTGCCGCCCGCCCGGGGCGCCGGCGGCTCCTTCGCCGCGCTGCGCGCGGCGGCGCGCGAGCCGGGCACCTGGCTGGGCTACTTCACCCACTCCGCCACCCACCCCTCCGTCACGGTCTTCACGCTGATGTGGGGCTACCCGATGCTCGTGCTCGGCCTGGGGCTGGACGCGCCGGCGGCCGCCGGCGTCCTCACCGTGGCGATGGTCGCGTCGATCGCCCTGGGACCGCTGGTGATCGCGCCGCTGGCCGCGCGCTTCCCGGCGCGGCTGAGCGACCTCGTGCTCATCGTGATGGCGGTGATCCTCGCCGCCTGGCTGATGATCCTGCTCTGGCCGGGCCACCCGCCGGTCGCGGTGCTCGTGATCTTCTGCATCGCCATCGGCGCGGGCGGCCCCAGCTCGGTGATCGCCTTCGAGTTCGCACGCCAGACCTCGCCCCTCGCCCGGCTCGGCTCGGCGAACGCGATCGTGAACATGGGCGGCTTCGTGATGTGCGTGGTGCTCATCTTCATCATGGGCGTGATCCTCGACGCGGTGCCGCGCCTCGCGCCCTCCGCCGACCGCTGGGTCTCCTTCCAGTGGGCCAGCGCGGCTCAGCTGCCGCTGCTGGCCGGCGCGGCTCTCGCGGTGCTCCTCCTGCGGCGCCGGGTGAGGGCGCGGCGGCGCGCGGGCGCATATTCGGGCTTCGGGGAATAGCATCGACGACGTCCTGGTTACTCTGGGTAGGCCGCGCGCAACGGAGAGCGTGGCAGGCCATGAGATAATTGAGGACCCGAGCCGAAGGGTGACGCGACGCCGTGGGCGTCCAGCGTGAAATGTGTAGCGGCCGGTGCCCCGTCCGAAGACTGTGACCGGGATCGTTTCCCGGTGGGAGAGGCATAAAGAGGTATGGCGAAGTCCAGCGTCAAGGAACGGCCCGAGGTGATCGATTCCGAGGCCGAGGTGGAGCAGACCGTCGCGGCCGGTGCGAAGGGAGCGCCGCAGGCAGCGGGGAAGTCCCCCCGCAAGGCCGCGTCGCGTGCGAAGAAGGCCGCTGAGGTCGACGAGGACGACGCCGTCGACCTCGATGTGGACGACGACGTCGAGGTCGATGACGTCGAGGAGGTCGACGAGGTCGACGACGAGGCGACGGAGGACGACTCCGAGGCCCCGGACGCGGAGGCGGCCGAGGAGCCCGAGGCCGCCGACGACGAGGCCGGCGAGGGAGCCGCTGCGGCTCCGGCAGCCGATGACGTCGCCGTCGAGGAGCTGCCCACGGGCGCGATCGTCCTCAAGATGTCCGACGAGGAGGACGAGGCCCCGGTCTACTCCACGGCGATCACCGGCGCCACCGCGGACCCGGTCAAGGACTACCTCAAGCAGATCGGCAAGGTCCCGCTGCTGAACGCGGCCGAAGAGGTCGAGCTCGCCATGCGGATCGAGGCGGGTCTGTTCGCGGAGGACAAGCTCGCGAACAGCAAGGGGCTGTCCAAGCAGCTCGAGCGCGAGCTGCGCTGGGTCGCCCGCGACGGTCAGCGCGCCAAGGCGCATCTGCTGGGTGCGAACCTGCGGCTCGTGGTCTCGCTCGCGAAGCGCTACACCGGTCGCGGCATGCAGTTCCTGGATCTCATCCAGGAGGGCAACCTCGGCCTGATCCGCGCGGTCGAGAAGTTCGACTACACCAAGGGCTTCAAGTTCTCGACCTACGCCACCTGGTGGATCCGGCAGGCGATCACCCGCGCGATGGCGGACCAGGCGCGCACGATCCGCATCCCGGTGCACATGGTCGAGGTCATCAACAAGCTCGCTCGCGTGCAGCGGCAGATGCTGCAGGATCTGGGCCGCGAGCCCACGCCCGAGGAGCTCAGCCGCGAGCTGGACATGACGCCGGAGAAGGTCATCGAGGTGCAGAAGTACGGCCGCGAGCCGATCTCGCTGCACACCCCGCTGGGCGAAGACGGCGACAGCGAGTTCGGCGACCTCATCGAGGACACCGAGGCGGTCGTCCCGGCGGACGCGGTGGGCTTCACGATGCTGCAGCGTCAGCTGGAGTCGCTGCTGGACTCCCTGTCCGAGCGCGAGGCCGGTGTGATCCGGATGCGCTTCGGCCTGGGCGACGGGATGCCCAAGACGCTGGACCAGATCGGCGACACCTTCGGCGTCACCCGGGAGCGGATCCGCCAGATCGAGTCGAAGACGATGGCGAAGCTGCGCCACCCGTCCCGTTCGCAGGCGCTGCGCGACTACCTCGAGTAGCCCAGGCGTGCGGTACGTCCCGGCGATCGCGGCCGGCCGCCTCGCGCGGGCGGCCGCGCGTCTGCGCAAGCCCGGCGGCGGCTCGGCCGTTCCCGGGCTGGTCGTGGACAGGCTCGCGCCCGGCTATCTGGAGCGCACCCTCGCGTCCTTCCCGGACGGCCTCGTGGTCGTCTCCGGCTCCAGCGGGAAGTCCACGACGACGAAGATGCTCGTGGCGGTCCTGCGCGCGCACGGCCTGGAGGTCTTCACGAACGGCTCCACCGCGAACATCCGCCAGGGCCTCATCTCGGCTCTGGTGGAGGCCTCGGACCTGCGCGGCCGCGTGCCCGGGGACGTGGCGGTGCTCGAGATGGACGAAGGCCATGGAGCGCGCATCATGCAGGGCCTGAGCGCCCGGGTGGTCAGCCTGACGAACGTGATGGTCGACCAGATCGACCGCTTCTTCGACTCGGAGATGGTCGCGAGCATGCTCGGCAGGATCGCGGGCCGCGCGACGGAGGCGGTCGTGCTCAACGCAGACGACGGCTATCTGGCGGCGCTTCCGATCCCCGCCGGGGTGGCATCGCGGCGCTTCGGGGTGGCACCGGAGGTGATGGCAGCCGCACCGCGGGGGCTGGGCTATGCGCGCACGGTGCCCGAGCGGCTGGCGCAGGGCGAGGGTGTGCGCGTCGAAGCGGTCTCCGCGCGCGGCGCGGTGCTCGCCGACGGCTCGGCCCGGGTCGAGCTGCGCCTTCCCGCCTCGGGCACCCACTACGCGGTCGACGCCGCCGGGGCCTACGCCACCGCGCAGGCCGTGCTGGGGGACCGCTTCCGTCCGGAGACGGCGGTCGAGGCCTTCGCCGCGCTGCCGCCTGTGTTCGGGCGGGGGGAGCGGGTGCGGGTGCGCGGTCAGGAGGTCGAGTTCGTCCTCGTGCAGAACCCGGCGAGCCTGCAGCTGAACGTCGACGGCATCGAGCCGGGCACGGAGCAGATCCTCTTCGCGATCGGCTCGGATGTCCGCGACCCGTCCTACCTGTGGCCGGCGCGGCTGTCCGGCCTGCGGAGGGTGGAGATCGTCAGCGGCTCGAAAGCGGAGGAGGCGGCCCTGATGCTCGCCTACGACGGGGTGGAGATCGGTCGGGTCGAGCCCGAGCTCGGCCGCGCGATCGACGAGTTCCTGGCGCTGCCCGAGCCGGCCTCGGGCGTGAAGACGATCGTCTTCAGCGCCGACGCCATGCGGCGCACGCGCGCCCACCTCGGGCTCACGGAGGCCGGATGAGCGCGGGGGAGGGCATCGGCGCCGAGCAGGCGGCCGGTCCGGGCGCGGCGGGGCAGCACGAGCTCATCGTCCTCGCCGTGCTGCCCGAGCTCCTGAACACCAACGGCGACGCCGAGAACGCTGCCGTGCTCGCGCGGCGGGCGCAGTGGGCCGGGACTCCCGCCCGGGTGGTCGCGGCGGAGGGGGCCTCGGGGCTGCCGGCGCATGCGGACCTCGTCGTCATCGGGTCAGGGGAGGACACCGCTCTGCCGGCCACCGTCGAGCGGATGGCGGCCTTCCGCCCCTTCCTCGAGCACGCCCTGCGCGAGGGGGTGCCGGTTCTCGCCGTCGGCACCGGCTGGGAGGCCCTGGCGCGCTCGATCGCACTGCCGGGCGCAGGAACACTGCCGGGGCTGGGGCTGCTCGCGGGCGATGCCGTGCCCGGCGAGCGGGTCGTGGGGGAGATCGTCGTGGACAGCCCCCGCTTCGGCCGACTCGTGGGCTTCGAGAACCATCAGCGCGGTTTCGTCCTCGCGCCGGCCGACGCCTCGGCGGCCGCCCCGCTGGGCAGCGTCGTGTCCGGTCGCGGCAACGGGGCGGGCGGCGGGGGCGCGGCCCAGGAGGGCATGGTCGCCGGCAGCCTCATCGGCACGCATCTGCACGGCCCTCTCCTGGCGAAGAACCCGGCCGTGGCGGACGCCATGCTCCAGGCCGCGTTCGCAGCCCGCGGACAGTCCTATGCCAGCGGGGAGCGCAGCGCCGCGGCGGACGAGATCGCGCGCGCAGCCAGGGAGCGGGTGCTGGCGGCGCTGGACCTCGCCCGCCCCTGACCGGTCCCGGCGGCGCGGTCGGCCGCCTGCGCGAGCGACTCCCGGCGGCAGCCGCTTAAACGACTTCGGACGCGCCCCGCGCGGCCTCCGCCCCGGGGGCGGCAGGCGCACGCAGGACGCGTCCGCAGCTCTTGTCTCGGTGCTCTGCGACCTCAGCGGGTCTCGAGCAGACGGTCCGACTCGTCGTGCCAGGTGGTCACGAGCGGCAGCAGCTTCTCACGGTGCTTGTTCCCGTGGTGGGCGCAGAACAGCAGCTCCCCGGACGGCATGACCGCGCGGATGTACGCCTGCGCACCGCAGCTGTCGCAGCGGTCGGCGGCCGTGAGCGGACGCGTGGCGTCCAGCTCGAGGTCGTTCTCTTCGGTGACGAGGGTGGTCATCGCCTCCTCCGTTCCCCGGTGGCCCGGATCTTCGGGTGTCGTTCACCCATGTAAGCATGAACGCAGGGGGGCGTCCCCGATTCCGTGATGCGTTTCGCTGTCCGCGAATTCGCCCGTCACCGGGCTTCACACGGCGGTGCTCGGGTGTCGTGCAGGGCGGTGCGGGCGGTGCCGGTTAGCCTGGACGGGCGTGCCGCCGGGCGCGCGGGAGGAGGCGTGCAGGTGGCGGGTGCGGAGTATTCGGCGCGGCATCTCTCGGTCCTCGAGGGTCTGGACGCGGTCCGCAAGCGCCCCGGCATGTACATCGGCTCGACCGACTCCCGCGGCCTCATGCACTGCCTCTGGGAGATCATCGACAACAGCGTCGACGAGGCCCTGGCGGGCTTCGGCGAGGAGATCGAGGTCGTGCTGCATCCGGACGGCAGCGTGGAGGTGCGCGACCACGGGCGGGGCATCCCCGTGGACACGGAGCCCCGCACCGGCCTCACCGGCGTCGAGCTCGTGCTCACCAAGCTGCACGCCGGCGGCAAGTTCGGCAGTGGCTCCTACGCCTCGGCCGGGGGTCTGCACGGTGTGGGCGCCTCCGTCGTCAACGCGCTCTCCGCGCGACTGGACGTCGAGGTGGACCGCGACGGCAAGACCTGGGCGATGTCCTTCCGCCGCGGCGAGCCCGGCGTCTTCGCCGACGGGCCGGCGGGTCCCTCGCCCGACGCCCCGTTCACGCCCTTCGAGGAGCAATCCGAGCTGCGCGTGGCGGGGAAGGCGGCGAAGGGCGTCACCGGCACCCGCATCCGCTACTGGGCCGACCGGCAGATCTTCTCACCGGAGGCCGAGTTCCAGCGCGAGGGCCTCGTGGCCCGAGCCAGGCAGACGGCCTTCCTCGTGCCCGGGCTGCGTCTTCGCCTGTGCGACCAGCGCGGCCCCGAGCCGGCGGTCGACGACTTCTCCTTCGCGGGCGGCATCTCGGAGTTCGCCGAGTTCCTGGCGCCGGATGTGGCGCTCACGCCCACCTGGCGCTTCACCGGGGTCGGCTCGTTCACCGAGACCGTCCCCGTCCTGGACGACAACGGCGCGATGGCCCCGACCGAGGTCGAGCGCGAGTGCCATGTCGACATCGCCGTGCGCTGGGGCACCGACTTCGACACTGTGGTGAAGAGCTTCGTGAACATCATCGAGACGCCCAAGGGCGGCTCGCATCTGGCGGGCTTCGAGCAGGCGCTGCTCAAGTCGATGCGTGCCGAGATCGACAAGAACGCACGCAAGCTCAAGGTCGGCACGGACCGGGTAGACAAGGACGATGTGCTCACCGGGCTGACCGCGGTCCTCACCGTCCGCCTGCCGGAGCCGCAGTTCGAAGGCCAGACGAAGGAGGTGCTGGGCACCCCTTCCGTGCGCGGCATCGTCGCGGATGTGGTCGCGAAGGGCGTGGCGGGGGTCTTCTCCTCGAGCAGGCGCGAGGACAAGGCCGCCTCGACGGCCCTGCTGGAGAAGATCGTCTCCGAGATGAAGGCCCGCCTCTCCGCGCGTCAGCAGCGCGAGACCCAGCGGCGCAAGTCGACCCTCGAGAACTCCTCCCTCCCGGCCAAGCTCGTGGACTGCCGCTCGAGCGATGTCGCCTCCAGCGAGCTGTTCATCGTCGAGGGCGACTCGGCCCTGGGAACCGCGCGCCGCGCGCGGGACAGCGAGTACCAGGCGCTGCTGCCGATCCGCGGCAAGATCCTCAACGTGCAGAAGGCCTCGCTGTCCGACATGCTCTCGAACGCCGAGTGCGGGGCGATCATCAAGGTGATCGGGGCCGGCTCCGGCCGGGACTTCGAGCTGTCCGCGGCGCGCTACGGCAAGGTGATCATCATGAGCGACGCCGACGTGGACGGCGCGCACATCCGCACCCTGCTGCTCACCCTCTTCTTCCGGTACATGCGGCCGATGATCGAGCAGGGGCGGGTGTTCGCCGCGGTGCCGCCGCTGCACCGGGTGGTCGTGATGAACCCGGGCAGCAAGCCGAACGAGACGATCTACACCTACTCCGACGAGGAGCTCAACCGGCTTCTCGCCTCGCTGCGCAAGGCTGGCCGCAAATGGCAGGAGCCGGTCCAGCGCTACAAGGGCCTGGGCGAGATGGACGCGGACCAGCTGGCGGAGACCACGATGGACCGCGCGCACCGGCTGCTGCGGCGCGTGCGGCTGGAGGACGCCCACGCTGCGAGCCAGGTGTTCGAGCTGCTGATGGGCAACGAGGTCGCGCCCCGGCGCGACTTCATCGTGGACGGCGCCGATCGCCTCTCCCGCGAGCGCATCGACGTCTGAGCGGGCGGGCTCAGGCCACCCTGGCGCTGCTGAGCACGGCGCGCACCGGCCAGCGGTCGTCGCGCAGGATGATCTGCGCCGCCGTGCCGCTGGCGCGGTGCAGCACGATCGGGGCGAGCAGGTTCGCCACGAGCCCCTCCTCGGCGATGGTCGCCACCGCGAGGAGCGTGAACTCGGCGGGCTCGGCGGAGCCGAAGACGGCGAGCAGCTCGGACTCCTCGAACACCGGCTCGTAGTCGGGGACGGTTCGGTCGGCGTCGATGAGGAAGAGACGCAGGCCGTTTCCCGAGCGCAGCGTGTACAGCCCCGGCAGCTCGTCGGACTCGGTGAGCTCGAAGTCGACCGTGTCCCCGAGCCCTGCCAGCGGCTTGAGGAAGCGCACGCCGCTCACCGCAGGAAGTCCGCGAGGGTGGCCGGCAGTGCCCGTGCCGTGACGGCGAGAGCGGCCTGGTAGCTCGTCTCCTGCATCTTCAGATCGAGGATCGCCTTGCTCAGGTCGGCGTCCTCGACGCCCGAGCGCTGGGCCTCCAGCGCGACGCTCTGATCGAGGTTCATGGACTGCGCCTTCTCGATGCCGTTCAGCCGGGATCCGACGACGGCCTGTTCGGTGAGGGTGGCGTTCAGCTGCGTGTCGACCTGGTCGATGCGGCCGGCGATGGAGACACCGGAGCGCAGATCGGAGGCGATGTCCTTCAGCAGCTGGAACATGGAGCTGGAGCCCTCGCCGAAGACGGCCGTGCCGTCCGAGTCGACCCGCACCGCCGATTCGTCCGCGACCCGGCGGGTCACCGAGGAGCCGGGGGAGCCCGTGTAGCTGTAGTCGGGCTGGAAGGCCACGCCGGCATCGGAGTTGCCGGCGAAGACGCTGCGGCCGAGGTAGCTCGTGTTGGCCTGGGCGAGCAGCTGGTCCGACAGCGAGTCCAGCTCGCTGGCGATCGCCTCGCGCTGGCTCGGGGTGAGCACGCCGTCGTTGGACCCTTGGACGGTCAGGTCGCGAGCCCGGTGCAGGATGCTCGTCACCGCGCTGAGCGCGCTGTCGATCGTGTTGAGCCAGCCCTGGCCGTCGGCGATGTTGCGCGAGTACTGGGAGTTGGCGCTCATGCTCTGCCGCACGCGCAGGAGGTTGGCGACAGCCGCGGGGTCGTCGGATGGCTTGGTGATCTCCTTCTGGCTGGAGACCCTGTCCTGCAGCCTGCCCATCTCGCTCATGGCGTTCTGCAGGTTCCGCTGGGCGGAGTACAGCAGCTGCTGATTGGTCACCCGGTTGATCATCGACTACCTCCCGACCAGGCCCATGTGGTTGATGAGGACGTCCAGCGCCTCGTCCACGGCCGTCATCACGCGCGCCGCACCCTGGTAGGCGCGCTGCAGGGCGAGCATGTTCGTCAGCTCCTCGTCGGTGTCGACGGCGGACTGCGAGGAGCGCAGGTTCTGGGCGATGGTGGTCGCCTGGCTGCTGAGCTTGTACTGCTGATCCGCGGCGCTGGTGGCGACCCCCGTCGCCACGACGAATCCGGCCCAGAGGTCGTCGGGCGAGCCGGGCTGCGCGCCGATCTGCGCGATCAGGTCCGCGTTGCCGCCGCCCTTGCCGCCCTCTCCGGGCAGCGCCGTCGCGATCTGCGAGACGTCGCTCGGCACGACGCTCAGGCCGAGCGCCGCCGGGCCCGCGGAGGCGACGGCGAAGAACGGCCCTCCGGGGCTGCCCCCGGGGGTGACGCCGCCCTCGTGCACCGGGTTCACGGCGTCCGCGAGGGCTGTGGCCATGCGGTTGTACATCTCGGCCTGCTCGGCGATCGCGCCGCCGGAGCGGGAGCCGTCCGTCGCGGCAGGCGCCATCGCCGCCAGGGCGGCCCCGAGCTGGCCGGCGTCCAAGGGGACGGGCTGTGCGGGCCGATGCGACCACACCAGCGCGACCGGGTCCGCGGCGGCGGCCTCCATGGTGCTCGCGCCGGAGAGCTGCAGCTGCCGGGCAGTGGTGCCCGCCACGAGCGGGCTGCCGCCGACGATGACGTTGACGGTGTTGTCGTCGTTGTAGACCACGGTCGCGCCCGCGAGAGCGGAGGCCTGCTCGACGAGCACGGAGCGCTGGTCGATGAGCTCGTTGGCGCTGCCGCCTGCGGCGATCGTGGAGCGGATCTGGCCGTTCAGCCGCGCGATCTGCTCCGCGGTCGCGTTCAGGGTGCCCACCATTCCCTCCGCCTGCGCCCGGGTGCTGGACCACTGCGCCTGAGCGTTGTGGTAGCCGTCGGCGATCTGGGAGGCGAGCACGCGCCCCTGCTCCAGGAGCACGCTCGCCGGTGCGGACTCGCCGGACTGGTTCGCCAGGTCCTGCCAGGCGCCCCAGAAGCTGTGCAGCTGGCTGCTCAGGCCGTTCTCACCGGGCTCGTTCAGCGAGGCCTCCAGGCCGTCGCGGATGGTGGACATCGTGTTCCAGTACGAGGACTGCCCCAGGGCCGCCTGCACCCGGTCGTCCAGGTACACATCGCCCAGCCGCGCGATGCCGGTCACGGCGACGCCGTCGCCGGGGCGCGGCAGCGAGAAGGAGGTGCTCGCCCCCAGGGCGCCGACGGCGCTCGTCTGCACGCGCTGGCGGGTGTAGCCCTCCGTGCCCGCGTTGACGATGTTCTGGCCGACGACGTCCAGACCCTGCCGGGCCGCGACCAGCCCGGAGTAGGCCGCGTTCAGGCCGGAGAAGGTGCTCATGCTGCCGTCCGCCTCTCGTGGTCTCTCACGGTGCCCGTTCAGATGTCCCGCTCGAAGAAGCGGGCGCCAGGGCCCCCGCGCTCGGCGGAGCCCTGGGTGTCGTAGGTGCCTGCGTCGGGGTCGATCGCCCCGAGCGTCTCGCGGGCCATGCGGGCCGCCGAGCGCAGGAACATGAGGTTCGCGTCCCGGACTCGCCGGACCTCCTCTGTGAGCTCGCCCAGCGCCTCGAGGTGCTGGGCGAAGATGTCACGCCACACCTCGTCCGGAGCGTGCTCGATGATCTCGCGCAGGGCCGCGCCGTCGGCAAAGCCCCATTCCTCGGCGAGGCCGTGCACGGCGATGGCGCGCTCGACGCCGGACTGCCGCAGCCTCTCCAGCACCTGCTCGACCTCCCGCGTGGCGAAGCCCAGCCACCGGTTCTTGCCGGCGGTGAGCAGCAGCTGCTCCTCCTCCAGCTTGAACAGGAGGAGCTCGAGCAACTCTCTCTCACGCCAGAGCAGCATGGACAGGTCGTGCGCTCCCACGGTGCGGGTCTCCATCAGGTTGAACATCGACCCGCACTATCGGCCGGAGCCGCAGCCGCGTAAGCGTCGCCATTGACGCAGGGCGGTTGCGGCGGCCCGGGCAGAGCGGGTTCTGCGGTTGCAGAGGATCACGGTCCCGAGCCCGGAAGGGGAAGCGGCCGAAGGGCAGACCGCCCGTCTGACCGGGCTCCCGGCCATTTTAGCCTTCGTCCGGCGCGCGCATCGAGTGCCCGCGCCGCACCGGGCGCATGGTTCTCGTTCCGGCGGGCGCCGGCGCGCCTCCCGCCACCTGCCACCCGCCACTCCAAAGGATTCATTACGCGAGCGTGAATATTTCGAGCCCGGTCGCGAGCCCCCGCGGGAATGGGTTGACAGTCGGAAACCATTTGCGGCATGGTCGGTTTTATCAACATTTGCTGTACCGGGGGGACGGCTGGGGGAACGCTATGGGGGACCGGAATGCGCTGATCGTGGCGAACCTGCCCTTGGTGGGCTATCTCGTCACCGAGGTGTGGAGCCGGGCGACGCATCTGTCGCGCGAGGATCTGGCCGCGGCGGGCATGGTCGCGCTGGTCACCGCGGCAGACGCCTACGACCCGACCCTGGGCGTTCCGTTCGGGGCATATGCCCGTCGACGCATCGTCGGCGCCTTCGCCGACGAGATGCGCGCCGCGGACTGGGCCAGCCGGGCAGTGCGGCGCCGGATCAAGGAGACCGACGCCGCAGTCGACGCTCTGCGAGCGGCCATGGGACGCGAGCCCTCCGTGGAGGAGGTCGCCAGCGCCCTGGGCGTCGACCGGGCGGCCGCGGTCGAGGCGCTCTCGGACGCCTCCCGCACGGTGGTCCCGATGGACGACACGATCGCCGAGATCATCGGCAGCAACCTCTCCTCGCCGGAGCAGAGCATCCTCGAGGCGGAGCGACGCAGCTACCTCGCTGCCGCGGTGGCCGCGCTGCCCGAGAAGATGCGGTACATCGTCGAGCAGATCTACTTCGCCGAGCGCTCGGTCACCGAGCTCGCCGAGGAGCTCGGCTCCACCCATTCGGCGGTGTCCCAGCAGCGCTCGGAGGCGATCCGGCTGCTGCGCGACGGGCTGCGCGTGCACTACGCGGACCACGAGGAGGAGGTCGTGCTCGAGTCCCGCGTGTCCCCGGCGCGGCGCAACGCCTACCTCGCCGCTCTCGCGGATCTGGCGACGGCGGGGATGGCGCAGGCGGCGGCGGACAGCCCCCAGCAGAGTCAGGTGGCGCGGCCCGCCTGAGGCGGGACGGAGCGAATCCTCGGATCCTGCTAACGCTCTCCTCGGGCCGGCCGATAGAGAACGGTGTCATCCACGGATGGGATGGCGCACATCACCCAGTCATGGAGGAAACATCATGGGTATGCAGGTCAACCACAACATCTCCTCGCTCAACGCGTACCGCAACCTGAACAACACGCAGAACGACCTCTCGAAGTCGCTGGAGAAGCTCTCCAGCGGTCTGCGCATCAACCGGGCAGCGGACGACGCCGCGGGCCTCGCGATCTCCGAGGGCCTGCGCTCGCAGATCTCCGGTGTCACGGTGGCTCAGCGGAACGCGCAGGACGGCATCAGCGTCGTGCAGACCGCGGAAGGTGCCCTCACCGAGGTCCACACCATCCTGCACCGCCTGCGCGACCTCGCTGTCCAGGCCTCGAACACGGTGACCAACCAGAACGCCGACTCGCTCGCCGGTCTGAACAAGGAGGCGAACGCGCTCATCTTCGAGCTCGGCCGCATCTCCGAGGACACCAACTTCAACGGCCAGAAGCTCCTCGAGGGCGGCACGCTGACCTTCCAGGTCGGCGCCGGCGGGACCGCTTCGGACAGCTCGCGCATCGACGTCACGCTGGCGAACGTCTCGACGGTGGCGAGCAACCTCGGCTATGTGGACGCGACCACGGCCGTGAACCCGTTCACGGACGTCGCCTCGGCCACGGACTTCATCGACGCGCTCGACACGGAGATCTCCACGGTCTCCCAGGCCCGTGCCGACCTGGGTGCCCAGCAGAACCGATTCGAGTCGACGATCCGCAGCCTGTCGGTCTCTCAGGAGAACCTGACCGCGGCCGAGTCGCGCATCCGCGACACGGACATGGCCTCTGAGATGAGCAACTACACCCGCGCGAGCATCCTCTCGCAGGCGGGCACGGCGATGCTCGCTCAGGCCAACCAGGCCGGTCAGGGCGTGCTCCGCCTCCTGCAGTAGCTCGCACCGCGTGCGCTCGGCGGCGGACCGGCTGATCCTGAACCGTCCGCTCGTCCGCCGCCGGGCGCGCACCCTCACCCACCGGCGGGACCGCCGGCCCGCCAGATCTTCGAGGAAGCACGAGGAACAGGAGCGTCTGATGGCAGGGATCCAGCTCCCGGGGATCGCGACCGGGCTCGACACCTCGACCCTCATCGATCAGCTCATGCAGGCCGAGGCGGTCCCGCAGACGCTGCTGAAGAACCGGCTGAGCTCCGAGCAGAGCTACCTCAGCGCGCTGCAGAACATCAACGCCCTGGTGGCCTCGCTCGACACCACCGCCTCGGCGATGGCCGAGCCGGGGGGCCTGGCCGCCTTCACGGCCAAGAGCAGCGTTGACGGCGTCAGCGCAACCGCCGGCGCCAGCGCCGTCAGCGGGAGCTACAGCTTCCGCGTCGACCAGATCGCCACCGCCAAGACGATCGTGACGCAGCCGATGACGACGTTCACCAGCTCCGCCGACGGCTCGGTCTCCCTCACACTGGATCGCGCGGACGGCACGAGCACCGTCATCACCTCCGCCAGCGCAGACCCCGCGAGCGTCGCCGCGGCGATCAACAAGGCGCAGGCCGGGATCACCGCCTCCGCGGTCGCCGTCGGCACCGACAGCGCGAGCGGCAGCACCCTCTACCGGCTGCAGATCGTGTCTGCCAGGACCGGTGAGGCCGGCGACTTCACGCTCTCCACGGGCACCGCCGCGGGCGGCGATCTGAACGACCTGATGAGCCAGGGCGCGGTCCTGGTGCAGGCGGCGCAGGACGCGCGGCTCACGCTCTGGGCGGGCACCTCCGCCGAGCAGCAGCTCAGCTCCGGCTCGAACACTTTCGACTCGGCGATCGCCGGCGTCAGCCTCACGGTCAGCCAGGCCGCGGTGGGGCAGAACGCCACGCTCACCGTCAGCCCGGATCAGGCCACCGTCCAGTCCAAGGCCTCCGAGCTGGTGAACGCGGTCGCCAAGATCCTCAGCACCATCGCGAGCCAGAGCGCCGTGTCCACGACAACCGGCTCGGACGGCACCTCCAGCACGAGCGGCGGCGTGTTCACGGCCGACAGCACGATCACGGCGCTGCGCAACGCGCTGTCCCAGGCGGCCGGGTACCCGGTGGACGGCGAGTCGCCGTCCACGATCGGGGTCTCGATCGCCAGCGACGGCACCCTGAGCCTGGACGCGGACGCGTTCGGAGCGGCCTACGCGGCCGACCCGGACAAGACGACCGCGATGCTGCAGACGATCTCCGATCGGGTGTCCCAGGTGGCCGCCCAGTACTCGGACAAGTACAGCGGCCTCATCACCGGCCGGATCACCTCCGAGAACTCGATCATCACCGACCTCGGCGATCAGATCTCCGACTGGGACGACCGGCTCGCGCAGCGTCGCGCGCAGCTGGAGCAGGTGTACGCGAGCCTCGAGGTGACGATCAACAACATGAACGCGCAGCAGTCCTGGCTGCAGAGCCAGCTCGGCGGCCTGCCCAGCTACAGCAGCGGGAGCTCCGCGTGACCCTCGCCAACCCGACGCGCAGCACCGCGCTGTCCGCCTACAACCGGGACGCCGTGCTGCTGGCCAGTCCCGCACAGCGGCTCGTCATGCTCTACGACCGACTGCTGCTCGACCTCGCCCGTGCTCGCGCAGCGCAGGAGAGCGCGGACCACATCGCGGCCTCCGCGCAGCTCGTGCACGCTCAGGAGATCGTCGCCACCCTCGCAGCGACGCTGAAGGACGGCGTCTGGGAGGGATCGGGCGCGCTGCGCTCGCTCTACGCGTATGTGCTGCAGCGTCTCGTGCAGGCGAACGTCGAGCACAGCGCGGCAGCCACCGAGGAGTGCAGCGCCCTGCTCGCGCCGATCCGCGACGCCTGGGCGCAGGCCGCCCAGCAGCAGCAGGCACCGGTCTCGCGCCTGGGCGATGGCATCGATGGCTGAGCGCGGGCTCGGCACGGGAGCCCAGCAGGGCCGGCAGCCCGGGCAGGGTCAGCCGGACGTGCAGGGGCAGCCGCCCGGGCTGCGGCAGCCCGAGGCGCAGCAGTGGGAGCGCGCCCTGGACGCGCTGGAGGTCGCCCTCGCGCGAGCGGAGGCCACCGAGCTGCCGCCCCTGGACTGGCAGCCGCCGCAGGGCCTGGGCGCGCTGCCGGAGTCCCTGCTCGGGCGGGCGCAGCGCCTGCACGCCGAGCAGCTGCGCGCGCTCGCGGAGCTGGAGCGGCGCCGCCGCTCGGCCGAGGAGCAGCTCGCCGCCCTGCGCAGCATCCCGCCGCTGCGCACGGACGCGGCCATCTACCTCGACGTGCAGGCCTGAGCGCCTGCCCGTCGAGAATTCCCCGGCTCTCCCTAACGAAGCCGCCGGCGGGGTCGATAGAGCCTGGTGAGCAGGGATCGCTCGCCTGGGGGCCACGGATGGGCCCGATCGTTCGTCGATCATTTGGGGTGTTCGGCCGTGTTCGATTCCGTGAGCATCAATGCGCTGTCCAGCGCGCTGGACGGCCTCGCCGCGCGGCAGCGGGCGATCGCCGACAACATCGCGAACATCAACACGCCCGGCTTCCGGGCGCAGCGTGTGAGCTTCGAGGACGCCCTCGCCGCATCCGTGAGCAACGGCTCCGGGGTCGTCGCACCGCGCCTCGAGCGCTCTGCGGAGCCCACGCGCACCGATGGCAACAACGTCAACCTCGACACCGAGACGATCTCGAGCATCGACACGCTGCTGCGCTATCAGTTCGCGACGCGCGCGATCGATGTCCCGTTCGCCGAGGTGCGCGCAGCGATGAGGACCAGCTGATGACATTCGACGCACTCGGCATCGCCGGGACGGGGCTCAACGTGCACCGGCACTGGCTCGACGCCCTCTCCGACAACATCGCGAACATCAACACGGCGAAGCCCACGAACGGCCCGGCATTCCAGGCCCGCTACGTCGAGGTGCAGGAAGGGCAGGGCGAGTCGGGCGTCTACGTGCGCAGCGTGCAGCTGGGCGGAGACCCCGGGGGCCGCGTCGTGCACGAGCCGGACAACCCCCTGGCCGACGCCGACGGGAACGTCCGCTACCCGGACATCGACCTCGGCACCCAGATGAGCGCCCTCATCATCGCGCAGCGCGGCTACCAGGCCAACGCCGCCGTGGTGGACCGGGCGCGTGACAGCTACGAGGCCGCGATCCAGATCGGGCGGGCCTGATGGTCGCGCCCATCGCGGCCGCCGCCGCGTCGCCCGCGCTGGCCGCGCCGGCCGTCGCCCCCGTCTCGCCCAGCGCGCCCCCGTCGGGCAGCGTGACCGCCGCGCCCGACGCGGGCTTCGCCAGCACCCTCGCTCAGGCGGTGGACCAGGTCCAGTCGCTGCAGGGCACCGCCAGCACCCTCGCGGTGCAGGCCGTCACCGGTGATCTCACCGACGTGCACCAGGCCACGATCGCCGCGACCCGCGCCCAGCTCGCCGTGGAGCTGGCCGCGGCTGTGCGCAACCAGGCCGTGAGCGCCTTCAACGACATCATGGGGATGCAGGCCTGATGCCCCCGGCGGTGCGCAGCGCGCTGCAGCGGTTCACGGGCGTCGTGCGCGAGTTCACGATCGCGCAGCGCACGCTCGCCATCATCGGCATCGCCGTCGTGGTGGTGGGCGCCATCGCGCTCACCGCATGGCTCACCCGCCCGCAGTACTCCATGCTGTTCTCCGGCCTGCAGCCGGCCGACGCGAGCGCGATCGTCGACCAGTTGAAGAAGAACGGCGTGCCCTACGAGCTCAGCGACGGCGGCGCCACGATCCTCGTGCCCGACAGTCAGGTCTACGACCAGCGCCTGGCCGCCGCGTCCGCCGGACTCCCCAAGGCGACCGGCCAGGGGTACTCGCTGCTGGACCAGATGGGCGTGACGTCCTCCGACTTCCAGCAGAACGTCACCTACAAGCGCGCGATCGAGGGGGAGCTCGCCAACACCATCGACGCGATCGACGGCGTGTCGAACGCGGCCGTCCACCTGGCGATCCCGCAGCAGACGGTGTTCGTCTCCGAGAAGCAGCCGCCCACCGCCTCGGTGTTCGTGCAGACGGACGCGGGCAAGAAGCTCTCCAACGACCAGGTGCAGGCCATCGTGCACCTGACCTCGGCCGCGGTCGACGGCCTCACGCCCGACAATGTCACCGTCGTGGACGGCAGCGGCAACGTGCTCTCGGCCGCGGGAGTGGGCGCCGGCAGCGCGCAGGACGCGGCCACCGACCAGGAGGCCCGCATCCAGACGGCCGTGCAGCAGATGCTCAATCAGGTCGTCGGCCCGGGCAAGTCCACCGTCGCGGTCACCGTGTCGACCTCGGGCGAGTCGGCCCAGCGGACCTCGGAGACCTTCAGCCAGCCCCAGGGCGACGTGCCGCCGCTGACGCAGGACACCACCACGCAGAACTACACCGGAACCGGCGGCACAGCCGCGGGGGGCACGCTCGGGCCGGACAACATCGCCGTCCCCAACGGCGGCGATGGCGAGGGAACCTTCGACTCCACCCAGAACTCGCAGACCAACGCGGTGGACAAGGTCACCGAGACCCGGCAGATCCCCGCCGGAGCGGTGACCCGTCAGACCGTGTCGGTGGCGATCGACTCCGCAGCCGCGGGCTCCCTGACCGCGGCGGAGATCACGAGCCTGGTGAACGCTGCGGCCGGCATCGATCCGGCCCGCGGCGATTCCGTCGCGGTGCAGTTCGTGCCCTTCTCCACGGAGGCGGCCGACGCCGCCGCGGCCGCGCTCGCCCAGCAGCAGCAGCAGAACCAGCAGGAGCAGCTCTGGTCACTGGTCAGGGCCGGCGCGGTCGCTCTCGGCGTCGTCGCCGTCCTCATCGTGCTCGTGGTCTTCCTGGTCCGCTCGCGGCGGCGCAGGGCACCGCAGGAGATCGATCTCGGCACGCTCCTTCCCGCGGCGCCGGAGGCGATCGCCGCCTCGCCGGTCGAGGCCAAGGGCCTGGCCGAGAAGCAGGGCAGCGCCTCCATCGAGGCGCCCACCGTCCCGCTGCCGGTGGCGCCGGAGGACGTCATCGAGCCGCCCGCCCTCCCGCGCACCGTCCGGGACGAGATCAACGCCTGGGCGGTGGCCAGCCCCGACCGTACCGTCGAGAGCCTGCGGGCGCTCATCGGGGAGCGTGAGCAGCCGTGAGCGGATCCAGCGTCACCTCGCGGCTGCGCACCCTCACCGGGGTGGAGAAGGCGGCCATCGTCGTCATGCAGCTGGAGCCCGACTCCGCCGTCGAGATCATGCGCCGGCTCAGCGAGGACGAGGCGGAGAAGGTCGCAGCCGAGATCGTGCGCCTGCGCTCGGTGGACTCGGAGCTCGCCGAAGCCGTGCTCAGCGAGTTCCGGGAGCGCAGCATCAAGGGCATCCGGCTGGCCCGCGGCGGTCTGGAGGTCGCTCAGACGCTCCTGGCCGGCACCTTCGGCTCGGAGAGGGCGGCCAGCTTCGCCGAGCGGCTCGCGCTGGGCAACGGCGGCGCGTCGTTCGACTTCCTGGAGAGCGCGGACCCGGCCTCGATCGCGGCCCTGCTGGACGGTGAGCTCCCGGAGGTGTCCGCGGTCGTGCTCGCCCAGCTCGATCCGGGGCTGGCCTCCGGGGTGATGGCCCGGCTGCGCTCGGACTACCGGACCGATGTGGCGCAGTGCATCGCGACCATGGGCGCCGCGACCCCGGAGAGCGTGGCGAACATCGCCGAGGTCCTGCGCAAGCGGGTGCGTTCCATCGTCATGCCGAACGAGATGCTGGAGGCGGCCGGCGGCATCCAGCCGCTCGTGGAGATCGTGAACCGCTCGGACGTGTCCGTGGAACGCGACCTGCTGGAGAGCCTCGCCGAGCGCGACCCGGAGCTGGCCGAGGAGGTGCGCTCGCGGCTCATCACCTTCGCGGACCTGGTGCGGCTGGAGGATCAGGACGTGCAGCTCGTGCTGCGCGGCATCGACCTGCAGGTCCTCGCCGTCGCGATGAAGGGCGCCGACGAGGAGCTCGTGGAGGTCATCCGGCGCAACATGACCGAGCGCAATCGCGAGCGGCTCGAGGAGGAGCGCGGCTACATCGGCGCTGTGCGGGTGTCGCAGATCGACGCGGCGCGCTCCGAGGTGGTCCGTGCCATCCGCGAGCTGGAGGCCGAGGGGACGATCAGCGTGCACCGCGCGAACGAGGACGTCTTCGTTGACTGACACCGCCTTCGCCCCCCGTGCCTTCCCCGTCGTGCGCTCGGCAGCGCTGGCGGAGCTGGAGGAGCGCACCCGCGCCGCGGCCTACGCCGCCGGGCATGCGGAGGGCTACGCGGACGGCGTCGCCCGGGCGCACGAGGAGCAGCGGGCATGGCTCGCCGAGCAGGAGCTGCGCGAGCGCGAGCGCGCCGTCGCCGCCGAGCAGGAGCGGGAGAGCGCTCTCCGTGCGCTGCGCTCCGCCGTGGCCGGCTTCGAGGCGCTGCTCGTCCCCGGCGTGGAGCAGGCGCAGGACGCGCTCGTCGAGGCCGCGCTTCAGCTGGCCGAGGCGGTGCTCGGTCACGAGCTCGCCGACGGCCATCGCGCCGCCCGCAGCGCGCTGAGCCGGGCCATCGGGGCGGTGGACCCGTCGAGCGAGCACACCGTGCGGCTGAGCCCGGAGGACTGCGCGCTGCTGCGCGAGGACCCGCGCAGCGAGGGATTGCGGCTGCAGCCCGATCCCGCCCTGGCGCGGGGGGACGCGGTCGTGGTGCTGGCCGAGGGGCATATCGACGCCCGCATCGCCACCGCCTTGCAGCGCGCCACCGCCGCCCTGCGGGAGGAGCGATGAGCAGTCCGGTCCTCCGCGAGCCCGTCCGGCCGGCATCCACGGACCCCGCCGGCCAGGAGGCGGTCCGCGTCCTCGGTCCGCGCCTGACCGCGGCCCTCGCCGCGGCGCGGCCCGAGGAGGTGGGCGAGGTCAGCGCCGTCGTCGGCCTGGCCATCCAGGTGCGCGGACTGCGCGCCCCCGTCGGCTCCCTCGTGCGCATCGGCGAGGAGGCGGGAGGCCTCGCCGAGGTCGTCGGGCTGCGCGAGGGGACGGTCAGCTGCATGCCCCTGGATCGCGTGAGCGGGCTCTGCGCGGGGATGCCCGTGCGACGCGTCGCCGGCGGCTTCCGCGTGCCCGTCGGGGCGGCGCTGCTGGGGCGCGTGCTGGACGGCTCCGGCCAGCCCGTCGACGGCAAAGGCCCTCTCGGCGCGGTCGAGCGGGTGCCGCTGGACGAGGACGCCCCCTCGCCGCTGCAGCGCGCGCGGATCGACACGCCGCTGTCGCTGGGCGTGCGCGTCCTGGACACGATGACGACCGTGGGCAGGGGCCAGCGCATCGGCATCTTCGCGGGATCGGGCGTCGGCAAGTCCTCCCTGCTGTCGATGATCGCGCGGGGAACGGACGCGGCGCTGTCGGTCATCGCTCTGGTCGGCGAGCGGGGAAGGGAGGTCAGGGAGTTCCTGGAGGACGACCTGGGACCGGACGGGCTCGCGCGCTCGGTGGTGGTCGTGGCCACCGCCGACGAGCCTGCGCTCATGCGCGTGCGCGCGGCCTTCGTCGCCACGCGGATCGCCGAGGCCTTCCGGGGGCTCGGGCACGACGTCACCCTGATGATGGACTCGCTCACCCGCGTGGCGATGGCCCAGCGCGAGATCGGGCTCTCAGCGGGCGAGCCGCCGGCCACGCGCGGCTATCCGCCGTCGACCTTCTCGCTGCTGGCCCGGCTGCTGGAGCGGGCGGGCACGGGCGCGCAGGGCTCGGTCACGGGCATCTACACCGTCCTCGTGGACGGCGACGACCACAACGAGCCGATCGCGGACGCCGCGCGCTCGATCCTCGACGGGCACGTCGTGCTCGACCGTCGCCTCGCCGTCGCCGGGCAGTATCCGCCGGTGGACGTGCTCGGCTCCATCTCCCGCGTCGCCGGCCGGGTGACCGAGCCCCGCCAGCGCGAGCTGGCCACGGGGCTGCGCAAGGTGCTGGCCGCGCGCCGGGCCGCGCAGGACCTGCTGGAAGTCGGAGCGTACCAGCGGGGCGCGAACCCGCTGGTGGACGCGGCGGTGGACAACGAGGCGCTGATCGGCTCCTTCCTCGGGCAGCGCCTGGAGGAACGGGCCGACGCCGCGGATTCCTGGTCCGCGCTGGAGCGGCTCACAGCGGCACTGGGGGTGGCGGCATGACACGACGCTTCACCCTCGCGGGACTCCTGCGGCTGCGGAAGGTGCAGGAGGAGCAGGCCAAGGCCGAGCTCCTGCTCGCGCGGGAGCGCGCCCGCCGCCACCTCCGGGAGGAGAACCGGCTGCGCGAGGCCCTCGCCGGGGCGCGCGACTCCGCCGCGAGCGTCGACTCGCTGCGCGCCATCGCCGCCGCACGCGCATCCACCACGCGGATGCTCGGCGAGCTGGACGCCTTGGGCGTCGTCCTCGAGAACGACGTGCAGGCGCGGGCGGCGGTGCAGGCCCGCGCCCGCCGGGACGCGCTCGCCCTCGAACGGCTGGAGGCCCGCCACGCCGAGGCCCTCGCCGCGCAGGAGCTGCGCGCGGAACAGCACCTCATCGACGAGGCGGCCGTGCGCGGCTTCCTCGACCCCTCCCGGAAGGAGGCGTGATGACACTGACGGTGACGGCCCTGACCGGAGCGCCAGCCGGTGCCGGCCCCGCCGGCACGCACGGCGGTGCCGGCGATGCGGGCTTCTCCAGCGCGCTGGACGCGGCCATGGGGGAGCACAGCGCTGCTCGGCCCGGCCCCGGCGAGGCTGCCCCGGAGCGCCCCGGGCATCGCGTCGGCCGCCACGGCCGAGGCGGGGACGCTGCGGATCGCGCCTGCGGCGACCCGGCCCCCGACGGCGCCCAGAGCGGAGCCGTCGCCGCCGCACCGGCGGAAGGATCGCACAGCGGCGCCGTGGCGTCCGGGACCGCCGAGGGGACGGCGGCCGCGCCGGGCCTCCAGCCGGATGCGACGGCCTGCCCGCCGGCGGGTGCTTCTGCCCCCGCCGGCCCGGCAGCGCTGCTCACCGGCGCAACGCCCGCGGCGGCCGCGGGCCAGGCAGGCGCGAGCGGGGGAGCGCAGCCGCAGCTCCCCTTGGCAGGGGCTGCGAGCGCCGCGAGCGGCGCGGCGGTCCTGGCGGGCACGGGCACGGGGGAGCCCGGCTCCGCGTCCCCCCGCGCGGGCGTCGCGGACGCCGGGACCGCGGTCAGGACCGCGGCCATGCTGCCGACGGCGCAGCCGGGCTCGCCCGCGGGCATCCCGGCGCTGGAAGCGAGCACTGCGCCCGCCGCTGCGTCGGCCCTGGACGGACAGCGGGGCGCGGTCCTCACCGCTGCCGGGGGCACCGCTGCCGGGGGCACCGCTGCCGCCGTGGGGTCCAGCGCGGCACCTGCCCCGGCGCCCGCGCTCGCCCCCGCCCCCGCCGGCCAGCCCTCAGGCCCGGGCGGTGCCGTCGTCGTCGCGGCAGCCGGCAGCGCCCTGACCGCGCCCGGCGATGCCGCCGGCTCGCCGAGCGCTCCACCAGCCGCCGGCGCTGCGGGCGACGGCATCCGGACGGCGTCCTCGGCCGCGCCGGGCGCTGAGTCGGCAGGCGGCCCAGGCGACGCCTTCGGCACCGCGCTGCCCGCTTCCGGCGCCGCCCCCGTCTCCGCCCCGATGCCGGCGGCCGCACCGCAGTCCGCGGCGGCCGCATCCGCCGCCCCCGCCCCTGCGCTGCCCGCGCAGCTGCACGCCCCCATCGCCCGCATCACCGCGCTCGGGCCGGGCGAGCACTCCATCACCGTCCGCCTGGCCCCCGAGAGCCTGGGCCCGGTGACCGTCCGTGCCCATGTCGACCTCCACGGCGTCCGCGTCGAGCTCATCGCCGCGGGCGCCGCGGGCCACGATGCGCTCAAGGCGATCCTGCCCGAGCTGCGCCGCGACCTTGCCCACGCGGGGCTGGGCAGCAGCCTGCAGCTGCTGTCCGGCGACCCCGGCTCTCGCGGCTCGGACGGCCAGCAGCTCGGCTCCTCCGGCGGCCCCTTCAGCGACGGCCCGCTCGGGACCGACGACCGGGAGCGACGCGCAGCCGAGCCCGGCGACGAGCCGGGCCGGCGCGGCGGAGCCGTCGCCCTGAGCGCGGTCGAGGCGCAGGCGGGCACCGGGCTGCTCAGCCCGGAGACCGGGATCGACCTGCTCGCATGAACGCCCCCCGCCCGACCCAGACAACGAAGGGATACCCCGCATGACGATCGACTCCGTGTCCGGGGCATCGACCGCCTCGATGAGCGCTCCGACGCCCACCCGGGCGCCCAAGCAGCAGCTGGACGGCGAGCTGTTCATGAACCTGCTCGTCACCCAGCTGAAGAACCAGGACCCGAGCTCGCCGCTGGACACGAACGAGATGATCGGCCAGACCACCCAGCTGGCGATGATGGAGCAGCTCACGAAGCTCGGCACCAACAGCGACGAGGGCTTCGCACTCCAGATGCGCACGGCCGCCTCCTCGCTGCTGGGCCAGACCCTGTCCTACCTCGCCGCGGACGGCAGCACCAAGTCGGGGATCGCCACGAGCATCTCCTTCGCGGACGCCGTCCCGGTGGTCAAGGTCGGCGCCGACACGATCGCGCTGGACAAGGTCCTCGGCGTCCAGCCCGCCTCCGCCGACCCGTCCGCTCCGGCCCCGCAGGGCGCGCCGCCCGGCGCGTCCTGAGCGCACCGGTGACCACCGCCGTGCCCGCACGGCCCATCCATCCCCGCCGTGCCCGCACGGCCCGCCGACCCCCAGACCCGACAACCGAAGGGACCTCCCCATGCTCCGCTCGCTCTACTCCGGCATCTCCGGTCTCCGCGCGCACCAGACCATGCTCGACGTGACCGGCAACAACATCGCCAACGTGAACACCCCCGGCTTCAAGGCCTCCAGCGTCCGCTTCGAGGACACCCTCTCGCAGACGCTGCAGGGCGCGAACGCGCCCGCAGCAGGCCAGGGCGGCACCAACCCGGCCCAGGTCGGCCTCGGCGTGCAGACGGCCGCCATCTCCGTGAACTTCACCCCCGGCTCCCGCCAGACCACGGGCCGCGGCCTGGACCTGGCGATCTCCGGGGACGGCTTCTTCGTCGTCCAGGACGGCACGGGGAACCAGCTCTACACCCGCGACGGCGCGCTCGACTTCGACGGCGCGGGCCGCCTGGTCACCAGCGAGGGCGCGATCGTGCTGGGCTGGCCGGCGGTGAACGGGGTGGTGGACACCCAGGCCCCGCTGGGCCCGGTGACGCTGCCCGCGACGGCGACCTCGCCGGCCCGGGCGACGGACGCGGCGACGATGGGCGGCAACCTCCCTGCGGACGCCGCCGTGGGGACCGCTCTGAGCTACGACGTGACGGTGTACGACGGCCTGGGCCAGGCGCGCACCCTGACGATGACGTTCACGCGCACCGCCGCCGGCTGGGATGTCAGCGGGGCAGACGGCAGCGCGACCGCGACGGGCGCGATCACCTTCGACGCCGACGGGCAGCTCGCCTCCGGCGGCACCCTCGCCGTGGGCGGGGTCAGCGTCGACCTGTCCGGGCTCACCGGCTTCGCGCAGCTGCAGACCGTGAAGTTCACGAACCAGAACGGCTTCGAGCCGGGCACGCTGCAGTCCTACTCCCTGGGCAGCGACGGCAGCCTCGTGGGCTCCTTCTCCAACGGCACCACGCAGGTGCTGGGCCAGATCGCCGTCGCCACCTTCACCAACCCCGCGGGCCTGGAGAAGGTCGGCGGCTCCACCTACCGTCCGACGCTGAACTCGGGAGCGCTGAACCTCGAGGTCGCCGGCACCGCCGGAGCGGGGGCGATCGTGCCGGGTTCGCTGGAGATGTCGAACGTCGACCTGTCCAAGGAGTTCACGAACCTCATCGTCGCCCAGCGGGGCTTCCAGGCCAACGCGCGCGTGATCACCACCTCCGACGAGGTGCTGCAGGAGCTCACCAACCTGAAGCGCTGACCGCCCGGCAATCGCAGGCCCGCCGCAGCTAACGGCGGGCCTGCGCATGTCGAGAGTGTGATCTGAGGCGCTGCCGAACGGCCGCGCGGATGGGATCCGGCGATGATCATCGTGACGCGGCTGAACAAGCGCCGCTTCGCCGTGAACCCGGACCTCATCGAGCGCATCGAGGCCGCGCCCGACACCACGCTGGTGCTCGTCGACGGCCAGAGCTACCTCGTGACCGAGACGATGGACGAGGTCGTCGACCTCATCGCGCGCTACCGCGCGCGTGTGATCTCGCTGGCCTACGAGGACCCGCGCGCCCCGGCCAGCGCCGACCTCATCCCGCTGCCCGCGCGCGAGGAAGCCGACTAGATGGACCCCGCAAGCCTCATCGGGCTCGTCGTCGCCTTCGGCGTGCTCTTCGGCGTCATCGTCCTCGACGGCGCGAACGTCGCCTCGATCTTCCTGCCCGGGCCGCTGCTGCTGGTCTTCGGCGCGAGCATCGCGGTGACGATCGCCAGCAGCACCCTCCCCGACACCGTCGCCGCCTTCAAGGCGCTGCCCAAGGTCTTCACCGGGAGGGTGACCAGGCCGGGCGAGGTGATCGACGACCTGGTGAGGCTGGCCGAGACCGCCAGGCGTGACGGCGTGCTCGCCCTCGAGCAGGAGGCCGACCGGCTCAGCGACCCGTTCCTCAGCTCCTCGCTGCGCAATGTCGCCGACGGCATGGACTCCGAGGAGCTGCGCATGCTCATGGAGGACGAGATCGACTCGACCACCCGCGGCGGCAGCGTCGCGGCGCGGTTCTTCACCACCATGGGCGGCTACGCGCCCACCATCGGGATCATCGGCACGGTCGTGTCGCTCACCCATGTGCTGGAGAACCTCAGCGACCCCCAGCATCTGGGCGGCTCCATCGCCGCCGCGTTCGTCGCCACCCTGTGGGGCGTGCTCTCGGCGAACTTCATCTGGATCCCCATCGGCAACCGCCTCGCCCGGATGAACGAGCTGGAGACCGAGCGCATGATGCTCATCCTCGAAGGTCTCATGGGCATCCAGTCGGGGGCGCAGCCGCGCATCCTCGGCGAGCGGCTGCGCGCCCTCGTCGTGACCCGTGAGGTGAAGGGCAGGACCGCGCCGGGCGTCGCCGCGGTCGCGGAGGAGCCGTGAGCCGGCGCCGCCGGCGCGGCCGCGGGCTCGGCGGCGCCCACGGGGACGAGACGCACGGCACCGGCTCGGACCGCTGGACCGTGTCCTACATGGACATGGTCACCGTCATCATGTGCCTCTTCATCGTGCTGTTCGCCATGTCCACCGTCGACAAGGCCAAGTACGAGCAGCTCAAGGAGTCCCTCGCGCAGGGCTTCGGCGTCGCCGAGGAGCGGCTGGCTGACGGACCCTCCGGTCCCAGCGAGACGCCCGCGCCCCAGCTGCCGGACGGGTCGCAGCCGGATCCCAGCCGGGCGGCGCAGCAGGAGCTGGACACACTGCTGCAGATCAAGAAGATGATCGAGGCCTCGCTGGCGGCAGCCGGGATGAGCGAGGTGGTCGGATTCCACCTGGACCAGCGCGGCCTCACCGTCCAGCTCGTCGGCTCGGAGACCTTCTTCTCGCCCAACGACGCCGCGCTGCGCCCGGACGCCATGGCGGTGCTGAACGCCATCGGGCCGGTGCTCACGCAGATCCCGAACGAGATCTCCGTGGAGGGGAACGCGGACCCCTTCGGCTCCTCCGCGCCCTTCCCCACGGACTGGGAGCTCTCCGCGGCACGCGCGACGAGCGTGCTGCGCCAGCTCGTGGAGGCGGACGGCGTGCCCGGGGCGCGCATCTCGCTCACCGGATTCGGCTCCGCCCGCCCGCTCAGCGGCAACGCGGAGCAGAACAGGCGGGTGGACATCGTCATCCTCTCCGGGCAGTCCGAGGACGTGCGCTCGCTCATCCCGCAGCTCGCCCAGGCCCAGGGCCTGGGCTGAGCGGCTCGTGCCGCGGCGCTAACGGGCCGCGCCGTCCGGCCGATAGTGCAACAGGTGACGGTTCAGGAATCACACGAGTTCGGCGTACCCGCCGAACAGCGGTACGAGGTCTACGACTTCCGCCGGCCGGCGACCCTCGCCCGTGAGCAGAGCCGCGTGCTGGAGTCCGCGCTGGAGAGCTTCGCGCGGCACTGGTCCAGCCAGTTCGGCGCCCACATCCGGGTGCCCTGCGTCACCCAGCTGGAGGAGCTGGAGGTCCGCAGCTACGACGAGCTCATGGCCCGACTGCCGGTCACGAGCGTCATCGCGGTGTGCACGGCTGCCGGTTCCTCCACCCGCCCCACGATCTCGTTCCCGCTGGAGGCCGCGCTGGGCTGGGTGAGCAGGCTCGTGGGCGGCAAGGGCGAGTTCCGTTCGGCGCAGCGCAGCCTCACCGAGATCGAGCGGGCCATCGTCAAGGAGATGATGGTCGGCGTCGTGCGCGACCTCGAGTACGCCATGGGCGAGATCCTCCGATACCCCCTGAGCGTCGACACCCTGAGCTACGGCGCTCAGCTCGTGCAGGCGGCCGCCCCCACGGACCTCATGGTCGTCGCGGAGTTCAGCATCCAGATCGGCGAGCGAGCAGCCCCGGTGACCTTCGCGCTGCCGCTGGAGGTCGTGCGCCTCGACCTGAACGCCCCGGCCGCCGTGCCCGGCGCGGCGCCGGAGGAGCTTCTGCGCAGCCAGCTGGGCCTCGTCCCGGTGCAGCTGTCACTGCGGCTGGACGACGCGGCCGTCGATCCCCAGCTGGTCCTCTCGCTGCGCGAGGGCGACCTCATCCCGCTCCCGCATCCCGAGCACCGGCCGTTGCGGCTGACCGTGGACGGGAACACCATCGCCACGGCGGCGGCAGGCAGCAGCGGATCCCGCCTGGCCTGCGTCGTCGTCGACACCCTCGAGGAGACCGCATGAGCACCCCGACCGACACCACGCTGCACGCCGGGATCGCGACCGCCTTCGCCGCCGCCCTGCCCGGCGCCTACTCCATCGCCGAGGCCGCGCCCGGTGCCGTCGCCGCCGACGCGCAGGGGCTCGTCGCCTCCTTCGTGGGCGAGCGCTCCGCGGACCTCCTTCTCGTGCTGAGCGAGGACTCGGCCCTGTCCGCCGCGGTGGGCAGGACCGGTCCGGTCGCCCTCGGCGACGTCCTGCGGCCCGCCTTCGAGAGCGCTGCGGCCGAGCTCGGCGCGGGCGTGGTCGGCGAGGTCCGCGAGGGCGAGCTCGGCGCGATCGCGGGGCAGGAGCGCACCGCCCTGTTCGCCCTCGTGACGGAGGGGCAGGTCGCCGGCTGGTTCGGGGTCAACCTGCGCCCGCTCACGGCCTCCGCGCCGGCCGCGCCCGCGCCCGCGCCCGGCGCGCTGGCGAACATCGGCCGGATCGCGAGCGTCGAGATGGCCCTCACCGTGGAGATCGGCCGCACGCGCATGCTCGTGCGCGACGTCCTCGCGCTGCGGCCCGGCTCAGTGATCGAGCTGGACCGCTCGGTCGGCTCTCCGGCGAACATCCTGCTGAACGGCCGGATCATCGCCAACGGGGAGGTCGTGGTCGTCGACCAGGACTACGCCGTGCGGGTGACCTCCATCCTCGACGCCGCCGAGGCGGTCTGAGCCGGATGGACACCCTCTTCCTCGTCCTCCGCGTCGCCGTCGCCCTCGCCGCGGTGTTCGGGGCGATCTGGTACCTGCAGCGGCGCTTCGGGCGCGGCAGGGCCGGCGCGCGCAAGGCGGTGACGGTCGTCACCCGGCAGAGCGTGGGTGCGAAGGCCTCCGTCGCCGTCGTGGACATGGACGGCACCCGCTTCCTGCTCGGCGTCACCGAGGGCCGGATCTCCGTGCTGCACACCGCGGACGCCCCGGAGGCGCCCGAGCCCGAGACCGCAGCTCTGCCCGGCATCGCGGCGGCCCCGGCGAAGAAGCCGACGATCCCCGCCCCTGCCGGCAGCGGCTCCGCCTTCGAGATGGCCGCCGGCTCGATCCTGTCGCCCGCCACCTGGTCGCGGACCGTCAAGGCTCTGCGGCAGCAGAGGTGAGGAAGCCCCCCATCTGATGGACGGAGGATTCTCGATCGACATCAACGGCCCGGACGGCACGCCGGCCTCGTCGATCATCGTCCTGCTGGGCATCACGGTGCTGTCGGTCGCGCCGGCGCTGCTGATCATGATGTCGTCGTTCACGAAGATCTTCGTGGTCCTCGCGATGACGAGGAACGCGCTCGCGCTGCAGTCGATCCCGCCGAACCAGGTGCTCGCCGGCCTCGCCCTGTTCCTGTCGCTGTTCATCATGCATCCGGTGCTCAGCCAGATCAACGACGTGGCCCTCCAGCCCTACCTCGGCGGCTCGATCGACTTCAACCACGCCGTCGAGCTGGCGCTCGGGCCGTTGCGCGACTTCATGCTCGGTCACACCCGCCAGGAGGATCTGGCGCTGATGACACGCGCGGCGGGGCTGCCCAACCCCGCCAGCCCGGCCGAGGTGAGCACCAGCACCCTCGTGCCCGCGTTCATGATCTCCGAGCTGCGCTCGGCGTTCATCATCGGCTTCGTCATCTTCGTGCCCTTCCTGGTCATCGACATCGTCGTGTCCTCCGGGCTCATGGCGATGGGCATGATGATGCTCCCGCCGGTGATGATCTCGCTGCCGTTCAAGATCCTGCTGTTCATCCTCGTGGACGGCTGGGGTCTCATCATCACCGCCCTTGTCGGGAGCTATCAGAGCTGATGGACTCCTCGGCTGTCCTCGACATCGGAATGCAGGCGCTCATCGTCGCGGCGAAGCTCGCCGCGCCCATCCTCGTCACCTCGCTGGTCGTCGGCTTCGCGATCTCGCTGCTGCAGTCGATCACGCAGATCCAGGAGATCACCCTCTCCTTCGTGCCCAAGGCCGTGGCCGTCGCGATCGCGCTGCTGATCACCGGCCACTGGATGATCTCCGAGATCGTCGACTTCACGCACGGCCTGTTCACGCAGCTGCCCGGCCTCCTGAACGGAGGCTGAGGTGCAGTTCACGGTCGATCAGGGGTGGATCGAGGCGGTCGTGCTGGCGAGCCTGCGGATCGTGGCGTTCGTGATCGTCGCGCCCCCGTTCTCCTATCGCAGCATCCCGGTGCGGGTGAAGGCGATCCTCGGGGTCGGGCTGGCGGTCGCGGTCGTGCCGACGGTGGCCGCCGGCAAGCCGCCGCTGGAGATCGGGCCGTTCATCGCCGCGGCGTGCATGGAGGTCGTCACCGGCCTCGCCCTGGGCTTCCTCGTCATGGTCGTGTTCTCCGCGGTGAGCGCCGCAGGCGGCCTGCTGGACCTGTTCGGCGGACTGCAGCTGGCCGAGGGCTACGACCCCGGCATGCAGATCAACGGCGCGACCTTCAGCCGGATGTTCCAGATCGCCGCGCTCGCGCTCCTGTTCGCGACGGACGGATACCAGCTCGTCCTGCTCGGGCTGGTGCACAGCTTCGGCGCGGTCCCCCTCGGCGGCGCGCTGGATCTCTCCCATCCAGCGCAGGCGATGATCCAGTCCGTCGGACAGATGCTCGTCTCCGCCCTGCAGATCGCCGGCCCGCTGCTCGTCGTGCTCTTCCTGGCCGATGTGGGCCTGGGGCTGCTCACTCGCGTCGCGCCGGCCCTGAACGCCTTCGCGATGGGCTTCCCGCTGAAGATCCTGCTCCTGCTGCTGTTCGTCGGAACGGTCTTCGTCGTGCTGCCCAGCATCGTCTCGGCGCTGACCGGACAGGCCGTCGGCCTCATCTCGGGGGTGGTGGGATGAGCGAGAGCGACAGCGGCGAGCGCACTGAGCGCGCCACCCCGCAGCGGATGCAGGAGGTGCGCCGCAAGGGGCAGCTGAGCACCAGCAGGGACCTCCCGGCCTGGCTGGGCATCGCCGCGGCGGTGCTCATGATGCCGCTGGTGCTGCCCGCGGTGCGGGATGCGACTGCGCAGGCACTGCTCATCGTGCCCTCGGTCGTGCGCGATCCGGACCTCGGGGTGGCCGTGGACGCGATGATGTCGGCCTTCGGCGCGATCGGCCCCGCGCTGCTGCCGCTGCTGGTCGCGGTCGCCATCGTCGTCATCGGCGGTTTCGTCGCACAGGGCGGCATCCACATGCGCCGTCTCACGCCGCGCCTGGAGAGCCTCGACCTCGTCAAAGGGCTCGGGCGCGTCTTCGGCCGTCACGCGCTGTGGGAGGGGCTCAAGGCGCTCGTGAAGACCCTGCTCGTCGGCGGCCTGCTCTGGCTCGCCGTGCAGTCCCTGCTGCCGCTCATGGACCAGGCCGGCGGGCTGCCGCTGTCCTCACTTCTGGCCGGGGCGAGCGGCGGGCTCTGGCTGCTGCTGCTGTGCGGGATCGGCGCCGGGCTCGCCCTGGCCGGCGCGGACGTGTTCGTCGTCATGCGCCGCAACCGCCGCTTCACCCGGATGACGAAGAAGGAGCTGCGCGACGAGGCGAAGCGCACCGAGGGCGACCCGGTGATCCGCTCGCAGCGGCGCTCGAGGCAGCTCGCGCTGAGCAGGAACCGGATGATCGCCGCCGTGGCCGACGCCGACGTGGTGCTGCTGAACCCCACGCACCTCACCGTCGCCCTGGTGTACGAGCCGGGCGTGTCCGCGCCGCGCGTGGTCGCGAAGGGCGCGGGCGAGATCGGCGCCCGCATCCGCGAGGAGGCGGCCGAGCACGGCGTGCCCATGGTCAGGGACGTCCCGCTGGCCCGGAGCCTGTACCACAGCTGCGAGATCGGCCAGGAGATCCCCGCCGCCCTCTACCTCGCCGTCGCCCGGGTGCTCGCCTTCGTCATGGCGCTGCGCTCCCGCGGCGCCGCTCGCGGCACCCACGACTTCGACTCGGCCTCACCCGAACTGGAGAGACGATGAACCGCAGATTCGCCCCCTTCGCCGTCCCGATCGGCGTGATCGGCGTGATCCTCCTGCTGGTCGTGCCCGTGCCGACCTGGCTGCTGGACGTGCTGATCATCGTCAACATCCTCTTCTCGCTCGTGATCCTGCTCACGGCGATGTTCGTGAAGAAGCCGCGCGACTTCTCGATCTTCCCCTCCCTGCTGCTCGTGGCGACGCTGTTCCGCCTGAGCCTGAACGTCGCCTCCACCCGCCTGGTGCTCGGCCAGGGCAACGCGGGCCAGGTGATCGCGACGTTCGGATCCGTCGCCGTGGGCGGCTCGCTGGTCATCGGCGCGGTGATCTTCCTCATCCTCGTGGTGATCCAGTTCGTCGTCGTCACCCGCGGCGCGGAGCGGGTGGCCGAGGTGGGCGCGCGCTTCACCCTGGACGCCATGCCGGGCAAGCAGATGGCCATCGACGCGGACCTCAACGCCGGCCTGATCACCGAGGCGCAGGCCAGGGCCCGGCGCGCGGAGGTGGCGGCCGAGGCGGACTTCTACGGGGCGATGGACGGCGCCTCGAAGTTCGTGAAGGGCGACGCGATCGCCGGGCTGGTGATCATCATGGTGAACATCGTCGGCGGCATCCTCATCGGCATGCTGCAGCGCGGCCTGCCGATCGACCAGGCCCTGAACCAGTACGCGCTGCTGACCATCGGGGACGGGCTGACCACGCAGATCCCGGCTCTGCTCATGTCGGTGTCGACGGGCATGATCGTCACCCGCTCCACCTCGGACAGCGACCTCGGCGCGACGGTCGCGCGGCAGCTCGGCCAGTCCCAGCTCGCGCTGTTCATCGCGGGCGGCGCCGCAGTGGTGATGGGTCTCATCCCCGGCATGCCGATCATCCCCTTCCTCATCATCGGCGCGGTGCTCCTGCTGCTGGGGCAGCGGGTGCGCTCCCGCCATCGCCGGCAGGCCGAGGCGGAGGCGAAGGCCGAGAGCGCCCCGGATCCCGCCGCGGCTGACTCCGTCGCGGAGCTCATCGAGCAGATGCGCGTGCACGCCCTGGAGATCCAGCTCTCGCCGGATCTCGTCGACCTGGTCGCCGGGGGAGCGGACGATCTGCTCGCCCGGGTGAAGGCGCTGCGCAAGCGGATCGCCCTGGAGCTCGGGCTGGTCATCCCGCCGGTACGCACCCGGGACAGCGTCGAGCTGCCGGTGTCGAGCTACGCCATCCGCATCGCCGGGGTGGAGGCCGGCCGAGGCGTCGCGCCCCCGGGCATGGTGCTCGTGCTCGGCGAGGGCATCGACGCGCTGCCGGGCACCGCCACCGTCGACCCGGTGTTCGGGCTGGAGGCGAAGTGGGTGCCCAGCGGTCTGCGCCACGGCGCGGAGCTGGCCGGCGCGACCGTGATCGACCGCAGCTCGGTGATCGTCACGCACCTCAACTCCATCGTGCTCGCGAACGCGCACCGCCTGCTCACCCGTGAGGATGTGCGCGTGCTGACCGACGGCGTCAAGCAGGTCAACCCCGCCGCCGTGGACGAGCTCGTCACCACCCTGCTGAGCCTCGGCGAGATCCAGCGGGTGCTGCAGGGGCTGCTGGCCGAACAGGTGCCGATCAACGACCTGCCGCGCATCTATGAGGCGCTGGCCCTGCGCGCGAAGGTCTCGACCGATCCGGAAGGGCTCATCGAGGCTGCTCGTCTCGCGCTCGGCCCCGTGGTCGCCGCCCGGCGGGCGCAGGAGGGCGTGCTGAGGGTCATCATGATCGACCCGGCCCTGGAGCAGTCGATGCTCGAGTCGCTGCGGAGCTCCGATCAGGGCTCCCAGCTGGTGATGGACCCGGGACGCCTCGAGCTCGTGCTGGACTCCATCGCCTCCGCTCTCGCCCGGGCGAACGAGGCCGGCGTCGAGGCGGCGATCGTGTGCGCACCGGCGCTGCGGCCGGCGATGCGCCGGCTGGTGACGAGCCAGGGCGGGCCGAGCGCGGCGCTGCCGGTGCTGTCCTATCAGGAGGTCTCGGCGACGAGCCTGACCATCGAGACGATCGGGGTGATCCGTGGCCTCGACTCGCTTGCAGCGTGAGTTCCCCGCGCTGGACGGCCTGAACGAGCGGATCTCCCGCGAGCACGGGCCGGAGGCGACGATCGTCGCGATCGAGCCCGTGCAGGTGGGGGGCATCGCGGGGTTCTTCGCCCGGCGCACCTTCCGGGTGACCATCGAGGTGCCCGAGCCGGCGCCCCCGCGTCTGCCAGCTGCCGGCAGCGGCGCGGGGAGCGGCAGCGCGGGCGGCGGTGCAGGACCGGGCACAGGCCGGGGCACGCCCGCCGCGGGCATCGAGGCCCTGCTCGCAGCGGCGGAGGAGGCGGAGCTGCGCGAGCAGCTGCCCATGCCGTCGACGCAGAGCGAGCCCTTCGCGCAGGTGCTGGACAGCCTCATCGCCTACACCCGCCAGCCGGAGCCGGAGCAGATCGCCTCCGGAATGACCGCCGGCGGCGCCTCGGCCGCTCGGGACGCGGCCCGGCCCGCCTGGGCCGCCCCGGCGGGGTGGGTCCGGCCCCTGAGCGGCCCGGGCGACCTCGTCGCCGTGATCGGATTGGGCGCCGACACGCTCTCCGCGGCGCAGCGCGTCGCGCAGAGCACGGGCTCACTGGTCGTGTACGGCGCCGCCCGGTCGCCCGACGCGGTGGACGCCGAGCACCGCCGGGACGTGCTGCGCCGCAGGGCGCACGCCGTCGTCAACGGCCACGGCCTGACCCTGGCGGTGGTGCTCGACACGACGGACGTCGCCGGCACGGTCGGGGCGGTCGCGGCGCTCGAGCCCGACCAGGTCATGGTGGTCGTGGACGCCTCGCGCAAGGCCGAGGACACCCGGCACTGGGTGGACACGGTGCGCCGGCTCGTCCCCGTGGACGCGATGCTCGTCATCGGGACCGCGGCGACCGCCTCGCCGGAGACCGTCGACGAGCTCGGCCTGCCCCGCGGCGTCGCCGACGCGCTGGACTGATCGCAGGTTAGACTCGCCCCGATGCTGGTGCTGACGCGCAAGCCGGGGGAGCGGGTGCTCATCGGCGACGACATCGTCGTCGTCGTGCTCGACGTGCGCGGGGACGGCATCCGCCTCGGCTTCGAGGCCCCCCGCGGCGTGAAGATCCAGCGCGAGGAGGTGCTCGCCGCCGTGGCCGCGCAGAACCTCGCCGCAGCGCAGAGCGGCGCGACCGACGCCGAGTCGATCGCCCGCGCGCTGGGCCTGGAGCGCGCCGCCGCAGGGGCGGCTCAGGAGGAGAGCGCGGCCGCGATCGACGAGCCGATGAAGGCCACGCCGCCGTCCAGGGACTGACCGGAGGCGTCCCGGCGCGCCAGCGCGTCAGGCAGGCTGCGAATGCCTCCGTCGGCCGCCACCGCGATGGCCGGGGCACGCCCGGCCCAGGCCGCCGCGAGCCTGCTCTCGCCCTTGAGGAAGCGCTGCGCCCGCACCCCGCCGGTGCCGCGGCCCTTGGCGGGGAACTCGGACAGCGCGGAGAGCTTCGCGCTGCCCGCGTCCGTCCCCTCCAGCGCGCCGCCGTCCACAGCGACGGTGGCCACGACGGCGTCGTCCTTCGCGTCGGCAGGGACCACGCCGAACCAGATCAGCTGAGCCTCGCCGTCCAGGCGGATCCCCGCCATCCCGGCCGCCGGGCGTCCCTGCGGGCGCACCTGACCCGCCTCGAAGCGCAGCAGCTGCGCGTCGCTGGCGACGAACACCAGCTCGTCCCCGTCCGCGCACACGGCCGCGCCGACGACCTCGTCGCCGGGCTTCAGCGCGATGATCTCGTGCTCGTTGCGGGCGGCGGGCAGCTCGCCCAGCAGCACCCTCTTCACGACGCCCTGACGGGTGCCGAGGGCGACGACCGTCTGAGCCGCGAGCGGCACGAGCGCCAGCACGCGCTCCTTCTTGTCGGCCAGGCCGAGGTAGTCCGCGGCCTTCACCCCCGCGGCGAACTGGACGCTGGCCGCGGGAACAGCGGGCAGGTCCACCGGGCTGAAGGCCAGGAGCCGGCCCCGGCTGGTTACCGCGCCCATGGTCGCCCTCGTGGTCGTCGTGAGCGCGGAGAGCACCGCGTCGTGAAGGGTGCGCCGGCTGCCGCCGCCGCTCGCGCCCTCGGGCACCGGATCGACCCGCAGCAGCCGTCCGGTCGCCGACAGCAGCACATGGCAGCTCGTGTCCGCGTGCTCCAGCTCGGCGGCGGCCGCCGAGCCGCGGCGCGCGGGGGCGGGAGCCGCGCCGGTGAGCAACGTGCGCCGGGGGGTCCCGAAACGCTCGGCGACCTCGTCCAGCTCCTGCGCCACGACGCCGTGCAGCCGGCTCTCGCTGGCGAGGATCTCCTCCAGCTGGGCGATCTGGGCGAGGAGCTCGTCGCGTTCGGTCTCCAGCTCGATGCGGGAGAACTTCGTCAGGCGGCGCAGCCTGAGCTCCAGGATGTACTCGGCCTGCGCCTGCGAGAGGTCGAAGACGCTCATCAGCCTGCTGCGCGCCTGCTCGCCGTCGTCGCTGGTCCGGATGAGCTGGATCACCTCGTCGATGTCGAGGATGGCCACGAGCAGGCCCTCCACGAGGTGCAGCCTCTCCCGCCGCCGGTCGAGCCGGAACTGGGAGCGGCGCCGCACCACCGAGATGCGGTGGTCGAGGAACACGCGCAGAAGCTCCCGCAGGCCGAGCGTCTGCGGCTGGCCCTCCACCAGCGCGACGTTGTTGACGCCGAAGGACTCCTCCAGCGGCGTGTAGCGGTACAGCTGCTCGAGAACGGCCTGGGGGTTGAAGCCCGTCTTGATCTCGATGACCAGGCGCAGGCCGTGCTTGCGATCGGAGAGGTCGGTGACGTCCGAGATCCCGGCCAGCCTCTTCGCCTCCACGCCGTCCTTGATCTTCTCGATGACCCGCTCGGGCCCGACGAGGTAGGGCAGCTCCGTGATGACCAGGCCGGACTTGCGCGGCGTGATCTGCTCCACCGTGGCCTTCGCGCGGGTGCGGAAGGCGCCGCGGCCCGTGCGGTAGGCCTCCTTCACGCCGTCCAGGCCGACGATGATGCCGCCGCCGGGCAGATCCGGGCCCGGGATGAACTGCATGAGCTGCTCGACGTCGGCCTCGGGGTTCTCCAGCAGATGCTTCGCCCCCGCGGCGACCTCGACGAGGTTGTGCGGAGGCATGTTCGTGGCCATGCCCACGGCGATGCCGGCCGCGCCGTTCACGAGCAGGTTGGGGATCGCCGAGGGCAGCACGTCGGGCTGCTCCAGCTGGTTGTCGTAGTTGGGGACGAAGTCGACGACCTCCTCGTCGAGCCCGTCGGTCATCGCCTCGGCCGCGGGGGCCATCCGCGCCTCCGTGTAGCGGGACGCGGCCGGGCCGTCGTCCAGCGAGCCGAAGTTCCCGTGCCCGTCCACGAGCGGCAGGCGCATCGTGAAGTCCTGGGCGAGGCGGACGAGCGCGTCGTAGATCGGGGCGTCGCCGTGCGGGTGCAGCTTGCCCATCACCTCGCCCACCACACGGGCGGACTTGACGTGGCCGCGGTCGGGCCGCAGCCCCATCTCGGACATCTGGTAGAGGATGCGGCGCTGCACCGGCTTCAGCCCGTCGCGGGCGTCGGGAAGCGCACGGGAGTAGATGACCGCGTACGCGTACTCGAGGAACGAGCCCTGCATCTCCGCGGTGATGTCGACGTCGTCGATGCGCTCCTCAGGGGCGGTGAAGGAGCTCGGATCGGGCGGGGTCGTCATGCGGTGGGGAGAAGCGTCACGGGTACGATTCCCCCATGCTACCGACGCCCGCCGTCAGCGGCCGGAACCTCGCCGGGGTGGCGCGCGCGGCCGTCGCCGCGCTGCGCGGCGAGACGAACGGCCTGAGCCTGGCGCCGGTCGACACGGCGGTGATCGTCCTCGTGGACGGCCTGGGGCATGCGCAGCTCCGGCAGGCGGCGGGGCACGCCCGCACCCTCGCTCGTGCCGCCGGCGCGGGGGAGCCCATCCGCACGGTGTACCCGAGCACCACCTCCGCCGCCCTCACGGCGCTGGCGACGGGGCGCCTGCCTGGCGAGCACGGGCTGGTGGGCTACCGGATCCTCGACCCCGGGCGTGACGCCCTCGTCACGACCCTCAACGACTGGGAGTCCGACCGGCCCGCAGGCCGCTGGATGCGCTCCGCCACCATCTGGGAGACGGAGGCCGAGCGCGGGCTGCGCACGGCCGCGATCGGCCCCGCCAAGCACGCCTCCACGGGTTTCACGGCCGCCGTGCTCCGCGGTGCGGACTACGTGCCGACCGGGGACCTGGACGATCGCTTCGCCGCGCTGCAGCGCATGCTCGCACAGGGGCGGCACCGTCTCGTGTACCTCTACGTCAGCGAGCTGGACATGGCCGGGCACGAGCTGGGCTGGGAGTCGGAGCGCTGGCGGGAGCTGCTGGAGGAGCTCGACGCGCAGCTCGCGGCCGCGGCCGCGCGGCTGAACCGGCGCACGGGGCTGCTCGTCACCGCCGACCACGGCATGCTCGACGTCCCCGCGCACCGCCAGCTGGTGGTCGACGAGCATGCGGCTCTCACCGAGGGGCTGCGGCTCGTGGCCGGGGAGCCGCGCTTCCTGCATCTGTACGCGGACGGGGATGCCGCCGCGGACGCGCTGGCCGAGCGCTGGCGGGAGGGCGTGGGGGATCGCGCGTGGGTCCGCACCCGCGAGCAGGCGATCGCCGAGGGCTGGTTCGGGCCGGTGGACCCCGAGGTGCTGCGCCGCATCGGCGACGTGCTCGTCGCGGCCCGTGCCCGCATCGCCTTCTACACCGCGGATGCCAAGCCGCGCTCCCGGGCCATGGTGGGACAGCACGGCAGTCTCACAGACGAGGAGACGCGCGTCCCCCTGCTGCGCTTCGGCGCCTTCGCCTGATCGCCGGGCCGTCGCGCGTGCGCGGCTGGGTGCCGGGATGGCGCGCGCCGCTCCCGGGTGCCGGGATGGCTCAGTGCGGCCGCCCCGAGGGCTCAGGACGCGTCGTCGTCGTTGCGGCGACCGAAGACGATCTCGTCCCAGCTGGGCATCGAGGCCCGACCGCGGCGCGAGGAGGCCCGCGAGCCCTCCTCCTGCTCCCGCGCAGCGGCGGTCGCGCCCGCGGGAGCCCCCGCCTCGGCTGCCTCCGCTGCGGAGACGATGGGGATGTCGAGCGTCGGCGTCGCGTTCTCCGCCTCACCGGGCGGATCGGGGAAGGCCAGTGTGAACGGGCGTGCGTCGTCGCTCTCCGCGGCGTGCTCGGCAGCGGAGAGGCCGGCCCCGGCGGCGGACGACGGTCCCGGCGCGAGCGGCTCGACGGGAGCGAGCTCCCGCTCGCCGCGGCGGCGGCGCAGGGCGTCCAGCAGGTCGGCGGTGTAGCCCTGGCTCTGGGTGTCCTGCGCCCCGGTCGCCACGGCGAGGCGGACCGGCTCCTCGGCGCGCTCGGCGGTCCGCTCGGCCGGCGCCTGTGCCTCCGCCGAGCGCTCGCGGGCGTCGGGATGATCCGGCTGCTGCCAGAATCCCGGCTCGGCGGCGGCCCTCTCCACCGGGCGCAGCGGCTCCGGATGCGTCTCGACGGCGCGCAAGCGCGGGATGAGACCTTCACGCGGCTCCGCGACACGGGAGAGCGTGGTGGCGTCCCGGTTGAGAGGGGTGAGCAGCCCGCGCTTGGGGTCGAAGCCCCACAGCGCCTCGCGCTCGACCTCGCCCAGCAGGTACGACACGCGGACCTGCCATCCCTCCGCAGCCGGCTTGAGCGCGGACCAGCTCTCCTGCTCGGCGCCCTGATCCGACAGGCGGCGGCTGATCACCCCTCCGAAGGTCGTCGGGGCGTCGTCGTCGGCCGCGGGGCCGAGGTCGACGCTCACGGCCTGGGCGCTGCGGACGATGTGGTCCTGCTCGGCCAGCACCGGGCCGGCGAAGCGTTCGACGTCCTCCAGGGATGCACCTGTGCGCTCGGCGACCTCCGCAGCCGGGACGCCCTCGCGCAGGAGAGACTGCACCTCGCGGGGGGAGAAGCGGGCCTGCGGCCGCTCCTGGCGGCCGAGCTGACGCAGCTGGGAGTGCAGCACGTCGTCCACCACGAGCAGGTAGCGCTCGCCGTTCTCGCTCGAGGCGAGGAGGTTCTCGCCCTCGATCCCGATGACCTTCAGTTCGTACATGATGTGGCGCCTCCGTGGGGAAACTTGCGGTCAGAATGCCATTCCGGACGGCGATTCCGCGCGAGGCTGGCGGGCGTGCCGTGAGACCGCAGGAGGCCGGAAATCCGGGGAATACGGGGGCTGCCCAGGAGGTTTGCTATTCGACAGGGTTTGGGGCAGACTAGCGCCGCCCTGGGGCGAGTGCGACGAGAAGAAGTGGATGAGAATGGCGACCGATTACGACGCTCCGCGCAAGACCGACGATGAGGCTGAGTCGATCGACGCGCTGAAGGAGAGGGTTCCGGACAAGCTCTCGGGGGTCGTCGATGTCGACGATGCGGACAACCCGGGCTTCGAGCTCTCGGGGGCGGACCTGTCCGACATGGAGCTGGACGTCATCGTCCTTCCTCCGCAGGCGGACGAGTTCACCTGCGTGAGCTGTTTCCTCGTGCGCCACCGCTCCCAGATCGACCACGAGACGAAGCTGGGGCCGATCTGCCGGGAGTGCGCGGCCTGAGACCGCGGCGCCGTCCCGCCTGAGGGAGCCGCCCGCACGGGAGCCCGCCCCGCCTACCTCTACTGCTACTGCTGTGCGGGCTGCGACTCGCGCAGCGCCGCGACGAGCTCCTCCGGCCGCCGGGTGGAGATGATCCAGTAGGGGACGCTGTCTCGCGGGTCGTTCACCTCGACCGTGACGACCGGACTGACCCAGCCCCGCATCACGCGGAACGCGCGCGCATCCAGCAGGGGGCCGCGCCGGCGGATCGCCTCCTCGCCCCGGTACGCCTGCGCCGCGCCGAGATAGCTGCGGTCGATGCGGCCCGGCCCGGCACGCAGCACCCCGTCCGTCACCTCGATGACCGGTGCTGTCGCCACCAGTGAGACCATCGCGCCGCCGTAGAGCACGACCGCGGCCAGCAGGCCCAGCCACAGTGAGATCGGCGCGAGCATGAGGGTGATCGCGGGCACGAGGATGCCCACGGCGAGCCAGATGCCGACGCTCGGGGTGAGTCGTTCCCGGAAGTGCGTCACGCCTCCATTCTGCGCTCTCCGCCTGTGAGCGCTGTCGCGGCGGGCGGCGGGGGCTGCGGCCGCGGGCCGCCCCGGCGCCCCAGGGGCGGACGTCACACGGTGGCGAGCAGCTGGGCGACCTCATCCAGGGCGCCCGCGGTCAGCCGGTAGTAGGCCCAGGTGCCGCGCTTGCTCCGGCTGAGATAGCCGGCTTCGACGAGGACCTTCAGGTGGTGCGAGACGGTGGGCTGAGAGAGCCCCAGCGGCTCGGTGAGCTCGCACACGCACGCCTCATTGCCCTCGTGCGCCGCGACCATGGAGATGATGCGCAGGCGCGCGGGGTCGGCGAGGGCCTTGAGCGAGCGAGCGAGGCTCTCCGCGTTGGCCGGGCCGATCGGCTCGCGGGTGATGGGCGCGCAGCAGGAGCGCAGCTCGCGGATCGGAAGCAGGGCGACGGGCACGTTCATAGACTGCCATCGATATTGACGGATGTCGATGTCGTACGCCATGCTCCTCTCAGCGGCCGCCTCAGCGCGAGCGCGCGGGAGGAAGGAAGCCATGAGCGAGTGCCGGAGCCGGCCGTGACGCCGCCGCCGGCCGACCGGACGGGCGCATGGGGCGTGCTGGCCCGCCAGGCGGGCGGAGAGCTGCTCGGAACGGGCCTGCTCGTCGCCGTGGTCGTCGGATCCGGGATCGCCGCGCAGCGGCTCTCGCCGGCGGACACCGGCCTCCAGCTGCTGGAGAACGCCATCGCCACCTCCCTCGGCCTGGCCGTGCTCGTGCTCGTCTTCCAGCCGCTCAGCGGCGCGCATCTCAACCCTGTCGTCACGCTGGCCGACCGTGTGCTGTACAGCAAACGCTCGGGCGGGGCGCTCGCGCTCTACCTCGCCGCGCAGCTCGCGGGCGCAGCGGGAGGAGCTCTGCTGGCGAACGCGATGTTCGGCCTGCCCACCCGCCTCTCCGGGCGCGCGCGAGCGGACCCCGGGCAGCTGCTGGGCGAGCTCGTCGCCACGGCCGGGCTCGTGCTCCTCGTGTTCGCGCTCGCCCGCACCGGCCGCGGGGTGCTCGCCGGGCCGGCCGTGGGCGCGTACATCGGCTCCGCGTACTGGTTCACCTCCTCGACCTCCTTCGCCAACCCGGCGGTCACCGTCGGACGAGTCCTCACCGACTCCTTCGCCGGCATCGCGCCCCTGTCCGCGGGCATGTTCCTGCTGGCCCAGCTCGCCGGCGGCGCGATCGGCGTCGGCCTCGTCGCACTGCTGTTCCCGAGAAAGGCACTGGCATGACCCGTCTGCTCGTCGTGGGCGGCAGCGACGCCGGCATCTCCGCCGCGCTGCGCGCCCGCGAGCTCGACCCCTCGGCCGAGGTCACCGTCGTCGTCGCTGACGCATACCCGAACTTCTCGATCTGCGGCATCCCGTACTACTTCACCGGCGAGGTGCAGCCCTGGCAGTCCCTGGCACACCGCAGCGCCGCCGAGCTGGAGGCCAGCGGGATGGACCTGCGGCTGGACACCCTGGCCACCGCGATCGATGTCGAGCGGCGGCGCCTGGCCGTGCGCGACGCGCGCGGCCGCAGCGAGGAGCTGCGCTACGACGAGCTGGTGGTGGCCACCGGCGCGATGCCCGCTGACGCCGGCATCGCCGGAGCGGGCGCGCAGGGCGGCGGCGACGAGGGCCTGGGACCCGAGGACGGCCTGCACGTCATCCACAGCATGGGGGACACCTTCGCCCTGGAGCGCTTCCTCGCCGAGCGCCGCCCGGAGTCCGCGATCATCGTCGGGGCCGGCTATGTGGGCCTGGAGATGGCGGAGGCGTTCCGCGCGCGGGGCCTGCGGGTGGCGCAGCTGCAGCGCGGGCCCGAGGTGCTCTCGACGCTCGACCCCGAGCTCGGCGCGCTCGTGCATGCGGAGCTCGTCGCGCACGGCGTGGAGGTCGTCGTGAACTCCACGGTGACGGCGATCGAGCGCACGGACGGAGGACTCGCGGTGACGGCGCAGGGCCCCGGCGGGATCAGCCGACGCACGGCGCAGCTCGTGCTCCTCGTCGTCGGCGTGCGCCCGAGCACGGCGCTGCTGCGCCAGGCCGGCGCCGCGCTGGGGGCCGGGGGAGCCGTGGCCGTGGACGAGCGGATGGCCACCGGCCTGCCGCACGTCTGGGCCGCGGGCGACGGCGTCGTCACGCACCACCGGCTGCTGGGCACCGGCTACCTGCCGCTGGGCACCACCGCGCACAAGCAGGGCCGCGTCGCCGGCGAGAACGCGGTGGGAGGGACGGCGCGCTTCGCGGGCAGCGTCGGCACCCAGGTCGTGAAGGTGTTCGACCTCGTCGCCGCGCGCACGGGTCTGCGCGACGCCGAGGCCCGCGCGGCGGGCTTCCGGCCGCTGACGGTCGCCTCCACCGCCGACGATCACAAGCGCTACTACCCGGGTGCGCAGCCGATCCGCTTCCGTCTGACCGCGCAGCTGCACGACCGGCGACTGCTCGGCGCGCAACTGGTGGGCCGCCGCGGCAGCGAGCTGGCCAAGCGGATCGACGTGTTCGCCGCCGCGCTGCACGCGGGGATGAGCGTCGCGCAGCTCAGCGAGCTCGACCTCTCTTACACGCCGCCGCTCGGCTCGCCCTGGGACGCCGTCCAGCTCGCGGCCCAGCAGTGGGAGCGTGCGGCGGCGGATGAGACATCCGGCGCGCCGGACTAGACTCCACGGGTGACAGCAGGGCGGGTACTCGGACGAGGAGTTCTGTGAGCGATACCGTCGAGGTCCTCATCACCGGCGAGCACATCCCGGCGTACGCGCATCCCGGCGATGCGGGCGCGGACCTGCTCGCGGCGGAGTCGATCGAGCTGGCGCCCGGGCAGCGGGCCGTGGTGGGCACCGGCACGGCGATCGCGCTGCCGGACGGCTACGTCGCCTTCGTGGTGCCCCGCAGCGGGCTCGCGGCCAAGCACGGCATCACGCTCGTGAACGCGCCGGGCACGATCGACGCCGGCTACCGCGGCGAGCTGAAGGTCATCGTCCTGAACACGGACGCGAGCGAGAGCTACCGCATCCAGAAGGGGGATCGCATCGCCCAGCTCATCGTCATGCCGGTGAGCCGCGCGCGTTTCGTCCCCGTGCAGACGCTGCCGGGCAGCGACCGCGGCGAGGGGGGCTTCGGCTCCACCGGCTACGCGGCGCCCGCGCAGCAGGAGGGTCAGGAGGCACGCGCATGAGCGATCGCGAGCAGGAGCGCGGGGCTGAGCTCGAGCAGCGCGCCGCGGTCGAGGACGCCGGGCGCGAAGGCGCCGCTTCGGAGCTGGAAGGCGCGGCGGCCGAGCAGGCGCAGCCGGACCCCTCCGCCAAGTCCGCCCCGGCCGACCGTGCCGTCGCCGGGCCCTACGACCTGGCGGAGGCGAACACGGTACGGCCGTACATCGACCTCGGCGGGGTGAAGATCCTCCCGCGCGAGGGCCTGCAGCTGCGTCTGGAGGTCGAGGAGGGCAGTCAGCGCGTCGTCGCCGTGACGCTGGACTACGAGGGGTCGACGCTGCAGGTGCAGGCCTTCGCCGCCCCGAAGCTCAGCGGGCTGTGGCACGAGACTCGGGCGCAGATCGCCGAGCAGCTGCGCAGGCAGGGCGCGGCGGTCACCGAGGCCGAGGGTCCCTTCGGGCCGGAGCTGTCGGTGCGCTTCCCGGCGGCCGGTGCGGGGCAGCAGAGCCGCACGGTGCGCTTCGTCGGCGTCGACGGGCCGCGGTGGCTGCTGCGCGGAGCGATCGCGGGTCCCGGTGCCAGCGATCCGGCCGCGGCGGACGGAATCGAGGAGCTGTTCCGCAGCGTCGTCGTCGTCCGCGGCAGTGCCCCGATGCCGCCGCGTGAGCTCATTCCGCTGCATCTGCCTCCTTCGATGACGGCGCCCGCGGCGACGGTGGACATATGAGCGACCCTGCCGGCGACGAGCAGATGCGCGAGGGAGGGCTTCGCTCCGGCATCCGTGCCGCCGCGGCGGGCCAGGAGATCACCGCGGACGCTCTGGTGCGGGCGATGGGCGGCGTGCGCGGCATCGTCGAGTCGGTGCTGCCCGGCCTGGCGTTCCTCGTGGTCTACACCTTCACGGCGCAGCTGCTGTGGAGTCTCGTCGCGCCGGTGGTGATCGGGGTGGCGGCTCTCGTGGTGCGCCTGGTGCGCCGGGAGCCGGTGCTTCCCGCCCTGTCCGGCCTGGGCGCCACAGCCGTCTGCGTGGCGCTCTCGCTGCTGACGGGCCGTGCGCAGGAGTTCTTCGTCCTGGGGTTCTGGATCGACGGCCTGCTCGTGGTCGTGCTGCTCGTCTCCGTCCTCGCCCGGCGCCCGCTGGTCGGGATCATCGTGGGCTTCCTCGTGGAGGGCGGGGCGGAGTGGGTCTCCAGCCCGCGCGTCATCCGGCTGATGCGCACGCTCACGCTCGTGTGGCTCGCCCTGTTCGCCGCGCGCCTGGTCGTGCAGCTGCCGCTGTACCTCCTTGGCGAGGTGACCTGGCTGGGCGTCACGCGCCTGCTCATGGGCGTCCCGCTCTACGGCCTGCTGCTCGTGGCGACCTGGCTCGTCGTGCGGGCGGCCTTCGCCGTGGGAGGGCGGCCCGGCGGCGCGGAGGGGGAGTCCGGAAGTGCTAAAGTATCTTGATGTCGAGATAGTTTTCCTCCGGATGGAGGCGCGCCGCGGCGTCGCCCGAGGTTAGGGCAGCCTTGCTGGCAGGCCTCTGCGACCGGTGAGGACAATGGGACCAGGTGAAGAAGGAGTCGATGTGTCTGCTGTGAACAGTTTCGGTTCGAAGGACGTCCTCTCGGTCGAGGGTCGTGACTACGAGATCTTCCGCATCGACAGGGTCGAGGGATACGAGAAGCTTCCCTACAGCCTGAAGGTCCTGCTCGAGAACCTGCTGCGCACCGAGGACGGCGCGAACATCACCGCCGAGCACATCCGGGCGCTCGGCGGCTGGGATCCGACCGCCGAGCCGGACACCGAGATCCAGTTCACCCCGGCGCGCGTGGTCATGCAGGACTTCACCGGCGTCCCCTGCATCGTCGACCTCGCCACCATGCGCGAGGCTGTCTCCGCCCTGGGCGGCGACCCGACGAAGATCAACCCGCTGGCTCCGGCGGAGCTCGTCATCGACCACTCCGTCATCTCGGACCTCTTCGGCACCTCGGACTCCTTCAGCCGGAACGTCGAGATCGAGTACGAGCGCAACGGCGAGCGCTACCAGTTCCTGCGCTGGGGCCAGACCGCCTTCGACAACTTCAAGGTCGTCCCGCCGGGCACCGGCATCGTGCACCAGGTCAACATCGAGTACCTCGCCCGGGTCACCTTCACCAAGGCTCTCGCCGACGGCACCGTCCAGGCCTACCCGGACACCTGCGTGGGCACCGACTCGCACACGACCATGGTCAACGGCCTGGGCGTGCTGGGCTGGGGCGTCGGCGGCATCGAGGCCGAGGCCGCCATGCTCGGCCAGCCCGTGTCCATGCTCATCCCGCGCGTCGTGGGCTTCAAGCTCTCCGGCTCCATCCCGGCCGGCGTGACCGCGACGGACGTGGTGCTCACGATCACGCAGATGCTGCGCAAGCACGGCGTGGTCGGCAAGTTCGTGGAGTTCTATGGCGAGGGCGTGGCCTCCGTGCCGCTGGCGAACCGCGCGACGATCGGCAACATGAGCCCGGAGTTCGGCTCCACCGCCGCGATCTTCCCGATCGACGACGTCACGCTCGACTACCTGCGCCTCACCGGCCGCACCCCGGAGCAGATCGCCCTGGTGGAGGCCTACGCGAAGACGCAGCACATGTGGCACGACCCGCAGCACGAGCCGGTCTACAGCGAGTACATGGAGCTCGACCTGTCGACCGTCGTGCCCTCCATCGCCGGCCCGAAGCGGCCCCAGGACCGCATCGAGCTGACCAAGGCGAAGGAGCAGTTCCGTCACGACATCAACGACTACGCGAAGTCGACGAACTCGCTCGTGGACGAGTCGCTGAAGGCCACCTTCCCGGCCTCCGACCCGACCGCCCTCACGGCGGAGGACGCGCGCGAGGTCACCTCCGACCCCGTCCTCATCAACTCCGGCCCGGCCGGCCCGTCCAACCCCGCCACGGTGCGCCTCGGCGGCGGCGAGCCGTTCCAGATCGACCACGGAGCGGTGACGATCGCGTCGATCACCTCCTGCACGAACACGTCCAACCCCTCGGTGATGCTGGCCGCGGGCCTGCTCGCGCGCAACGCCGCGCAGCGGGGCCTGACGTCCAAGCCCTGGGTGAAGACGACGCTGGCGCCGGGCTCGAAGGTGGTCACCGACTACTACGACAAGGCCGGGCTGACGCCCTACCTCGAGGAGCTGGGCTTCTACCTGGTCGGCTACGGCTGCATGACCTGCATCGGCAACTCCGGCCCGCTTCCCGAGGAGATCTCCCAGGCGGTGCAGGAGAACGACCTCGCGGTCACCGCCGTGCTCTCCGGCAACCGCAACTTCGAGGGCCGGATCAACCCCGACGTGAAGATGAACTACCTCGCCTCGCCGCCGCTCGTCATCGCGTACGCGCTGGCCGGGACGATGAACTTCGACTTCGACAACGACCCGCTCGGCACGGACCAGGACGGCAAGGCGGTGTTCCTCAAGGACATCTGGCCCTCGCCGGACGAGGTGCAGCGCACGATCGACGCCTCCATCGGCACGGAGATGTTCACCGAGAAGTACAGCAGCGTCTTCGAGGGAGACGAGCGCTGGCGCTCGCTGCCCACGCCCACCGGCGCGACCTTCGAGTGGGCGCCCGAGTCGACCTATGTGCGCAAGCCCCCGTACTTCGAGGGCATGGGCCTGACGCCCGAGCCGGTGACCGACATCCACGACGCGCGCGTGCTGGCGAAGCTGGGCGACTCGGTCACCACCGACCACATCAGCCCGGCCGGCTCGATCAAGCCGGACAGCCCCGCCGGACGCTACCTGCTGGAGCACGGCATCGACCGCAAGGACTTCAACTCCTACGGCTCGCGCCGCGGCAACCACGAGGTGATGATCCGCGGGACCTTCGCGAACATCCGCCTGAAGAACCAGCTCCTGGACGGCGTCGAGGGCGGCTACACCCGCGACTTCACGCAGGAGGGCGCTCCGCAGGCGTTCATCTACGACGCGGCCCAGAACTACGCCGCGGCGGGAACCCCGCTCGTCGTGCTCGGCGGCAAGGAGTACGGCTCCGGCTCCTCCCGCGACTGGGCTGCGAAGGGCACGAGCCTGCTGGGCGTGCGCGCGGTGATCGCCGAGAGCTTCGAGCGCATCCACCGCTCCAACCTCATCGGCATGGGCGTGCTCCCGCTGCAGTTCCCCGCGGGGCAGACCGCGTCGTCGCTCGGCCTGGACGGCACGGAGGTCTTCACGATCACCGGCGTCGAGGCGCTGAACGAGGGCTCCACCCCCCGGACGGTGCACGTCGTCGCGGCGCCGAGCGAGAGCTCTGCGCCGGGCCGGGAGCCGGTGGAGTTCGACGCCGTGGTGCGCATCGACACCCCCGGAGAGGCCGACTACTACCGCAACGGCGGCATTCTGCAGTACGTGCTGCGCTCGCTCGTCCAGGCGGCCTGATCCCGCAACGCCCGCCACGAAGGCCCGGCCGCCCCTGGCGTGCCGGGCCTTCGCGCGCCCGGGGCTCTCGTGTTCGCCCGCCGTGCACTTGTGGATAGCCGCAGACGCCTTCGCGCGCTCGCTACCGTGACTTCGAGGACCGCGATGGTGCGGCCCCTGACGGCAGGAGGTCGGTCGGGATGAGGCTCTGCGATGGGCCTGCGGTCGGTCCCGCGGCGGCCGTCGCCCTCCTGGTGGGCCTGCTGGCTGGCTGCTCGGCGGTCCAGGGCGCGGCCGGGGAGCGGACCGCGGGCGGAGGCGCGGGCGTGCCGGTCTTCATCGGACCCTATGCGGAGCTGTATGCCCAGTCCTGGGCCGAGACGGACTCGGAGTTCGTCCACGCCGTCCTCGCGGACGGACGGATCACCGAGCAGGAATGGAGCGAGGTCCGCCAGCGCCTGACCGACTGCCTCACCGCGGCGGGCTTCACGAGGGTGACATTCGAGAAATACGGCGGGTACACCTCGGACATCGGCTCGGTGGCCGGCGATCAGGCGCAGACGGTCGCCGACGCCTGCGAGAAGGAGTCGGGCGAGCACCCGATCGCCTCGCTGCGGCAGAGCTCCCTCGTGAACCCCGAGAATCGCGACATGAACGAGCTCGTCGCGGAGTGCCTCGTGAACCGGGGCCTGGCAGCAGCCGGCTACAGCGGCGCCGATCTCGCCCGAGAGAACGCCAGCGGTGAGGTCCTGCGCTGGCAGGCCTCGCCCGACTTCCACGCCTGCAACCAGGACCCGCTCTCCCTGCTGCGGTGACCTCATGCGCCTGTCAGGCTGGCCCGGCGCCGGGATCGCCGCTCTCGCGCTGAGCGCCGCAGCAGCGGCGGGTGCGCTCGGCTTCTGGGCCGCCACGGCGCAGCCGGTGCCTGCGAGCCTTGCGACGGGACGGGCAAGCGTATACGCGCCCGTCGGCGAGCACCGTTTCGCCGACCAGCGGCGCGTGACCGTCACCGTCGCCCGTGCTGCCCCGGCTCCTCTCGTCTCACCCGGCTCCGGCAGAGTGACCGCCTCCTCGTGCGCACCGGGTGCGCGCATCGGCTCGGGCTCCTCGCCGTTCGCCCTGGACGGCGCGCCCGTCCTGGCGCTCGCGACGCGAGTGCCGCTGTGGCGGGACCTGTCCCTGGGGGACCGCGGCGCGGACGTGGAGGCGCTGCGCGAGGAGCTGCGCAGGCTCGGGGCGGACCTCAGCGACGATGGGCCGGTCAACGGGGTGGTTATCGCCGCGCTCGGCTCCCTGCTGCCGGGGCTGGGGGACAACGCCGCGACCGTGCCCGCGAGCCGCATCCTCTGGCTGCCCGCAGCCGAGGTGGTGCTGAAGAGCTGCGCTGTGGAGACCGGCCGGTACCTCGGCGCGAGCCAAGAGGTCGCGCAGCCGGCCGACGCGATCACGGCCACCGTCGCGCCCGCGGAGGAGTCCGGCTCCGCCCCGTTGCCCGGCGCGCGGACGCTCGCGCTCGCCGAGCTCACCGTCCCGCTGGAGGGATCCGTCGTCAGCGCAGAGGCCGCCGAGGCGATCACGCGTTCCAGCGCGTACCGCCAGGCGACCGCCGGCGACGACGGCAGCGTGGTGCTCACCGGGACGACGGCGCTCGCGCAGCCGATCCCGGTCGGCAGCGTGCCGCCCTCGGCCATCTACGCCGACGAGGCGGGCAGCAGCTGCGTCAGCGACGGCGCCACAGGTCATGCCGTGACCGTGCTGGGCTCGCAGCTGGGCGAGAGCTTCGTCGTGTTCGCCGGGGCCGCCCCGCCGCAGCTCGTCGTGCACCCGCGGAGCCGACCGTCGTGCAGCTGAGGCTCGAGGACGTCGGCCACCGCTTCGGCGAGCGCCCCTGGCTCTTCCGTCACGTCACACTCACCCTGCTGCCCGGCCACTCCTACGCCCTGGTGGGCCCCTCCGGATCGGGCAAGACGACGATGCTCGGGCTCATCGCCGGGTTCAGCACGCCGCAGGAGGGCAGCGTCAGCAGGGAGGGCATCGCACGCACCAGCTGGGTGTTCCAGAACCCGCACGGCGTGCCCCGCCGCCAAGCGATCGACCACGTCGCGCTGCCGTTGCTCGCCGCCGGCCATACACTCGCCGCGGCGGCAGCACGCGCCGAGGTCCTCATGGCCAGGGTCGGCATCGGCGGCCTGGCTCATCAGGAGTTTCGGGCGCTCTCCGGGGGCGAGGCTCAACGCCTCATGCTCGCCCGCGCGCTGGCCGCGGCCCCTGCACTCCTGCTCATCGACGAGCCCACCGCGCAGCTGGACCAGGCCACCGCAGGCGAGGTGGACGCCGCCGTGCAGGCGCTCACCGAAGAGGGGGTCATCGTCGTCGTGGCGACACACGACGCGCGCACCCGCGACGCGTGCACGGACATCCTCGACCTGGCCACGCCCGCGTATCGTGCCGGATCGGCATCCGGACCGGAACGAGCTGACGCGCACGGAGCGCCATGAGACCGGCCGCGATCCTGCAGGAGGCGTGGCGGAACGTCCTGTCCGGCACCGCGCGCACCGGGACGCTCGCCGCGCTCGCCGCGGCCGTCCTCCTCACGCTCGTCGTCGTCGACGTGGGCGCCACGCGAGGACTCGTGGACGCGGCCGCGCGCTTCCGAGCTGCCGGGGCCGCGACGTACAGCATCGCGGCCGCAGCCCGGATCGACGGACAGAGCTGCGCCGCGCTGAGCAGCGCCGATCCCGTGCAGGCGGCCGGCGCGATCCGGCGGCGCGGCCCCGCGCGGCTGCTGCAGCTGCCCGCCTCGCCGGTGCAGCTGTTCGAGGTGACGCCCGGGTTCCTCGAGCTGTTCGCCGCCGAGCGCGGCGCAGGAGCGGACGACGGGGGAGGGGCCGGCACAGGAGCGGACGCCGTGCCCGGCGCAGCCATGACCGGTGTCGGCATTCCCGCGCCGCTTGCGACGACCCTGGGCCTGCGCCCTGGCGATGCGCTCTGGATCGACGGGCAGCGCGGCACCGTGGCGGCGGTGTACGACTACCCGGCGGACGGCCGCAGGCCCGAGCTCGGCTGGGCCGTGCTCGCCGCCGTGCCCGCCGCGGGTTCCTTCGACGAATGCTGGGCGCACGCCTGGCCGGCGCCGGAGCGGGCGAGGCTGCTGCTCCCGCTGGCCATCGCGCCGGCCACCACCGCCTCGGACAGCGTCCAGCTCGCGCAGGTGAACCCCGCCCTCGGCCTGAGCTTCGACGCCGAGGGCGGGGCGAGCACGCGCCTGGCCCGCTGGGCGCCGCTGGGCGCCGCGCTCGCGGGGGCTGCGCTCGCATGGGGGTCTGTGCGCGGCCGCAGGCTCGAGCTGGCCTGCGCGCTTCACCTGGGCGTCCGGCGCAGGGACGTCGTCGTGCAGTCGCTGGCAGAGACGCTGTCCTGGGCGGCGTGCTCACCGCTGTTCGCCGCGGCGGCCGGTGCGTTCCTCGCGGGGGCGCTGCCGCGCGGCGACGGCGTCCCGCTGGTCGAGCAGGCCTTGCGCAGCGGCGTGGCGTTGCTGCTGGGCGCCCTCTGCGGCACGGCGCTCGCCGTGAACCTCGTGCGGGAGAGCGCCCTGTTCCGCTACTTCCGAGACCGCCGCTGATCCCGCGGCGTGCCGCCCCCAGGCGAGCTCGCTCACTCGCCGACGGTGACGGAGTAGGAGAAGGCGGCCGTCTCGCCCGGCTCGAGGCGGAACTGGCCGGGCTTGTCGAGGATGTCGCCGTCCCAGCCTGCAGGCGTCGGAATGCTGCGCCACGGCTCGAGGCACAGGAACGGGGCGCCGACCGGCTTCCACATGCCCATCACGTCGAAGTCGCCGGTGTCCACCGTGACCGTCGGCACTCCCGGGAGGGCCGCGCCGCCCTCGCCCAGCGCCGCGTACCGCACCACCCGGCGGCGGGGCTGCGCGAAGATCATCACCCCGTCCGCGAAGAAGGCGTCGTCCACCGGCACGGCCCCGGGCCGGCTCGGGTCGAAGGGGACGGGGTGCCGCTCGGGGAGGATGAGGTTCTCCGGGGCGCGCGCGAAGCCCTCCGGCTCCGGTCCGTCGAACAGGACGGCGTGCGGGCGTCCCTCCGCACCCGGCAGCGGGTAGGCGAAGGCGGGATGGTTGCCCAGGCTGGCGGCCCAGGGGACCTCGTCGGTGTTGCCGACCGTCTGGGTGATCCGCAGCGTACGTCCCTCGACCGCGTACTCGATGTTCAGCGCGAAGCGGAACGGGAATCGGGCGAGCGTGCGCTCGTCGGACTCCAGCTGCAGCCGCGCCGAGCCGTCCTGCGCGTCGAGCAGCTCGAACTCGAGATCGCGGGCGAAGCCGTGCTGCGAGAGAGGGTAGTCCCGGCCCAGATGGTGGATCGTGTCAGCCGGCACCCGGCCGATGATGGGGAACAGGACGGGAGCGTGTCGCCGCCACTGCGGCCCGGCCTGCCAGAGCAGCTCCTCGCCGGAGACCTCGCGCAGCGAGACCAGCTCGGCGCCGTGACGGACGAGCTCGACACGCAGCGAGGCGGAGGCGAGGACGATCGAGGAGGCTCCCATACCGCCAGCGTAGACTCGACGGGGAGCTCGGCGAACGCCGGGGGAGGAGCGCTCGTGGGTCTTCTGGAAGGCATCTCAGGCCCCCGTGACCTGGATGCGCTCGGTCCGGCGCAGCTGAGCGGGCTGGCCGAGGAGATCCGCGCTTTCCTCATCGCGAACGTCGCGCGCACCGGGGGCCACCTCGGCCCGAACCTGGGCGTGGTCGAGACGACGATCGCGATCCATCGCGTGTTCCGCTCCCCGCACGACGCGATCGTCTTCGACACGGGGCACCAGTCCTATGTGCACAAGCTCCTCACCGGGCGCCAGGACTTCGGCCGGCTGCGTCAGCGCGGCGGGCTGGCCGGGTACCCGCAGCGGGCCGAGTCCGTGCACGACGTCGTGGAGAGCTCGCACGCCTCGAGCTCCCTGAGCTGGGCGGACGGGCTCTCCCGCTCCTTCGCGATGACCGGGCAGCACGATCGCCACGTCGTGGCCGTCGTCGGCGATGGAGCGCTGACCGGCGGGATGACCTGGGAGGCGCTGAACAACATCAGCGACGACAACACCCGCCGGCTCGTCATCGTGGTCAACGACAACGGCCGCTCCTACGCCCCGACCATCGGCGGGATCGCCCGCTTCCTCAACGGCGTGCGCACGCGCCGCAGCTACCAGCAGCTGTACCGCACCAGCAAGCGCTTCTTCGACCGCTTCGGCCGGCCCGGGCGCTCCGTCTTCCGCGGCGTTCGCGGCGGCCTGCACGGCTTCCTCAGCCGCTTCACCAACGTCGACGCCCTCTACTCCAACCTCGACATCAAGTACCTCGGCCCGATCGACGGGCACGACATCGCCGCGATGGAGGAGGCGCTGCGGCAGGCCAAGTCCTACGCAGCGCCCGTGATCGTCCACGCGATCACGGAGAAGGGCCGCGGCTATGCGCCGGCCCAGAGCGACGAGCACGACCGGTTCCACGCCGTCGGGCGCATCGACCCCGGCAGCGGGGAGCCCTTGGGCGAGGCCGCTTCCGGGAGCTGGACGGGGGTGTTCGGCGAGGAGATCCTGCGCCTGGCGGAGCAGAACCCGGCCATCGTGGGCGTGACCGCCGCGATGCTGCGGCCGGTGGGCTTCGGCCCGCTCGCCGAGGCCCATCCGGAGCGCGTGCTCGACGTGGGCATCGCCGAGCAGCATGCCGCGACGAGCGCCGCCGGCCTGGCCTTCGGCGGGCTGCATCCCGTCGTCGCGGTCTACGCGACCTTCCTGAACCGCGCCTTCGACCAGGTGCTCATGGACGTCGCCCTGCACCGCGCCGGCGTCACCTTCGTGCTCGACCGCGCAGGAGTGACGGGCCCCGACGGCCCGAGCCACCACGGGATGTGGGATCTGGCCGTGCTGCAGGTTGTGCCCGGCATCCGCATCGCCGCGCCGCGCGACGCGCAGCGGCTGCGCGAGGAGCTGGCCGAGGCGATCGCCGTTTCCGACGGCCCCACCGTCCTGCGCTTCCCGAAGGGCGCCGCGCCGGCGGAGATCCCGGCGCTGCGCAGGACGGACGACGGGGTGGACGTGCTCGCCGCCTCAGCGCCTGCGGAAGGCCCGCAGGATGTGCTCATCGTCGCCGTGGGCTCCCTGTGCGGGACCGCGCTGGAGGTCGCCGAGCGCCTCGAGGCGCAGGGCATCTCCGCCACGGTCGTCGACCCGCGCTGGGTCGTCCCGATGCCCGCGGGCGTCATCGAGCTCGCCGCGGCGCACCGTCTGGTGGTGACCCTGGAGGACGGCGTCCGGGTCGGCGGAATCGGCACCCGGCTGCGCCAGGACATGCGCGAGGCCGGCGTGGACACGCCGGTGACCGAGCTGGGCCTTCCCGCCGAGTTCCTCAAGCACGCCTCACGCGAGCAGATCCTCGAGGACGCGGGGCTCACCGCCCAGCAGATCGCCCGCGACGTCGTCGCCCAGGTGCTCGGCGCGAAGCTGCCCTTCGCGCGGCCGCTGCCGTCCGCGACCACAGCCGCGGGCGACGGCGCCGAACCCCGCGCGGCGCTGAGCGACGACAGCCTGCGTCGCCGCTCCTAGGCGCTGCGGCGCCCAGCGCCGCAGGCGTTCAGGCGAGCCCGCGCAGCGGAGGGTTGTGGAAGGTCCGTCCGAGAACCCGCTCGGTCGCCCCGACCCGGTCGAGGTACGGGGTGATGCCGCCGGCCTGGAACGGCCAGCCGGCGCCGAGGATCAGGCCGAGGTCGATGTCCTCCACCGCGGTGACCACTCCCTCGTCGAGCATCCGCTGGATCTCCCCGACGAGCTCGTCCTCCACCCGCCGCAGGATCGCCTCGCCGCTGAGCGGAGCGTTCCCGGTCGTCATGGCCTTGCGCGCCTCGGAGGTGAAGCCGGTGACCGTGCCGTCCTTCTTCTTCTCCAGCACCGCCGAGATCTTCGCCAGCGCGTGCAGGTTCGCGGAGGCGTAGAAGCGATCGCCGAAGCGCTCGTGCATGGTGTCCTGCACATGCGCGGCGACGGCCCAGCCGACGAGGTCGAGCAGCTGCAGCGGCGTCATCGGCAGGCCGATCGGGTCCAGCGCGTGCTCCACGACAGGCACGGGCGTGCCCTCGTCGAGTGCCCGGGCCGCCTCGCCGAAGACCTTCGCGAGCAGGCGGTTCACCACGAAGCCGGGACGGTCCCCGGTGATGATCGCGTTCTTGCGCAGCGCCGCCGCCGTGACCATGGCGGTGGACAGCGTCGCCTCATCCGTCTGCGGCGTGCGGACCACCTCCAGCAGCGGCATCACCGCGACCGGGTTGAAGAAGTGGAAGCCGACGAGCCGCTCCGGGTGCGCGAGCTTCGCACCGATCTCCTCCACCACGAGCGAGGAGGTGTTCGTCGCGAGCACCGCCGTCTCCGACAGGAGCGGCTCGACCTCGCCGAAGACCTGCTGCTTCACGGACAGCTCCTCGAACACGGCCTCGATCACCCAGTCGCAGCGGGCGAAGTCGGCCTTGTCCGTCGTGCCGGAGATGAGGGCGCGCAGCTGGTTCGCCTCGTCGGCGTCGATCCGCCCCTTCTGCTCCAGAGTGTCGATCTCGCCGCGCACATAGGCGATGCCCTTGTCCACACGGGCCTGATCCAGGTCTGTCATGACCACCGGGACCTTCAGCCGTCGCACGAACTGCAGGGCCAGCTGCGAGGCCATGAGGCCCGCGCCGATGATGCCGACCTGGGTGACCGGCTTGGCCAGCGACTTGTCCGGCGCGCCGGCCGGCCGCTTCGCGCGCTTCTGCACGAGGTCGAAGGCGTACATGCTGGCGCGGAACTGGTCGCCCGAGATGAGCTCGGAGAGCACCTCGTCCTCGCGCTCGAAGCCCTTGGCGAGATCGCCGTCCTTCGCGGCCTTCAGCAGCTCCAGTGCGGCGTACGGCGACTTAGCCGCGGTGCCGATGCGGGAGGTGAGCGTGTCCCGGGCGATCTTGATGGCGATGTCCCACTTCGCCAGCCGCTCCAGACGCCCCGGCCGGTGCGGCCGCTTCACCTCGATGGCGCCCGAGAGCACGCCGTCGGCCCAGGCGAGGGAGTCCTCCAGGAAGTTCGCCGGCCCGAACATCGCGTCCGCGATGCCCAGCTCGAAGGCCTCCGGGCCCTTCATCATGCGGTTGTTGCGCAGCGGGTTCTGGATCACGACCTGCAGCGCGTTCTCGATGCCGATGAGGTTGGGCAGCAGCGTCGCGCCACCCCAGCCCGGCACGATGCCCAGGAAGACCTCGGGCAGGGCGATCGCGGGGACGCTCGAGTCGATGGTGCGGTAGTTCGCGTGCAGCCCGATCTCCACCCCGCCGCCGAGGGCGAGGCCGTTGATGAACACGAAGCTCGGCACGCCGAGGGTGCCGAGCTTGCCGAGCACATGGTGACCCAGCTGCGCCATCAGCCGCGCCTGCTCGCGGCTCTGCAGGGAGCCTGCCTTGCTCAGGTCGGCGCCCGCGGCGAGGATGAACGGCTTGCCGATCACGGCGAGGGCCGCGATCTCCCCGCGCCCGGCCCGTGCGCGCTGTGCGTCGAGCGCCGCGCCGAGCTCGACCATCGTGACCGGCCCGAGGGTGTTCGGCCGGGTATGGTCGCGGCCGTTGTCCAGGGTGAGCAGCGCGATCGTGCGCCCGGAGGGCAGCACGATGTCGCGCACATAGGAGTGCGTGACGACCTCGTCGGCGCCGACGGCGTCGACGAGGGGTTGGAAGTCGATGGTCGAGTAGTCGGTCATGCCCGCCCGTTCCCTAGCTGTTCGCGCTTCTGCGTTGACTGCGCGTGTGGACTACTTGCGCTTCTTACCGTCGAAGTGGGGGTTCTCCCAGATGACGGTGCCGCCCTGGCCGAGCCCCACGCACATCGCGGTGAGCCCGTAGCGCACCTCGGGGTGCTCCTCGAACTGTCGGGCGAGCTGGATCATCAGCCGCGTGCCGGAAGCAGCCAGCGGGTGCCCGATGGCGATCGCGCCGCCCCAGGGGTTCACGCGCGGGTCGTCGTCGGCGATCCCGAAGTGGTCGAGGAACGAGAGCACCTGCACCGCGAAGGCCTCGTTGAGCTCGAACAGGCCGATGTCCTCGATCGTCAGGCCCGCCCGCTTGAGTGCCTTCTCCGTCGAGGGGATCGGCCCGATGCCCATCACCTCGGGCTGCACGCCGGCGAAGCCGAAGCCGACGAGCCGCATCTTCGCCGTCAGGCCCAGCTCCCTGGCCGCCTGGGCGCTGGCCAGCAGCCCGACGGTCGCCCCGTCGGTGAGCGGAGAGGCGTTTCCCGCGGTGACGCGGCCGTGGGGCCGGAAGGGGGTGCGCAGGCCGGCGAGCGCTTCCATGGTGGTCTCCGGGCGCCGGCCCTCGTCCTCCGTGGCCAGGCCCCAGCCCGACTCGGAGCGGATCGCGACCGGCACGAGGTCGGGCTGGATCTTGCCGGCCTCGTAGGCGGCCTGGACCTTCTGCTGGCTGAGCATGCCGAAGCGGTCCGAGCGCTCCTTGGTCAGGGCGGGGAAGCGGTCATGCAGCCGCTCGGCGGTCAGGCCCATGTTCAGCGCGTCGGGGCTGACGAGCTTCTCGGCCAGGAACCGCGGATTCGGGTCGGCCCCGAAGCCCATCGGGTGACGGCCCATGTGCTCCACGCCGCCGGCGATGGCGACGTCGTACTGCCCGAAGCCGATCGCCGAGGCCAGCAGCGCCGTGGTGGTCATCGCGCCGGCGCACATGCGGTCCAGCGCGAAACCGGGGACCTCCAGCGGCAGGCCGGCCAGGATCGCCGCCGTGCGCCCGAGGGTGAGGCCCTGGTCGCCCTGCTGGGTGGTCGCCGCGATGCCCACGTCGTCCACCCGATCCTTCGGCAGCTGGGGGTTGCGCTCGAGCAGCCCGATCATCGCCTTGACGATGAGGTCGTCCGCCCGGGTGTTCCAGTACATGCCCTTCTCACCGGCACGGCCGAAGGGGGTGCGGACTCCGTCGACGAAGACGACTTCCTGTGACGCGGACACGGTGCCTCCTAGCGATCCCCTGATCCCTCGATCCTACGAGCGCTCAGGCAGCCCGGCCCGGCCTGTTGATCATTCCGACGAAGGCTCCGCGCCGGGCGTGTCAGGGGCTTGAAGGGCGTCGACAAAGGCCTGCGCGATGAGGGCTGCAGCCGCTTCCCGCTGCCAGGGGCGCGCGCCCGCCTCGGCCAGGGCCGCGTCCACGGCCTCGGCGGTGACGGGCTGCGGCGGCTCCCAGGCGAGCCGGCGCAGGATCTCCGGGGTGAGCAGGTTCTCCACCGGCATGGAGCTCTCCTCGGCCAGGGCCGCGATGCGCTCTCGGGCCACGCGCAGCCGCGCGGCGGCGTCCGGGTTGCGCTCGGCCCAGGCGCGCGGGGGCGGCAGCGCGCCGGTGCCGCGCGGCGAGGGCGAGGGCAGCGCGTCCGTCGTCCGCCCCCGCTCGACCGCCTCCCACCAGCGGCTCAGCTCGCTCCGGCTCGCCCGGCCGGTGAACTCCTTCAGCGCGGACAGGGCACCCCTGCTCCCAGGCATGGCCTTGGCGACCGCGACGATCGCCGCATCGGGGATCAGCCGGCCAGGGGAGCGGTCCAGCTCGCGGGCGAGCTCGTCGCGGGCCTGCCAGAGCTCGCGCGCCACCGCGAGGTTGCGTGCGCCGCGCACCCCGTGGATCCCGGACAGCCGCCGCCACGGCTCCTCCGCCGCGGACTTCTCGGGCCGGTGCAGCACCTCGGCGAACTCCTCTGCCGCGATCCTCTCCTTGCCGGCCTCGGCGAACAGCCGGGCCATCGCGTCGCGCAGATCCGGCAGGAGGTCCACATCCTGAGCGGCATACTCCAGCCAGGGCTCCGGCAGCGGCCGGGTCGACCAGTCCGCCGCGGAGTGCTCCTTCGCCAGGGACACCCCGAGCAGCTCCTCGGCGACCGCGGCGAGGCCCACCCGGGGCAGCCCGAGCAGCCGGGCGCCCAGCTCCGTGTCGAACAGCCGCGGCGGCTCCAGCCCCAGCTCCCGCACGCACGCCAGATCCTGGCTCGCGGCGTGGAAGATCCACTCGGTGTCCGCGAGCGCCGCGCCGAGCTCGGCGAGCGAGCCCAGCGGCACCGGGTCGAACAGGAAGGTGCCCGAGCCGCGCCGGTACATCTGCACGAGGTAGGCGCGCGGGAAGTAGCGGAATCCGGAAGCCCGCTCCGCGTCCACCCCCACGGGCCCCTCGCCGGCGGCGAGGGCCGCGACCGCGGCGCGGTACCCGTCCGGGTCGTCGACGAGCATCCACTCGGTCACGGACGCCGCCTCGAGTCCACGCTCGGCGGCGCGTCGTAGCGCGGGGGCATGCCGGCGAGCATCGCGACCAGATCCGTCCAGGCCTCCACATGGGCCGCGAGGTCTGCGTCCGCCGGGGTCCACGAGGCGCGCAGCTCCACCTGCGCGGCCACGCCGTGGGCGGCCAGCTCGCCGTAGCCCGTGGAGATCGTCTTCGTCGCCGTGCCCGCCTCGGCATGGTAATGCGCGCCGAGCTCGTCCAGCGCGTCGGTGAGCCACGACCAGACCACGTCGGCGAGGAAGGGGTCCTCCCCGATCTGCACCTCCATCGGGGCCTGCGCGAAGGAAATGACCCGGAAGCGGCCGTCCCACTCCGGCGAGCCCGCCGGGTCGAACAGGAGCACGAAGCGCCCGACGCCCAGCACCGAGTCCTCGTCGTGCGAGCCGGGCATCACGTCCGCGGCCAGGGCGACGGCGAAGGGGGCGAGGCCCTCGGGTGCCGCGATCTCGTGGATCACCACGTCGGGCCGGCCGCGGATCGCCCGGATCGACTCGACCGCGGCGGCGAACTCGGCTGCGGCAGGGTCGGGACGGACGGACACATCGGAAGACTAGAGTTCACACCGGGGAGCAGGGGGCAGGCGCGCCGCCGGGCCCGGAGTCCCAGGAGAGGGGAGACGTCATGGCGATGCGCACTGTCATCGGCCTCGCGACCGCGGGCCTCGGGCTGGCCACCGGACTCGTCGTCGGCGCCGCCGCCCGGGCCGCGCAGCTGAGCGTCACCCCGCCCCGGCGCACTCCGAACGACGTCCGCGTGCTCGCAGGCGGCGCCGGGCGCATCGTGCTCAACCGCTCCATCGAGACGACGCTTCCCGGCCGTTACAGCCTGCGCTTCGCCAACGGGGCCGGGCACGCGAAGATCGGCGAGGTCATCGAGTCAGACGAGCGCAGCGTCACCCGGGCCTTCCTCGGACTGGACGCCGGCGAGCTGCACGTCGGCACGCGCGGATGGATGGGCGCGTGGTACTACTGGGATCCCTTCGAGCTGGACCTGCCCTTCGAGGAGGTGTCCATCCCGACGGACTTCGGTCCCGCCCCGGCCTGGCGCTGGCCCGCCGAGCCGGGACATCCGCGCGCGCAGGCCGGTCATTGGGCGATCCTCGTGCACGGCCGCGGCGTGGACCGGCGGGAGACGCTGCGGGCCGTGCCCACCTTCCGCGAGGCCGGCTACGAGTGCCTCTCGGTCTCCTATCGCAACGACGGCGTGGGCCCGCGCAGCCAGGATCACCGCTACGGGCTCGGCTCCACCGAGAGCCAGGACGTCGAGGCCGCGATCGAGTGGGCCCTGGCCCACGGCGCGCGCCGGATCGTGCTCATGGGCTTCTCCATGGGCGGCGCCGTGGTGCTGCAGATCGCCCTGCGCCGGCGCTTCGCGGAGGTGCTCGACGGTCTCGTGCTGGACTCGCCCGCGGTGGAGTGGCGCAGCATCCTCGCCTACCACGCCCGTGCGATGCACCTGCCCGAGCTGTCCACGGTGCTCGCGATGGGCTTCCTCAGCTCCCCGGCGGCGCGCATGATCACCGGCCTGCAGCAGCCCATCGACCTGGATGAGCTCGACGTCGTCGCCCGCGCGAAGGAGCTGGACCTGCCCATCCTGCTCATGCACTCCCTGGACGACCTGTACGTCCCGGCGGACGCCTCGGTGGCGCTGGCGGAGGCCCGGCCCGACATCGTCCGCTTCGAGGAGTACACGGTCGCGGGGCACACCCGGCTGTGGAACGCCTACCCGGAGCGCTGGACGAGCGAGATCGCCGACTGGCTCTCCCGAGTGCCGCTCGCCGTCGACGCCGGCTGAGCCCCGGCGAAGGCGGCGGGGTCGAAGCGGCCGTTGCGCCGCCGGAACTCGGCCGCGCGCTCGGGCCACAGCAGGGTGAGGCGGCCGGACTCCTCGTCCAGGTACCAGCTGCGGCAGCCGCCCCGGGTCCACACGGTGCGCGCGGCGAGCCGGTCGATCTCGGCCGTGTACTCGGCCTCGGCGCGCGCGCTCACCTCGAGCACGGCGCCGGGATGGGCGTCCAGGTGGTCCAGGGCGCCGAGCACGTAGTCGTGCTGCGCCTCGATCGTCTCGATCGCCGAATTGTGCCCGAGCGCGGCGTTCGGTCCGTCGAGGATGAACAGGTCAGGGAAGCCGTGCACGACGGTCGAGGCGTGGCTGGTCATGCCGTCCCGCCAGTGCTCGGCCAGGCTGAGGCCGCCACGGCCGGCGATCAGGCGGGCATAGGGCGGCCGCGTCGTCACGAAGCCCGTGGCCAGCACGAGGACGTCCAGCTCGTAGCGGGCGCCCGACTCGGCGACCGCGGTGCCGCCCTCCACCGCCGCCAGGCCGCTGGGCTCCAGCACGGTGCCGGCGCGGGTCAGCGCCGGATAGTAGTCGTCGCTGAACACGGCGCGTCGGCAGCCGATGTCGTCCCGCGGGACGAGCCGGGCGGCGAGGGCCGCGTCGGGCACCTGCGCGTGCAGATGAGCCAGCGCCCGCTCGCGCAGAGCGGACGCCTCGGCGGAGCCGGCGATCCGCGCCTCGAAGAGCGTCTCCGCCTGCGCGAACAGCTCGGCGCGCAGACGAGCCATGGCCCCGCCGTCCCGGGCGAAGCCGGCCTGCTCGGCTGCGGTGTACGGGCGGTCCGCGCGCGGCAGCACCCACGCGGGGGTGCGCTGGAACACTGTCGTCTCGGAGGCCTCGCGCACGACATGGGGAAGCAGCTGCACCGCCGAGGCCCCCGTGCCGACGACTCCGACGCGCTTGCCCGCGATCGCGCCGGGGCGCCACCGGGCGGAGTGGAAGGCCGTCCCGGTGAACCGCGCCAGTCCCGGCACCTGCGGCAGCCGCGGCTCCGCGAGCCGGCCCGCGGCGAGGACGAGCACGCGGCAGCGGTAGCTCCCGCGTGAGGTGGTGAGCAGCCAGACGGATGCGTCCTCGTCCCAGCGTGCCGCGGTGAGCTCCTCGCCGAGCCGCAGATGCGGGCTGAGGCCCTCCTCACGCACGACGGCCTCGATGTAGTCGAGGATCTCGCCGCCGGGCGCGAACAGACGCGACCAGCGGGGGTTGGGGCGGAAGGAGTAGCTGTACAGGTGGCTCGGGATGTCGCAGGCGACCCCCGGGTAGACGTTGTCCCGCCAGGTGCCGCCGACGCGTCCGGCCCGTTCGAGGATGAGGAAGTCCTCACGACCGCTGCGCGCCAGTCGCACGCCCATGCCGACCCCGGCCAGACCGGCGCCGACGATGACGGTCCCGACGGTGACGGGGCCCGCGCTGGACGCGCTCTCGCTCACGCGTCCTCGTAAAGGGTCGTGCGCTGCCGGATCGGCCGGCCGAGCTCCGCGGCGATCCGCGCCACATCCGAGACGGCGAGCTCGCGGCCCTGCTCGGGGCCTGCAGACGGGTCGAGCTCGCCGTCCAGCAGCACTCCGCCCAGGTCGTCGGCCCCGCCGGCCAGCACCAGCTGGGCCGCCCGCAGGCCCAGCTTCGTCCAGGCCGCCTGGATGTGGTCGATCCGACCGGCCAGCAGCAGACGCGCCACGGCGTGCAGCGCCCGCGACTCGCGCAGGCTCGGGCCCTGCCGGGCGCCGGGCACCGGCACGGGGGACTCCTGCGGGACCCACGGCATGGGGATGAACTCGGTGAAGCCCGCGCTTCCGGCGGCGCGGCTGGCGTCCTGCAGCGCGGCGATGCGGCGCAGGTGCGCGAGCTGGTCGCGCGGGGTCTCGACATGCCCGTAGACCATCGTCGCGGTAGAGCGCAGGCCGGCGCGGTGCGCCGCGGAGACGATCTGCTCCCACCGCTGCGCCGGGATGTCGCGGCCGCCGCTGAGGGCGGAGCGGATCCGGTCGTCGAGGATGCGCGCCCCCGTGCCGGGGACGGTGCCCAGCCCGGCTTCGCGCAGCCGCTGCAGCCACGCGGAGAGGGGCAGGCCGGCGCGGGCGGCGCCGTCTTCGAGCTCCGCCGGCCGGAAGCCGTGCAGATGCAGGCCGGGCCCGCCGCGCCGCACGGCCCGGACGAGCTCCAGATACGCCTCCGCGGGCAGCTCGGGCGGGAGCTGCCCCTGCATGCACACCTCGGTGGCGCCGAGCGCGGCCGCTTCCGCGGCGAGCTGCGCGACGCGTTCCGGGTCCTGCACCAGGGAGGAGTCGATGTTGCGGTTCACCGCGTAGCTCACGGCCTCGCCGGCTCGCTCGGCGCGCACGCGGTCGGCGAGGGCGGCGAGGGCGTCCAGGTCTTCGCCGTCCGCAGCCAGCAGGGCGAGGTACTCGTGGTCGTCCAGCCCCGCCGGGTCCTTCGCGGCCTTGTCCAGCAGCGTGCCGACGAGGGCGTCGTGCTGGGCGAGGCCGTCCGGGGTGGCCACGGCGTCCAGCCGCGCGAGCAGCCTGTCGTCGAACCAGTCGGCGCCCGCTCGCGCCTGCCGGATGTAGTGGGGGTGCGCGGTAAGGCGCTCGCGCAGCGCGAAGCCGCCCTGAGCGGTCAGGCGGGCCAGCTCCTCGATCTGCGGCCACGGTCGCTCCGGGTTCACGTGGTCGGGCGTGAGCGGGCTCACCCCGCCCCAGTCGTCGATGCCCGCGCGGATGAGAAGGCCCAGCTCGTGCGGATCGGTGAGGTTCGGGGGCGCCTGCACGCGGACAGCGGGCCCCAGCAGAAGGCGGGTGACCGCGACGGCCGCCGCATACTCCTGGGTCTCCAGGTCGTCCGCGCCCATCATCGCCGTGGCCGGCTTGGCTCGGAAGTTCTGCACGATGATCTCCTGCAGATGCCCGTGCTCCGCGCCGATGCGGCGCAGTGCGAGGATCGCGTCCACGCGCTCGGCCGCGTTCTCGCCGATGCCGAGCAGGATCCCGCTGGTGAAGGGGATGCGGGATCGGCCCGCGTCCTCCAGCACGCGCAGACGCACGGCCGGGTCCTTGTCCGGCGATCCGAAGTGCGCACCGCCGCGCTCGGACCACAGCCGCGTTGCCGTGGTCTCCAGCATCATGCCCATGGAGGGCCCGACGGGGCGCAGCCGCTGCAGCTCCGCCCAGGACATCACGCCCGGGTTCAGGTGCGGCAGCAGCCCGGTCTGCTCGAGGATGAGCTGCGCCATGCGGCCCACGTATTCCAGCGTGGAGGCGTAGCCGCGCTCCTGCAGCCACTCGCGGGCGACGGGCCAGCGCTCCTCGGGCCGGTCCCCGAGGGTGAGCAGCGCCTCCTTGCAGCCGAGGGCGGCACCCTCGCGGGCGATGCGGAGCACCTCCTCGGGCTCCATGTACGGGGAGATGCCCGCGCGGGCGAGCTTGCCGGGGCTCTGCACGAAGACGCAGTAGTGACAGCGGTCCCGGCACAGATGCGTCAGCGGGAGGAAGACCTTGCGCGAGTAGGTGATGACGCCCGGACGGCCTGCCTGCCGAAGCCCGGCGTCGCGTACACGGCCGGCGACCTCCAGCAGCCGGTCCAGCTCGGACCCCCGCGCCTGCAGCAGCGTCTGCGCCTCCGCGGGGCTCGGCTCGCTGCCGGCCTCGATGCTGCGCAGCGCGGCCTCCAGGGCCGCCGGGTCGACGGCGGGCACGAGGGGAGCGGAAGCGGCCGCGGGGCGCGCGGCGTCGCCGAGCGTGAGACGAACTGCGGGCATGCGGAAGACCACCTCAGTGAGCGAGCGTTCCGAACGGAAGACGGTCTCGGGCGCACAGGCGCGACCGGCACCGGCACGAGGCCGGCACGCGACCCAAATCCAGGCCGCGGCAGAATGCCGTCAGTCTAGCCCGCTTCTACGCGCCTGCGGAGGCTCCCGCCGCAGCGCGCACCTGCCGCTTGACCCGGCCGAGCAGGCCCATCATGCCGCGGATGCGCAGCGGCGACACCGCCTCGGTCAACCCGATCGTGAGCGGATAGTCGTCCGGCACGGCGAGCACCTGCTCACGGGTAAGCCCGGACAGGCCCTGCACGACGATCGATGCGAAGCCGCGCGTCGTGGGCGCCTGCTCCGGTGCTGTCGCGAACACCTGCACCACCTCCGCCTCGTCGAGCTCCACGAAGACGTACACCGGAGCCTGGCACTCCTCCACGCGTTCGAGCAGGTCCGGGTGCTCCGCGTAGCGCTCGGGCAGCGCGGGCAGCTCCCGGGAGAACTCGAGCAGCAGCTGCAGCCGCTCCTTGACCGGGAGCGCCAGGAAGTCGTCGCGGATCTCGGCCAGCGCCGGGGGCAGGCCCTCGGCGGCCGTGTCGTCGATGGTGGGCATCACTGACGATTCTCCCACCGCTTGCGCCGCGACCCCCCGGCCGCTGCCCGGAGGCTCAGGCCCCGGGCGCCTCGCCGGGTTCCGCGCCCTTCACGATCGGCACCGCCACGGCGCTGCCCCACTCCGTCCAGGAGCCGTCGTAGTTGCGCACCTTGGGGTAGCCGAGCAGGTGCGTGAGCACGAACCAGGTGTGACTGGAGCGCTCGCCGATCCGGCAGTAGGCGATCACCTCGTCGGACTCGGCCAGGCCGGCGCCGTCGCGGTAGATCGCCTGCAGCTCCTCCAGGGGCTTGAAGGTCTGGTCCTCCGCGGCAGCCTTGGCCCACGGCACGTTCTGCGCGGTCGGGATGTGACCGGCGCGCAGGGTGCCCTCCTCGGGATAGGCGGGCGCGGTGGTGCGGTCGCCGACGTACTCCTCGGGGCTGCGCACGTCGATGAGCGGGATGCGGCCGATGGCCGAGCGGACGTCGTCCCGGAAGGCGCGCAGCGTGGAGTCGTCGCGCTCCACCGCGGGATAGTCCACCGGCTCCGGTGCGGGCACCTCGGTGGTGATGGGCCGGCCCTCGGCGATCCACTTGTCCCGCCCGCCGTCCAGCAGACGGACGTCCTCGTGCCCGAACAGGCTGAACACCCACAGCGCGTAGGCCGCCCACCAGTTGCTCTTGTCGCCGTAGATCACGACGGTCGTGTCGCGGGCGATGCCCTTCTCGCCCACGAGCCGGGCGAAGGCCGCGCCGTCGATGTAGTCGCGGGTGACCGGGTCGTTCAGATCCGTGTGCCAGTCGATCTTCACCGCGCCGGGGATGTGCCCGGTCTCGTAGAGCAGCACGTCCTCGTCCGACTCGACGACGACGAGCCCGGCTTCGCCGAGGTGCTCCTGCAGCCATTCGCCGCTGACGAGCCGCTCGGGGTGGGCGTATGCCGCGAACTTCGGCGACGGGTCGATACCGATGGACATGGTGACCTCCAACGTGAACGGGGGTGCGGAGCGGGACGGTCTAGGGTTGAACCGGCGCCCCCCCGGTGACTGTACGCGTCCGCCGGAACAGGCGCACCCCTGCCCTGTCAACTGAGGAAACATTCCTGCCCAGGCCCATGTCACCGTCCTCCGCACACCTCGTCGACCGCTCGCCGGTGATCACGGGCTCCGAGATCGGCGCCTCCCTGGTGCCCCCGCGGCAGTTCGCCACGGCGAGCCTGTCGAACTACCGCCCCGACCCCGCCTTCCCCTCGCAGGCGCAGGCGGTCGCGAAGATCGAGGAGTTCCTCGGCGGCTGGGCACCGGCGAGGAGCTCCGGCGGCGGGCTGTTCGGACGGCGGCGCAAGGCCCCCGAGTCCGTCACGATCCCCGGGGTGTACCTGGACGGCGGCTTCGGCGTCGGGAAGACCCATCTGCTCGCCGCGCTGTGGCATGCCGCGCCTGGCCCCAAGTACTTCGGCACCTTCATCGAGTACACGGCGCTGGTCGGCGCGCTGGGCTACGCCTCCGCGGTCTCCCTGCTGAAGGGCACGCGGCTGCTCTGCATCGACGAGTTCGAGCTGGACGACCCCGGCGACACGATGATCATGACGCGTCTGCTCGGCGAGCTGACCGCGACGGGCACGCGCGTGGCGGCGACCTCGAACACCCCGCCCAACGCACTGGGTGAGGGGCGCTTCGCGGCCGCGGACTTCCTGCGCGAGATCCAGTCGCTCGCAGCGAACTTCGAGACGCTGCGCATCGACGGCAATGACTACCGCCAGCGCGACATGACCGGCCACGCCCGCTCGTTCAGCCCCGAGGAGCTCCAGTTCACCATCGCCGACGCGGTCTCCTCGGGCTACCGGGTCACCACGGACGACTTCTCGGCGCTCGTGGCCCACCTCGCGCGTATCCACCCCTCGGCGTACATCAAGCTCATCGAAGGCGTGCAAGCGATCGCGCTGTCGGACGTGCGCGTGCTGGACAGCCAGACCGACGCGCTGAGGCTCGTGTCCTTCGTCGACCGCGTGTACGACGCCCAGATCCCGGTCTTCGCCAGCGGGGAGCCGCTGGACACCGTGTTCGGCGGGGACATGCTCAGCGGCGGATACCGCAAGAAGTACCTGCGCGCGATGTCGCGCCTCGTCGCGCTGAGCACCGAGGACGTCTGAGCCTCCGGAGCCCAGGGCCTATCCCCGTCGCGGGCGCGCGGACGACGTCTGAGCCGCGCCCCCTCGCGGCATCGCGCGCCGCTCCGCTTTCGCGGCGCATCCGCAGTGCGGCGAAACATGCTGTTTACACAGCGGCCGCTCTCGTAACGCGCCCGTAACGCGCCATCGCACGGTCGGTAACGCGCTCTCAACAGAATGGCGTCACGGGGGACCGAACGTCTGTGTTCCCCTCATCGCACAAGAGAGGTACGTGTACTCGATGGACGACGCAACACAAGCAGCGGTCGACGCCGTCACCGGCAACGTCAACTCGCTCTGGCTTATGGTGGCTGCGGCCCTCGTGCTCCTGATGACGCCGGGTGTGGCGTTCTTCTACGGCGGCATGGTGAAGGCCAAGAGCGTCATCAGCATGATGATGATGAGCTTCGGCGCGATCGCGCTCGTCGCGGTCCTGTGGGTGCTCTACGGCTACGGGATCGCCTTCGGCACGCCGGCGATCGACCACTGGCTCGGCAACCCCTTCGACGGCTACCTCGGCTTGGGCAAGCTGCTCGGCATCGGCGAGGACGGATCGATGAGCCCCGACCTCGCCTCGCTCGCCTTCGTGGGCTTCCAGGCGACCTTCGCGATCATCACCGTGGCGCTCATCTCCGGAGCGATCGCCGACCGGGCCAAGTTCGGCGCCTGGCTGGTGTTCGCCGGCGTCTGGGCGACGGTGGTCTACTTCCCGGTGGCGTACTGGGTGTTCAACCTCGGGGACGGCTGGGCGCCCGCTCTCCTCGGCGTGAACGACTTCGCGGGCGGCACGGCCGTCCACATCAACGCCGGTGCCGCGGGCCTCGCGCTCGC
>Ga0164243_10000438_pt1 | contig 79067 bp, 71 predicted proteins | sample OricompcompostOP_FD_108781 | JGI IMG/M metagenome (GOLD analysis project Ga0164243, IMG submission 108781) | Organic Plus compost microbial communities from Emeryville, California, USA - Original compost - Organic plus compost (OP) | ecosystem: Engineered > Solid waste > Mixed feedstock >... | reverse complement strand
TTTGATGCGCGCCAGCAATTCCCGCGGATTGAAAGGCTTGGTCAGGTAGTCATCAGCGCCCAATTCCAGGCCGACGATGCGGTCTGTCTCCTCCACCAATGCCGTCAGCATGATGACAGGCACATCCGTCGTTTCCCGCAGATAGCGGCATAACGACAGGCCGTCCTCGCCTGGCATCATGATGTCCAGCACGACGAGATCGATGGCATTGCGCTCGACAAGACGCCGGCAGGCCGCGGCATTCTCGGCAATGCTCGTACGATATCCGTGCCGGCCGAGGAATTTTCCGACCAGGTCGCGGATATCCCGGTGATCATCAACGATCGCGATATGCGGCACCGTATTCATCGAAGGGCTCCTTATTCTCTTATACCTCCGGCCCGTTCGGCGTGCTGAGGAAATTTGTAACAAACCTTGTCAGGCGCGCTCTGTGCGACGCGGCAAGACACTTACCCGCGTGCACCGCGAAATCTCTGCGACAAAGCCCGTCTAGCTTCTCATCATCCACAGGGTGGTGGATTGAACAAAACAATGGAGAAGACAGTATGACCACTATTTCCAGCCGCTTCGCTCATTATGCCACAAAGTTTACCTTCTTTGCCGCCTCGCTGGCTTTTGGCATTTCCGTGGCGCAGGGCCAGGTTGTCGACAATATTCATGGCAACACGCCGGCAACGGTGCAGGCCTATCGCTCCGGAACGGATCTGGGATTTGAGGCCCGCAACGCGCAGGCGCGGGTGATCGACCGCTCGGCCCGGAGCGCGCGTGCTCAGAGCCCCGTGGCGGCATCCCGCTACAGCCAGCCGCGGTCAGCGGGTTCTCTGGCGGGCAGTGCCTATATTGACCAGGATCCGGATGTGAACGTTCGCATGCTGGTGCAGAAGGACTTCGCGCACCAGTAATTCCTGCGGCTTTCTCTGCAAGTCTCGATGATGGTGCGGCCGGCTCGTCTGCCGGCCCCACCATCCTCCAACAACAGAAGCCCTCTCACGCCGGCCTTGCGAAATGCATTCGCCGTCAAGTTCGCGGCGAGGTTAACCCGTCGCCTCGTTCAGCGATGGCGCCGTCGCAGCACGATGCGTGAAATGAAACGCAGTCGGATGTCTGCGCTCGGCATCCGGCAACTGGCCGAGCGTGGCGATGCCGTGCTGCGCCATCGCCGTGCGCAATTCATCGTTCAGCAACTCCGCGACGTAGTCGCTGCCGCTATCCCCCAATCCGCCGAGTCCGTACAGGAACGCGCGGCCGCAGAACACCGCCCGCGCCCCAAGCGCAAGAGCGCGCATGGCATCGAGGCCGGACTGGATGCCGCTGTCAAACAGCACCGTGGTTTTCGCGCCGACCGCGTCAACGATGGCGGGCAGCACATCGATCGCCGGCGGCGCCGCATCCGACTGCCGGCCACCGTGATTTGAAACCAGAACGCCATCAGCGCCGATCGCCACCGCCTGCTCGGCATCGGCGGGATGCAGGACACCCTTGACCACCAGCGCGCGCGGCCATTGCTCGCGAACCCGGCGCAGCTCCTCCCAACTGAAGGTGCCGCGGATCTCACGCTGCACGAAGCCTGCCGATGCAGAAAGCGTCGGCTTCACGCCGAGATAAGGCTCGACATTCGGAAAGCCCGGCGTGCCGGCTTTCAGAAGTTGCAGCGCCCAGAGCGGTGACGATGCGACATCGATGATGGTTTTCAAAGTCGGCCGAAACGGCACGACGAGCCCATTGCGCATATCCTTCGGCCGCCTCGGCCGCACCGGTGCATCAAGCGTGACCACCAGCGCATGCGCGCCAGCCGAAGCGGCACGCTTCATGAGATCGAAACTGACTGCATGATCCTTGCCCGGCATGCCGTAAAGCTGAAACCAGAAACTGTCCGGGCCTATCGCCGCCACCTTTTCCAGCGACGCCGAGGCCAGCGTGCCGACAATATAGGGAATGCGCGCAGCCGCTGCCGTGCGCGCCAGCGCCAGCGTTGCGCCCGGCCAAATCAATCCATCCGTGCCGACCGGTGCAATGCCGATCGGCATCGCATAGCGCATGCCAAACAATTCGACCTCAGTCGACACAGGCGCCGCCGCGCCATAGCGCGGCACGATCTGGATGCTGTCGAACGATGCGCGGTTATTGCGCACGCCGAGATGGCTGCCGGTGCCGGCTTCGACGAAATCAAAAGCGAAACGTGGCACGCGCCGACGCGCGGCTGTCTCGAGATAAGCCAGCGTCGGATAGCGCTGACGACGCCTCGCCACCTTGCCTCGCGCACTGCCGGCGCCCCATGCCTCTGTGACTTTGGTCATTAACGGACTGCCCCGGTGACGTTGCGGCACAGGACGCATTCGCGGAACCGCAATCACCGCCCTCGTAACAACAGGAGACCGGGCGCCGTCAACGCTATCAGTTCCGATGATACGGCCATCATTTATAGATATTTGCCGTCCGCCCCTCCCCCTGTGAAAATTCCGGCACAAAAAAACAGCGGTCGTGCGGCCGTAAAAATTGTCAGGGAGGGAATGATGGCCTTACGGAAAACGCTCGCCGCCTGCGTGGCGCTGCTCGCGATCACGGGTGCCGCCAGTGCACAGACTTATCCTTCGCAGACTGTGAAGATGGTGGTGCCCTTCCCGGCCGGCGGCGCCACCGACATCATGGCCCGTATCGTTTCCGAGCGGCTCAGCGATCTTCTCGGCTCGCGCATCGTTGTTGAGAACCGCGGCGGCGCGGGCGGCAATATTGGCACGGCTTCGGTGGCGACAGCTGAGCCGGATGGCCATACGATCCTGTTCAGCGCCTCCGGCCCCCTCGCCGTCAACAAGATCCTGTACAAAAATTTGCCCTACGATCCCGAGACCGACTTCGTGCCGTTGTCGCTCGTCGCCAAGCTGCCGAATGTGCTGGTCGTCAATCCCAAGGAGGTCCCGGTCAAGACCGTCTCCGAATTCATTGCCTATGTGAAGGAGCGGCCCGGCAAGATCAATTATTCATCCATCGGCGTCGGAAGCTCGCAGCATCTGGCAGGAGCGCTATTTGAGCAGGCGTCGAAAACAAAGATGAATCATGTGCCCTATCGCGCGGCCACCAACATCGTCGTCGATATGCTGTCCGGCCAGGTGCCGACCAGCTTCCAGCTGATCCCCAACGTGCTGTCGCAATTGACCGCGGGCGACATTCGCCCCATCGCCGTGACCACGCCCGAACGAAGCCTTGCGCTCCCTGATGTGCCGACCATGGCCGAGCAAGGCTTGCCGAACTTTGAATCATTCGCCTGGTTTGGATTGCTGGTGCCGAAGGGCACGCCCAAGGCGATCGTCGACCGGTTGTCTGGCGACATCAGCAAAACGATGGACGATCCGAATGTTCGCAAACGCTTCATTGAGATCGGCGCCGATCCTGCAAAATCGACGCCGGAAGAGTTCAAACAGCTGATCTCGTCGCAAGTCGCGAAATGGCGTGAGGTCATCAAGGACGCCAACATTACCGCTGAGTGAAGCGGTCAGCTGCGCCGACAGCAAGCCAAACGGCAAGCTAAGATTCAAAAGAAAGAAGCGTTATGGCGATCACGAATACCAGGGCCGTCGAACAAAGCGGCGGGCAGGAAAAGACGGCGGACCTGCGCCGCTGGCTGTCCTATCTTGCGGCGCGCGACAGGCTCGCCATCGCCAAAGAGGGGCGATCGCTTGTCGACGAGTTGTCCGCCATTTCCAAAAAGCTGGAGAGGGACCAGACGGTTCTGTTCCCACGGCCGGATGGCCATGACATTCCGGTTGTGACCAACCTGTTCACGACGCGCGGGTCGGTCGCCGAAGCGATCGGCGTGAAAGAGGACATCCTTCTCGATCGATTCCAGGAAGCGGCCCGAAAGCCCCTGCCATGTCGCGAGGTTTCGCAAGGCCCGGTGCAGGAGATCGTTCATCGCGACAAGATCGATCTTCTCAAGCTGTTGCCGATTCCCAAACATAACGAACTCGACAGCGGCCCTTACATCACGGCGGGACTGCTGATCGCGCGCAATCCGCGCACCGGCGTGCAGAATGTGGCAATTCACCGCTGCCAGGTCAGCGGTCCGGATCGCATCGGCATTCTGCTTTTGCCGCGTCACACCCTGAACTATTTTCGCATGGCCGAGGAAGCTGGCGACGCGCTGGATATCGCCATCGTCATCGGCATCCACCCGGTCTGCCTGCTCGCCTCGCAGGCGATCGTGGCGCTCGATGAAGATGAAATGGAGATTGCCGGCGCATTGTTCGGGCAGCCGATCGACGTCGTGAAATGCAAGACCAATACGGTGCGCGTTCCAGCCGATGCGGAAATCGTGATTGAAGGACGGATCCTTCCCAAGGTGCGCGAACCGGAAGGGCCGTTCGGCGAATTTCCGCAATATTACGGCCCGCGCGCGGATCGCGAGGTTATCCAGGTCGATGCCGTCACCCATCGCCGGCAGCCGATTTTTCACACCATCGTCGGTGGCGGCTTCGAGCATTTGATCCTTGGTGCCGTTCCGCGCGAAGCCACATTGCTGCAGCATCTGCAGCGCAGCTTTCCCAACGTGCTGGATGTGCGCCTGCCGCGCGGCGGTACATGCCGCTATCACCTCGTGGTCAAGATCAACAAGGTCAGCGATGGCGAGACCAAGAATATCATCATGGGCGCCTTTGGCGGCCATTACGATATCAAGCGCGTGGTGGTCGTGGATCCGGACGTCAATATTGACGATCCCGATGAGATCGAATGGGCGATCGCCACCCGCTTTCAGGCGGACCGCGATCTTCTTGTCGTGTCGGGCGCGCAGGGCTCCAAGCTTGATCCGTCATCGCGCAACGGCATCAGCGCCAAGATGGGCCTTGATGCAACCAAGCCGATCGATGCCGAGCCGCTCGCTTTCAAACGCATTCGCGTGAAGGGTGAGGACAACGTCGATCTGACGACAGCGCTGGAGCGGGAGCGCGCCAGCGCGTATGAACGCCTCGGGATCGGCATCGGCGGCTGACGCGCTGCGCCGTCTCTGAGGTCCCCTGTCGTTGATTTTTCTTTCGTTGAGATGACGTCCATGAACCAGACATTGCCATCCCGCACGGGCGGACAGATCCTGATCGATGCCTTGAAAATTCATGGCACCGATACGGTTTTCGTTCTTCCGGGCGAAAGCTTCCTGTCCGCGATCGATGCCCTTTACGGGGCACGTAACACCATCAACATGGTGGTGACGCGGCAGGAAGTGGGAGCCGCCACCATGGCTGAAGCCTATGGCAAGCTCACCGGGAAGCCGGGAATCTGTTTCGTGACGCGGGGGCCGGGTGCAAGCCATGCCGCCATCGGCGTCCATACGGCGTCGCAGGATTCAACGCCGATGATCCTGTTCGTCGGTCAGGTCAGCACGCAGATGCTCGGCCGCGAGGCGTGGCAGGAAGTCGACTTCCAGCGCATGTTCGGCGGCATGGCGAAATGGGTGGTGGAGATCGATCGGCCGGAGCGCATTCCTGAACTGGTGAGCCGCGCCTTCCATATCGCGATGTCGGGACGGCCGGGGCCTGTCATTGTCTCGCTGCCGGAAGACATGCTGGCGCAAGTCGCGTCTGTGCCGGATGCGGAAGCCTTCAAGCGCGTGGCTGCTCATCCCGGCCCTGACGATCTCGATCAGCTTGCGACGATGATCGCCGATGCAGAGCGCCCGATTGTGATGGTTGGCGGTGGCGGCTGGAATGCGCAAGCTTGTCACGACCTGACCCGCTTCATCGAGACGTTCGAGCTACCTGTCGTCGCAGGATTCCGGCGTCAGGACATCATCGATACCCGGCATCCGCATTATGCCGGTCACGCCGGTCTTGGCGCCAGCCCGGCCTTGCTGCAGCGGCTGAAGCAATCCGACCTCATCATTGCCGTGGGTTTGCGGCTCGGCGAGACAACGACGGGCGGCTATACACTGTTCGATGTGCCGCGCCCGCAGCAGCGTTTCGTGCATGTCCATGCGGATGCCGCCGAACTCGGCCGCGTCTATCAGTCCGATCTGCCGATCAATGCGGGTATGCCGGAATTTGCCGCAGCAGCTTCGCGCATGCGCCCGAAAGGCAAACGATCATCGCGCGATTGGGTCGAAGCAGCGCGCGCAGCCTATCTTGCCGATATCAAGCCCGGCGCCATGCCAGGCACGCTCGATTATGGCGCCGTGCTCAGCCATATCGGCACCGAACTGCCCAATGCCATCGTCACCAATGGCGCCGGCAATTACGCGATCTGGGTTCACCGCTTCTTTCCCTATTCGGGCTTTCGCAGTCAGGTGGCGCCGACATCAGGCGCGATGGGTTACGGCCTGCCGGCGGCCATGACCGCCAAACTCCTGCATCCCGAACGCCCGGTGATCTGCTTTGCCGGCGATGGCTGTTTCCTGATGACCGGCCATGAACTGGCGACGGCCACGCAATACGGGCTCGGCATCATCGTCATCGTTGTGAATAACGGCATGTATGGTTCGATCCGGATGCACCAGGAAAACGAATTTCCGGGACGGGTCTATGCGACGGACCTGTTCAATCCGGATTTCCCGGCGCTGGCACGGGCCTATGGCGGACAGGGTGAACTGGTCACGCATACCGAACAATTTGCCGACGCCTTTGCGCGTGCCCGCACCTTCGCTGACGAACAGCGGAAGCCCGCACTGATCGAATTGCGCATTGATCCGGAAGCCATCACGCCCAATGCGACACTGACCCAATTGCGCGAGCGGGCGCTGGCGAAGCATTGAGCTAGACGGTGTGGCAGATAAGCGTGCTCGTGCGCTGCAACAGACTGCTCTCGCACCGAACAACGCCATTTCTAGGAGCATGACCTGATCGGCGCCGCTGATCGACTTATTCCCGTCAATCAGATTGGGTGATATCCTTTGGTTCGGAGTGAAACCATGGATATCCGCCAGCTCAGCTATTTCGTCAGCTTGTTCGAGGAAGGCGCCACCACGCGGGCCGCCCGGCGGATGAATGTCGTGCAGCCTGCTCTGTCGATGCAGATCACGAAACTGGAAGAAGAGTTCGGGCAGAAACTGTTCGAGCGGACATCGCAGGGTATGATCCCCACCTCGGCCGGCGAACTGGCATACCGGCTGTTTGCACCGATCCTGCGCGATCTGGCCGACGCCAGGGAGCAGATCATCAACCGCGCCACCACCGTGAGCGGACGGATCGCCGTCGGCCTCGTGGCATCGGTAGCAACGAGCGTTCTGGCGCGCTCGCTCGGTCTGTTTGCCCGGCAATATCCTGAGGTCGAGGTCTCCGCCTGCGACGGCTATTCAAGCGCATTGATGGAAGGGGTTCGTGCCGGCACGCTCGATTTTGCCATCGTCAATAAAGGCCGGCGCAAGCTGGATCTGCCGGCGATTGACATGCTGAGCGAGGAGATGGTCGTCGTCACCTCGGCCGGAAGTGCACGCGGTCTCCGATCGCCTTTGCAGTTTCGCGATCTGGCGAATGTGCCGCTCATTCTGCCGTCCAAGCGCAACGGGCTTCGGCTGATCGTCGACAAGATCGCCGAGGATGAGAATATCGAATTGTCGATCCGGCTTGAGGTCGACGCCTTTGCGACGATCGAGCAACTCATCCGCGATTCGGACTGGGTGACGGTTTTGCCGGCCACCGCCGTCGGTCGCGGATTGGCGGAGGGTTTTCTGCGCGCTCACTCCATTGTCGCACCGCGGGTGACGCGCCAGATCGTCTGCGTTCACAACCCGCGGCGGCCGTTATCGGCGGCGGCCCGGCTATTCGTCGACGTGATAACTGCCGAGCTGACCGCCGCCGCCCACCTCCCCCGCCCGCCTACCTCTAGGAACAAGCAGCGTGTCGGTCCTGTGAAGTCTCGTGCATAAATGATCGTAAACTCAAGAGCTGGTTTAACTTACGCTTCTTCGCCCTGACGCTAGGCGACGCCTCAGCACGGTGAACTGGCTGCCGGTCAATCCCAGCTCCTTGCCAAAGGCGTCCCGGCAGGCAACGAGACGGCCCAGCGACTGGACAAAGCGGTAGATGGTGACCGTGTCGAATCGTCGGAGCCGTTGGTCAGGCGGGATCAATCGGCCCCTGAGGCGAATAAAAGACCTCGATCAAGGCACCGACCCGCAGGCAAAGCTCCTCCTTGAACCGGGCCGACACGATCTGCACACCGATCGGAACCGATGCCACCTTGCCGGTCGGCATGGCCAGCGACGGCAAGCCGAGGGTCGAGACCGCCAGCATCGGCTGGTGCCCATCCAGCATTCGGGAAACTGCAGCATCGCCTTTCTGATCCTCTTCGATCGGGAATGGCAATTGATAGGAAACCGGCATCACAACAGCATCGTAACGCTCGAAGAAGAGCTGCCAGGACCGCAAAATAGCCGTTCGTCGGCCCAGAGCATCGACATATTGCTCCAGAGAGAACTTCTTCGCCCGCGCCATGGTGCCGCGTCGCGCCCGGCGCAGGGCATCGTCGCCCAGCCTTTCGATGGCCTGCGACGTGCCCTCACCCTCTTCGGTCTTCACGAAGGAGAAGAACAGATCAGCCGACTCGGCAAAATCCGGCGGCGTCACCCATTCAACGGCGCAGCCGGCCTGTTCCAGCCATCGGCCGGCCTGCGTCACCGCGCCAGCGACCGCAGAATCGATGACGGCGCCTTCCGCGCCGGCGAACATGGCGATGCGCAGCTTCGCGCCCGCATCACCCACACCGAGGAGCGGCGCCGGCACCCACCAGGGATCGCGAGTGTCGCCCTCCATCAGGCTCAGCAATCCCAGTCGCGCATCGGCGACCGAGCGGGCCAGCGGCCCCTGCACGCTCATCAGCTGACTGGCGATCGTCGCTTCCACCGACGGATTGGAATTGTAATTCGGCACCCGCCCGAAAGACGGCCGCAATCCGACGACGCCGCAGGCATAAGCCGGATAGCGGATCGAGCCGGCCCGATCGGTGCCATGCGCGAGCGCACCGATGCCGGTTGAAACAGCAGCGGCGGCGCCGCCACTTGAGCCGCCCGGCGTACGCGTCGGATCGCAAGGATTGAGCGTGCGGCCATGCAGATCATTATCGGTGAAGAAGCGCGCGCAGAAGGCCGGCACATTGGTGCGGCCGATGATGACGGCGCCGGCCTTGCGCAAATTCACCACTGCCGGGCTATCGGTTTTAGCGATGTCGTCCTTGAAGGCGACAACGCCGGTCGTGGTCGGGCGGCCGGCATAATCGACGTTGATCTTCAGCGTCACCGGCACGCCATGCAGCGGCCCAAGCGCGTGCCCAGCCTCAACGGCAGCATCCGCGCGGTCGGCGGCCAGCAGCGCCTCATCCGCCATCACATCGACAACGGCATTGATGCGCGGATTGACGGCATCGAGGCGCTGGAGATGGCTGAGCACAGCCTCGCGGCTCGTCACCTGCCGCGACTTGATCGCGGATACGAGGGCGGTCGCGCTCCAGCGCCAGAGTTCGTCAGCCATGCTGTCCGTTCATTCCGCGGCGCGCTAGATGCTTTGTCGCGTTTTCTTCACGCGAACCGGCACCACTTCGCTCGAAAACGCTCTAGATGCGCAGCACATGTTTCCATTTGTCGGCAACGGCCGCCGCCTCTTCCGGCAACAAGGCCGATGACGGCGGATAGCTGTCTTTCCAGGCGAATGGCTTGCAGGCGTCGATGATCATTTTTGAATTCGACGTCTGGCCCTTGTCGCGATCAGACGGCAGCAGCCGCGGATCGAGCGACGAACTCCAGCCGCCGCGAATGATATCGACCGCCTCCGATGGCTCGCAGCGCGTTGTGACCGCCCACATCACATCGGCGAGATTGGATGGGTCGACATCCTCATCCACCGTCACGACGATGCGGCCCATATAGCTGTTGCCGGCCGCGATCAGTCCGGCCCGCTTCGAATGACCGGCATAGCGCTGCTTCAGCGCGATCACGGTCATCAATTGCGAGACATGCTGCCACGCGCCGACGATATCGGTGACGCCGACATCTTCCAGATTGCTCCAGATTCCGGCAGCGCGGAACGGCAGACCGAAGTGAAAGCGCGGCGGCTTCAAAGGCGGCGACCCGAACAGGATCGGATCGTTGCGATAATGCACCGCCTTCACATCCATCACCGGCGCCGGACGCGCATCGGCGGCATAATAGCCGGTGAATTCACCGAACGGCCCTTCCGGCAAGGTCACTTCGCTCGGCGGCAAGAGATAACCTTCCAGAATGATCTCGGCATGCGCGGGGATCGGCAATCCCGTCAGCGGCCCCGGAATGACATCGATCGGCATGCCCTTGATGGCGCCGGCAAAGTCATATTCCGAATAGCCGGCCGGCAGATATTCAAAGCCGGAAATGAACAGCGCCGGGTCCTGACCATTGACGATCACGATCGGACAGGGCTTGCCCTGATCCCAGTATTTCTTGGCAATGATCGCCCCATGACGACCGAGATGATCGAACTGGACGGTGACTCGATTTTTGCTGTGAACCTGCACGCGATAGATCGAAGCGTTCACCCAGTCGCTATCGGTATCGCCGGTGATGACGAGACTGCCCGAGCCGATATACGGACCGCCATCCTTCTTGTGCCAGGTCGGCACCGGAAATGTATAGAGATCGACATCGTCGCCGCTTTGGCTGTTCTCGGCAAAGGCGGCATCCTTGACGATGACCGGCGCGATCGGCTGCAGCTTGGTGCGCTTTTCCTTCCACGCCTTCAGCGCATCGATCGGGCGCAGATGCGGATCAAGTCCCAAGGCCAGTGCGGCACGCTGCGAACTCGTGGTCGCATTGCTGAAAATGCGAAAGCCGGTCGGAAAGCCGAGAATGTCGTCAAACAGCAAAGCGGGCTGTTCGGGCGATCCCGCCGCGACTTCCGTAATCGCGCCGATCTCGTAAAGCGGATCGGCGCCCTCGACACGCCGCAGCGCACCGATCTCATCCACACGCGCGATGAATTCCCGCAGGTCTTTGTACATATCCATCCTCCGCACGCGCGATGTGTGTGAGCCGCCGCAGCGCTGCCGTCAGACGGCGACAGCGCGCTTCCATTCGGGAATGACCGACGTCGCGACGACGCCCTCATAAGGCACATCGCTGTTCAGAATGCCCATGTCGCGCGCAAAGCCATTCATGCCCGCGACGAACTCTTCGGAAATGTCCGGGCTGTAATAGGGCAGATCGCGGCGGATCAGCTGCGCGATCAGGCTCGTCTCATAGGCCGGGAAAATCTTTTCCGCCGCCTTGGTGGCAAGATCGGGATCCTTCTTCAGCGCGTTTTGCGTGTTGATGATCGCGCGGACCGCAGCAGCAGCCACGTCAGGCGAGCGCGCGATCAGCTCGTCGGTCGCGGCAATCGACGCCATTGTGTAATTGAAGCATGGCTTTGGCCCGTCGCCGCGGCGAATATCCAGGACGACAGTGCCGGCGCCGCTTTGCACCGCGACCTCGGTGCCCATGCCGTTGGCCCAGAAGCCATCGATCAGCCCCTCTTCCAATGCCTTTGCGGCATTGAGCCCGAAATTGACGGTCTTGCCGATCGCACCCGGCACCGGCGCGACCGTGATGTTATCCTTCTGAAGATCAAGGCCCGCCTCGGCCAGCAGACGCCGAAGGCCCATCTCGACCCATGGCGCAGCGCCGATCTTCTTGCCCTTGAGCGCGGACAGATCGCCGCGCGCAATCTTCAAGTCCGAGCGCATCACCAGGAACCAGTACATGCCCTGGCCCTGCGCGCAGAGCAGCTTCACGCCCTTCCAGTCCGGGAAAGCCGCAAGCGCCGAATGCGCCGAACCGCCGACAAAGTCGATCTTCCCGTCGCGCAACGCCTCGTAGCATTTGTCGACGGGAAAGATCAGCTCCAGGTCGACATCAAGCCCTTCCTTCTTGAAGAAACCGAGTTCCACAGCCGCGGCGGCCGGAAAGTAGGAGTTTGAAATAAGGTCCGGAACCGCAATCTTCATGATGTCCTCAGCTTGATGCAGATGGTCGGCGCCCCCGGCTATTGCTCGATGCTCGGCAGATTGAGCGCCTTGTCAACGAGTTGGCCAGCACGCGCGAAGTCGAACGATCTAAACATATTCATCTTCACGAGGAAGGAGGCGCCACCATAAAATTTCTCATATTGCTGGTGGCGATTGCCGAACTCGGTGCCGATGAAATCCCAGGCCAGACGCATCAGCGCGATACGGTCGCGCGCATTGGTCTTGCCGGAGCGGTAGAATTTCTCGACATCCTTCGCGGTCTGCGGATTGTCGAGATCCTTGAACGAGGACGGCAAGGTGATCATGCCGGCGCCGGTCAATTCCCGAACGATGTCGATCATTTTCGGGTTGATCTCGGACTGCAGCGCCATCACCGAATAGAGCGCGGTCTTCGACGGCCACAACACGCCCTCTTCGTCATAAGTCGCCATCGTCTCCTGCGACAGCAACATGCCCTCGACGATCGAGGCATAGGAGGCAAGCTCACCCATCATCACCTGGACGGCCGGATTGGCATCGTTGCCCGTGGTCTCGTTCATGCGCTTGGCGAGACCCATCAGGAAGCGCAGCTTGGTGGCATAGCGCGCCTGGGCCTGCAGGTTGCCGTACAGATGAGCCGGGGTTTTCCACCACTGGTTCATGCTGACCTCGAGATTGCGATACGCGAACACATGCTCCCACGGCACGAAGACATTATCGAACACAACCATACAGTCGGTTTCGTCAAAGCGCGTGGTCAGCGGATATTCCTGCGGGTCCGCGTTGTTCAACGCGAAAGCGCGGCGCGAATAAAGGCGCAGGCCTTCGGCGTCGGTCGGCACCACAAGGCTCACGGCATAGGCTTCTTCGCCCGGACGCAGCGGATGAATGCAGCTGAGATGCACGTAATCGCAGAACACGCCGCCGGTCGCGAGCTGCTGCGCGCCGGAAATATAGATGCCGGCATCGGTTTCCTTGACAACGCCCGCATACAGCGTCGGGTCTTCCTGCAGATGCGCCGGCTTGCTGCGATCGATCTGCGGCGGCACGATCGCGTAGGACACATAGCTGTGAGTGTCGCGCAGATGTTCGTAGAAGGACACGACATTGCGCGCGAATTGCTCACCACCCGCGGCGAATACCGAAGGCTTGGCGGCAAAGCCGCAGAAGAAGCCGGCAACATGGTCGGGCGTGCGGCCCATCAGACCAAAGGTCAATTCCGCCCAGCGCTCCGAAGCAATGCGCTTGGCGCGCAGATCGTCATGCGTCTTCGGGATCTGATAAGCGCGCAGAACCGGCGCACCATCCACCGGCGACGGGAAGGTCATCACCTCGCGGTTTTCCGGCGCGGCAGCGTAATCGTAGAGCGCGGCGATCGAGCGCGCGCCCTGCTTGAAAGCGGGATGGTTTGTCGGGTCCGACACGATCTCGCCGTCGACGATGACGGAGCGTTTCTTGCGGCGCAGATCGGAGAGAAATTCAGCGCCGGTGCGAAGCTTCTGGGTCGTCGCGGCGGGGGTTTTCAACGCGGCTGCCTGGGTCATTTTGCTTCCTTAAATTGCCAACGCGCCTGCGGCGAGGATCAGCCGCCGTGACCGTAAAAGTGGCGCCTTTTCAATGATAATACTCAGATTGCATACAAGATGAACCTAAATATTGTAGTTGTCAAGCAATGCCAGGGCCGATTCCCACCGCAATAACCCATATTGCCGCGCAGGGAAATTACTTCCCGCCAGCGATACACAATGACCTGTCACGCATTGCATGAAAGCACAAACATTCGGCACAAGTGATAAAAAAACATACATCTCGAATATTATTGACAAACGCATCAGCGCGGCATGATATTTCTCAGCTCAAGAGAATGCTGAAGGCTCGTTGTGCAGCGCAGTGATGGCCGACAACGCTTTCTTCAAGGCCGCGTCATGCTGGGTTGTAGCGAATGCGAATGGAATGCGGTCTTAGCGCTGCACATGACGCGCCGAGTGAATGCGCGCGGATGACAACGCAACACAGATGACAACGCGACATACCTGACCGCCCTGCCTGCCTGTCGCCATTTCAATGATGGAGAATTTCATGTCGATTTCATCCCGCTGTCCCGCATCGCTGTCTCGCAGAAGCGTCATGGCATTCGCGGCCGCCGCGACCATCGCCGTGCCGATGAGCGGCTCTGCTTATGCACAGGCGGACAACGCCATTGCCGTGATGATCCAGCCGACGACGACGGCCCTGCCGCTGGTAGTCGCGGACAAGAAGGATATTTTCAAGAAGCACAATGTCGCGGTGAAATGGACCGTGTCGCAGGTGCCGATTTCCGACTCCATTGCAGCGCTCGGTCGTCAGTTCAATATCGTGATGGGTACGCAGCCGGCGCTGGTTGCGGCTTCCGGCCAGGGCGTGCCGATTGTCGTCGTGTCCGGCGGTTCGCTCGACACCACGAAAATTCCGACCTCCAAGATCGTTGCCCGCGCCGATAGCGGCATCAAGACCTACAAGGATCTCGCCGGCAAGACGATCGGCACGCTGACGCTGACCGGCAACATCCATTTCTCGCTGCTCAACATCCTGCAAAAGGAAGGCGTCGACCTCAACAAGATCCGCTGGGTCACCGGCACGCCGCCGCAATTGCCGGATCTTCTGAAGGCCGGCCGTGTCGATGCGATCGAAGAGATTGAGCCTTTCGCCACCAGCGCCATTGCCGCCGGCGGCATCGATCTCGGTGCGCCGTTCCGTTCTGTTGGCGAGCGTCCCTTCATCGGCCTTTGGCTGTCGGATCGCAACTGGGCGAACAACAACAAGGATCTGATCCTGCGCTTCAACACCGCGATGGAAGAGGCGACCAACTGGATCACCGCCAATGATGCCGAGGCGCGGGAGCTTCTCAGCTCCTATACCGGCCTGAAAGGCGTGCCGCTGGAAAAGACGCCGATCCCGGAATTCCAGTTCGCGAAAACCGCAGACGATCTGAAGGCGCAGCTCGGCCCGGACCTCGACACCTGGCTCGACATCCTCAAGCGCACCAGCGACTTCCCGGCCATCAAGCGCGAGGCGCTGCTCCCGAGCTGGGCGCAGTAATACAACGCGCTGCGCGGCAACGGGGAGCCACGTCATGAGTAAAAGCATCGCGGCGGAAAGCGAACAGCTGGCTGCCGAACTTCAGACGTGGCTCACGGCGGACGAGCAGGAAATCGCTTACGCGGCGGGTTACGGCAAGCGCGCCGGCTTCGGCCAGCGCCCTGCCCTGCTTGTTGTCGATGCGACTTACGGCTTTTGCGGGCGCACGCCCAAGCCTATTCTGGAATCGATCGCCGAACAGCGAAGGTCTTGCGGCGAAGCGGCATGGGCCACTGTCGGCAAGGTCGCCGCGCTCCTGAAGCAGGCGCGCGCTTCGAACATTCCGGTTATCTTCAGCGCGATGGAAGACCCCGCCAGCCCCGAATATGAACCGGGCCTGTGGCGCACGAAGAACCGGCGCGGCACCGAAGACATGAGCGCGGCTCCATCCGACAAGGGCGAGAACCAGATCGTCTCCGAGATCGCGCCGCTGCCCGGCGAACTCGTATTCTCCAAGAACAAGCCGAGCCTGTTCTGCGGCACCGGCCTGATGCCCTATCTGATCAGTAAGCGCATCGACTCGCTGATCATCTGCGGCGGAACCACCAGCGGCTGCGTTTACGCGACCGCCCTTGACGGCTTCTCCAACAATTTCGGCGTTACCGTTGTCGCCGACGCCAGCTTCGACAGGATCCAGACCGCGCATTGGGTTTTCCTGCTCGATATCGACCTGAAATATGGTGACGTCGTCACCACCTCGGCCGCCATCGAGCATATGGCGGGGCTGCCGGCGTAAGCGGAATGCCGCTGCAGCAGCGATACGGTGCGTGAATGAGTGAGTTCGGAAACACGATGGCGATGACACATCACGACGACGTTGTGGATGCTCCCAGGCAATCCGCTATCGCGGGCAAGGCCGATCTGGCCTTTCGCTGCCGCTCGCTGTCGGTCGATCTCGGTCTTGGCGACACCCGCCGCCGCATCATCAACGATCTCAATCTCGAATTGCCGAAGAACCAGTTCGTCTGCATCCTCGGCGAATCCGGCGTCGGCAAGACCACGTTGCTGCGCGTGTTCGGCGGCCTTGTCCCTGCGTCCGAGGGCACCATCGAACTGAACGGCCAGCCGGTTTCCGGCCCACCCAGCGGCGCGGTCTTCGTGTTCCAGAATTATGCTGCTTCGCTGTTGCCGTGGCGTACCGCGCGCAAGAATGTCGAGCTCGGCCTTGAAGCATCGGTCGGCAAGGCCGAACGGCAGGCCCGCGCGCTGGAAGCGTTGAAGCAGGTCAATCTCAGCAATCACGCCAACGATTATCCGCGGCAATTGTCCGGCGGCATGCAGCAGCGGGTGCAGATCGCGCGCGCCCTTGCGCTCAATCCGCAACTCCTGCTGATGGACGAGCCATTCGGCGCGCTCGACGCGATGACCCGCGAAAATCTGCAGGTCGAATTGCGCCGCATCCAGCAGGCGTCCGGCGCCACCATCATTTTCATCACCCATGACGTCGATGAAGCGGTCTTCCTCGCCGATCGCCTGATCGTGCTGCGGAGCAAGCCCGCCAATATCGGCCTCGACGTTGTCAGCCCTCTGCCGCGCGAGCGCGATCAGGTCCACACCAAGGAAACGCCGGCCTATCTCGAACTGCGCCACACCATTTACGAAATGCTGCGTAGCCGGAGCGAATAGGATGGATGCCGCGAGCAAATCCGGCCGCATCACCACGCAATCAGGCCCCGGCGCGCTGGCGCGGTTCAACTGGCCCGGCCTTGCGACCATCGTCGCCCTGATCGCGCTGTGGGAATTGTATAGCCGCACGCTCGGCGCGCGCTTTGGCACTATCGCTTCGGTCGCCGACATCGCCAGCGCCTTCAACAAATTGCTGTTCGAAGGCCCCCTGCTCGAGCAATTGATCCACACGCTCACCGTTTCGATCATCGGCTGGATCATCGCCAGCGTCATCGGCCTCGCCATGGGGGCGGCCATCGGCCTGTGGCGGCCGGTCTGGGCCTATACGATGGCGAGCATCGATGTGCTGCGCTCCATTCCATCGATCTCGCTCGTCTCCATCGCGCTGATGGTGTTCGGCTTCTCATCGAAGATGGAGATGGTGATCGTCGTTTATGTCAGCCAATGGCCGGTGCTGCTGGCAACCGCCGGCGGCATCCGCGCCGTGCCCGGCAGCTATCTCGAAACAGCGCGGACAGTGCGGCTCTCCAATGCTGCGATGACGTTCAAGATCCTGCTGCCCGGCGCGCTGCCGAGCATTCTCGTCGGCCTGCGCCTGTCGCTCACGCTCGCCATCGCGCTCGCTGTCGTTGCCGAGATGGTCGGCAATCCCGCCGGGCTCGGCTTTGGCCTTGTGTTTTCGCAACAGGCGATCCAGCCCGCGCAGGCCTTCGCCTATCTCGTCACAATCGGCATCGTCGGCTGGGGATTGAATGCCGCCTTCGTCTTGATCGCCGGCAGGCTGTTTCGTGCTTACGGACCTGCGCTATGAGCGACACCGTGCAACAGCCGAAGCGATCGCAAACAGTGCCGGGACAACGCGGCGCTGCGCCGTTGCGCGGCCTCCTTCCGCTCGTTGCCGGCCTGATCCTTTGGCAGCTGCTTGCGTCGCGCGAGGTGCCATACTTCCCGCCACCGCTTGACTGGATCAAATCACTCGACGCGCTGCGCCTGAACGGCCGGCTCTGGCCTGCGCTGGAGACGACGCTGATCAGCTTCTTCTCCGCCTTGATCATCAGCGTCGTGATCGGCTCTGTGCTCGGCATTCTGCTCGGCCGCTCTGCTTTGCTCGACCGCCTCCTCGGTCCGGCGTTGGAATTCGGCCGTACCATGCCGGCCGGCGCGCTGGTGCCCGTCGCGGTGCTGATCATGGGCTATACCGACACCATGACGCTGTTCGTGGTGACGCTGACAAGCTTCTGGCCGATCCTTCTCAATGTCCGGTCGGCGGCGCGGCAGATCAGCCAGGATAGGCTCGACACCGCGCGCGTGCTGCGGCTGTCGTGGTGGGATACGCAGCGCAAGATCCTGCTGCCGTCGGTTCTCCCCGCCATCCAGCTCGGCACGCAGATCGCAGCGCCTGTCGTGCTCATCATCGTGCTGCTGGTCGAAATCCTCACGCAGATTTCCGGCATCGGCCGCGAGATTGCGCTCGCGCAAAGCACGTTCCGCACCTCAACCGTGTTCGGCCTTGTCGCCCTGACCGGCCTCCTCGGCCTCGGCGTCAACTGGATGATCAGCTGGAGCGCTCGCCTGATTCGCAACTATGAGCCAGCCGGCTCCGGCGGATCGCTGTCGTAACGGCGGTTGCGGATCAAAATAACAACGTCCCGGGAGTGAATGAGCGATGGTTTCCACAAACCCCAAAACAGAGGCTGGCTTTCCGGTCGTTGAAGCAACGATCGACGATATCCACGCGGCCTTCAAAGCCGGCACATTGACGGCGCGGCAACTGGTCGAGCGCTATCTGCAGCGCATCGAGGCCTATGACAAGAACGGCCCGAAGATCAATTCCGTCATCTCGCTCAACGACGCGGCGCTCGCAGAGGCCGACCGCCTCGATCAGGCCTTCAAGACGAGCGGCCTGGTCGGCCCGCTGCACGGCGTTCCGTTGCTGATCAAGGATCAAGTCGACGTCAAAGGCATGCGCACGACGATGGGCTCTGTCCTGTTCAAGGATTATGCGCCCAATCGCGAAGGCTCCGTTATCCGCAAGCTGAAGGAAGCCGGCGCCATCATTCTCGGCAAAGTGACGCTCGGCGAACTTGGCGGCGGCGACACCCATGGCTCGCTGTTCGGCTCGACCAAGAATGTCTATGACCTTGAACGCACCGCCGGCGGCTCATCCGGCGGCTGTGGCGCGGCGGTGTCGGCCAATTTCTGCATGGCGGCGATCGGCCAGGAGGGCTTCTCGTCCATTCGTCGTCCGTCGATCTGGAATGGCATCACCGGCATGCGGCCGACGATCGGTCTTGTCAGCCGGGGTGGCGTCTATGGCGGGTGGCCGACGCTGAACGGCTCGCTCGGCCCGATGGCGCGAACCGTCAGCGATCTCGCGCGACTGCTCGACACCATGGTGGGTTACGATCCGGAAGACCCGGTGACGGCGCATGGCTTTGGCATGACGCCGCCGAGCTATCATGCCGCGCTCGACAAGAATGCGCTGTCCGGCGCCCGCATCGGTATTCTGCGCGAGCCGATGGGCTATGACAGCGAACCCGACTCCGCTGACTTCAAGAAGGTCGACGATGTTTTCAACCGCGCTGTCGGCGAATTGAAACAGGCCGGCGCCGAGATCGTCGATCCGATCGTCATTCCCGACCTGAAGGCGCTCTTGGCCAAGCGCGCCCGCAATTCGGAAGACGACGACAAAATGTATGAGCTTTATGTCAAAGGCGCCAACCCGCCTTTTGCCAGCCGCGCCGAGGTGACAGCGTCGCCGCTGTTTCAGCAGGTGGTGCCGGGTTCGCAGAAGCGCTGGCTCGATGCGCCGTCGCCGGAGCGGCAACTTGCCTATCATCGCGCCCGCCAGCAATTGATGATCAACATGCTGAGCGTGATGGCCGAGCATAAGCTGGACGCCATCGTTCACAAGGCGGTGGAGCATCAGCCGACGCTGATCAAGGATGGCGTCAAGCCGCCCTTCGTTGATCAGAAAGGCGCGCCGCATATCAACACCTATCTGATGTTCGTGCCGTCGATCGTCGTGCCTGCCGGATATACGAGCGATGACCTTCCAGCCGGGATCACCTTCCTCGGCCGGCCCTATTCCGACGGCCGCATGATCGAACTGGCTTACGCCTACGAACAGGCGACCAAGCACCGGCGCCCACCGACCACGACGCCGTGAGGCCAACCTTGGCGCTTTGGCGCTAATCAGGATCAAACGAAGAAGAGCGATCATCATCGATCGCTCTTTCTTTATTGTCCGTTTGGGTTCTCGTCCTGCGATACCAGCCCGCGTCACAGCTCTCGCGGCAGAGCGCTATTCCTGCAGCTCCGTCTCGCGCAGCTGCTTCACCGAAGGTGATTCCCATCAGGCACACGATCGCGAAGCACGAAATCTCGGGGGAAGATCATCAGGCGTCACAACCATCCGCAGCGCGTAAATGTGCCGCGATGCGCTGCGTCAGCGACCGCAATGCTTTGTAATCTTTGTCGCTCAGGAAACCGAAGACCTCGCGCTCGATCCGGTCGGCAATTTTGTCGCATTCGCTCACCAGCCGAGCGCCTGGCTTCGTCAGCCGCATGCGCAGGATCCGGCGATTGGCCTGGTCTTCGGTTCGCTCGATATAACCGCGCCGGTGCAGGCCAGCGATGAGTTCGTTCATGGTCTGCGGCGTCACGAAAAACCGGCGTGACGACTCCGCCGACGACAGACCTGCCCGATTACCAATGACGCTGAGGACGGTGTACTGGATGCCTGTCATCTCCAGGGCGGCCAGCGCGGCCTCCAGCCGGCTGCGGACCGCATGATTGGCCTGATTGAGATAATAAATGGCGCGCGGATGCGCGACCGGGCGTATGTCCTTTGGCTGCACGCCTGCCCCCTTTTTTTCGGGGGTAGCCGAGTTGCACGCAATTCACAAGGCAAGACGGCAGGCACCCCGCCGACAACAAATATCGTTTGTCAGGGTATAATTTCTTATATTTTCGGCGCGTTCTCGGCTAGAAGTTTCGGATGAGCTCATCCCAGCAAGCGAACGGGTCGCAAGACGTCCGCGAGAAGACGAGAATCTGCATCACTACAGCGGTGCTTGCAACGGAGGTGATGCGCCGCCTCGGTGACCTTGGCGGCAAGCCTGCCCTGCGCAGCGCGATTTTGGCGGGAGATTTTGCCGAAGCAGAATGTCTCGTCACCGATCCCGGCATCGGCGCCGACGCGGCGATGATGGCCGCCATGCCTCAGTTGCGGCTCATCGCCTGCTATGGCGTCGGTGTCGATGCCATCGATCTTAAAGCGGCAGCCGAACGCGACATCACCGTCACCAACACACCCGGCCTCATGGCCGACGCCGTGGCGGACCTTGCTCTCGCGCTGTTGTTGGCTTCTGCGCGGGATATCGTCGCGCAGGACCGCTATGTACGAACCAAGCAGTGGACGACGCCGGCCGCGTCCGTGCCGCTGGCGCGGGGGCTGCGCGACAAGACGATCGGCATCCTCGGATTGGGCGCGATCGGAAGCGCGATCGCAGAGCGTGCGGCCGGCTTCGGAATGACGGTCTGCTACACTGGCCCGCACGAAAAGCCTGTCCCCTATTTCTTCGTGGCTGACTTGCATGCGCTGGCGGCAATGAGCGATTTCCTTGTCGTCGCGGCGCCCGGCGGCGCGGCCACTCGCCATCTGGTGAACCGCGATGTGCTGCGCGCCCTTGGCCCTGCGGGTACGCTCATCAACGTCTCACGCGGAACCCTCGTGGACGAAAGCGCGATGATCGACCTTCTTCGGAGCGGCGAGCTTGGCTTCGCCGCGCTGGATGTCTTTGAGAACGAGCCACAGATCCCCGACGAACTTCTGGCGCTTCCCAACGTGGTGGTCACGCCGCACCAGGGCAGCGCCACGGCGGAAACGAGGCTGGCCATGGCCGAACTGGTTCTCGCGAATGTGGAAGCATTTATTCAGGGTCGCCCCTGCCCGACACGGGTCGTTATTCCATCGTCCCAACAAGGGAGGTAAGAATGGCTTTTCAGCGCCATGTCATCGGTCTCACCGAAACATCACATCAACAGGATAACCGCAGTTTCGATCGCTCCGCGATCAGTGATGCCGAATGGGCGGTGCGCGTCGACCTCGCGGCGGCATATCGTCTTGCCGCTCATTATGGCTGGGACGACCTGATCTACACCCACATTTCCGCGCGTGTCCCGGACAACGAGGACCACTTTCTCATCAATCCGTTCGGCCTTGCCTTCGACGAAATAACCGCCAGCAACCTCGTCAAGATCGACCACGACGCCCGCATCGTCGGCAACTCCGAATACCCGGTGAACGGCGCTGGTTTTGTCATTCATCACGCCATTCACAAGGCGCGCCCGGAGCTGAATTGCGTGATGCATCTCCACAGCGAGGCCGGCATGGCGCTATCGATGCTGGATTGCGGTCTTCTGCCCTTGTCGCAACATTCGATGTTCTTTCACAACCGGATTGGCTACCACGATTATGAAGGTCTGGCGCTCAACATGGAGGAGCAGGAACGCCTCATTGCCGATCTCGGACCGACCAACAAGGCGATGATCCTCAAAAACCACGGCACGCTGGTGGCCGGCGAAACTGTGGGAGAGGCCTTCGTCTGGAATTTCTGGCTGGAGAAAGCCGCTTGCGCGCAGTTGAAGGCGATGGCTGCGCAGCCGCAAGGACTTACCATGCCGGACGAAAAGATCGCAGAACTGACCGCCCATATGTATGAGCAGTCGCCAGCCAAACCCGGCCTGAAAGAATGGCCGGCCATGCTGCGCAAGCTTGACCGGATCGATCCATCCTATCGCAACTGACCTTCCCATTTGCCGGCGCTCATCGCGCCGGCGTCGTTGCGATGAAGACGCGCTTATTGCGGCGGGATTTTCGCGATTTCCACGAGTCCCTTCCACTGCGCAACAGTGGACACCATCAGCGCCTGCGCCTCATCCGGCGTGGCAACGTAAACGTCACCACCCTGCTCCTCGAGGAATGTCTTGGTTTCAGGGCGCGCCAGAATGTCGTTGAACCAGCCGTTGATTGTTGTCGTCACATCGGCGGGGACATTGGCCGGGACCATCACGCCCCACCAACCAAGTTGAACGATGTCGAGGCCCTGCTCCTTGAAGGTCGGCACGTCCGGCGCGCCAGCCATGCGCTCTGCCGATCCGACGGCCAATGCGCGCCAGCGACCGGCGCGGATCTGCGACAGTGCGAAGACAGGGTCGTGTACGCCGAAATCGACCTGACCACTCATCATATCATTGAGCGAATCGGGCGCTGACTTGTACTGAACGACGACTGTCTCGAGACCGGCCTTCTGCTTGTATTCTTCGGCCAGCACCTTTCCGGACGTGGTATTGGTTGCGTAAGACCCTTTGTCGCCTTTCTTTTTCATCGCAGCCGTGAGCTCAGCCAAGGTCTGATACGGGCTGTCCTTGCGCACGGTGACCATGAAGGCCTGCTTGTTGATGGTCGCGATTGTGTTCAGATCCTTGGTGACGTCGATCGGCGGCTTTTTCAGCAGCCACATATTGCCGGCGATGGCGTTTCCGGAATGCACGAAGATCGTATGGCCGTCCGGCTTTGCCCGGGCGGTATACTCGGCCGCGATATTCGACATGGCGCCGGGCTTGTTCTCGACAATGACCGTGTGACCGGCGAGTTTGGCAACCTTGTCAGCGAAGTAACGCACCAGAATGTCGGCGCCTGAGCCAGGCGGGAAAGCGCAGACGAAGGTTATCGTGCGCGACGGATAACCGCGCGCCTCCGCAGCGTCGAATGACGCGGCGCCAGTTAACACCACAGCGACGGCCGCGATTGCCAAATTTCGAAACCAGGTCTTCATACCATTCCTTGTTTTCTTCTCATCGAAAGTCTTCCTGTGCCCACAACAACGACGTGGGACAGGTCGCCGCTACATGCAGCGCGATCAGGCGGTCGTTTAATTCTGCGGGATCCTAATTCTGTGGAATTTTGGCCATAGCGACATAGCCGCGCCATTCCTCAACCGATTTGGCAAGCAATTCCTGACCCTCGGCTGGCGTGCCGATATAGGTATCGCCGCCGAATTTGGCGAGGAACTGACGCGTGTCCTCCTCTCGCAGGACTTCGTTGAACCAGCCATTGATCTTGGCGACGATCGGCTCCGGCGTAGCCTTGGGCACGAACACGCCCCACCAGCCGAGCTGGTCGATGTCGTAGCCCTGCTCCTTGGCCGTCGGAATATCCGGAAGCGACTGAAGCCGGACCGGCGCGCCGGTGGCGAGGATCTTCACCGTACCCGCGTTGCGCTGCGCGAGGCTGAAGACCGGATCCTGAACGCCGAAATCGATGGCCCCGCTCATCATGTCGTTGAGCGAGTCCTTGCCGTCCTTGAAGTTGACCTCCACGGCCGATACGCCGGCGAGCTGCTTGTAGGTTTCAGCAAGAACTTTCCCGGATGTCGCCGCGCTGGCGTAACTGGCGCTGTCGCCCTTCTTCTTGAGATAGGCCGTCAGGTCCTTCAGATCGTTGATCGGGCTATCCTTGCGGACAATGAACATGAAGGCTTGTTTGTTGATCAGCGCCGCTGTCTGCAATTCTTTCACCACGTCGATCGGCGGCGCCTTGAACAAGGACATATTCGCCGCGGTCGAGGTGCCGGAATGCGGATAGATCGTGTAGCCGTCCGGCTTCGAACGAGCCACGAACTGAGCGGAGATGTTGCCGGCTGCGCCCGGCTTGTTCTCCACGATGACGGGCTGACCCGCGACCTTTCTGATTTTTTCCGCAAAGAAGCGCACCAGCACGTCTGCGCCGCTACCGGCCGGAAAGGCGCAGACGAAGGTGATTTGCTTGTTCGGGTAATTGCTTTGCGCGAAAGCAACCCGCGGCATAGCGAGACCCGCACCAGCCCATGCAAGCGCGGTACGCCGTGTAACCTTGCTGTTCTCAGTGCTCATCAGGCTTCCCCTGGGGTCGGTGAATTCGGCACGGATTCTAGTTTTGTGGAATTTTCGCCATGGCCACATAGTCACGCCACTGCGCGACCGTCTCGGCCAGAAGCGTCTGCACTTCCTGCGGCGTCCCGATGTAAACGTCACCGCCAAAGCCATTCAGAAACTTGGCCGTTTCCGGCGTCTCAAGCACCTGTTTGAAAGCCGCGTTCAGCTTTTCAATTTGCGGCTCGGGCGTGCCGGCGGGAACGAACGCACCCCACCAGCCGAGCTGGTCGATATCGATTCCGTATTCTTTCGTCGCCGGTACATCAGGCAGTGACTGCATGCGGGTTGGAGAACTGACAGCCAGAATGCGGATCCGCCCTGCGCGCGCCTGCGAGATGGAGAAGACAGGATCAAGCACGGCGAAATCGACCTGACCGCTGGTGATGTCGTTCATCGTGTCGGGGCCGGTCCTGTAGGAGACCTCCGTCGCCTGTGCCCCTGTCAATTGTTTGTAACTTTCGCCGAACACTTTCCCGGCCGTGGCCGTCGTTGCGTAGCTTGCAGCGCCGTTTTTCTCCTTCAGATACGCGGTCAGTTGCGGAATGTCCTTGATAGGCGAATCCGCACGCACCACGATCATGAAGGGCTGCTTGTTGATGAATTGCACGCCGCGCAGATCCTTCACCACATCGATCGGCGGCTTCTTGAAAAGCCACATATTCGCAGCGATCGAGGTGCCGGAATGCACGAATACTGTATAGCCGTCCGGCTTGGCGCGTGCCGTATAGATGGCAGCGATATTGCCATTGGCGCCCGGCTTGTTTTCAACGATGACGGTCTGGCCAAGAACGGCAGACACCTTTTCTGCAAAGTATCGCACGAGAACGTCAGCGCCGCTGCCGGCCGGAAACGCGCAGACGAAATTCAATTGTCTGTTTGGATAATTCTGAGCGGACGCCGTATCCGGAGCTGTGCCAGTTACTGCGAGCACAGCTGGGATCATCATCAGTGATCGTCGTGTTATTCTCGCTATCTTGGTCATGCCCCTCTTCCTCCTTGAGAGACTGCGGAGGTCGCGCTCCTACTCCTCCTGGAAAGCGACCTCACGGGTTTTACGGAATTGCGGGAAAATGATCATGCCGATCATCAGAAGCGTGGCGATGAGCAGACCGGCCGAGATCGGACGTTCCAGAAAGATCGTCGGATCGCCGCGAGACATCACCAGCGAACGGCGCAGATTCTCTTCCATCAGCGGTCCGAGAATGAAGCCGAGCACAAGCGGCGCCGGCTCGCAGCCGAATTTCAAAAGAATGTAGCCGAAGATCGAGAACACGATCATCAGAACCATCATGAACGGTTCGGTGCTCGTGGAGTAAACGCCAATCGCGCAGAACAGCAGAATCGCCGGATAAAGCAGACGATATGGCACGGATAATAGCTTCACCCAGATGCCCAGCAGTGGCAGGTTTATCACCACCAGCATCAGGTTGCCGATCCACATCGAGGCGACCATTCCCCAGAACAGTTCCGGCCGCGCGGTCATGACCGCAGCGCCAGGCTGGATGCCCTGAATGATCATGGCGCCCATCATGATCGCCATGATCGGATTCGAAGGAATGCCAAGCGTCAGCAGCGGAATGAACGAGGTCTGTGCGGCGGAGTTGTTGGCCGATTCCGGCCCCGCCACGCCTTCCACCGCACCATGACCAAACTTGCGCGGGTTGCGCGAGATTTTCTTTTCCAGCGTGTAACTGGCAAAAGACGCCAGCACCGCGCCACCGCCTGGCAAAATTCCGAGGATCGAACCGAGCCCGGTGCCACGCAGCACGGCCGGCCACGCCTCGCGGAATTCCTGCTTGGTCGGCCACAGGTCACGCAAGCGCGTGCTGATCGCCTGGCGCTCTCCGGGTGGATTTTCAAGATTGCGGATCACCTCGACGATGCCGAACAGCCCGAGCACCAGAGGCAGGAAATCGATGCCTTCCCACAAGCCGGAGATGCCGAATGTATAGCGCGTCAAACCGGTATTGACGTCTGTTCCGACAAGTCCGAGCAGCAAGCCGATCAGCACCATGGCCACGGCTTTCAAAACCGAGCCGTGCGCCAGAACGACCGCCATGACGAGGCCAAGCAGCATCAGGGCAAAATAATCCGGCGAATTGAACTGCTGGGCAATCGCCGACAGGGGCGGGCCGAAAGCTGCGATGAAGACCGTGCCGACACAGCCGGCAAAGAAAGAGCCGAGCGCTGCAATCGCCAGCGCCGATCCCGCCCGTCCGCGCCTTGCCATCTGGTGCCCGTCGATACAGGTCACCACCGAGGACGCTTCGCCCGGCATGTTCACCAGAATGGAGGTGGTGGAGCCGCCATATTGAGCGCCGTAATAGATGCCGGCCAGCATGATCAGCGACGATAGCGGATTGAGGCCGAAGGTGATCGGCAGAAGAATCGCCAGCGCCGGTATCGGACCAATGCCGGGAAGCACACCGATCAGGGTGCCGAGAACCACGCCGATCAGGCAAAAGAATAAATTCTGCAACGACGCCGCGGCCATAAAGCCGGTGGCGAGGTGGTCAATGATTTCCATGAATCAATCCCCCCACCAGACAGGCATTGGCTGACCGAGCGCATAAACGAAGATGGTCACGACAAAAGCCGACACACCGATGGCGAAGATAATTGTTTCGATCGGATTGACGTTACGTCGCGCATAGGCGGCCAGAATGACCAGCGACATCGACGCGATGACCGCACCCGCCGGCGCGATCAGAAAGCCGAAAGCGGCAAGCGCCAGCATCAACATGATGACCGGGCGAAAATGAACGCGCTCTATCGGCGGGCCATCAATCGCCAGCGCTCTGGCTGCGGTAATGAGGCCGATGATAACGATCAGGCCGCTGATGAGGTAAGGAAAATAGCCCGGCCCCATGTCCCGTGCCGAGCCGAATGTCAGGTCTCTGCCGAAAACGAAGCCGCTGACCCCGATCAAAAGGAACAGCAGACCTGCGCCCAGATCCTGAGGGCTTCTCACCTTGACCAAAGTCTCCTCCCGCACGCCGTCTTTTCTGTTTTTTCAAACTCGCCGCGGCGTCGCCTTTGCAGGCGGCCAATGCATAATCCAGTTTGATTATGTTAAAGAGACACCTTTCCCTTCGGCGAGGCAAGATCGTTTTGGCGGATGCCACTGATTTGCGCACCACTCCGCCGTTGCATGATTTGGTTTTTAGCAAATTGAATTATACCTTGTCAAAAACGTTTGACTTGGCTTGGGCCGCGCGCCAAACATCCCGCGAGGGGTCAAAACATGAAGATTTTCATTGTCGGCGGCGGAATCGGCGGCCTTACCGCAGCGCTTGCTTTGTTGCGCGAAGGCTTCGACGTTACGGTCTTCGAACAGGCGCCGGAGCTGCGTGAAGTCGGCGCCGGCGTTCAGGTCAGCGCCAACGGCACACGGATCCTGTTCAATCTCGGCCTTGAAAACGAGATCATGGCGGTGGCCAGCGAGGCCGGCGGCAAGGAAATCCGCCTTTGGAATACCGGTCGCACCTGGAAGCTGTTTGATCTTGGCCCCGAGTCTGTCGAGCGCTATGGCTATCCCTACATCACGATCCATCGCAACGATCTGCATCAGGCGCTGGCCGCCGGCATTCGCCGCCTCGCGCCGGATGCAATCAAGCTGGGCATGCGCTGCGTCGGACTGGATCAGGACAACGACAGCGTCACGCTCCGTTTCGCCGACGGCGAAACGCATCGCTGCGATATCGTGATCGGGGCCGACGGCGTTCATTCCAATATTCGTGAAGCCCTGTTCGGGGCTGACGCGCCGAAATTCACCGGCATCGTTGCCTGGCGCGGTGTCATTCCGGCCGAAACCCTGCCCGCTCATTTCCATCGTCCGGTCGGCACCAACTGGATCGGCCCCGGCGGCCACGTCATTCATTATCTGCTTCGCCGCGGCGAACTCATGAATTACGTGTCCGTGGTGGAGCGTTCTGACTGGACCGTGGAATCATGGTCTGTGAAGGGAACGACGGAGGAATGCCTTGCCGATTATGCCGGCTGGCATCCGGATGTTCACACGCTGATCAAGGCCGTACCGACGCTCTATAAATGGGCGCTCATGCTGCGTCAGCCGATGAAGCAGTGGACGCAGGGTCGCGTGACCCTGCTTGGAGATGCCTGTCACCCCACACTCCCGTTCCTGGCGCAGGGCGCCGTGATGGCGATCGAGGACGGCTTTGTGATTGGGCGTGCGCTGGCAGAGAATGACGGCGATTATCAAGCCGCCTTCGCCGGTTACGAACAGGCCCGCGTCGAACGCACGTCACGCATTGTCAAAGGCGCCGAAAACAATCTGCATCGCTTTCACAACCCGGCTCTTGCCGAAGTTGCCGGCGCAGAGGCTTACGTCAACGCCGAATGGGAAGAAAGCAAGGTCAGGGAGCGCTACGAGTGGCTGTTCACTTACGATGCAACCTCGGCACCGGTGCAGCCGCGATCGATTTAGCCGCAGTGACGCCGCGCTTCGCATTTTTCGGCATCATGCTCTGAAACGGGATTCGCAGATCCCGCCTCAGCGCAGCTTGGGAGAGGATTTTGACCTTATGCGGCCGATCCTTGCTTGGATGCGATCATGTTGGCCTTCTTCTTGACCCAGGCCTTCATCCCATCATGAGCCTCGGCAGCCGCTTTCTCGATATAGCCGGGCTCTTCGGTTCGCGCGGTCACTTCAAGGCGCAGGCCGTTCGGATCGAAGAAGTAGATCGAATTGATGAACTCATGATCGATCACATCGGTTGTTTTCACGCCTGCATCGTTGAGGCGCTTCTTCATCTTCAGCACGTCCTCTACCGAGTCCACTTCCATCGCAAAATGCTGGACCCAATCCGGCGTGTTGGGAGATGGCAGCGGCATGACGTTTTCGCCAAGATCGAAGAACGCCATATAGGAGCCGTCGCCAAGCTCGAAAAAGAAATGCGCATAGGGCTTTTCCTCGCCTGTCGACGGCACGCGATCGGAGGTCATGCAGTTGACGAGCGGCAACCCGAGCAGATCCTCATAGAATTTCCGCGTCTCTTCCCCATCCCGGCATGGATAGGAAAAATGGTAGAGCTTGCGCAGCTTCGGTGCGGCAGGCATGGGCGATCCTCCTTTGGGGTCTCTTTTCTGACCCTCACAATAGGAGTGTCGGGACCGGCCTCTTGTCACCCCGTTGGGTGGACGGCGCCGACATGAGCGGGCAAGCTCAGGTCATGGCCGAAGACCTGATCACATTGGCGGCGGCGGCCCTCGATTGCGCCGGCACGCCGGAATTCACCGACGCTTTTGTGGACTGGGTTCGCGGAGCGGCGGGCTGCGATTTCTGCTCGGCCTTCCTCGCCGATGACCAGCGGCAGCTGCGCTACCTGTTGGCCGGCGGGCAGCATCCGCGCATTCCCGGTTTCGCCGAAACCGCCTCGCTCGATTATGCGCAGCGTTACTGGCAACGCGACCGGATCACCCAGCAGATGCTGGCGTCGGACGGCGACGCGCACGCCGTGCATGTGGTGCGGCAGGCCTGGAATACGATCACCGATCCCGAATATCGACGGGCCTGCTACGAACGCGCCAATGTGGTCGAACGCATCACGGTCTATGCGACGCGCAGGCCTCGTGTCTTTGCAAGCGCCTATTGGTCGCGGGACAGCGGCCCGGCCAGCAGGGAAGGCGCGGAACGGCTGCAAGCAATTGCTCCTCTTCTGATCGCCGTCCTCGTGAAACACGTCGCATTGTCGAGCGGCACTGTTGCCGGCCCGCTTTTTCCGCCCTTGCAGGATGTCGCGGCGCGTCTCTCGCAAGCCGGCTTTTCACTGAGCCGCCGCGAAGCGGAAGTGTTGGCGGGCTTGCTGCTCGGCCGCACCCAAAACGAGATTGCTGAAACAACGGGCGTGGCGCTGAGCAGCATCGTTACCTACCGCCGGCGCGCCTACCGCAAGCTTGGCGTCGCCGATCAGCGTGAGCTGGAACGGCTGTATCATCAATTGTCGCGCGCGCGATGAGGAGAGACGCATGGGTATCCTGAACGGCCGAACCGCCATCGTCACCGGAGCCAGCAGCGGGATCGGGCGCGAAATTGCCGTGCAGTTGGCACGCGAGGGCGCGCGGGTAGCACTCGCAGCGCGCAGCGCGGACAAGCTCATGGAGCTTCAATCCGCCATCGCCGCCGATGGCGGCACAGCGGTCGTCGTCCGCACGGACGTGACGATGGAAGACGAGGTCGAGAAGCTGTTCGCCGAGACGCTGGCGCACTTTCGATCGCTCGATATCCTGGTCAATAATGCAGGAATTGCCGACCACACACCGACGACCGAGCTGACGCTCGCGCGATGGCGGCATGTCATGGATGCCAATCTGACGTCGGTGTTTCTGTGCAGCCGCCTGGCGATGCGGCACATGGTGGCGCAGAAGCGCGGCCGTATCATCAATGTCGGCAGCATCTCGTCCAAAGTGCCGCGAGCGAACACGGCGGCTTACGCCGCCAGCAAATTCGCCCTTAAAGGACTGACGCAATCCCTGGCCATCGACGGTCGCGAGCATGGCATTGCGGTGTCGATGGTGCATCCGGGTTCAACGGTCAGTTCGTTAATCCCCGGCGTGACGGATAAACCGCGCCCGCAAACCATGATGCCCGGCGATGTCGCCCGCGTCGTCACCTTGATGGCGAGCTTGCCGGACGACGTAAACCTCTATGACAGCACCATCCTTCCCGTCGACACGCCATTTCTGGGACGCGGCTAGTATCAGGTTGACATATATATGGCACCCTGACATTAAAAATGCATCAGCGGAGGGAGCAATGGTGACATCGAACGATACCGTGTCGAAAAAGGGCGCCTGGGGCGAGAATGTCACCGTCGAATTCGAGGACGGCATTGCCTGGGTCACGCTGAACCGTCCGAAACAACGCAATGCCATCAATCCCGGCATCGTCTGGGAAATGAACGCCATCATGGATGCGCTTGAGGAAGACGAGCGCTGCAAGGTCATGGTCGTCACCGGAGCGGGAGATTCTTTCTCCGCCGGCATGGACCTCAAGGAATATTTCCGCGCCATGGATACGGTGCCGCCGCTCGAGCGCGAGCGCCTGTTTCGCGCCAACGCCAACTGGCAGTGGAAGCGGATGATGTATTACCCCAAGCCCACGATCTCGATGGTCAACGGCTGGTGCTTCGGTGGCGCGTTCCAGTTCCTCGTCGGCAGCGATCTTGCCATCGCGTCGGAAGACGCGACATTCGGTCTGTCAGAAATCAACTGGGGCATCATTCCTGCCGGCATCGTCACCAAGGCTGTGCTTGAAGTGATGAGCTTCCGCGATGCCATGTACTACATCACCACCGGCGAACCCTTCGACGGCCGCAAAGCGGCGGAGATGAAGCTGGTCAACAAGGCCGTACCGGCATCCGAGCTCAAGGAGCGCACCCGCGAGCTTGCCAAGGTGCTGATGGCCAAGAACCCGTTCGTCCTGCGTCAGGCCAAGACGGCATGCCGCTTCGTCGGTGATCTTACCTGGGATCAGGCGGGCGAATATCTGATGGCGAAATCCGACCAGACCGAGTTTCGGGACAGGGAAAACGGCCGCAATACCGGCATGAAGCAATTCCTGGACGACAAATCGTTCCGGCCGGGACTGGAGACTTACAATCGTGGCTGATGCCGCAATCCGTCAGCCCAAGACGGAAACAAGCCTGAAGGTTGACCTCAACCGCCTGCTGCGTCCGCGCTCGATCGCGATCGTCGGCGCACAGCCGGAGCGTGACACGATCGGCGGCGGCGTATTATCCAATCTGGAGCTGTTCGGCTTTGCCGGCGACATCCATCTCGTCAGTCGCTCGCGCGATCAGATCAACGGCCGTCCGTGCGTGAAAAACATCGCCGATCTTCCCCGCGGCGTCGATGTGCTGGTGCTGATCGTCCCGCAAGCTGCCATCCGCGATAGCGTGCTGGCCGCGATCGAGCGTCAGATCGGCGCCATCGTGATCTACAGTTCAGGCTTTGCGGAAGCTGGCGAGGATGGTCGGCGGCAGCAGGACGAATTGGCGGAGCTTTGCCGGAATGCCGGCGTGGCGCTGCTGGGTCCGAACTGCATGGGCTACACCAACTATATTGACGGCGTGCCGCTGACCTTCGAACCGCTGGACCTGCGCGACGCAGGCTCCGGCAAGCGGGTGGCAATCGTCGCACAGAGCGGCGCCACGGCCGCCAATATGCGCTTTGCCATGCACGGACGTGGCGTTGACGTGTCTTTCGTGATCGCCACCGGCAACGAAGCCGTGCTCAGCGCCGAGGATTTGATCGATTATCTGATCGATGATCAGGGCAACGCAGTCATCGGCGTTTATGTCGAGCAGATCAGGAATCCGCAACGCTTCCTCAGCGTGGCGCGGCGCGCACGGCAAAACGGCATCCCGATTGTCATGCTTCACGCTGGCTCGAGTGAGAAAGGCCGGGAAGCGGCCCAGTCTCATACCGGCGCGTTGGCCGGCGACTATTCGGTGATGCGGACGATGGCCGTCGCCGAGGCCGTTGCCTTGGTGCAAACCACCGACGAGCTTTTTGACACGCTGGCGATCCTGGTGCGGTTTCCTGCGCCGAAGCCGGGCAAGACCGGTGTCGTCACCAATTCCGGCGCCATTCGCGGTCTATGTTTTGATTTTTCCGAGACCGTCGGGCTTGCGCTCGCACCATTGTCGCCGAGCTTGAGCGAGGCGCTGCACAAGCTCGTGCCGCCTTATGTCCAGGTCGACAATCCCTTCGATATCGGCACGCAGGGCTTTGCCAATCCGAGCATCTTCGGAACCTCGACCTCGGCGCTTCTTGCAGACCCGGATATCGGCATGGTGCTGCTGTCCCATGCCGGCGGCTCGCCGAAGATGCAGGTCAAGAAGGCGGATTTCATCCTGCCGGTCTATCAGACTGCAGAAAAGCCGGTGATCCTCAATATCATCGGCGACGATTACCCGCTGGCCCCGGACTTCATGGCGATGGTGCGGGACAGCGGCATCCCGTTCTTTCGCTCGCCCGAGCGCGCCATGCGGGCCATGGCGATCGTCGCGGATTATGCGCAGGCCTTGTCGCGCGCCGCGGCAATCTCGGACCACGCCAGCGTAACAATCGACATGCCGCGGAGCGGCGTCGTCCCTGAATATCGCGGCAAGCAGATGCTGAACGATCTGGGCATCGCCATTCCACGCGGTCGCCTCGTCCGCACGATCGAAGAAGCGGTGATGGTCGCCAACAACATCGGCTATCCGGTGGTGATCAAGGCGCAGGCGGCGGAGCTCGCTCACAAAAGCGATGCCGGCGGCGTGATCGTCAATCTGCGCGATGAGAATGCTTTGCGCAGTGCCTGGGCGACGCTTCACGCGAATGTCGCCAAGGTCAAGCCCGGCAACGGTCTTGACGGCGTGCTGGTCGAAGAAATGGCCGCAGCGGGCCTGGAGATGGTTGTCGGCGCACGGCGCGACCCACAATGGGGACCTGTCGTTCTGGTCGGGCTTGGCGGCGTCTGGATCGAGGCGTTGAAGGATGTGCGGCTTCTGCCGGCCGGCATCGCGAAGGATCACGTGGTGGCCGACATCGGCAAGCTCAAGGCAGCCCGCTTGCTCGGCGCGTTTCGCGGATCGCCGCCACGCGATGTCGAAGCCGTGGCCGAGGTCGTGGTCAAGCTCGGCGCCTTCATGCTTGCCAATCCCGACGTGGTGGAAGTCGACATCAATCCGTTGATGGTCGGGGCCGAAGGCTCAGGCGTCGTGGCACTCGACGCGCTCTTTGTCATCGATGACAAAATTGCAGCCAGCGGGTCGTTCAAGGCCAGCGAATGACGAGGCACAAACACCACGGTCGTCTGTCATCCACCAGCACATTCATCAACCAAACCTGAGGGCTCGATCATGTCCACAAACTCCGCAACAAAGCCGGTCCCCGGCGGCGACAATGTCAAGGTCGAGTTCGAGGACGGCATCGCCTGGATCAAGCTCAACCGGCCTGCCAAGCGCAACGCGATGAGTGTCGGCCTCGCCCATGACATGAACCGCATCCTCGACGAACTGGAGATCGACGACCGCTGCGGCGTGATTGTCCTGACCGGCGAAGGCGAAGCATTTTCGGCCGGCATGGATCTCAAGGATTTCTTCCGTGCGACGGACGGCGTCTCCGATGTCGAGCGCATGCGCGCTTACCGTTCCACCCGCGCCTGGCAATGGCGCACATTGATGATGTACAGCAAGCCGACCATCGCGATGGTCAATGGCTGGTGCTTCGGCGGCGCCTTCACGCCGTTGATCTGCTGCGATCTGGCAATCGCTTCAGAAGACGCCACGTTCGGCCTGTCGGAAATCAATTGGGGCATCATCCCCGGCGGCGTCGTGTCCAAAGCGATCTCGACTTTGATGAATGATCGCAAGGCGCTGTATTATGTGATGACCGGCGAGACCTTCAACGGCAAGGTGGCAGAACAACTGGGCCTCGTGAACGAGGCCGTGCCGGCCGACAGGCTGCGTGAGCGGACGACCGCTCTGGCGAAGGTGCTGCTGGAGAAGAATCCCACCGCGCTCCGGCAAGCCCGCCTGGCCTATAAATATGTGCGCGAGATGACCTGGGAGGAATCGGCCGAGTACCTCACCGCCAAGGCCGACCAGACCACATTCGTGGACAAGGAACGTGGCCGCGAAAAAGGGCTGGCCCAGTTTCTGGACGAGAAGACCTATCGGCCCGGCCTTGGCGGCTATCAGCGCGCCAAAGACTGACGCGTGCCGTGAAACTCAATCTGTCGGAGGAGCAAGCTCTTTTTCGCGACAGCGTCGAGCGCTTTTTCCGCGACCATTACAGTCTGGCGCAGCGCGACAAAAGCGCTGCGGCGCAAGGATGCGATCCTGATGTCTGGCAAGAGATGGCCAGGCTGGGATGGCTCGGTCTTCCGTTCCGCGAGGACGATGGCGGCGTCGGATTGGGAGCGGTTGAAGTGGCTCTCCTCTGCCGCGGCATGGGCGCTGCTCTGGCGCTTGAGCCCTTCATCGCTTCGGTCGTGCTTGCGGGTTCGGTTCTCGATGCCTTGGCTGAGAACGAAACACGGCAGCGTCTGATCGGCGGGTTGATCGCCGGCGCGTTGCGGCCAGCATTGGCGCATGAGGAAGCCACGAGCGGCGACGATCTTGCCACTATCCGTTCCATCGCTGCGTCAGCCGGCGATGGCTGGCGCATCAGCGGTCGCAAGACGCTGGTTCGCGGCGGCGCTACCGCTGACCTGTTTCTCGTCTCGGCCCTGCTCGACGGAAGCATCCGGCTTTTCGCCGTGCCGCGCGATACCGAGGGGCTGCGCGTCACCTGCGTGCCGCTAGCCGATGGCGACTTCGCCGCCGACCTCGATTTGCGCGAGGTACCGGTCGGTCCGCAACACCTGATCGGATCAGCCGACAAAACGCTGCCCGCGATCATCCAGGCCTTCGACCGGGCGATCGCCGCCCTGTGCGCGGATGCCACCGGCGCCATGCAGGCGCTGCTTGAGGCAACGACATCATACACCCAGCAGCGCGTGCAGTTCGGAAAGCCGCTGTCTACCTTCCAGGCGCTGCGTCACCGCATGGCGGAAATGGCTGTGAAATGCCGTGAAGCGCAGGCGAGCGCCCAGCTCGCCACCCTCAGCGTCGATGCCGAGCCGGCGCCCCGCATCCGCGGCGTCTCAGGCGCCAAAGCCAAGATCGGACAGGTCTCGCGCAATGTCGCGCATGAGGCCATCCAGCTGCACGGCGCGATCGGCTTTTCCGCGGAATTGCCGGTCGGGCTGTGGTTCAAGCGCCTGTTCGTGTTCGAGGCGACATTCGGATCGACGCAATATCACCGCGCTCGCTACGGAAAGCTGATGCGCGATCCGGCGCTTCTCTCCAGTTCATTACTTGCCGATACCGCCCAGGAAGCCGCATTCCGCGCCGAGATTCGGGACTTCTTGGAGCATGAACTCGACGACGATCTGCGGCGGCGCGAGCGATTGAACACGAGCTTTCTGGCCGATCCGGATTACGGCCTGCGCTGGCACCACAAGCTTGCGGACAAGGGCTGGGTTGCGCCGTCCTGGCCGGCGGAATATGGCGGTCCCGGCTGGACGCTGACGCAACGCTACATTTTCGACCAGGAATGCGAACGAGCCGGCGAGCCGCACTTTCGCGGCGCCAGCATCAAGATGATCGCCCCGGTTCTCATGCGCTACGGATCAAAGGAGCAAAAGGCATTCTATCTGCCGCGCATCCTGTCCGGCGAGGATCTCTGGGCGCAAGGCTATTCCGAACCGGGAGCAGGCTCGGACCTTGCTTCGCTCACGATGCGCGCCCGTCGCGACGGCGAATATTATACTGTCAATGGCAGCAAGATCTGGTCGACTCTCGCGCATAAGTCGACCCGCATGTTCGCGCTTGTGCGCACCGGTGATAACGGCCGCAAGCAGGACGGCATCACCTTTCTGCTGATCGACCTTTCGCTGCCTCGCATCACGATCAAGCCGATCCAGTCGATCTGTGGAACGCATGAATTCAATCAGGTCTTCTTCGACGATGTCCGCGTTCCTGTTTCCGATCGTGTGGGCGACGAAGGCGACGGCTGGCAGATCGCGAAATACTTGCTGGAATTCGAACGCGGCGGCGGCTTCGCCGGTGGTATGCTGCGCGCCATGCACACACGGGTCCTGAGGCTGGCCAGCGCGCACCGCCCGGATGGAAAATGTGCGATCGACGATCCGCTCTTCGCCGCGCGCTTTGCCGAGATAAGCACGGATATCGACGCTGCCGAAATGATGGAGCTTGGCATCATGTCGGAGCTGGAACTCGGCGGCAATCCCGGCGCTGTCGCATCCTCGACCATGAAGCTCGCGCGCAGCCGGATCCGCCAATCAATCGCTGAACTGGCCACAACAACGCTCGGAGCGGATGCGGTGCGCTGGGAAGCGCACCGGCCGTTGAGTGACCTTCAGACGGAATCCGCTCTTGATGACGAGCGTAAGGCAGCGACCGCAATCTATTTCAATTCGCGGTCGCAAAGCATTTTCGGCGGCTCCAATGAAATTCAGCTGGAGATTATCGCGCGTGCCTTGCTCAACTGACCTTCCCCGGTGACACTGGCTTCAGATTTCTGCGGGCAGATCGTCTCAGTAAGAGACCATCACCTCCAGTAACGCCTGTTCACCGCGCTTCGTCGCCGCCAATGCACGCTGTAATGCTGCCGGCAAATCCGCGCCGTTTTCCACCCGCTCGGCATAGGCGCCATGAGCCTGCGCGATCGCGGCGTAGTTGGAGGATTCGAGTCCGGTGATCGGCATTACATTGGCGCTGGCGGCGCTGCCATCCGGATACATGTAGAGAGTGGAGCGACGCACCGCATTCCAGATGCCGTTATTGAAGACGATCGTCAGGAGAGGAAGCTTCAGCGCCTTCGCCGTCTGATGGCAGGCGACCGGATTGGCGAACATGTAGGAGCCATCGCCGATGGTCGCGATCACCTGCCGCGAACGGTCTGCATATTGCGCGCCGAGCGCCGCAGTCATGCCCCATCCCAAACCACCGGATAGAGGCGTGCTGAAGAATGAGCGCGGATGCTGGAACTGCATCACCGAAGGATCGATGCCAAGCTCATTGAAAATGCTGGTCCGCTCGTCCATCACCTCATTCACGCAGCGACTGACCCAGGCCGGCGACATCGGCGAACCATTACCCATCGCCACCCGCTTTTCGGTGGCAGCTTCACGATCGATCCGCGCTTGCGCCACACGTTTGCGCCGTGCGTCGGCAGCTTTGGGCGATCGGTCGCCGACGGCAGCGTCCAGCGCCCGGATTGTCTCGTTCACGCCGCCGGCCAGCACCAGATCGGTTGGGAACGTGCGCATGGGCAAATTGGGATAATGCGGCTCCGGACCGATCGCGATCACCTTGCATCCGGCAGGCAGCGTGATCTGATCGAGAATCCACGGCACCATGGCACTTGCAACGATGACGATATCCGCATCCTTGAGCCAAGGCGCAGGTTCGCGGCCAGCATGCATTGGATGCGAGGCAGCAAGCGCAACCCGCGTGGCCCAATATTCAACCACCGGCAAAGCCATGCGCTCGGCGAGATCCGGGAGCGGTCCGAAATCGTTGCCAAGTTCGGGGCTTTGGACGATCATGACCGGCCGCTCGGCGGAAAGCAGCAGATCCGCAGCAGCCTTGACAAGATCGGGCGCCGCTGGACCAAAACGCGAGGGAGCGACCGGGGCCGCCTTCACCGCATCCACCATGCTGCCCTCAGCAAGAGCTTCACGCGGAAGACTGAGATAGACGGGACCGCGCGGTTCGCTCATGGCGATCGTGACGGCGCGATCAATCGCGGTAATCGCTTGTTCGGGATAACGAAGCTCGTAATCCCATTTGACGATCTCGCGCACCATGCCGTTCTGATCGCGCATTTCCTGGCCCCAATGGATGGGCGAAGACCGCGAACCGAAACGCCCCGCTTCCGTCAGCGGCGTGCGACCCGAACACATCAGGATCGGCACATTCTCCGACCGGGCGTTGATCAGGCCCATGACCGAATTGGCCAGACCGACATTGACATGCACCATCACGCCGGCTGGCTTGCCTGAGATCAGGTAATAACCATGCGCCATGCCAACCGCGACGCCTTCATGCGGAATAACCTCCGGAATCGGCATGGCAATGCCACTCGATGCACGGCGCGCATAAGCTTCGATGATTGACGGAAAATCCGTGCCGCCATTGGCGAAAAGAACATCGATCCCGACATCCTTCATGCGGCCGAGCACCTGCTCTGCAGCGAAGCCACCTTCGACTTTCGTGTGCTTCATCGGACTACCTCCGCCTTCAGATCATGTTGATGAGGCTTGATGGGCAGGCATTCCTGCTCTCTCAGAAGCCATCATCACGGACATTTATTGTTATCAAACGCCGTTAAACATCAGGCCCCCTGATGCTTGTCAAGCTAGATCGCGGTGGTGCCGCCGTCGATCGGAATGATCGCACCTGTCATGTAGCTCGAAGCCCTGGACGCAAGCAGAAGCGCCAGGCCCTTGATCTCGTCAGTGTGGGCGATGCGGTTTAACGGAACGGTCGCTGCAAACATCGCCTCGATCTCCGGTTTATTGATGCGACCACCAGCGATGTTGGTGCGGAAGGGTCCCGGCGCGATTGCATTGATCGTGACATTAAAGGGAGCAAATTCCCAGGATGCCTGCCGCACGAGATTGGCGACCCCTGCCTTACTGGCGGCATAGGAATATCCGACCATCGGATCGCCGCGCATGCCAGCGATTGATGCGACGGCGACAATGCGGCCGCTGCGCCGCGCCTTCATATGCCTGGCCACCGCCTGAATGGCATAGAATGTCGATGACAGGTTGATCGCGATCACCCGCTCCCACGCCTCATCTGCCACCATCTCGATTGCGCCAGCTTCCGTGCGGACATTCGGCCCGCCGGAGATCCCGGCATTGGCGACGAACGCGTCGCAGGCGCCATGCCGCAAGACGATGTCATCGATCACGGACCGCAGCCGGTTACGATCAGCCACATCAACGACATGAGGTTCCACCGCGCCACCGGCTGACCGGATTTCGGCAGCCGATGCTTCAAGCGCAGCTCCGTCGATGTCGAGCATCGCCACGGTCGCCCCGTTTGCGGCCAATACGTCGGCGATCGCACGGCCGATGCCACTGGCGGCGCCGGTAACAACCGCGATTTCACCGCGCATGTCGAACAAATCGTTAGCCTTCATCGCCCGTCTCCCAAGCTCGTTTGTATACAAAATCTGCCAACGAAAGCCAGAATTTGCCCTATTTGCTGATGTTACGTCGTTGACGATGGCATAGAATTATACAATCATCGACCTTTCAGACGGCGGAGACCGTCGAGACACGATACCTTTGGGTATCAGGGGGAGACGCATGGCGTACAAAGACGAATTCCTTTCCGTCGCCGGCTGCAAGGTGCACGTCATGCGCGGCGGCGCCGGCGGACCGCTGCTGTATCTGCATGGCGCGAGCGGCGCTCCGGTCTGGCAACCCTTCATGGAGAAACTTGCCGAGACCCACGAGGTCATCGTCGTTGAGCATCCAGGATTTGGGCAATCGGAACATCCGGCCTGGCTCGACAGCATGTCGGACCTTGCATACTTTTATCTCGATCTGATCGATCAGCTTGGTCTCAGAAACATTGACCTGCTCGGCGGGTCGATCGGCGGATGGCTGGCGCTCGAGATCGCAATTCGCGACAGCTCCAAGCTGCGCTCGATCGGACTGATCGCGCCAGCCGGCATTCACGTAAAGGGCCTGCGCAAGGCCGATATCTTCATGTGGTCGCCGCAGGAAACCGCACGCAATCTCTTTCACGATCAGAGCTATGCCGAGGCGATCCTTGCGGCTCCTTCGACGCCGGAATCGCTTCTGACCATGTTGCAGAACAGGCTGACTACGGCGAAGCTCGCCTGGCAACCTCGGTTGCACAATCCCGACCTGCCGAAATGGCTGCACCGGATCAAGGTGCCGACGCTGATCGTCTGGGGTGATGAGGATAAAATCATTCCACCGGCCTATGGCCCGCATTTCTCACAACTCATCCCAGGCGCCCGCCTCGAAACGATCCCGGCAGTCGGCCATCTTCCGCAAACAGAAAAGCCGGAGGAGTTCGTCGGGATTTATAATCGCTTCATCGAGGAGATCGCGCGATGAAATTCTACTTCATGCATCTGATGCCGTATGCCGATCTCGATCTTTCCTATGACGAGAAGCACAACTCGGCTTGGGTCACAATTCCGAATAGCTATTACGATCCCAAGAAGGGGCACAAGCTCTACAACCGGTATCTTGACGAGTTTGAATATGCCGACCAGCTCGGCTTCGACGGCATCTGCGTTAATGAGCATCATTCCAACGCTTACGGCTTGATGCCGATCCCCGGAGTTATGGCCGGTGCACTCGCGCGGCGGACGCAGAACGTGAAGATCGCAGTTCTCGGCCGGGCTCTGCCACTTCTCAACAACCCGCTGACGGTCGCCGAAGAATTCGCGATGATCGACAACATTACCGGCGGCCGCTTGATCGCCGGCTTCGTGCGCGGCATCGGCGCCGAGTATCATTCCTGGGGCGTGAATCCGGCATTCAGCCACGAGCGCTTCCAGGAAGCCCACGATCTGATCCTGCAAGCGTGGACACAGCCAGGACCGAGCGTGTTTGAAGGCAAGCATTATCAGTTCGAATATGTGAATGTCTGGCCACGCGTGTATCAGGACAATCCGCATCCGCCGATCTGGATTCCGAGCCAAGGCTCCATGGAAACAATCGAATGGGCCGCGCATCCCGATCGCAAATATACCTATCTGCAAACCTTCTCCTCCGTCACAGCAGTGGCGCGCTTCATGCAGATGTATAAAGATGTCGCCGCCCGCTATGGCTATGAGGCGTCCGCAGATCAGCTTGGATGGTCGCTGCCTTTATATGTCGCCGAAACCGATGAGATCGCGCGGCGCGAAGCTGCTCCGCATATCGAGGCCTTCCTTCAGAAGTTCCTGCGAATGCCGATGGAGATGCTGCTGCCGCCCGGTTACACGTCGCCCAAGTCAATGGTCGGCGCCATGCAGGCAAAAGGCGCGCAATCCACCAAACAGACCATCGATAGCGTGATCGCCGAAGGCAAGTTCATCTGCGGCAGCCCGCAAACGGTGCGCGAGAAGCTGGCCGAATATCATGACAAGATCGGCTTTGGGCATCTTCTCACCATGCTGCAATTCGGCACCCTGCCGGCTGAATTGACCCGCAAGAATATGGACATGTATTCCAGCGAGGTGATGCCGCATCTGCGTGATCTTGCGCGAAAGCCCGCTCTCGCCGCGACGGTGTGAAGGCCAAAGCGTTTTCGAGCGAAGTGGATAAAGGTTCGCGTAAAGAAAACGCGACAAACAAAGATCCCGTAACGCTCAGCTTTCATGCTCCGGGCTGCCGCCTTCGGGCGGCACCAGCGATATCAGATGGGCGCTCATCGTCGCCTGCGCCCATTCCGGATTGCGCGCCTGAAGCGCCGACAAGATCTCGCGATGCTGGGCATGCGTGCGGCGGGTTCTTTGCTCCAGCGGCTCCGAATAGCGGTTGAAAATCGAAGCTGGCAATTCCAGCGAGGAGGCCAGAATTCGCTCCAGGCGCGGGCTCGCCGCCGCTGCCGCGATGATCATATGAAACTCGGTATTCATGCGATCGAAGCTTTCGAGATGCCCGTGCCACCCGAGCTCGGCGAACTGGCGCTCCATGGTGTCTTCGAGTTTTTCCAGCCGTTCAAGATCGCTCTTGGTGATGCGGGTCGCGGCGCGCGCAGCTGCATGCCCTTCCAGGATCGCGCGCAAGCGGAAGATTTCGACCACGTCCGCGTGGGAAAAGTCCGCCACATAGCTGTGTCTGTAATGCTCGAGAATAACGAGGCCCTCAGCCCCCAGCCGGTTCAGCGCTTCCCGCACCGGCGTCCGGCTGACGCCGATGACACTGGCGAGATTGCTTTCAAGCAATTTGTCGCCGGACCGCAGCTCCCCGGTCAGGATCATATTCCGGATTGATCGATAGGCTGCCTCGACAGCCCCCCTCCCCCCGGCTGCAATGCCCGCCTTTTCCTCGCTCATCCATCCTCTCGCCTGAACGCTCCTGTCATTTCTCGGGGGAAGTGGCGCCGACCGCAAGAGGCGAATGCAGCCGGTCGCCGTCGATCGCGCCGGCGGCGCCAGGCAGCGCCCAAGCGAGCCCCCTCATCGCTCAACATTGTATAATCCCATTTGACGAAATACATGCTGTGGCTAGGCTAGGCCGAAGCCGGGACGTTCGCCCGGCGCTCAGAACGACATGCGCAACGACGACATGTCCGAACAGGGGAGAGAGAAATTTGAACCGCAGGATTTTTTCCGGCGTCAGCGCCGCACTGCTGGGAGCCATGCTGAGCTTCACAGCGGTAGCTCAGGAAACAGATTATCCCAGCCGTCAGATCACAATCATCACGGGTTTTGCCGCCGGCAGCGGCGCCGATATCTATGCGCGCTATTTCGCCAGAGAGCTGGAAGAAGCGACAAAGCGCACGGTCGTGGTGGAAAACAAGCCGGGCGGCTTCGGCTCCATCGCCGCCGTTGCTGCCGCGCGCGCCAAACCGGATGGCTATACGCTGTTCATCGGCGGCGCCGATACGTTCGGCGCAACGCCATATGTGTTCAAGCGATCGCCCTTCGATCCGGTCAAGGATTTCCAGTACGCGGCGCCTATTTTCGGCCAGGGCTTCGTGCTCCTCGTCAGTTCCAAGAGCCCCTACAACACGGTCGCCGACCTGACCAAGGCGCTGAAGGAGAAAGGCGATAAGGGGTCCTATGCCACGTCCAACAACGTTTCGACGATCCTTGCCGAGGTCTACAAACAGAGCGCCGGTCTGAACACGGTTCAGGTTCGTTACAAGGCGACGGCCGACACGGTGAATGATATCGCCAGCGGCGCGATCGACTTCATTGTCTGCGATCCGGTCTTCGGGCTGGCGCGCGTGCGTGACGGCAGCGCCAAGCTTTTGGCCATCTCCACCGCAAAGCCGATTTCATCCGTGCCGGGCGTTCCTCCTTTCAAGGATGCAGGGGTCGATGTCGATCTCAATATCTGGTGGGTCGTGGCAGCACCGGCAGGAACGCCGGCGCCGGTCATGAAAAAGCTCAACACGCTGCTGACAACCATCGCGCAATCAGAAAAGACCCGCGAATTCGTCGGTCGTAATGGCGGCGAACCGCTGACTGCCGAAACACCTGAAAAGACGCGCGAGATGATCAATCGCGAGATTGCGGACTGGGCCAATTACGTCAAGGTCGGCAAGATCGAGCCACAATAAGCGCCCGCTTCAATCCCTGGCGAAAGCCGGATGCGCCTGCATCCGGCTTTCACGCTTCAGAGCTTGCCGCGAATAAGCTCGGCCGCCTTCTCCCCGATCATCATCACCGTGGCATTGATATTGCCGCTGATATGGTTCGGAAACACCGAGGCGTCCGCCACCCAGAGATTCTCCATCCCCTTGACCTCAAGGCTGGGCGCTACCGGTGCCGCAGCATCGTCGCCCATCCGGCAGGAGCCGACGGGATGCATGAAGCCGCGTGAATTGGCGCGAACGAAATCACGATCAGCATCGCGACCGGCCTTGCCATCTGGATAGGACGATCGGTCGATCACATGCCGACCGTAGTCGTTGTGGGCGATGATGTTGCGAGCGATCGCCAGGCCATCGGTCAGACTCTCCAGGTCATCCTCGTCGTCGAACAGCCGATAGCTGATCTTCGGCGGACTGAAAGGATCAGCGGAGCGCAATTCAACACGGCTCGCATGGCTCTTCGGATAATTAAGATTGATGCCGATCGAGGTCATCGCCCGGTTGGGCAGCAGGGCTCGTCCGTCGGCGGAAAAATCGCTGGCATAGGGAAACAGTGTCAATTGCAGGTCGGGCCGCTCCACCTCCGGCCGCGAACGGAAAAAAGCCACCGCCTCGGCCGACGCGGCGCCCACCGGCCCTTTGCCGCTGAGCAGCCACTGCGTGAGGTAGCGTGGGACGTTGATGCCATGCGCCTGATTGTTTGCGGTCGGCGTATCCACCTCGACCACCAGCCGGAAACCGGTATGGTCGCGAAGGTCCTTTCCCACCCGCGGTGCGCTCTGGCGGACAGAAATTCCGTGCGCGCTCAGTTCGGTTGGATCGCCGATGCCGGAGAGCATCAGCAGTTGTGGTGAGTTGAAGCTTCCGAGCGAGACAACGACACCACGGCGGGCGCGTATGATGCTGCGTGTTCCGGCTTTCTCGACCTCGATACCGACGGCTTTGCGACCCTCGAACAGGATAGAAGCCGCGCGACGGTGAGGAAGCACATGCAGGTTCGACCGCTTGAGATTCGGCGCGATGTAAGCGTCGAAGGCAGACACCCTGACGCCCCGGCGGATGATGCCCTGGACAATCCCGATGCCCTCCTGCGACGGACCGTTATAATCGGAATTGTACGGAATGCCGGCGGCCGCAGCGGAAGCAATGAACGCGTCCGTCAATCCGTGTTTATAGCTCGGCAGTGAAACCGGTTGCGACCCAAGTCCGCCGCGACTGTCATTGGCGCTGGATTCAAAATTTTCCATGCGCCGGAACAGCGGCAGCACGTCCTGCCAGCTCCAGCCCTTATTGCCCAAAGCCTCCCACTCGTCGAAATCCTGCTTCGTGCCGCGTACGAAGATCAGCCCGTTGATGGCAGACGATCCTCCGAGCACTCTTCCGCGCGCGATCTGGTCGACGCGATTGTTGCGGGTCGGGTCAGGCTCGGTCTTGAATCGCCAATCATACCGCGGATGGCCCATCGTGCGCAGAACGGCGGCGGGAATGCGCGTGATGCGCGTGTGATCCTTGCCGCCGGCATCCACCAGCGCGACCGACAGAGCGGGATTTTCGCTGAGCCGGCCGGCAACCACGCACCCGGCGCTGCCGGCCCCGACCACGATGATGTCAAAAACGCCCTCTTCCACCGCCACGGTCAGCCGACCTGCTTTTCCCAATAAGGAAAGGCCGTGGTGTGATCGCCATGGCCGCCGACTGCGTCGCGGGCCTCCTTCATGCGATCGTGGACGAGATGCGTGAGCGGTGCGTTGACCTTTTTCGTATCACCAAGATCCGCTGCGATTTTCAGATCCTTGGTGAACAGGTCGAGCGCGAAATTGCGAGAGAAGTCATCCGCAAGAATGCGCTTCATCGATGTCTCGGTGGCGAAATTCCGACCGGTGGAAACATTAAGCACGTCGATGATCGCCGTGCGGTCGAGCCCATATTGTTCGCCGATCACGACCGCTTCGCATGCGGCTATATAGCCCGCCGCCGAAACGTAATTATTCACCGCCTTCATCGTATGCCCTGAGCCCAGAGGGCCAAGCCGGAAAATCCGCTTGCCAAGATGACTGAGGACCGCGGAGGCGCGCTCGATGGCGTCCTGATCGTCGCCACCCATCATGAACACAAGATCGGCGCTGCGTGCGCCGCGGTTTCCGCCCGACACCGGCGCATCGATCAGATGGATGCCTCTTTCTTTCAAGGCCGCGCCGAGTTCGCGCGTGCTCGCCGGCGGCGAAGAGGTGGTATCGATCACCAGCGTTCCGGGCTTCAGGCGGTTCAGCAGGCTTTGGTCTCCGCCGTCGTTCAAGGCCTGCCGCACGTCGGCGCCGGTCGGCACCATCGTGAGGATCACCGTGGCCTCATGGAGATCGGCGGGACTTTCCGGCACAGTCGACTGGAATGTTGCGCCGAACTGGCGCCGGCGCTCGGCGTCGATATCGAACGCGATGACGCGATAGCCGGCACGGGCGAGGTGCGATGCCATAGGCGAGCCCATATTGCCGAGCCCGATGAAGCCGATGATTTCAGATGTCATGGACAGGCGTCCTCCTCACAGTTTTTATCATTGTACGATTGCATATGTCTATTATGAATTGTATTGAGAGCGGACGAAGAAGGCTCGGGAATACATGGCGGTTGAACACTCTGGCGTACCTGCTCATGTGCTGGATTTCATTGATGGCCGTCATCAGCTTCTGATCAACGGCCGCTGGGTGGATTCTGCATCCGGCGAGACCTTCGTCACCTACAATCCCGCTGACGGATCGGAGCTGGCGCGGATTGCGTCCGCAGGAAGCGAAGATGTTGACAGGGCCGCAAGGGCTGCGCGCGATGCACTCGAAAACGGCGCTTGGTCCAAGACCACTCCTGCTGCCCGCGCGCGATTGATATGGCGATTGGCTGACGCGCTTGAGAAGCATCTCGACGAGTTCGCCCATCTGGAAACGCTGGACAACGGCAAACCGTTACGCGACGCGCGGATGGTGGACTTGCCGCACGCGATCGAATTGCTGCGCTATTATGCCGGCTGGTCCACCAAGCTGAATGGCGAACAGGTGCCGCTGTCCAATCCGGGACGCTGGCACGCCTACACGATTCGCGAACCTGTCGGCGTTGTCGGACAGATCGTACCGTGGAACGCGCCATTGATGATGGCGGTGGCAAAGATTGCGCCGGCGCTGGCTGCCGGCTGCACGGTCATCCTCAAGCCGGCCGAACAGACGCCATTGACCGCGCTGCGGCTTGGGCAATTGATCTGCGACATCGGCTTTCCCGACGGCGTGGTCAACATCCTCACCGGCTTTGGCGAAACCGCCGGCGCGGCGATCACCGCGCATCCCGGCGTCGACAAGATTACCTTCACCGGTTCGACGGAAACCGGGCGCATCATCATCCAGGCCGCTGCCGGCACCTTCAAGCGGGTGACGCTGGAGCTTGGCGGCAAAACGCCGGTGATCGTGTTTCCTGACGCTGATCTGGACAAGGCGGTGGAAGGCGCGGCGCGCAGTATCTTTTCCAATAGCGGTCAGATTTGCAACGCAGGCTCGCGGCTCTACGCTCATCGCGACGTATTCGAGCAGATCGTGGAAGGCGTCAGCGATCGCGCGCGCAAGCTGCAGGTCGGGCCCGGCCTTGATCCCGCCACGCAGATGGGGCCGGTGGTATCGCGCGAGCAGCTTGAACGGGTGACCACCTACATCGCCTCCGGCCAGCAACAGGGGGCAACCTTGCGCACCGGCGGCTCGCGCATCGGCAACCAGGGCTATTTCGTGCAGCCGACGGTTCTGACCAACACGACTTCAACGATGGATGTGGTCCGCGAAGAGATCTTTGGCCCGGTATTGTGCGCCATGTCCTATGACGAGGCCGATCTCGATCGTATTGCGAAGGAGGCGAATGCAACATCCTATGGCCTTGGCGCCATCCTCTGGACCCGCGACCTTTCCACTGCCCACAAGATGGCTTCGAAACTGAAGGCCGGCACTGTCCGGGTGAATGGCGGCGGACTGGATCCGGCTCTGCCCTTCGGCGGCTTCAAACAATCCGGCTGGGGACGGGAATCCGGACGTGAAGGCATCGAAGCCTATACGGAACTGAAGTCCGTCGCGATTGCCTTGTGACCTTGCATAACATTCAACCCATAGCGGCTGTCGCTCGGATCGGCGACGACATCAGGCGCAAGGAAGACCTTCGCCTTGTCACGGGCGCTGGCCAATATGCCGACGATCTACAGTTTGAGAATGCCGCATATGCGGTCTTCATCCGCTCCCCGCATGCCCATGCACGCATCGTTTCGATCGATGTGTCGGACGCGAAAAAAATCGAAGGCGTGCTGGCCATCATCACGGCGGCCGATGTCGAAGCTGCCGGCGTCACGCCAATTGTGCACCATATCGGCAGCTCAAGCTTCGGCGCGGACATTCCGCTGAAGAATCTCGACGGATCGGAACGAGCGCGCACGCCCCATTGGCCCTTGCCACGCGACAAGGCGCGTTTCGTTGGCGAAGCCGTGGCGATGGTCGTGGCCACGAGCGTGAACCTTGCCAAGGATGCCGCCGATCTGGTGAAGATCGACTGGGAGCCGCTGGACGCCGTCGTGCGCGGTGTCAAAGCGCTGGAGGCCGGCGCGCCTGTTTTGTGGGATCATGTGCCCGGCAATCTCGCTCTGAATGCAGAAGCCGGCGATCCCGATGCCACTGAAGCTGCATTCGCGACGGCTGCGCATCGCGTGGCGCTGACAAGCTGGGTTCAGCGCGTCACCGGCGTTCACATGGAGCCGCGCAGTTCTGCGGCCTCCTTCGATCCGGAATCCGGCCGCTTCACGGTGCATGCTTCGGGCGGCGGCGGCGTCGTGCAGATACGCGACCAGATTGCCGGATCGCTTGGCGTTGCCGCCGAACTGGTCAGGGTGGTCGCGCCACGCGATGTCGGCGGCAATTTCGGCACGCGCAACGCCACCTGTCCTGAATTCGTTCTGCTCGCGCTGGCCGCCAAATTCACCGGCCGGCCGGTGAAGCACCTTGCGGAACGCGGTGAAGCTTTCCTCTCGGACTTCCAGGGCCGCGACCTTCATATCGCCGCCGAGCTGGCCCTCGATGCCGACGGCAATTTCCTCGCCTTCCGCTCCGTCAACACCAGCAATATCGGCGCTCATGCCTTGTCCTACGTGCCGCTCAACAAGGGCGCGCAGTTGATGACGAGCCTCTACCGCATCCCGCACGCCTTTGTGCGGGCGCGGGCGGCGCTGACGAACACGCCGTCGACGATCCCCTATCGTAGCGCCGGTCGCCCGGAAGCCATGTATATGATCGAGCGGCTCATCGATCTCGCCGCACGTCAATGCGGTTTTGATCGCGTGGAATTGCGGGCGCGCAATCTCATCGCGCCCAACGCTTTCCCCTATCCCAATCCATTGGGTGTCTCCTACGACAATGGCGAGTACAAAAGCGCCATGGAGCAGGCGCTGACACTCGCGGACTGGGACGGGTTCGAGGCGCGTCGCGCAGAAGCACGCCAGCGCGGCAAATATCGCGGCATTGGCCTGTCCAATTATATCGAGGGCACAAGCGGCATTCCGCGCGAACGGGCGGAGATCGCCATCCGTGCCGGGGATGAGATCGTCGATGTCATCATCGGCACGCAGAATACCGGACAAGGCCACGAGACCGCCTTTGCGCAGCTGGTCGGTGCGCTGTTCGGCATCTCGCACGAACAGGTGGAGATCAGGAGCGGCGACACCGACTTTGTGAAGGCAGGCGGCGGCACGCATTCCGGCCGCTCGCTGCGCTTTTCCTCCATCGTCTTTGGCAAGGCGGCAACGGCGGTCATCAGCCAAGGCAAGCGCATCGTCGCCGCCTCTTTCAACGCTGATCCTGACGCGGTCGAATTCGTCGACGGTCACTTCCGCATCGCAGGCAGCAATACAGTGATGAGCCTTTGGGAAGCCGCGCGCGCGTCCGAAAACGATCCCGATCTGACGGAGGACTTGCGAGGCGGGATGAGAGCAGAAGCCGATGAGATCACACCCGGCCTCGCTTTTCCGTATGGCACCGCGATTTGCGAAATCGAGATCGATCCCGAATCCGGCACCTATCACATACCGCGCTACACCTCCGTGGACGACGTCGGCCGCGCGCTCAATCCCATGATCGTTGACGGCCAGACCCATGGCGGCATCGTGCAGGGGGTTGGTCAAGCGCTGTTCGAATGGGCGCATTATGACTGCGAGTCCGGACAGAATCTGTCCGCCAGCTTCATGGATTACCAACTGGCGCGCGCGAAAGACTTTCCGTCTTTCACCACTGCGATCAGCGAAGTGCCGGCCAGGAGCCATCCCTTCGGTTTCCGTCCCGGCGGCGAAGGCGGCACCACGCCATCACTGGGCGTGACCATCAATGCGATCGTGGATGCGCTCCACGACCTCGGCGTCAGGCATGTTGAAATGCCGGCGACGCCGTTTCGTATCTGGCAAGCGATCCAGGACGCGCGGAAACAAGCGGGAAAGGTTGAACCATGACGGACGAGGTTCTCATCGAAGCGCGTGGCCGCGCCTTGCGGATTTGCTTGAATCGACCTGAAAAAGGCAACGCCCTGACCTCTGCAATGGCGACTGCCATTACCGATGCCATCCTCGCGCCACCGCCGGAAACGCATTGCATCGTTGTCGAAGCCGCCGGACAGAACTTCTGCACGGGTCGCGCGGCGGCGATGCCGGCTCCCGGTTCGCGCGCCACCGCGCTCGATCTGCGGGCGGCGATCTCGGATCCGGTCCTGAATTTTTACGCGGCGTTGCGAAACGTGCCGTTGCCGGTGCTGGCTGCCGTGCGCGGCTCCGCGGCGGGCGTGGGATGCGCCATCGCAGCGCTCGCTGACGTTGCAGTTGCGGCGGATACGGCGCTGTTCCAGGTCCCGGAAATGAACCACGATATCGCGCCAACGCTGGTGATGGACGCGCTGGGTGATCGCCTGCCGCGGGCCGCACTGGCGCGCCTTGTGCTGACGCGCGACGCCATCAGCGCCCGCGAGGCGCAAACGCTTGGACTGATCGGCAAGGTCGTCGCCGAAGCCGAGCTGTCGTCCGAGGTGGACCGGATCTCCGAGATGCTGGGCAGGAATTCACAGCCGGTGCTTCGCGGCGTCAAAGCATTTCTGCGTGTCGCGCCGGAAACAAGCTTCGCCGCGCGGCAGGAGATGGCCGCGCTGATCAACAGCAGCGTCACAGCGGAGCGCTTTCGCTGAGCGGACGCTGCTCGCGTGACAAAACGCCTGGCGTGGCCTTCTGTTATTCCGCAGCCCGGCGCTGCGGTCGGCGTCGCTTCTGGCCCGAGCCTTCAATTGCGGCCTCGCCTTTCGCGGCTGGCCTCCTCTCGCTGAAACCCATCCGTCCGGACAAACGGCGGCTGCTTTCCAACAGCGCCGTCATGACCTGTTTCTTCTTGGTCCCTGCCAGCGATTTGTCGGAGCCGAGAACTGTCAAGGCCGCGGCGATGCGGCCGTCAAAGCCGAAGACCGGTGCCGAAATGGCGGCGAAGCTCGAATTGATGGAGTTCGTGGTCATCGCGTAACCCTGCCCGCGAACCTTATCGATCAGCCCCGGCAGATCGCTTGCCGCGAGGGAAGGACTGCCATTGCCGCCCCGCCCCGCAGCCAGTTCTTCATCTCTCACCGATTTGGTTTCATGGTCATTGAGATAAGACAGGAAAACCTGTCCCGTCGCCGAAGACAGGAGCGGCAGCACATAACCCAGCCGCACCGCCAACGAACCCTGCCGCAGACCATCAACTTTGGACACGATACCGGGGCCGCGATCGCCCCACAGTGAGAGGTAGGCGGCATGACCCGTCGCCTGCTGCACCCGCGTCAGTTCCTCGCGCGCCAGCTCGACCACGTCGAGTTGGCGGATGGCCGACAATCCCAGTTGGATGGCGAAACGTCCCAGGCCGTAATGCCCTGTTTCCGGATCCTGAAACGCCACGCCCTCGCGCACGAAGCTGACCAGATAAAGATGCGCCTTGGACGCCGGCATGCCGGCGGCCGCCGCTATATCGCGCAGCGGCAGCGAGCCTTCGGCCGCTTCCATGGCGCGCAAAACCTGAAAGCCGACCTCGATGGACTGAATCCGTCGCTGCGTCCATTCTTCGGGCTTGGCGTCACGCTTCATGGGCTGTCATGTCCTCAGGGTTTGAGCATTCCCGTATAGGATGAAATCAGACCCCCCGAAAGCGGCAGGGGCCGACTCCCTCTTACCTGTGACCTTCGTTGCGCGCCATTCAACATTGTGCGACGCTATCCGACAAAGAACAAAAGTCCCGCCCCGATGCGGGATACCACAGGGAGAGAAAATATGCTCGGTCTGAAACGCGCGTTGCTGATTGCGGCACTAGCGGCCACGCTTCCCCTGGGAACACCGGCGCAAGCATTCCCGGACAAGGACATCCGCCTGATCTGCACCTTCCCGCCCGGCAGCGGCGCCGATACGCTGGTGCGCTTTTTCGCCGAGCGGCTGAAGCCGCTGGTGAATGGGCAAACAATCATCGTCGAGAACAAGCCGGGCGCGGCCGGCAGCATCGGCGCACAATATGTGTCCCGCCGCCCGCCTGACGGCTACACGATCGTCATGGACGCCGGCACAACATGGGCCTCCATCCCATCCCGCTTCAAGACACCGCCGATCGATGTGACGAAAAACCTTCAGATGGTCGCGACTGTCAATCGCCAGGCCTTCATGATCGTGGTGCCAGAATCCAGCCCGTTCAAGACGTTGCAGGAACTGACCGCGCATCTGAAAAAGGAAGGCGACAAGGCGACCTACGCAGCCACAGCGAATTCGGGCATTGTTCTCGGCGAAGTCTACAAGGCCCGTGCCGGTTTGCAGACCGTACAGGTGAAGTACGAGTCCGCACCCGATGCGTTCAACGATATCATGTCCGGACGCCTCGCCTTTGGCGCAGTTGATCCCGTCTTCGCCATGGCGCAGCTGCGCGAAAAGCGCATGCGCGTTCTGGCCGTTGCCAGCAGCGAAAGGCTGGCGGCAGCTCCCGATCTTCCGACGCTGAAGGAAAGCGGGCTCGATGTCGACATCACGAATTGGTGGGGCGTCGCCATGCCAGGCGGAACGCCGCCGCAGATCGTCAATCAGGTGAATGCCTGGTACAACGAGATCCTGAAACAGCCGGAAACGGTGGAGTTTTTGAAGCGCTCCGGTGGCGATCCGCTTGTCAGCACACCGGCAGAAACAGAGCAGCGTCTCTTAAAGTCGATAGACGAGTGGCGCGATTATATCCGTATCGCCAAGATCCCGCCCGCCGGCTGACTTTCAGCATTGCCACGACAGGTCCGGCTCGCTGATGCGGCCGGACCTGTTTGAACGTCCTTGAACGCGGCGACAATGAACTTCGATTTCATCATCATCGGCGCCGGCTCGGCGGGCTGTGTTCTCGCCAATCGCCTGTCCGAAGACCCCGACACGCGCGTCCTGCTCCTCGAAGCCGGACAGCCGGACCGGCATCCGTGGCTGGCGCTCCCGATCGCCTTTGTGATGATGTCTAACAACAGGCGCTACAACTGGACCTTTGAAACCGAGCCCGAGCCCGGCTTGAACGGTCGCCGCGTCCCCTTGCGACGCGGCCGCACGCTGGGCGGCACCTCATCGATCAACGGGATGATTTTCGCACGCGGCAACCCGCGCGACTATGACACCTGGCGTCAACGCGGCCTTGACGGCTGGAGCTATGCCGAGGTCCTTCCGTATTTCAAAAAGCTGGAAAACAGCTGGCGCGGAAATACTGATTATCATTCCGGAGAAGGTCCAGTGCGCGTCATGCAGACGCGGCACCGGCAGATGTTGTACGAACCGCTGGAGCAAGCTGCGACGAATTACGGGCTGCCGGTGCGCGACGATTACAATGGCGCCGACAGCGAAGGCATCAGCCGCATTGAGCTGGCGGTTGGCAACGGCGTGCGTCAAAGCACGGCCACGACCTATCTTCGCCCGGTCTTGTCACGACCGAACCTGACCGTCCGCACCGGCGCGGTCACACGCCGCCTGCTGTTCGATGGCAAAAAGGTTGTTGGCGTCGAATACCGACAGAACGGCAAGCTGCATCAGGTTCGTGCCGAGCGCGAGGTTATCCTGTCGGCCGGACCTTACAAATCGCCGCAGATTCTCATGCTGTCAGGCATCGGCCCGGCGGACCAATTGTCGGCGCTCGGCATCAAGCCTCTGGTTGATCTGCCAGGCGTCGGCGAAAATCTCAGCGAACATCCGAACATGCTGGCCATCTTCAAGGCCGCCGGAAAGGGCACGTTCCTGGACCAGATGCGCTTTGATCGCGCCGGCCTTTCCGGATTGCGCTGGCACCTGTTCCGCAAAGGCCCCTTCGTCAATAACGGCGCCGCCGCCGTGATCTTCGCGAAAAGTCTTCCGCATCTCGATAGACCGGACGTGCAGCTTGTATGCTCCTCGGTGGCCAATGACGCCAAGCTGTGGTTTCCCGGACTGACGGCTCCTGCGGTGCATTCCTTCACCGCGCGGGTCGGCACCCTATATCCGCGCTCGCGCGGCTGGGTGCGATTGCGCTCGGCCGATCCCGACGCGCCGCCCCGCATCCAGTTCAACCTGTTCACCGAGCGGTCCGACATGGACGACATGATCCGTGCCATCCGTTTGACGCGGGACATTTATCATTCCGAGCCGCAGAAGTCGTTGATCGGCGGAGAGATCTTTCCGGGCGATCAGGTCCAGACGGATAGCGAATTGGAAGCCGTCATCCGCGAAACCGGCCATGTGCGCCAGCATGCGCTCGGCACATGCACGATGGGCATCGATGACAGGGCGGTCGTTGATCCGCAATTGCGTGTTCGCGGCGTCGAAGGATTGCGTGTCGTCGATGCGTCGGTGATGCCGGAAGAACCCGGCGGCAACACCAACGTGCCCACCATCATGATCGCCGAGAAAGCCGCTGACATGATCCGCAACCGGCGACTTGCGCCGGCGGATGTTCTGGCCGGCGATCCTATGATTAGCCGATCCGCAGCACCGGCTTGATTGTTTCGCCTGAATGCACGGCGGCGAAGGCCGCGTTGATCTCCTCGAACGGATAAAAGCCGATGAGACGATCGAAAGGAAAACGCCCGTTTTTGTAAAGGTCGACGAGGAAGGGAATGAAGAGCTTCGGGTTACTGTTACCCTCGACGATGCCGCGCACCTTGCGGCCAAGCAGCATGTTGCGCACCGGCAGACCGAGATCCTTGCCGTCATTCGGAGCGGTGACATAGCCGCAGGTGCCGCGAGGTGCGAGAACGTCGATCGCCTGGCGCATGACGCTCGCGACTGCCGTCGTATCGAGTGCGTAATCGACGCCGTCGCCGGTGATCCGCATGATCTCGGCCGCCGCGTCCATCCGGGAGGCATCGATGGCGTGATCTGCTCCGAGCTCTAAAGCAAGATCAAGCCGATGCTGAACCCGATCCACCGCGATCACCGTTTTGGCGCCGGCATAGCGCGCGGCCATCACGGCGCTGAGACCCAGACTGCCCGTGCCGAATACGGCAAATACGTCGCCGGGACCGACCTTGAAGTCATTCAGTACAGCGCCAGCGCCGGTCTGGATGCCGCAACCGAGCGGACCCAGAATGTCCAGCGGCACATCGTCGGGCACTTTGATGACGTTGCGCTCGTTGCCGATCGCGTAGGTGGCAAAGGAGGATTGCCCGAAAAAGTCGCCATAGATCGTGGTCGTATCCTCGCAGAGATAGGGCTTGCCGCCCGTCGGCCGGTCGCAGCTGAAGTTGAGCGGTAACTGGCCGTAGCAATAAGCAGGCTCCGCCTCGCGGCAGCTTCGGCACGTTCCGCAGGAGGCGAAGGTCATGACGACATGATCGCCCGGCTTCAATTCCGTCACCGCCGAACCGACCGTCTCGACCACGCCGGCACCCTCATGCCCGAGCACGACGGGACGCTTCGTCGTCAGGATGCTGGTCTCGGCGCATTTCAGGTCGGTATGGCAGACGCCGGTGGCGACGATCCGCACCAGCACCTCATGCGGCTCCGGCCCACTCAGCTCCAGGTCGCGAATGGTGATCTGGTTGTCTTCGCCAACGACGGCAGCTTTGATCTTCATCGATGATTCCACACTGAGGAGCGGCTTTGACGGGGACGAACGGGCAAAGGGGAGGCTGCCCGCTACATTTAATAATGTACGACCTTCTTGCATAATGCCGAATGCGCGACAAGCGGCACGGCAAACTGGGCGACCCCGCACGCGACAGCGCTGGGTGGCTCTTTGCCAGAATGCGTCCAAGCAAAAACGCCCCGTCACCCGTACGGCGTGAAGCCGGTATGTCTGAGTTCTTCTGCCTCGCGGAACGGGGGAGAGGTTGCGAATGGCGGTGGACAGGCGCCAATGGCGCCTCTATAACGCCCCCGCTCCCGGCTTGATCGGGAGGCCGATCCGGCTTTTCAGGCCGCGAAAGGCGGCTCCTTCGCGGGGCCGGCGCCCAGGTAGCTCAGTTGGTAGAGCATGCGATTGAAAATCGCAGTGTCGGTGGTTCGATCCCGCCCCTGGGCACCATGCATTTTGTCAGCTTCTATTCCGCCTCAGGGTCGCGCGGCCGCGGGCGTTCGGGATCGTCGTCGGTCTCCGCCACGGGAATGGCATAGACGCCTGTCAGCCAGCGATTGAGATCGATATCGCCGCAGCGGCGCGAGCAGAATGGCCGGGTTTTGTCCGAGGACGGCTTGCCGCAGATCGGGCACGGCTTGCCGGGAGCAAGTGGTGGGCTTGTGGTCATCACACAAAAATAGTGGCTCGGCCGGCAGAGAAAACCACCCTTACGCTGGAGGCTTTGTTTTGCCGCGTTTTCTTCACGCGAACCGGACTCCACGTCGCTCGAAAACGCGCTAGCTGTTCAGCCAGCCGAAATGGATCGGGAACCCCTCGCCGGAGAGCAGCGCCAGCGTCTCGTAAAGTGGCAGGCCGACGACATTGGTATAGGAGCCGACCATCTTGACCACGAAGGCGCCGGCGAGGCCCTGGATGGCATAACCGCCAGCCTTGCCGCGCCACTCGCCGGAGGCGAGATAGGCCTCGATATCCTCAGCCGACAGCCTCTTAAAACGCACCCTTGTTTCGACCATACGCTGGCGGAAAGCGCCATTCGGGGTCACTAAACAGACCGACGTATGGACGCGGTGATTGCGGCCCGAAAGGAGGCGCAGGCATTGCCCGGCTTCGTCCAGCGTTTCCGCCTTGGGCAAAATCCGCCGCCCCACCGCCACCACCGTATCGGCGGCGATGATGTAGGAGCCGCGCAGATCCTCGCTCAGCCGGATCGATTCCAGCGCGGTCTCGGCCTTGCTGCGGGCGAGCCGGGTGGCGCAAGCCCTCGGCAATTCGCCGCGATAGGGAATTTCGTCGATATCGGCCGGCTGCAGGGCATCGGGCTCGATCCCGGCCTGATTGAGCAAGGCCAGTCGGCGGGGTGAGGCGGAGGCGAGGACGAGTTTGGGCCGGCCGATCATGGAGATGGACTTGATCCTGTGCGATCGCCGCTGGCGCGTCCGCTGGAGCTTGACGGGGGTCACCCGTATCGGAATCGCCGGCAATTCTCAACCGCCAAGGTGCAGGCCTGCCCTCACCCGAAAAGCTCTACTCATTGCTCCGCGAGGCGTCGCCGAAACGCTGGCGGATCTTGGTCATCAGCATGTCACGGACCTGCCGGTAGGCGTCGAGCTGCTGCTCGCGATTGCCCTCGGTGCCGCTTGGATCGGGCATCGGCCAATATTCCACATCGGCTGCCAGCGTCCGCGTCAGTTCCAGCGCCTTGTGATGCGCCTCCGGCGACAGCGTGACGATCAAATCGAAATTCAGCCCGTCCCATTCGTCGAGCTGCTCGAAGGTCTGCGGCTTGTGTTTCTGAATATCGAGACCGATCTCCTCCATCGCGGTGATGGCAAAGGCGTCCGGCTCGCCGTCCTTCACGCCGGCCGATCCGACATAGATGGATTTGCCATAGAGGTGGCGAAGGATCGCCATCGCCATCGGCGAACGGATCGCATTATGGCCGCAGGCAAACAGCACCGATTGCGGTCTGGCAGCAGGCGCATTCGGAGCGGGCGCACTCATCGGCCGCGTCAGCCCTTCCAGTGCAACACGCAGATCAGCGTGAACAAACGCCGCGCGGTCGCAAAATCGATGATCACCTTGCCATCCAGCCGCTCCATCAGGATGCGCGAGCCGTCATCATGCGTGCCGCGCCGGCCCATATCGATCGCTTCGATGCGATCGGGCGTCGCCGTGCGGATGGCGGCGTAATAGCTGTCGCAGATCATGAAATAATCTTTGACGATGCGCCGGAACGGATTGAGCGACAGCAGATGCGCGACCACCGGATCGCCATCCGCAGTGCGGATGTCGAACACCAGCCGGTTGTCGGCCATGCTCAGATGCAGCGCATACAGCCCCGGGTGATGGCCGACCGGCTGAAACACATTCTCTTCGATCAGATCGTAGATCGCGACCGCGCGCTCGTGTTCGATGTCCGGACCGGACCGCCCGATCGAATCTTCGTCGAGCGTGACGGCGACGAGTTTCGAAAGCGGGGCGGTGTCAGTCATCGCACCCTCACCGGTTCAACCTGATCGCCACCGAGCGGGCATGAGCCCCGAGGCCTTCGGCTTCGCCAAGCGCAATGGCGGCAGGCCCCAACGCAGCAAGCTGATCAGGCCCGCATTTGAGGATCGACGTGCGCTTGACGAAATCGAGCACGCCGAGGCCGGACGAAAAGCGCGCCGAGCGCGCCGTCGGCAGCACGTGGTTGGAGCCGCCGACATAATCGCCGATCGCTTCCGGCGTATAGCCGCCGACAAAGATCGCGCCGGCATTGCGGATCTTGCCGATCAGCGGCTCGGGATCTGCGACGATCAATTCCAGATGCTCGGGCGCCAGCGCATCGACGAGCGGCAAAGCGTCATCGACATTGCCGACGATGATGGTGGCGCCGAAATCCCGCCAGGAGGCGCTGGCAATCGCCGCGCGCTTCAGTGTCTTGAGCTGCGATTCCACCGCAGCTTCTACATCAGCGGCAAGCGCTTCGCTGGTGGTGATCAGGATTGATTGCGCCGCTTCGTCATGCTCGGCCTGCGCCAGCAGATCGGCGGCGATCCAGTCGGGATTGCCGGTGTCGTCGGCCAGCACCAGCACTTCGGAGGGGCCGGCGATCATGTCGATGCCGACCTTGCCGAAGACCTGCCGCTTGGCCGCCGCGACATAGGCGTTGCCGGGGCCGACGATCTTCGACACCGGCTTGATCGTCTCGGTGCCATAAGCCAGCGCCGCCACCGCCTGCGCGCCGCCGATGCGGTAGATCTCGTCAACGCCGGCAAGCTTGGCTGCGGCCAGCACCAGCGGATTGATGACGCCGTCAGGCGCCGGCACCACCATGACAACGCGCGGCACGCCCGCCACCTTGGCCGGTACCGCATTCATCAGCACCGACGACGGATAAGCCGCCGTACCGCCCGGCACATAGAGGCCGACCGCTTCGATCGCAGTCCAACGATGGCCAAGCTCGACACCCAGCGCATCGGTGAAACGGTCGTTCTTCGGCTTCTGGCGGAGGTGGAAGGCTTCGATGCGGTCGCGCGCGAGCTTCAGGGCGTCGATGGCCTTGGGATCGCATTGCGCTTCGGCCGCTGCAATCTCGGCGGCGCTGACCCGCAGACCGAGCTTGCGAAGATCGACCCGGTCGAATTTCTGCGATAGCGCGATCAGCGCCTCATCGCCTTCTCCGATCACCTCGGCGACGATGGCGCGGACGGCATTGTCGACGTCGGCCGACACCTCGCGCTTGGTGGCGAGGAATTGCGCGAAGCGAGCGGTAAAATCGGCGGAGCGGCTGTCGAGACGGATGGGCATGACCACAACATTCTGAAGTGAACGAATGTGATGGCGCGGCAGGGCCAAGGCGTCAACCACGCCGTCGGCCACGCCTTGCGGAGCATGGCTGCCGAGGGCCGCTTACGCGCGGTTGAGACTGTTGCGGGCGGTCGCCGGCTGGTCGAAGCGGAGACCGATTTCGGTCTCGCTGCGCCAGACCACGTGGCACAGCCGCTTCGGTGCGCCGTCCGCCAGGAGCCGCAATCCGAAGGTTTGCGGAATGGCCTGCGCGTCGTCGACCCGCAGCCGCGCCCCGTCTTCCGAGACATCGCTGAAGCTGCATTTCAGCGGCGGCACGCCCTCCCCTCTCTCGATCCAGGCGAGATAGTGGAGCGGGCGCCTCGGCTTTGCGCGGTGATTGGGTCGCATGCCCGACGGTATAACCGAACGGGCTTGAAAAAATGTGAAGCGGGAACCCGTCCAGCGTGCCAACGCCGCCCCGGAGGGCGGCGCGCCGCTTTTCAGTTAATGAGTGCTTGTCGTCCCGACAGTCCCGAAGATCAGGCCGCGCCGGCCTGATCGATGATCTGCACCGCGGCCTCAAGATCGACCGAGACCAGCTGCGACACGCCGCGTTCGGCCATGGTCACGCCGTACAGCCGATGCATCCGCGCCATCGTCACCGGGTTATGGGTGATGATCACGAAGCGGGTATCGGTGATGCGCGTCATTTCCGTCAGCAGGTCGCAATAGCGTTCGACGTTATAATCGTCGAGCGGTGCATCCACCTCGTCCAGCACGCAGATCGGCGCCGGATTGGTCAGGAACACCGCGAAGATCAGCGCCATCGCCGTCAGCGCCTGTTCACCGCCGGACAGCAGCGACAGCGATTGCAGCTTCTTGCCGGGTGGCTTGGCCATGATTTCCAGGCCGGCTTCGAGCGGATCGTCGCTTTCGATCAGTTGCAATTCAGCTTCGCCGCCGCCGAACAATTGCTTGAACAGCCGCTTGAAGTGATCATTGACCACTTCGAACGAGGCAATCAGACGCTCGCGCGCCTCTCTGTTGAGATTCTGGATGCCCTGGCGCAGCCGCTTGATCGCTTCGATCAAGTCATCGCGCTCGGTGGTCAGCGAGGTGTGCTGGGTCTCGACTTCGGTCAGTTCTTCATCGGCGCGCAGATTGACGGCGCCGAGGCGCTCGCGTTCGCGGCGCAGCTTTTCAAGGTCGGTCTCGACCTCGCTGACATCCGGCAAGTCCATCTCCGGCGTGATTTCCGCCAGCGCGCCGACAGCCTGCGGCTCGACTTCGAGCATGTCGCGGATTTCGTGCTCGATATCGGACAGACGACGCCGCGCGCCCTCGCCGCGTTCTTCCGAACGGCCGAGCTGTTCGCGCGCCGTGCTTAAGGCATCGAGCGACGCGCGCAGCGTGCGGTTCACTTCGTTCAGGACATGCTCGCCCTCGGCCAGCTTGTCGCTCGCCTCGCGCTTGGCCGCTTCCGCCGCCTGCACTTCGTCCATCAGCGCAATGCGCTTTTCCTCGAAGATGCTCGGCGCATCGCCGAGTTCTTCGCGCTCGGCCTGGGTTTCTTCAAGCCGGGCCTGCAGCGCCTCGATCTGCGAGGAGGTGCGTTCGCGGGTATCGATCCAGGCCTTCTGCTCGCCGGCAATCGCTTCCAGACGCTTCTTGGCGATTTCGGCTTCGCGCGCCAGCGCCTGCGATTCGGCCCGCACTTCGGCGACGCGCAGACGATGCGCGCCGATGGTGTTGCGGGTTTCGTTCAGTTGCGCTTCCAGCTCCGAGACCGGCCCGAGCTCGTCAAGCGCAGCCTGCGCTTCCATCCGCGCGGCTTCGGCTTCCTCGCGGCTGTCATTGAGGCGCGCCTGCGCCTCCGTCAGCGCCGCACGGCGGGTGGTGACGTGATTGAGATCGCGCTCGGCAGCGGCATGGCGATCGCGTGCGGCATCGGCCTCGCGCTGCAATTCGCGCCAGCGGTTGCGGGCGGCGAGTTCGGCTTCGCTCGTCGCCTTCACCTCGGCTTCGGCCTTGGCGACGATCTCGCGCTTGGTCTCGGCATGGCCGCGCGCGGCTTCGAGCTCGGCTTCGATCTCGGTCAGGCGATTGCGTTCGGCGAGGCGGCGGGCGGCGCCGGTTGGTGCGTTGGCGGCGACGGCAAAGCCGTCCCAACGCCACAGATCGCCCTCGCGCGAGACCAGGCGCTGGCCGGGCTTCAGGAGCGGTTGCAGCCGTTCGGCATCGGCGCGATCGATAAAGCCGATCTGCCGCAGACGGCGATCGAGTTCGGCCGGCGCGGTGACGTGATTGGCGAGCGGCTCGACGCCCTCCGGCAATGCCGGATCGGACGGATCGATGATGGCGCCGGCCCAGCGCATCGGTGCGCGCGGATCGACCGGCGCTTCAAGGTCGTCGCCAAGCGCCGCACCAAGCGCGGTCTCAAAGCCTTTTTCGACGGTGAGGCTGTCGATCACCGACGGCCACAGGCTGCCGGAATCGACATGCAGCAATTTGCGCAAGGTGCGCGCTTCGGTTTCCAGCCGGTTGGCGCGGCGCTCGGCTTCCGCCAGCGGACCGCGCTCGACATCGAGCGCTTGGCGCGCCGCCGAATGCGCAGCCTCGGCGCGCAGGGCGATTTCCTCGCCCTCGCTGATCGCCTGCAGCGCGATTTCAACCGCCTCCGAAAGGCTGTCGAGATCGGGGCCGTCCTTGTTGTCGGCATCGAGCTTGGCGAATTCGGCGACCACGTCGGCGATCTCGCGTTCGAGCTTGTTCAGTCGATCGGTCTGCGTGCGCGCGGCCGATTCCAGCGCGTTGCGGCGGGCGGTGAGATCGGCGAGCGCGCCGGTCTGCTCGCTGAAAATCTGTTCGGCGTCGGACAAGACGGCATCGGCTTCGGCGACTCGCTCATCGACTTCGACCTTGCGGCCTTCGGCCTCTTCCAGATCACGCCGCAGCGACGCGGCTTCATTGGTCAGGCGTTCGAGCGCTGATTCCGAATCGGTCGCGAGTTTGCGTTCGCGGGCGATGTCGTTGTTAAGCTGTACGACGCGCTGTTCGAGTTCGGCGATGCGCTGCTTGGCGCGCGTCTCTTCGCGATCGAGCTGTTCGCGCGCAACGATCAGGCGGTGCAAGGCCGCGCCCGACCGCGCTTCGGCGTCGCGCAACGGCGGCAGCGCCAAGGCTGCAACTTCCTGCAGCTTGGCGGCCTGCGTCTGTTCGAGCGTCGCGGCGGCGACGTCGCGCACGCCCTGCTCTTTCGCGCGCTCCGATTCGGACAGGTCCTTCTGTGCATTCAGCCAGCGCAGATGAAACAGCGTCGCTTCCTGCTTGCGCACCTGCGCCGACACGGTGCGATAACGCACAGCCTGTTTGGCCTGACGCTTCAGCGCATCCATCTGCGACGACAACTGCCCGACCACGTCTTCCAGCCGCTGCAGATTCTGCTCGGCGGCGCGCAGGCGCAACTCGGCTTCGTGGCGGCGTGCATGCAGGCCGGAAATGCCGGCGGCCTCTTCCAGCACGCGGCGGCGCTGTTCGGGCTTGGCCTGAATGATCTCGCCGATTCGGCCCTGATGCACGAGCGCGGGCGACCGCGCGCCGGTCGAGGCATCGGCGAACAGGATCTGCACGTCGCGGGCGCGCACTTCGCGGCCGTTGATGCGATAGGTCGAGCCCTGCTCGCGCTCGATGCGGCGGGCGACTTCCAGCTGTTCGAATTCGTTGTAGGCGGCCGGCGCGGTGTGATCGGTATTGTCGATCGCCATCGACACTTCGGCATTGTTGCGGGCCGGACGATGGCCGCTGCCGGCAAAGATCACCTGGTCCATGTCGGTGGCGCGCATGGACTTATAGGAGTTTTCGCCCATCACCCAGCGCAGAGCTTCGACCAGGTTGGATTTGCCGCAGCCATTGGGCCCGACGACACCGGTCAGACCGGGCTCGATCAGAAAATCGGTGGGCTCAACAAAGGACTTAAAGCCGATGAGCCGCAGTCGCGTCAGCTTCATGCTGGTTGTCTTCTTCCCGATACCGGCGCGCACAGCGCCACGCTACTCAAGAATCGCCTTCAGGCGATCCAACAGGAGCCCGGACAATGGAGAGCGGTCCGGCCTGGAGCAAGCCCCAAAGCCTGAGTTATCCCCCAGCCAAGCACCGCATGGGTGACCATTGTCCGCATCAAAACGCCCGGAAAACCGGGCTGTTTGCACGGGCCCGTCATCCTTGGCCGACCACGGCCAGCGCACCGATGGCCGCGCCACCGGTGCAAAACCCTTCAAGGACCGTCAGCTTTTCAGCAGCGGCTCGATCTGCTTTTCCAGCTCGGCCATGGTCATCGCGCCGCGGATCACCTTGCCGTTGATGAAGAAAGTCGGGGTGGAATTCACGCCCAGCTTCTCGGCGCCATAGGTGCGGACGGATTCAATGCCCTCCAGAACCTTCTGGTCCTTCAGGCAGGCTTCGAATGTTTCCTGCGTGAAACCAGCCTGTTTGGCGAGCGACAGCAGCGGCGGAATGGGGTTCTGCACCACCCAGTCCTTCTGCTTCTGGAACAGCATTTCGACGATGGGGTAATACTTATCCTTATCCCCGCAGCGCGCGAGCATGAACGCACCGGCGGCCAGCGGATCGAGCGGGAATTCGCGCAGGATGTATTTCACCTTGCCGGTGTCGATGTATTTCTTCTTCATTTCCGGATAGGTCGTGGTGTGGAAATGAGCGCAATGGCTGCACGTCATCGACGCATATTCGATGATGGTGACGGGCGCGTCGTCCTTGCCCTGCACGATGTCGCCGAGCGGCCCCTGATGGGCAAGGTCGGCCGGGCTGACGGTCTGCGCCTTTGCATCGCCGACCAGGGACAGATCCACGACGGAGCCGGCGGCGAGGACGAGCGCCAGGGCTGTCGTTCGGGTGATGAACTGGCGGCGGGTTATGCTCACGGAAGTAACTCCTTGCGGGGGCGAGCCTGATGTCGGCATTCGCTACCTTGTCACGGCAAATGTGGCAATGGCGGGCCGGCCGCGCCAGCGCCCCGACATTATGACTTTCGTTTTATCCCCTGCGTCCGCAGCGCCGCCCCGAGCCGGGACAGCGCCATTTTCAGCCCCTCATCGGCCGTCGGAATGGTCTCGGCGAAGCTGTGGACGAGCGCGGGATCGAGATTGCGGTCCGGCTTCTTCGGCGGCCGGCGCAACGGCGCCTGGCGGATGGCGATCCGGTCGATGGCATGCCAGCCGAAATAGCGGTTCACCCGCTCGACGATGACCTGCGACATATGCTGGATTTCCAACGCCGCCGGCCCTTCCACCCGCAAAACCAGCGTTCCGGGGATGGTGCCCTGGCTTTCCGGCCCGCGCGGCCACTGGATTCTGAGCGGCTCGGCGCAGACTGCGACATCGTCGCCGACGATGGTCGCCCAGCGCACCACCAGTTCGGACGAGGCAAAGCCCTGCTTGCGGAAGCCGTCCGCGAGCAGGCTCGTGGTCAGGTCCACCAGCGGGCGCGCGCGCGGGACAAAACGGCCTTTGGGCTTGTTCAAAACGATTGCCTCTGTCAGATCGACGCCATTCAGCCTTCGATGATGGGCCTTTGGACAGCGTGACTCTAGCAAAGCACAAGGCTCCCAAAAAGGTGGCCCCGACAAAGCCGGCGATTTCGGCAAGTGAGCTGCTGGCCTGGTATGCCCGCCATCGCCGCAAGCTGCCCTGGCGGGCGGAAGGCGGCGCGCGGCCAGACCCGTACCACATCTGGCTCTCCGAGATCATGCTGCAGCAGACCACGGTGAAGGCGGTCGGCCCATACTATGCCCGCTTCCTTTCGCGCTGGCCGAGGGTGACAGACCTTGCCGCCGACAGGCTCGAAGAAGTGCTCAAGCTCTGGGCCGGACTTGGCTATTACGCGCGTGCTCGCAATCTTCACGCCTGTGCTCGGGCCGTGGTCGAACACCATGGCGGTGCGTTTCCCGATACAGAGGCTGAGTTGCTGAAACTGCCGGGCGTCGGCGCCTATACCGCGGCGGCCATTGCCGCCATCGCCTTTGACCGCAAGGCGACCGTGGTCGACGGCAATGTCGAACGAGTGGTGACGCGGCTGTTCGCGATCGAGCAGCCTTTGCCCGCGGCCAAGCCGGCGATCCGTGCCGCCACTGCGACGCTGACGCCCGAGCGGCATGCCGGCGATTTCGCGCAGGCGATGATGGATCTTGGCGCCACCATCTGCACGCCGAAGAAGCCGGCCTGCGTTTTATGTCCGTGGAATGAGCCGTGCCTCGCACGACAGCGCGGCGATCAGGACAGCTTCCCGCGCAAGACCGCGAAAGCCGAAGGCAAGAAGCGGCGCGGCGCGGCTTTCGTCGTGCTGCGCGAGGATGGCGCGTTGCTGGCGCGCACGCGGCCGGACAAGGGGTTGCTCGCCGCGATGACCGAAGTGCCGACGACAGACTGGTCGCATGATTTCGATGACGCGTCAGCGCTCGATCACGCGCCGATGTTTGATGCTGCGACGTCGCGCAAGAAGCAAGGCGCGATGCAGTGGCATCGCATCCCCGGTGTCGTCAGCCACGTCTTCACGCATTTTCCGCTGGAGCTTGTGGTCTATCGCACGGTGGTGGCGAACACGCAGGCGGCGCCCTCCGACATGCGGTGGATCGCGGCGCACGACATTGCCGGCGAAGCCTTTCCGAATATCATGCGCAAGGTGATCGTCCACGCCACCGAGACTATGCGGCATGACGATCACACAACAACAGACAAGCGCAGCGGGCGTCGCGCCTAGAGGCTAGGCGCGTTTGCGAACCTGCTCACCGCTTTCACGCTGCAAACGCTCCGCCCGCAGGCGCGCCAGGCGATCAAGCGTACGGCGCTTTTCGGTCTCGTATTCGGCTACTGCCAGAGCCTTTTCCTTGGCGACTTCCGGACTATCCTGTTTACGTGCCATCCAACTCGCCTTCCGCATAACCTTGCGCGATCCACGCGCTCCAGAGTCTCGCCCAATGCCTGTAACGCTGAGACGACAAAATCGTTCCAGCATTGCGAAATGATGCTGTGCAACCGCGTGAAAACGCCAAACGGCCTGTGTGTATCGGCATTTAAGCCTGCCCACGCAGTTGCGTTACCGGCGCTTTTCCGATCCGATATTGATCTTGTCTGGACTGCAGCGACTCAGCTGCGGGATGCGAAGGGGGCACATTATGGAAGGCGCACAGGTCGGCTGGATCGCAGCCATCATCATCGGCGGTATCGCCGGATGGCTGGCCGAACAATTCATGAAGAGCAACATGGGTGTTCTGATGAACATCGTGCTCGGTATCGTCGGTGCGATACTGGCGAACTGGTTGCTCGGTCTGTTCAACGTCGCGCTGGGCGGCTGGATCGGCTACCTGATCGCCGGCTTTATCGGCGCCTGTATCCTGATCGCGCTCGGGCGTATGCTGAAGCGCTGATCTTCGGTTTGAGGTTTGCTATGCAACGGCGAGGCGCTGACGCGCTTCGCCGTTTTTTTGTTTGTCACAAACTCCGCTCATCCCGGCGAAGGCCGGGATCCAGAGCTACACGGGCAGCATTGAGATAAGACTGAATTCCCGCCTTCGCGGGAATGACCGGAGGAGAGAGCGCGGCGCGCCACAGTCACAAACTTCGCGGAGAGATTCCTGGGTCCCGGCCTTCGCCGGGACGAACGGAGGAGAGAGCTGCGCGCCGAACTACGCGCGGTGCTCGGGCATCGCTAACCCAACGGCGGGATGCCGATCAGCGCCTCTTCCAGCCGCTCCTCGACTGTCAGCTTCTTGGGCTTCCGTGCCAGCGCCTTCTTGTTGATCTTGCGCTTGGCGATATCGTTCAGCTTCTTGTCGGTGGCCTTTTCTTCCTTCAGCGTCATCGCCAAAAGCTTGGCGACATCATTGCGGCCGAGCAGCCTGGCCCATGACGTCAGCGTGCCGTAGCGGGTGATCTCGTAATGCTCCACCGCCTGCGCCGCCGCGATCAGCGCCGCATTCAGCACCACCTTGTCGCCGACATCGCTGGCGATCTCATTGGCCTCGGCGATGATGCCATCGATGGCCGGGCATTTGGTGCCCTGCGGCGTGCGCTCAATCAGCTTGAACACCTGCTCCAGCCGTTTGATCTGCACTTTGGTCTGGCGCAGATGCATGTTGAAGCCGCGCTTCAATTCGGCATCCGACGCCTTGGCGATCATGTCCGGCAGAGACTTCTCGATCTGCCGCTCGGCGTAATAGATGTCCTGCAAGGAATGGACGAACAGATGCTCGAAGGTTTCGATGTCGTCCGAAAACCAGCCCATGATGCGCTCCCGCAAATCCGCTCAACACGTCAATAAGTAGCCCGTTCAAAACGGGTTCCACGCGGGACATGATCCCGCGTGGCATCTCTTGATGCGAATGGTCGCAGCGTCCGAGGATCGCTCAGGCCTTGCTGGCGACCTGCGGCGTCGGCGTGCCGGCTTCGAGGCTGGTGGCATAGAAGGCCGAGATCAGCATCGCGACGCCGGTGAAGAACAGGTTGAGGCCGACAAGAAGGCCGATCACCCAGATCGCGGTGCCGGGCAGGCCCGCCACGATCATCACGCCGAGGATGATGTCGACCAGCGCCGACAGCAGCACCCACAGCCAAGCGCGCGGGATGACGTTCTTGTAGTGGAAGGCCATCATGCCCTTGGTCACGCCGGTCGCCAGCAGGTAAGCCGCCAGCACCACCGTCAGCGTGACGACGCCGGCCAGCGGATTCCAGAGCAGCGTGCCGCCGGCGATGATGCACAGGATGGCGGTGAGCAGATTCCACCAGAAGCCGGGCGAGCCGGAGCCGGACTGGATCGCCGAGATCAGTCCGAAGATGCCGCCGGCGACCAGCAGCCAGCCGACCATGATGCTGGTCGCCAGCGTCGCGATGCCGGGCAGCAGGATCGCGGCGATGCCGAGCAGGATCATCACCACGCCATAGATTTTGAACCACAGCCTGAACTTGCGCAGCATTTCAGGATCACGCGGAAGTCCGATCGCCATTTTTGCCTCCAATGTCCTCGCCGCCATGTGTCAATGCCATGGGCAAGGTCTGAGAAAAGTCTTCGCCAAGGAACGCTTCGAAGGAACGCTTCGAAGGAACGCTTCGAAGGAACGCTTCGAAAGCAACGCTTCGCCAGCAACGCAACGCCACAAACGATAGTGTAAGCCAGAAAAGGCACGCGCACTTTTATGTCAGAGACGTTGTTAACAACGAGATAGCGTGACAACTTTGAGCTAAAACAATGTGCCGGCCGGGCACGCCGCCAGCGGGCGAAACGTACAGCCGCTCGTTGCAACCATTCCAGACAGCCCTCGCCTTCCGCCCATCGGCCGCGTGACATCGCCGCCGCGACTTGCTACCTGACGGCCCGCAAGGCCGCGCCTGCCGCGCGCCGTTATTTGGGGGAGTTATCGATGAGTATCGAACGTCACGAGGTCGGGCCACGGATGAGCCAGGTCGTCGTTCATGGCAACACGGTCTATCTCGCCGGCGTGGTCGCGCAGAACACCAAGGGCAAAAGCGTCACCGAACAGACGCAGGAAATCCTGTCCACCATCGACGGCTATCTGGCCAAGGCCGGCACCGACAAGACCAAGCTGCTGACCGCCAATATCTGGCTGACCGATATGGCGACCTTCGCCGAGATGAACGCGGTGTGGGATGGCTGGGTGTCGGCCGGCAACACACCGGCCCGCGCCACTGTTGAAGCCCGCCTCGCCGCTCCGCAATATGCGGTCGAGATCATGGTGACGGCGGCAAAGTAAGCCGCCGTCTAAAGGCGAGTTTATCGCCTTCCGCTTTTTCCGGCCATGGCGACCGCTTTCACCAGCGTCCGCCATGGTCGTTTCAGTCTTGTTCTTTGCGTTCCTTTTCTACGCGTTCCTGGCGTTCCGCACTTCGCTGAAAACTTCCATCATCATCCCTGCGCGGCCTGCTTTCGCGCTTTGCGCCATGTTGCGTGATGTCACGATCGCGCACGGCGCCGGCGGTCGCGCGCTTCACAGGACTTGCCTCATGCCGACCATCATTGCCCGCCTCCTCGACCAGACCTGGTTTCTGGTTCTTGCCCGCATCGTGCTGACCTTCGCCTTCTGGGGCAGCGGTCTGTCCAAGCTGATCAACTTTCAGGAAGGCGTCGCCGAAATGGCGATGTTCAACCTGCCCAATCCGGTGCTGATGAACATCCTCACCATCATCACCCAGCTCGGCGGCTCGCTGCTGATCATTCTCAATCGCTGGACCTGGCTTGGTGCCGGCGCGCTGGCGGTGTTCACCGTGCTGACCATTCCGCTGGTGCATCGCTTCTGGGCGTTGCAGCCGCCGGCCTCCATTCACGCCTTTCATACCGCGACCGAACATTTGTCGGTGATCGGCGGCCTGATGCTGGCGGCGATCCTGTCGCGCTTCACCGGCGGCCAGGGCAATGGCCCCGCCCGCGCCAGCATTCGCTGACTAAAAAAACAAGGAGCCGGACCCCAGGTCCGGCTCTCGCATATTTTTTCAGGCGACGGGTGATGCTGTCGCACCCGTGCGCAAAGCTGTGCGTGTGGTGAAATTTTCAGTCCTTTGTAATCGGACTGTCATCTGCCGGCCGTAGGAGCGGGTTTGCCCCCCACATCCTTTGCGGTCGCTGATGATCCGGACTGACAATCTTGAGGTTGTTTATAAAAACGGCACCCGCGCGCTGTCGCGGTGCAGTCTGACCTTCGCGCCCGGCGCCTTCACGGTGCTGCTCGGCGCATCGGGGGCCGGCAAATCGACGCTGTTGCGGTCGCTGAATTATCTCGTGGTGCCGACCGGCGGCCATATCATCACCGAGAGCGGCGATCTGCAGAACCGGCATCGGCTGCGCGCGCACAGGCGGCGCACTGGCATGGTGTTCCAGCAGCATCAACTGATCGGGCGAGCGAGCGTGCTCGCCAATGTGCTGACGGGACGGCTTGGATATCATTCGGGCCTGCGCACGCTGCTGCCGCCAACGCGCGCAGAAAAGAAAATCGCTCTCGAAGCTATCGAGCGTGTCGGACTGATCGATTACGCCTTGCGCCGTGCCGACCAATTGTCCGGGGGCCAGCAGCAGCGCGTCGGAATTGCGCGCGCTATGGTGCAGCAGCCGAGCTTGATACTCGCCGATGAGCCGGTCGCGAGTCTTGATCCTGCCAGCGCCGACCGGGTGCTCTCGCTTCTGCACGGCATCTGCAAGTCGGATGGCATCACCGCCATTGTCAGCCTTCATCAGCTCGAATTTGCCAAGCGCTATGCGGATCGCATCGTCGCCCTCGCGCAGGGCGCCATTGTGTTCGACGGCCCGCCGAAAAAACTAAGCCAGATCGATATCGCAAACATCTACGGCACCGACACGAGCGGTGCCGGCGAAGACGCTTTCGACGATCGCCCCACCCTCAGGACAGGAACCTATTCATGATCAGCCGCCGCCTCTTCCTCGCCAGTACGGCCGCCATCTCGCTTGTGCCGGCCACCGCCTTCGCGCAGGCCAAAGACCCCGCCAAGCTGCGTGTCGCATTGCTGCCGGACGAAAATGCGGCGATGCTCATTCAACAGGCCCAGCCGCTCAAGGACTATCTGGAAAAAACGCTCGGCAAGCAGATCGAACTCGTCGTCACCACCGATTATTCCTCGATGATCGAGGCGATGCGCTTTGGTCGCATCGAAGTCGCCTATTTCGGCCCCTTCTCCTATGTGCTGGCCAAATCGCGGGCGCCGGGCATCGAGCCGTTCGCGGTTGGCATCGAAAAAGGCTCGCCCACCTACAATTCAATTATCATTGCCCAGGCCGAGGGTCCGGTGAAGACGCTCGCCGACATCAACGGCAAGCCGTTCGGGTTTGGCGACCAGGCCTCTACCTCAAGCCACCTCATTCCGCGCGCGCATCTGCTGCGCAACGGACTCGACGGCGCCAAGGATTACCGTCCCGTACATCTGGGCACCCATGACGGTGTGGCCCGCGCCGTGCAGAACGGCCAGGTCCCGGCCGGCGCCTTGTCAAAGGCGATCTATGAGGCGCTGATTTCGCGACAATCCATCGATGCCAACAAGCTGAAGGTGATCGCGATCACCGATCCGATCCCGAATTATCCGATGGTCATGCAGGGCGACCTTGCCCCCGCATTGAAGGACAAGATCCGCAACGCTTTCATCGAGCTGAAGGACCCGGCCGTACTCAAGGCATTCCGCGTCGAGGGCTTCGCCGCCACGGACGACAAGGCCTATGACATCCTGCGCGAGACCGCAAAAATCCTGAACCTCGATCTCGGCAAGATGAGCTGATGTCGGACGCTGCGACCCGCTACGATACTATTCTGGCCGACAACCGGCGTGCCGCCCTGCGGCATGCCGGCCTCGTGGCGGCCATTATCACAGCCTGCATGGCCTCGTTGTGGGTCACCGGCTTTTTCGACGCCCAGCGGCTGGTGGAAGGTCTGCCCGCTCTCGGGCAGCTTTTCAGCGAAATGGTGCCTCCGGACTTCTCGCGCTGGCAGCACTGGATCAGGCCGCTGATCGACACGCTCGCCATGTCGATTGCAGGCACGGCGCTGGCGGTTATCATCTCGCTGCCTCTGGCATTATTCGCAGCCCCCAATATCGCCCCGCATCCAGTTGCTTATCAGGTGACGCGCGTGGTGCTCGCAGCGCTGCGTTCGGTGCCTGAGATCATCATGGGCATCATCTTTGTTGCCGCGGTCGGCTTCGGCGCGCTCCCCGGCGTGCTGGCACTGGCGCTGCATTCGGTCGGCATGGTCGGCAAGTTCTATGCCGAGGCCATCGAGCACGTCGATCCGCGCCCGCTCGAAGCCGCGCGCGCGGCCGGAGCCAGCCCGTTCCAGGTCATTACACATGCCGTGATCCCGCAGGTGCTGCCGCAACTGGCCGACATCACCATCTATCGCTGGGAATATCACTTCCGCGCCTCCGCCGTGCTCGGCATTGTCGGCGCCGGCGGTATCGGCTTCGAACTGATCGCGGCACTGCGCATCATCCGCTACGATCAGGTGTCCGCGATCCTGCTGACCATCCTGGCCTGCGTGATCGTGGTCGATGCGATCGGCGCCTGGCTGCGCAAGCAACTCAAATGAGCGTCATGCGCCCGCGCATCCTTGTCACCAACTGGGTGCATGACGAAACCCTGCAGCGTCTGTCGCTGCTCGGAGACGTCGAGAGTAACGAGAGCCGCGAACCCTGGCCGCAGGACGAGATCATCAGGCGCGCGGGAAAAGCCGACGCCCTGCTGGCCTTCATGACGGATTCCATCGACGCTGCTTTCATCGCGCATTGCAAGCAGTTGCGGATCATCGCCTGTGCATTGAAGGGCTACGACAATTTCGATCTTGCTGCCTGCGACGCTGCCGGCGTGCATGTCAGTATTGTGCCGGACCTTCTCACCGAACCCACCGCCGAACTCGCGGTCGGGCTGGCCATCGCTCTGGGGCGCAATATCCGCCACGGCGATGCGCTGGTGCGCGACGGTACCTTCGAAGGCTGGCGTCCGGTGCTCTACGGCACCGGCCTCGACAAATCGGATGTCGCCATTATCGGCATGGGTCTGGTTGGGCAGGCCGTGGCGCAACGGCTTGCCGGCTTTGGCTGCCGCCTGCATGGCGTCGATCCGCAAGCGACCATGCCGGAGACGGTGACGCGCACGACGCTGAACGCCGCGCTGGACATCGCCGATTTTGTGATCGTCTGTGCGCCGCTCACTGCAACGTCCCGGCATTTGATCAATGCAGATGTGCTGTCGCGCATGAAGCCTGACGCGCTTCTTGTGAATGTCGGTCGTGGGTCTGTGGTGGACGAGAGCGCGGTGCTTGCGGCGCTGGAAAGCGGAGCACTCGGCGGCTATGCGGCGGACGTGTTCGAAATGGAAGACTGGGCGCTGCCCGACCGACCGCAGATCGTGCACCCGAAATTGCGCTCTCATCGCCGCACGCTGTTCACTCCGCATCTGGGATCGGCGGTGTCGCGGGTGCGCCGTATGATCGAGATGCGCGCGGTGGACAATATCGCCGATGTTCTGGAGGGCCGCCCGCCGCGCGATGCGATCCATGCGCCGGAGGGGATTGCGGATGCCGGCAGGATCTTCAGTCAGGACATGAAGCAACGCGCTTAACAGATCGCCCGCTTCCGCGGGCGATCATTAATGAAGTGGCGCTTTTGAGCTTGGATTAGGCGTCCATTTCCGCGCGAATCCGCGCGCGCAGATCATCGATCGGCATCAGCCCCTTCTTGGTCTCGACATGCCAGAAGGTCCAGCCGTTGCAGGCATCGAGGCCTTGCGCCAGCGCACCTATGCGATGAATCGAGCCGACCTTTTCGCCCAGCATCACCGCGCCATCCGCCCGCACCAGCGCCGCATGGCGCTTTTTGGAATCCACAAGATTGGCCCCCGGCGAGATGAAGCCGCGCTCGATCAGCGCCGCGAATGGCACCCGTTGCGCCTCGCGCGCGGTGGTGAAGGGCGCCAGCGACGGCGCCTCATGCGGGGCGACCGCATTGATCCGCTTGATCGCCGCCTTGGCATAATCGGGATCGCGCTCGAAGCCGATGAACCGGCGGCCGAGCTTCTTGGCGACAGCGCCGGTGGTGCCGGTGCCGCTGAACGGATCGATCACAAGATCGTCCGGTCGCGATGACGACAGGATCACCCGCGCCAGCAAAGCTTCCGGCTTCTGGGTCGGATGCAGCTTCTTGCCGTCGGCATTCTTCAGCCGCTCCTCGCCCGTGCAGAGCGGGAAGGTCCAGTCGGACCGCACCTGCACGTCGTCATTGCCGGCTTTCAGCGCCTCGTAATTGAAGGTGTAACCCTTGCCGCCCGGATCGCGCGACGCCCAGATCATCGTTTCATGCGCATTGGTGAAACGGCGGCCGCGGAAATTCGGCATCGGGTTGGACTTGCGCCACACCACATCATTGAGGATCCAGAAATCCAGATCCTGCAGGATGGCGCCGACGCGGAAAATATTGTGATAGGAGCCGATCACCCACAGCGTTGCTGACGGCTTCATCACCCGCTTGCAGGCCTTCAGCCAGGCATGGGTGAACTCGTCATATTCCTTGAACGAGGCGAACTTGTCCCAGTCGTCGGTGACACCATCGACTTTGGAATCGTCCGGCCGTTTCAGGTCGTTTTGAAGCTGCAGGTTATAAGGCGGATCGGCGAAAACGAGATCGACGCTTTCGGCCGGCAATGTCGCCATCTGTGCGACGCAATCGCCCACAAGGATGCGGGCGGATTCTTTATTTTTGGGACTCGTGGGAGTCAGACGGGGCGTCCGAATGGACGCCCCGCGACGCGACTCTACCATGTTCAGAACTCTGACTCTGGCGACGCGGTCGGTGACGCGGGACCTACAACCGACATGTCCACACCATGCCGGGACAAGGTAAAAAACCTTTTAATTTGCAACGACTTTCCGCGCGCCGCGTTGAAGGCGCGCGACAATGATTTGGTAACGACTCAACCTTGCGGATACGAACATTCTGGCGTGGACGGAATAGATTGGATCAGCCACATTGCGGCGCGAGCCGAGGAGACGAACGATGCGTTGGGATGATTTTCGCCGCAGCGACAATGTCGAAGACGTGCGCGGCGATGGTGGCGGGGGCGGCTTTTCCTTTCCCGGCGGCGGTGGCGGCGGGCTTGGCCTTGGCACCATCATCATTCTGGGTCTGGTCGGCTGGGCGCTCGGCATCGATCCGCGCATCCTGATCGGCGGCGCGGAAATCTTCACCGGCGGCCCCGGCCAGCAGATGGAGCGGCAGGCCGCCCCGCCTGCGCGCAAAGGCGCGCCGACCGACGAGCAGGGCCAGTTCGTGGCCGCCGTGCTCGGCTCCACCGAAGATGTCTGGACCAAGATTTTCGCCGATAGCGGCCAGACCTATCGCGTACCGCGCTTGCGTCTCTATTCCGGTTCGACACCAGCAGGCCAATGCGGCATGGCGCAATCGGCGATGGGCCCGTTCTATTGCCCGCCCGACCGGCGCATCTATCTCGACACCAGTTTCTTCAACGATATGCAGAACAAATTCCGCGCCTGCAGCGGCAAGCAATGCGAATTCGCCGAAGCTTATGTGATCGCGCATGAGGTCGGCCATCACGTGCAGAACTTGCTCGGCATCCTGCCGCGCGCGCAGGAGATGCAGCAGCAGGCCGGCAGCCGCGCGCAAGCCAACAACATACAGGTGCGGGTGGAATTGCAGGCCGATTGCCTTGGCGGCGTCTGGGCCAATCAGGCGCAGCGGCAAGTGAATTTCATCGAGCCGGGCGACGTCGAAGGCGCGATCGGCATCGCTTCGGCGATCGGCGACGACCGCCTGCAACGCCAGGCCGGCGGCCGCGTGGTGCCGGATTCCTTCACCCATGGCTCGTCGGAGCAGCGCGTGCGCTGGTTCAAGATCGGCTTTGAAAGCGGCAAGGTCTCGGCCTGCGACACCTTCCGCGCCGCGCGGCTGTAAGACACACATCCTCTGAGACACACATGGCTGGCATCGACGAGACCCGGGACTTCATCGCGCTGAATATTGCCGTCCTCACCGTGTCGGACACCCGCGACATGGCCGATGACAAATCCGGCGCGGTCCTTGCCGAACGCATCGCAAAAGCCGGCCACAAGCTGGCGGCGCGCGCCATCGTCACCGATGACGTGGAGAAGATTCAGCTTCAGGTGAAGGAATGGATCGCCGATTCCGGTATCGATGCCGTCATCACCACCGGCGGCACCGGCTTTACCGGCCGCGACGTGACGCCGGAAGCGATTGAGCCGCTGTTCGAAAAGCGGATGGAGGCCTTCGCAACGCTGTTCCTGATCGTCAGCCATGCCAAGATCGGTACCTCGGCGATCCAGACCCGGGCCACCGCCGGCGTTGCCGGCGCCACTTATATTTTCTGCGTGCCGGGCTCGCCCGGCGCCTGCAAGGATGCCTGGGACGACATCCTCGTGCATCAGCTCGATTACCGCTACCGGCCCTGCAATTTCGTCGAGATCATGCCGCGGCTGGATGAACATCTGCGCCGGGCCAAGACGCGTTCTTAACGAAGCAATTGCGCTGACACCAGCAAGCCGCGTCAGGCCATCCGCGCCAATCGAATTTTCGTTTTACGACAAGTATCGCCTTCGCATTGCGCGCCCATTCACGCCATTTCGCAAATCGCAGGCTTTATGAGGCCGCGGCGCCGTTTCCGGCTTGCCAGACATAACAAAGCCGCACGACACTCCCACCATCGCTATTCCCAAAAGGACAACCAATCGGCTGTTCGCAGCAAGAAGGATGTCTTCGATGTGTGACTATAGCCTGCATAACGTGGCCTCACGACCGGCCAAAGTCGGCGACAAGATCGTCACCACCACCTTCGCCCATTCGATTACCAACGGCTTTGCGTCCATCGACGAACCGGATGTGGCGGTCTGCCTGCGCCCTGGCACCGAAATCGCCTTTGATCAGGATGTCAGCTATTCGCAGGGCTTCGGGCTCATTCCGCCGCGCTTTGGCTATGCGACGCTGCGCCATCGCGTGGCACGCTTCCGGCAGATCAATATGGAACAGCCCAACACCCATCACGATGCGCTGGAATTTCCGAGTGGCGAGATCGTGCTGGTGACGATGCTGCGCGAGGATCTGCACGCCACCGTGCTGCAATTGCCGGCGGAAGCGGAACATGCCGAAGCCGAGCATACGGCAACGGAAGCGCAACCAAGCGCGGAAGCGCCTTCGGAAACTGCGGAGCCCGAACAGCCTGCGCGGCATCCGGCAAACTTCAGCTTCCATCTCTGATCGCAATAATAAGCAGAGGCCCGGCTTTGCCTGAGCCGGCCTCTAGCTGTTTTCAATATCCTTGCGCACCAGCCGCTGTTTCGGCGCCAGCATCACGCCGTTGGCCGTGGCGACACCCATCTCGAAGCTTTCGGCGATGCGGCGGGCGCGATCGAGAAAAATCTCCGCCGCTTTCGGCGGACAGAGTTCGCGCGCGGTCTGTTCGAACAATGCCAGCCAGCGATCGAAATGCTGATGATCGACCGGCAGCCGCAGATGCTTGCGCATCGGCTGGCCGTGATAGCGGCCTGTCATCAGCGTCACCGACGACCAGAAGGCGAACATCTGCTGCAGATGCGGCTCCCAGTCGGTGATCTTCGACGCGAAGACCGGACCGATCAGGTCGTCTTTGCGCACGCGATCATAAAAGCCGCGCACCAGCTTCTCGATCATCGCTTCGTTGATGCCGGTCTCCGCCTCCAGAAAGGCGGTGCGGCGCGCCGCGGCGTCCCGCAACTCAGCCGGCGTGTCAGCAGTCATCGTCAAACACCTTCACCATTGCGCGCAGCCGCAAGATCGAGCTGCCACGTCTCGCTGACCTCCGGCTTGCCGAAATCGTCATGCGTCCATTCCTCGACAAGCTGGAAGCCCGCATTGAGATAGATCATGCGCGCCGTTGTCAGCACCTGATGCGTCCATAATGTGATGCGGCGATAGCCGACCGCCCGCGCGAAGGCGATCGCCTCCTCCACCAGACGACGGCCGATACCAAGCCCGCGCGCTTTCGGGTCGACGATCAAGAGGCGGATGCGGGCGACATCATCCTGATCCCGTACCAGAAAGATCGAGCCGACCGGCTC
>Ga0164243_10000437_pt1 | contig 79071 bp, 70 predicted proteins | sample OricompcompostOP_FD_108781 | JGI IMG/M metagenome (GOLD analysis project Ga0164243, IMG submission 108781) | Organic Plus compost microbial communities from Emeryville, California, USA - Original compost - Organic plus compost (OP) | ecosystem: Engineered > Solid waste > Mixed feedstock >... | reverse complement strand
TGCCGGCAAGGCCGCCGGCTCGATGGCGCATGCGCTGGAGGCGCTGTGGCCGAAGGATGCGCCGCTCGGCGGCCTGGTCGTTACCCGCTACCACCACATCCCGCCGCGGCCCGAGGGCCTGGCGCAGCGCATCGAGATCGTGGAGGCCGCCCACCCGGTGCCCGACGAGGCCGGCCTGAAGGCGGCCGAGCGCATGCTGGCGCTGACGGCAGGCCTGACGGCCGACGACCTGGTGCTGTGCCTGATCTCGGGCGGCGGCTCCTCGCTGCTCACGCTGCCGGCCGAGAGCCTCACTCTGGCGGACAAGCAGCGCATCAACAAACAACTGCTCGAATCCGGCGCCCACATCGGCGAGATGAACTGCGTGCGCAAGCACCTCTCGCGCATCAAGGGCGGCCGGCTGGCGGCGGCCTGCGCGCCGGCGCAGGTGGTCACGCTCACCATCAGCGACGTGCCGGGCGACGACCCGGCCGTCATCGCCAGCGGGCCGACGGTGCCCGATGCCACCACCTGCGCCGACGCGCTCGCCATCCTCGACCGCTACGGCATCGAGGTGCCCGCCGCCGTGCGCGCGCGGCTCGAAAGCGGCGAGCTGGAGACGCCCAAGCCGGGCGACGCGGTCTTCGCCGGCCATGCCACCCACCTGATCGCCACGCCGCAGCAGTCGCTGGAGGCGGCAGCCGCGGCGGCGCGCGCCGCCGGCATCGAGGCACACATCCTCAGCGACGAGATCGAGGGCGAATCGCGCGAGGTCGGCAAGGTGCACGGTGCGCTGGCCCGCGCCGTGGCCCTGCGCGGCCAGCCCTTCGCGCGGCCCTGCGTGATCCTCTCGGGCGGCGAGACGACGGTGACCGTGCGCCAGCGCCCGCCGGGCACCCCCAAGGGCCGCGGCGGGCGCGCCGGCGAGTTCTGCATGGGCCTGGCCGGCGCGTTGATGGGCCAGCCGGACGTATGGGCCCTGACCGCCGACACCGACGGCATCGACGGCGTGGAGGACAACGCCGGCGCCTTCGTGGTGCCCGACACCCTGGCGCGCGCGCAGGCCCAGGGCCGCAAGCTGGCGGACTTCTTGGACCGCAACGACGCCTACGGCTATTTCGAGGCGCTGGGCGACCTGCTGATCACCGGGCCGACGAACACCAACGTCAACGACTTCCGGGCGCTCCTGATCCTGTAGCGAAACGTGCAGGACCGGCGCGTGGGCAGGCACAATGGACGCTGTCCACATTGATCCCTGCCAGCCGTGAAAGCGCCTCCCGCCGACGCCTCCCTGCCGCCGCCCCGCGCCACCTACCGCCACGGCGACCTGCGCCGGGCGCTGCTGGAAGCCGGCGTGGAACTGGCGCGGCACGGCGGTCCTGACGCGGTGGTGCTGCGCGAGGCCACGCGCCGCGCCGGCGTGGTGCCCAACGCGGCCTATCGCCACTTCGCCAGCCGCGGCGCGCTGCTGGAGGCGGTGCGCGCCGAGGCGGTGGCCCGCATGGCGAGGGCGATGGAAGCCGAGCTGGCGGTCGACGCGCCGGCCAAGGGCGGGGGCAAGGGCGATGCGGTGGACGCCGCGCGCGCGGCGGTGCGCGCCGTCGGCGCCGGCTACCTGCGCTTCGCGCGCGAGGAAACCGGCCTGTTCCGCACCGCCTTCGCCGACCTCGCACCGGTGGAAGGCGACGCCGACCCGGCCAAGGCCGGCGGCAGCGGCCTCAATCCCTTCCAGTTGCTCGGCGCGGCGCTCGATCAGCTCGTGCAGGCCGGCGTGATGCCGCCCGAGCGGCGGCCGGGGGCGGAGTACCTCGCCTGGTCCACCGTGCACGGCCTGGCGATGCTGACCATCGCCGGCCCGCTGCGCGGCCTGGCCGGCGCCGAGATCGAGGCGCTGGGCCAGCGGCTGCTGGAGATGGTGGAGCGGGGGCTGTAGCCGCATGTCCGACGCATCCCGGCCCGCTGTCTTGTTCATCTGCACCGGCAACATCTGCCGCTCGCCCACGGCCCACGCCTTGCTCGTCCACAAGGCGCGCATGGCCGGCGTCGAGGTCGCCGTGGACAGCGCCGCCGTCTCCGACGAGGAGCGCGGCAACCCTTTCGACCGCCGCGCCGCCGCCGAACTGCGCCGCCGCGGCGTGCCGCTGCATGCGCACTGCGCGCGTCAGGTGCGGCGCGAGGACTTCACGCGCTTCGACTGGATCGTCGGCATGACGCGTGCCCACTGCGCGGCGCTGCGCCGGATCGCGCCCGAGGGCTGCCGCTCGCGCATCGTGCTGATGCTGGACTTCGCCGCCGGCCACGAAGGCCGGGACGTGCCCGATCCCTGGTACGGCGATGCGCAGGACTTCGTCCACGCCTTCGATCTCATCGACCGCGGCGTGGACGGCCTCATCGCGCGGCTATTCGCACAGTGAGCGGATCTCCGGCGGCACCGGCAGCGCGCGCAGCCGTCCGTCGGGCCGCTTGCCGCCGAAGATGCGCACCTCCTCGCATTCGAGGATCAGCGTCTCGCCCTGTGCGTCGTCGCGCGTGACGCGGTAGGCCTGCACGAAGCTCTTGTCGCGCCACTCGCGCACGCTGGCGGCGAAGTGCAGCGTGTCGCCATAGCTGGCGGTGCTGACGAAGCGCGCCTTCGTGTCCACCAGCGGCGTGCCGATCACGCCCAGCGTCCTGGCCGTCTCCTCCCAGCGCGGCACGCCGCATTCGGCGAAGAAGTGCCGCGAGGCCGCGTCGATCCAGCCGAAGAAGTTGGGAAACCAGACGATGCCGGCCGGGTCGCAGTCGCCGAATTCGACGCGGGTGGTGTAGGTGACGGTCTTGGGCATGCAGGAGGGGAGATCAGTCCGCGCGGATGTTGCGCTCCTTGATGATGGCACCGAAACGCACCGAGTCCGCCATCGCCCGCTCGTGGAAGGCCTCGGGCGTGCCCGGCGCCGCCTCGCCGCCGAGCTGCGCGATGCGCTCCTGCACGGCAGGCATCGCCAGCACCTTGTTGATCTCCGCGTTGAGCTTCGCGATCACCGGCTGCGGCGTGCCGGCCGGCGCGTAGAAGCCGAACACCGTGTCGGCGTCGAAGCCCTTGAAGCCCGCCTCGTCCAGCGTCGGCACGTCGGGGAAGAGCGGCGAGCGCTTCGGGCTGCCCACCGCCAGCATGCGCAGCTTGCCGGCCTTGACGTGCTGCAGCGCGATGCCGGGGTCGAAGTAGAAGTCGATCTGGCCGGCCAGCAGGTCCTGCAGCGCGGGCGCCGCGCCGCGGTAGGGCACGTGCGTGGCGAAGGTGCCGGTCTGCGACTTGAACATCTCGCCGGCCAGGTGCGGCGAGCTGCCCACGCCCGGCGAGCCGTACGAGAGCTTGCCCGGCCGCGCCTTCAGGTAGGCGGTGAACTCCTGCACGTTCTTGGGCGGCAGGTCGGGCCGCACCACCAGGTAGACCAGCACGCGCGCCGCCGCCGCGACGGGCACCAGGTCCTTGGCCGGGTCGAAGGACATCTTCTGGTAGAGGTGCGGGTTGACCGAGACCATGCCGCCGCTGCTCATCAGCAGCGTATAGCCGTCCGGCGCCGAGCGCGCCACGGCCTCGCCGCCGATGTTGCCGTTGGCGCCGCCGCGGTTCTCGATCACCACCGGCTGGCCCAGCGCCTCCGACAGCGGCTGGCCCACCAGGCGCGCCAGCTGGTCGGCCGCGCCGCCGGGCGGGAAGTTGACGATCACCTTGACCGGCTTGGCCGGCCAGGCCTCGGCCGATGCGGCGGCGGGCATCAGCAGCGCGGCGGCCGCGAGGCCGGCGCCGGCCAGGGCGAGCAGCCGGCGGCGCGGTGCCGCGGGGCGCGAAGCGGGGAGGGAGGGGTTCATCGGTGTGTCTCCTTTCTTTCTCGTTGGAAGCTCGGGTCAGAAGGTGTGAATGAATCCGGCGTGCCCGAGCAGGCCGTCAGAACGTGCCCGATCAAGGCGCAAAGCGCAGCCATAGCTCGGGCTATGGCGAGCATTTGCAACGCGGAGCGGGTGCGTTTTGGCGGGATGAGCGGGCATGTCGGGTTCGCTCACACCTTCTCAGGTCGTCGAGGCAGGGCGCCGCATCCAGCGGATCGGCTGCTCGCGCACCGGCCGCGGCGGCGCGCCGTGCTGGCGCAGCGCGGCGTCCAGCGCGGTGCCGGCCTCGTCGGCCAGGGCGGCGGTGCGCGCGGCGGCGACGGCGGCGGCCCGCTCCTGCGGCGTGCGGCCGGGGTGGCGCGCCAGGTGTTCGGTGATGTGCAGCAGGTTGGCCTTGCCGCGCTCGTTGGTGCTGCCGTAGCCCTTGATCAGGCGCCCGCACAGCGCCAGCTCGTGGCCCAGCGTCCAGTCCTCGCGCGCGCCGGCCTCGACGGCGCCGAGCCACTGCTCGATGAGCGTCTGCTCTTCCGCGAAGCGGCTGCCGCGCCGGCGCAGCCCCTTCAGCGATGCCAGCGTGCGTAGCGCGGCCATGCCCAGCACCGAATGGCTGCCCACCTTCAGCGGCAGCGCCCAGGGCCGCCGGCCGCGGCGCTGGCGGGCCTGGTCCCAGGCGGTGAGGCGCCGCGCCAGTGCCGGCGGCAGCAGCGCGGCGAACTCGGGCACGCCGGGCTTGAAGTGGTCGTACACGCGCAGCAGGTCGTCGGCGCCGGCCTTCACCTCGGCGCGCACGCGTCCGGCGCGGCTGGCGCTCGCCTTCAGCGCGGCCACTCGGACGATGTCGTCGAAAGCCATCCACAGGGCCAGCCAGCGCGCCATCTCGCGGGTGGTGGCGTGGCCCCCCTGCTGCGCGCCGGGGTCGGCCGCCTGCTCGGCCTGCAGCACGCGCGCCAGGCGGTCGGCGTACAGGCGGGCATAGGCCTCGTCCTGATAGTCGCGCACCCGCTCGTGGCCCAGGCGCAGCAGCTCGTGCACCGCGGGGGGAAAGCGCTGCGCCAGGGCGGCGTCCAGCGCGGGCGGGGCGGCATCCGCGGGCAGCGCCGGCGACAGCAGTTGCTGCACGTACGCTGCCTGCGCATGCGGTGCGCGCACGGCCTCGAAGGCCGCGGCGAAGCCGCGCAGGCTGGCGGCCGCAGCGGCGCCCGGCGTCGCGGCGGGGCCGCGGATGGCGGCCTCGAAGCTGTCGCGGCCGAAGGGCAGCAGGCCGCTGCCGGCGATGGCCCCGAGCATCACGCTGCTGATGACGGTGCCGCCGGCGCGCGCCAGCGCGCCCATGTCCAGCAGGTGGTGCTCGCGGCTGAAGCGGCGCACCACCTCCAGCAGCCGCGCGGCGTCGGCGCGGCCGTCGCCCGGCACCATGCGCTCGGCCGTGGTGAGGGCGCGGCCGGTGGAGGTGATGACGCAGGTGCGTTCGCCGCTCGCCATGCCGTGGCCGATCTGCCGCACCGTCTCCAGCAGCTCGGAGGAGACCAGTGCGTCCAGCGTGCCGGCGGCGGGCGCGAGACCGAACACCGGGCGTCGGCCGCCCAGGTGCGCCAGCGGCACGGAGAAGACCTCGACGTAGTAGGTGGTCGCGCCGGTGCGCTGCGCGACGCCGGGGATGGAGGTGCTCTGCGCCGCGTAGCCGGCGTGGCGGGCGGCCTCGATCAGCCACTCGGTGAGTACGCCGCCGCCTTCGCCGCCCAGGGCGCACAGCAGCAGGGTGATGGGGCGGGGGGCTTTCGCTTCGTTCATCGGGACGCTTCTCAGGCAGGCCGCAGGGCGCGCACGACGGCGCCTTGCAGGGCGTACAGCAGGCGCTCGTGCCACTTCGGGTTGCTCACCACCTCGGCGCGGTAGAAGCTGGGGCACAGCGTGGCAGCGTGCGCGTTGGCGCCGCATAGGCCGCAGCCGACGCAGCCGTCGATCACCGTGGCGACCGGGTCCACCTTCAGCGGGTCGGGGTTGTCCTTGAGCGTGAGCGTGGGGCAGCCCGACAGGCGGATGCACGCGTGGTCGCCGTTGCACACGTCCTCGTCCACGCCGTACTTCACGCGTACCACGCGCTCGCCTTTCTTCAGCAGGCTGGCGATCCAGGGCTTGATGCGGCGCTGGCGCTCCAACTGGCATTCGCCCTCGGCGACGATGACCTTCAGGCCGTCGAAGTCACTGGTGAAGGCCTCGGTGAGCGTGGCGCGCATGGTCTCCACCTCGTAGGTGTGGACGACGCGCAGCCACTGCACGCCCAGGCCCTTGAGCGTGGATTCGATGGTCTGGTTCTTGTGCGCGAGGCTCTGCTGCTTGTCCTCCGCGCGCGCCTTCACCTCCTCGTCGGGCGTGGAGATGATGTCCTGCGTGCCGGTGGCGCTGGTGTAGCCGTTCTTGAAGATCAGCAGCACCGCGTCGTCGCCGTTGAACAGGGCGCTCTGCACGCCGGTGAGCAGCCCGTTGTGCCAGAAGCCGCCGTCGCCCATGATCGACAGCACCCGCCGCTGCATCATGGGCGAGACGCCGGCGCGGCTGGCCAGGCTCATGCCGTAGCCCAGGATCGAATGGCCCATGCCGAAGGGCTCGAAGGTGCCGAAGGCGTGGCAGCCGATGTCGGCCGCGACGTGGACCGGGCCGACCTCCTGCTGCGCCAGCTTGAGCGCGGAGAACACCGGGCGCTCCGGGCAGCCGACGCAGAAGCTCGGCGGGCGCGGCGGCAGGGGCTGCGCCAGCATCGCCGCCACCGCGCCGCGGCGTTCGTCGTTGGCGGCCAGCCACCGCGCCACCCCTTCGGTCGCGGCCGCCGGCAGGTAGCGCCCTGCGAAGGCGCCGATGCCGCGGGCCAGCACCTCGGTGCTGTACTCGCCGGCCATCTGCAGCAGGTCCTTTCCGTGCAGGGCGGTGTTCAGGTCGCGCCGGCGCAGCAGCGTGGCGATGTCCTGTTCGATGTACTCGGGCTGGCCTTCCTCCACCACCAGCAGCGCGCGCTTGCCCGCCGCGAAGTCCGCGATCTGGTCGGGCACCAGGGGGTAGGTGACGTTCAGCACCAGGATCGGGATCTCGCTCGCGCCGAAGGCGTCGGCCAGGCCGTGCTGCTGCAGGGCGCGAATGAGCGCGTTGTAGAGGCCGCCCTGGACCACGATGCCCAGGTCGTCGTGCCGGCCGGGCATCAGCTCGTTCAGCCCGTGCTCGGCGATGTAGCGCTGCGCCGCGGGAATGCGCTCGCCGGTCTTGCGCTTCTCGTGGCCGAAGGTCACGGGCGGGTGCGCCAGGCGGTCGTAGTCGAAGCGGGCCGGCTCCTCCATCAGCGCGCGCGTCGAGACGGCCGGCGCCCGGTTGTCGCTGCATTCGAAGCTGCCGCGCACGTGGCAGGTGCGGATGCGCAGCTCCATCACGCAGGGCATGTTCGAGGCTTCGGAGAGGTTGAAGCCTTCCTCCACCATGCGCACCATCACCGGCAGGTCGGGCCGCGGGTCGAGCAGGCACAGGCTGGACTTGAGCGCGTAGGCGTGCGTGCGCTCCTGGATCACGCTGGCGCCTTCGCCGTAGTCCTCGCCCACCACCACCAGCACGCCGCCGCGCACGCCGGGCGACGCGAGGTTGGAGAGGGCGTCCGCCGCCACGTTGGTGCCGACGATGGACTTCCACGTCACGGCGCCGCGCAGCGGATAGTGGATCGAGGCGCCCAGCATCGCAGCCGCCGAGGCCTCGTTGGAGCAGGCCTCGACGTGCACGCCCAGCTCGTCCATGTAGTCCTTGGCCTGGACCATCACGTCCAGCAGGTGCGACACCGGCGCGCCCTGGTAGCCGCCGACGTAGGCCACGCCGGCCTGCAGCAGGCCCTTGGTGATGGCGAGGATGCCCTCGCCGTGAAAGGTGTCGCCCGCGCCCAGGCGCAGGGCGCGCACCTCCTTGCTGAAGGAAACTTCCAAGCCTTCGTCTCCGTGTGCTTCGCTGTCGATCGTGGGGCCGCGTCACGACGCGGCGGACCGCAGTGTGCGCGCGGAAGATCGTGCGCTCAATACAATGAAGCTGCTATCCGACATGCACGGCATGCATATGGAAAACCTCGACCTGAACCTGCTGCGCCTGTTCGATGCGGTCTACCGCCGCCGCAGCGTCGGCCGCGCGGCCGAGGCGCTGGGCATCACCCAGCCGGCCGCCAGCCACGGCCTGACGCGCCTGCGCCTGGCGCTGGGCGACGCGCTGTTCACCCGCGCGCCGGGCGGCGTGGCGCCGACGCCGCGCGCCGAGCGGCTGGCCGCGGCCGTGCAGTCCGCGCTCGCCACGCTGGGCGAGGCGCTGGCCGAGCCCGAGCGCTTCGACCCCGCCACCTCGCGCAAGACCTTCCGCATCCACATGAGCGACATCGGCGAGGGCCGCTTCCTGCCGCCGCTGATGCAGCGCTTGCGCGAGACGGCGCCCGGCGTGCGGCTGGAGACGCTGCCGCTGCGCTCGCCGGAGATCGCCGCCGCGCTGGACGAGGGCCGCATCGACTTCGCCTTCGGCTTCCTGCCCAAGGTGAAGGACACGCGCCGCCAGCTGCTGCTGAACGACCGCTACATCGTCCTGCTGCGCGCCGGCCATCCCTTCGCGCGCCGGCCGCCGCGCGGCAGGGCGCTGCTGGATGCGCTGCACGCGCTGGACTACGTGGCGGTTCGCACGCACGCCGACACGCTGCGCATCCTGCAGCTCATGCGGCTGGAGGACCGCGTGCGGCTGGTCACGGAGCACTTCATGGTGCTGCCCGCCATCGTGCGCGAGACGGACCTGGCGGTGATCATGCCGCGCAACATCGCGCGCAACTTCGGCGAGGGGGCCGGCTTCGCCATCGTGCAGCCCGACTTCCCGCTGCGCGACTTCGGCGTCTCGCTGCACTGGAGCCGGCGCTTCGAGGACGATGCGGCGAACCGCTGGCTGCGGCAGACGATCGTGGAGTTGTTCGGCGAGGTCTGACGCGGGGCGTTCAAGCCATCACCATCCGTTCACGCTGAGCCTATCGAAGCGCCGCCACCCGGCTTCGACAGGCTCAGCCCGAACGGTTGGGGATTGATCGAACGGAACGGGACTCAGGCGGCCGTGCCATCCGCCATCCGCTGCATCGCCTCGCACAGCGGGCTGTCCGCGTCCTCGAAGCCGTGGATGGCGGAGAAATGGTCGGCGCCGTCCTGCGGCGCCAGCTCGCTGCGGTTGCCCGCCGCCTGCCATGCCGTGTGGAAAGCCTGCGACTGCTGCGCGAAGGCCGGCTGCTCCAAGGCGCCCCAGCTCAGGCGCACGGGCGTGGCGCAGGGCCGCACGTGGTGTACCGGCGAGTTGCGCTGGACGATCCCCTCATCGAGCTGGATCGCCGGCTGCAGGTAGCTGTAGCGCAGCGGCGCGATGTCGTACAGGCCGCTGACCAGCAGTGCGCCGGCGAAGGGATCGTCGGGCAGGCCGTACTGCGCGCGCCAGGGCGTGCACATCAGCATCGCGCCGAGCTGGCCGCCGGCGGAATGGCCGCCGACGACGATGCGCCGTGGGTCGCTGCCGTGCTCCGCGATGTGGCGGACCACCCACGCGGCCGCGGCGCGCACCTGGCGCACGATCTCGTCCAGCGTCACCGTGGGGCACAGCGCGTAGTCGACCAGCACGGTGGTGAAGCCGCGCGCCTGCGGGCCGAGGGCCACGCAGGCGAAGTCGCGCGCCGCGCGGGCGCGCCAGTAGCCGCCGTGGATGAAGAGGAAGACCGGCGCGCCGGGCCGGTCGGCAGGGAAGATGTCGAGCGTTTCGGCCGGCGTGGGGCCGTAGGGCACGCCGGCCCGGTGCCGCAGCGTGCGCATCGCCTCCTCGCTGCGCTCGGCCAGGTGCCGGTTCGCGCCCGCCGGGTCGACGGCGCGGTACGTCGGGTCGTAGGCCTCGTCGATCTCCTGCTGGCTGGCGAAGCCGTGGGGCAGGGCGGCCACGGCGCTCAGTCCGGGATGACGGCCGTGACCTCGATCTCGACCTTGGCGCGGTCCTCCACCAACGCCGCCACCTGCACCGCCGTCATCGCCGCGTTGAAGCTGCCGATGATCTCGCGGAAGTGCTTGCCGATGGCCGGGTAGGCCGCCACGTATTCGCGCTTGTCGGTCACGTACCAGGTCATGCGCACGATGTGCTCGGGCCGGGCGCCGCCCTCCTTGAGCACCTCGGCGACGTTCAGCAGCGCCTGGCGCACCTGGTCGCCCAGGTCGTCGCTGTGGAACTCGCCCTGCGCGTCCCAGCCGATCATGCCGGCCACGAACACCATGCGGCCGCGTGCCGCCACGCCGTTGGCATAGCCCTTGGGTCGCGGCCAGCCGGGGGGAAGAAGGACTTGCATGAGGGTCTCCTGGTCGGTAGTCGGATGATGAAGTGTCTCAGCCCGTGAAGGCCGCGAGGCCGGCGCGCACGTCCGGCGGGATGTCGATGGCGCGGTGCGTCTCCAGGCTGGTGAAGACCAGCACCTGGCGCGAGGCGACGCGCAGCTCGTCGCCGGCGCGGCATTCCAGCGCCAGCGTAAGCGAGCGCCCGCCGGCGCGCTCGACCGCCAGGCCCAGCGTCACGCGGTCGCCCAGCCGGCTGATGGCGCGGAAGTCGCACTCCAGCCGCACGATCGGCAGGCCGATGCGGCGCCCGGCCACCATGCCCGCGTATGGCACGCCCAGCGCCTCGTTGAACCAGTCCTCCACCAGCTGGTTGAACATCACCAGGTACTGGGGGAAGAACACGATGCCCGCCGGGTCGCAGTGCGAGAAGCGGATCAGCCGCTCGCGCTCGAAGCGCTCAGGCGCGGCCTGCGTCACGCCGCGCCCTCCGCCGGCTGCGTCAGGCGGAAGCGCTGCAGCTTGCCCGTCTGGGTGCGCGGCAGCTTGTCGATGAACTCGACGGCGCGCGGGTACTTGTAGGGCGCCACGGTGGCCTTCACGAAGTCCTGCAGCGTCTTGACCATCGCCGCATCGCCCGCCTGGCCCGGCCGCAGCACGACGAAGGCCTTGACGATCTGGCCGCGCTCGGCATCGGGCACGCCGACCACCGCGCACTCGGCCACGGCGGGGTGCTGCATCAGCGCCTCTTCCACCTCGGGCGCGGCGATGTTGTAGCCGGCCGAGATGATCATGTCGTCGGTGCGCGCCTGGTAGAAGAAGTAGCCGTCGGTGTCCATGACGTAGGCGTCGCCGGTCACGTTCCAGCCGTTCTTCACGTAGCTCTTCTGCCGCTCGTCGGCCAGGTAGCGGCAGCCGGTGGGGCCCTGCACCGCCAGCTTGCCCACCGTGCCGGGCGGCACCTCGCGGCCCTCGTCGTCAATCACCCGCGCGCGGTAGCCGGGCACCGGCTTGCCGGTGGCGCCGGGGCGGGCGTTGCCTTCGTCGTGCGAGATGAAGATGTGCAGCATCTCGGTGGCGCCGATGCCGTCGATCAGCTCGATGCCGGTGGCCTCCTTCCAGAGCTGGCGGGTGGAGGCGGGCAGCGCCTCGCCGGCCGACACGCACTTGCGCAGCGGCGTGCGGCGCAGCTCCACGCCGCGCGCGGCCAGCGTGCGGTAGGAGGTGGGCGCGGTGAACAGCACCGTGGCGTGGAATTCCTTGATGCCGTCCAGCAACTGTGGCGGGCCGGCCTTTTCCAGCAGCACCGTCGAGGCGCCCACGTGCATCGGGAACAGCAGCAGCCCGCCCAGCCCGAACGTGAAGGCCAGCGGCGGACTGCCGATGAACACGTCGTCGGCGGTGGCCTTGAGCATGTGCGGCGGCCAGCAGTGGCAGATCGCCATCACGTCGCGGTGGAAGTGCATGGTCGCCTTGGGCACGCCGGTGGTGCCCGAGGTGAAGCCGAGGATGCAGGTGTCGTCGGCGGCCGTGTCCACGTTGTCGAAGTACGGCGAGGCGCGCTCCATCGCGGCCTCCAGGCTGTCGGGCCCCTCGTAGTCGAAGTGGCGCAGCTGCCGCAGCTGCGGCGACTCCATCGCGGCATGGTGCATCTCGTCGGCCAGCGCGGCGTCGCACAGCGCGTGCGTGACCTGGCCGATCTCGATGATCGCCTTCAGTTCCTTGGCGCGCAGCAGCGGCATGGTGGCCACGGCGATGCCGCCGGCCTTCATCACCGCGAACCAGCAGGCGGCCAGCATCGGGTTGTTGGGTGCGCGCAGCAGCACGCGGTTGCCGGGCACCAGGCCCATGTCGTGCACCAGCACGTTGGCGATGCGGTTGGCCTTCTCGCGCAGGTCGGCATAGGTCCAGGTGAGGCCCCCCGGTGCGCGGATGCAGACGCGGTCGCCATGGCCTTCCGCGACGTGGCGGTCCAGCAGCTCGGTGGCGCAGTTCAGGCGCTCGGGGAATTGCAGCGCCGGCAGATCGAAGATGAACTGCGGCTGCTGTTCCGGCGGCGGCAGGTGGTCGCGGGCGAAGGTGTCGATGTGGGCGCTGGTGGTCGTCATCTCTTTCGTCTCCTCGTTCCCTGGCTGCGGCGGCTCAGGCGGCCGCGTCGCGCAGCAGCTCGCGGGCGATGATGAGCTGCTGCACCTCGGTGGCGCCCTCGTAGATGCGCAGGGCGCGGATCTCGCGGTACAGGCGCTCGACTGGCTGCTCGCTCACCACGCCCAGGCCGCCGAACATCTGCACCGCCGCGTCGATGACCTGCTGCGCGTTCTCGGTGGCGGTCATCTTGGCCATCGCCGCCTCGCGGGTGACGGTTTGGCCCTGGTCGCGCTGCCAGGCGGCCCGGTAGGTCAGCAGGGCCGCGCTGTCGATGGCGGTGGCCATCTGCGCCAGCTTGGCCTGCGTGAGCTGGAAGTCGGCCAGCACGCCCTTGAACATGCGGCGGGTGGTGGCGCGCCGCAGCGCCTCGTCGAGTGCGCGGCGTGCGAAGCCCAGCGCGGCGGCGGCGACCGAGGTGCGGAACACGTCCAGCGTGCGCATCGCCACCTTGAAGCCTTCGCCGGCGGCGCCGACGCGCTGCGCGGCCGGGATGCGGCAGCCGGCGAAGCGCAGCCGCGCCAGCGGGTGCGGCGCGATCACGTCGATGCGTTCGGCGATCTCGAAGCCGGGCGTGCCGGCCTCGACGACGAAGGCGCTGATGCCGCGCGCACCGGGCGCCTCGCCGGTGCGGGCGAAGACGACGTAGAAGTCGGCGATGCCGCCGTTGGAGATCCAGGTCTTCTCGCCGTCGAGCACGTAGTGGTCGCCGTCGGCCCGTGCCGCGCAGGCCATCGCGGCGACGTCGGAGCCGGCGTCGGGCTCCGACAGCGCGAAGGCGCTGATCGCCTCGCCGGCGGCCACGCGCGTCAGGTAGGTGCGGCGCTGCTCCGGCGTGCCGTGCAGCGAGATCGCGCCCGAGCCCAGGCCCTGCATGGCGAAGGCGAAGTCGGCCAGGCCGGAGTGCCGGGCCAGCGTCTCGCGGATCAGGCAGATGGCGCGGGTGTCGATGGTGTCGCCGGCGCCGCCTTCGGCCGTGCCGGCGATGGCGTGGCGCAGCCAGCCGCCGGCGCCGAGCGACTGCACCAGCGCGCGGCATTCGGCGTCGACGTCGTGGCCGTGGTCCTGCGGGATGTGTTCGCTGGCCCAGGCGTCCAGCGCCTGCGCCAGCTCGCGGTGGCGCGGCTCGAAGAAGGGCCAGTCGAGGTAGCTGGTATCGGCCATCTCAGTTGCCCTCGAACCTGGGCTTCTGCTTGGCGACGAAGGCCTCGTAGGCCCGCGTGAAGTCCTGCGTCAGCATGCAGATCGCCTGGGCCTGCGCCTCGGCCTCGATGGCCTGCTCGATGGTCATCGCCCATTCCTGGTGCAGCATGGTCTTGGTGATGCCGTTGGCGAAGCTCGGGCCTGCCACCAGCTGCGCGGCCAGGGCCTGCGCCTCGGCCAGCAGCTCTTCGGGCGAACACAGGCGGTTGAAGAAGCCCCAGCGCTCGCCTTCCTCGCCGCCCAGGCTGCGGCCGGTGTAGAGCAGCTCGCCGGCGCGCCCCTGGCCGACGATGCGCGGCAGCATGGCGCAGGCGCCCATGTCGCAGCCGGCCAGGCCGACGCGGTTGAAGAGGAAGGCCGTCTTGCTGCGGGCCGTGCCCAGGCGCAGGTCCGACGCCATCGCGACGATGGCGCCGGCGCCGGCGCACACGCCGTCCACCGCCGCCACGATGGGCTGCGGGCAGGCGCGCATGGTCTTGACCAGCTCGCCGGTCATGCGGGTGAACATCAGCAGCTCGGGCGCCTTGAGCCGCACCAGCGGGCCGATGATCTCGTGCACGTCGCCGCCGGAGCAGAAGTTGCCGCCGGCGCCCACCACCACCACGGCCTTCACGTCCTCGGCCCACTTGAGCTGGTGGAACAGGTCGCGCAGCTCGGCGTAGCTGTCGAAGGTCAGCGGGTTCTTGCGTTCGGGGCGGTTCAGGGTGATGGTCGCGACGCCGTCCTTCACTTCCCACAGGAAGTGCGTGGCCCGGTAGCCGGCCATCGGGCGGCGGTTGCCGGCCAGCAGGGCGGGGTCGATGCGGTCGTCGGTCATTTGCCTTGTCTCCGTTGCGTCATGTGGGTCTCCTGGGCGGCGGCCTCGATCTCGACCTGGCGCTGCACCAGGTGCACGCGCAGGCGGCCCAGGTGCTCGTACAGCGCCTCCTTGCTGCCGGGCGGCAGGCCGGTGAACATGTCGGTCAGCCACTTCTCGTGCTCGGCCGCCATCAGGGCGAACTCCGCGCGGCCCTTGTCCGTCAGGCTGACGCGCCAGGAGCGGCGGTCCTCCGGGTCGTCCACGCGCTGCACCAGCCCTTCCTTGACGAGCTGGTCGGTCAGCCCGGTGACGTTGCCGCCGGTGACCATCAGGTAGCGCGACAGCACGTTCATGCGCAGGCCGTCGGGATGCCGGTCGAGCTGCGCCAGGTAGTCGAAGCGGGGCAGGGTGGTGCCGAAGCGGGCGCGCAGCAACTGGCGGATCTGCTGCTCGATCTGCGTGCTGCAGGCCAGGAGGCGCAGCCAGATCTTGGTGTCCAGGTGGTCGTCGGCCTGGGCGCGCGCCTCCAGGCCGATGTGCTCGTCGCCCAGCGACTGCACCAGGCGGAAGTGCTTGTGGTTCTGTGTGGCCATGTCCGGTTTCTCCTCTTCACATGACTTCGCCGCCGCTGACCGACACCGACTGGCCGGTCACGGCGCCGGCGCCCTCGGAGCACAGCCAGGCGACGGCGTCGGCCACCTGCTGCGGCTGCACCAGGCGGCCCTGCGGATTGGACTTGACGAACTCGGCGCGCGCCTCCTCGGCGCTGCGCCCCGTCTTGACGACGACGCGCTCGATGCTCTCGCGCACGATGTCGGTCTCGGTGTAGCCGGGGCACACGGCGTTGACGGTGATGCCCTTGGCCGCCAGTTCCAGCGCCACCGAGCGCGTCAGGCCGATCACGCCGTGCTTGGCCGCGCAGTAGGCCGAGACGTAGGCGTAGCCCACCTGCCCGGCCGTGCTGGCGACGTTGACGATGCGGCCCCAGCCGGCCGCCAGCATGTCGGGCAGCGCCGCCTGCATGCACACCATGGTGCCGGTGAGGTTCACGTCGAGCATGCGCTGCCAGAGCTGGGCGTCCATCTTCGTGAAGGGCGCGCTCTCGGCCTGGCCGGCGTTGTTGACCAGCACGGCCACCGGGCCGAAGCGCTCGCGCGCCCGGGCCAGGGCCGCGGCCACCTGTCCGGCATCGGCGACGTCGGCCGCCACGGCATGCAGGCGGTCGGGCGCCTCGTCGGCCAGCGCCTGCACCACGTCCAGCCGGCGGCCCAGCACGGTCACGCGCAGGCCGTCGGCCGCCAGCCGGCGCGCGATGGCGGCGCCGATGCCGCGTCCACCGCCGGTCACCAGCGCGTGGTGACCGGCGGGCGCTGCCTTTTCTCCCTGAGCAATCGATGCGGCGGCCATGCGTCAGGCCTTGGCGGGCGTGCCGGCGGCGAGCGCCTTCTCGCGCGCGAAGTTGGCTTCCATCTGCGGCTTGCCCGAGCGGTATTGCTTGGGCCAGGCGATGGGCGTGTAGCCGATCTTGGCGGCTTCCGTCAGCGTCCAGGCCGGGTTGGCGAGGTGCGGACGCGCCACGGCGCACAGGTCGGCGCGGCCGGCGGCCAGGATGCTGTTGGCGTGGTCGGCCTCGCTGATGGCGCCCACGGCGATGGTCGGGATGCCGGCCTCCTGGCGGATGCGGTCGGCGAAGGGCGTCTGGAACATGCGCCCGTACACCGGCTTCTCCTTCTTGCTCACCTGGCCCGACGAGCAGTCGATCATGTCGGCGCCGGCCGCCTTGAAGGCCTTGGCGATCTCGACAGCGTCCTCCGGCGTGATGCCGCCCTCGACCCAGTCGTGCGCCGAGATGCGCACCGACATCGGCTTGTCCTTGGGCCAGGCGGCGCGCACCGCCTCGAACACCTCCAGCGGGTAGCGCAGGCGGTTGGCCAGCGAGCCGCCGTACTCGTCGGTGCGGTGGTTGGTCAGCGGCGAGATGAAGCTGGACAGCAGGTAGCCGTGTGCGCAGTGCAGCTCCAGCCAGTCGGCGCCGGCCTCGGCCGCGGCGCGGGTGGAGGCGACGAACTGCGCCTTGACCTCGTCCATGTCGGCGCGCGTCATCTCGCGCGAGACCTGGCTCACGCCCTCCAGGTACTGCTGCGGCGAGGCGGAGACGATCGGCCAGTTGCCCGATTCCAGCGGCTGGTCGATGCCGTCCCAGGCCAGGCGGGTGGAGGCCTTGGCGCCGGCGTGGCCGATCTGGATGCCGAACCTGGCATCGGTGTTCGTGTGGATCCAGTCGGCGATGCGCTTGAAGGCCACGGTGTGATCGGGCCGGTACAGGCCGGGGCAGCCGGGGGTGATGCGGCCCTCGGGGCTCACGCAGGTCATCTCGGCGAACACCAGGCCGGCGCCGCCCATGGCGCGGGCGCCCAGGTGCACCAGGTGGTAGTCGCCGGCCACGCCGTCCACGGCGGAGTATTGCGCCATCGGCGAGACGACGATGCGGTTCTTGAGCGTGACGCCGCGCACCGTCCAGGGGGTGAACATGGGCGGCGGCGGGGCCAGGCCGTCGGCCACCTGCACGCCATCGCGTTCGGCGAACCAGCGCTCGTAGCCCTCCAGCCAGCCGCGGTCGCGCAGGCGCAGGTTCTCGTGGCTGATGCGCTGGCTGCGGGTGAGCATCGAGTACATGAACTGCTCGGGCTCGAGCTGGTCGCAGTAGCGCTTGCCGCACACCTCGAACCATTCCATGGCGTTCCAGGCGGCGTTCTGGATGCGCAGCGTCTCGACGCGGCGCGCCTCCTGGTAGGCGGCCAGCACTTCGGGGATGTGCTCGCGCGTGTCGCCCATCGCCTTGAACTGGCGCGCCAGCTCGATCGCGTCCTCGATCGCCAGCTTGGTGCCCGAGCCGATGGCAAAGTGGGCAGTGTGCACCGCATCGCCCATCAGTACGACGTGGCTGCCGTGCTCGTTCTTCAGCGACCACTGCTCGCACACCACGCGCTGGAAGTTGATCCAGGCCGAGCCGCGCAGGTGGCGCGCGTTGGTCATCAGCTTGGCGCCCTTCAGGTCGTCGGCGAAGACCTTCTCGCAGAAGGCGATGGAATCCTCCTGGCCGGCCTTGTCCAGCCCGTGGGCCTTCCAGGTCTCCTCGGTGGTCTCGACGATGAAGGTGGAGGTCTTGTCGTCGAACTTGTAGATGTGCGCCTGGAACCAGCCGTGCTCGGTGCGCTGGAAGTCGAAGGTGAAGGCGTCGTAGAGCTTCTCGGTGCCCAGCCAGATGAAGCGGTTGGGGCGGGTGACGATGTCGGGCTTGAACACGTCGGCGTACTTGCCGCGGATGCGCGAGTTGACGCCGTCGCTGGCGATGATCAGGTCGGCGTCGGGGTAGTCGGTGTCCGATTCGACTTCCGTCTCGAAGACCAGCTTCACGTCCAGGGCCTCGCAGCGCGCCTGCAGGATGTTCAGCAGCTTCTTGCGGCCGATGCCGACGAAGCCGTGGCCGCCCGAGCGGATGCGCCGGCCCTTGAACAGCAGCTCGATGTCGTCCCAGTGGTTGAAGGCCTGCTCGATCTCGTCGGCGGTGGCGCGGTCCCAGGCGCGCATGTTGTCCATGGTGGCGTCGGAGAACACCACGCCCCAGCCGAAGGTGTCGTAGGGCTTGTTGCGCTCCACCACGGTCACGTCGTGTGCCGGGTTCATCTGCTTCATCAACAGCGCGAAGTACAGGCCCGCCGGGCCTCCGCCAATGCACACGATCTTCATGGGTTCGTCTCCAAGCCCTCGATGGGCATGGATGAACTTTAAGGATAGATTGTTTAGATGTCAACTAAATTGCGAGAAGACTGGCGAACGGGGCGTGGCCCGGGACTTGCTCGACCATTTGAGGGTTATCCCGCATGCTTCATACCCGCGTACGCATAAGTCCTATGAAATGCTCCGTATGCCCCCCGCGTCGGCAGCCGCGAACATTCCGCCATGCGCCGGCGAAGGTCCGCCGGCGAACCCACGACAGCCCATGAACGACACGCAAGCCTCCAGCAGCCAGCCCATCCGTTTCTTCCACCGCGGCCAGGTGGTCGAGGTGCAGGGCGTGCATCCCACGCGCTCGGTGCTCGACTGGCTGCGCGAGGACGCGCGCTGCACCGGCACCAAGGAGGGCTGCAACGAGGGCGACTGCGGCGCCTGCACGGTGGTGATCGGGGAACTGGCCGAACCCGGCGCGGCCGAGGCCGTGGGCGGGCTGAAGCTGCAGACGGTCAACGCCTGCATCCAGTTCCTGCCGACGCTGCACGGCAAGGCGCTGTTCACGGTGGAGGACCTCAAGGGCCGGTGCGGCGGCCCTGCGCCCGGCAGGCACGCCGCGCAGCCGCTGCATCCGGTGCAGCAGGCGATGGTGGACTGCCACGGCTCGCAGTGCGGCTTCTGCACGCCGGGCTTCGTGATGTCGCTGTGGTCCGCCTACGAGCACCACAGCGAGCAGGGCACCCGGCCGAGCCGCCAGCAGCTCGCCGACGAGTTGTCGGGCAACCTGTGCCGCTGCACCGGCTACCGGCCGATCCTCGACGCCGGGCAGAAGATGTTCGACCTGCCGGCCGTGCGGCTGGACACCGCGCCCGTGGTCGCCGCGCTGCAGACCCTGCGGCGCGAGGGCACCTTCGACTACGCCGCGCCGCTGGGCCAGCGCACCGACCGCTTCCACGCCCCCGTCACGCTCGACGAGCTGGCGGCGCTGCGCGAGGCCAAGCCGCAGGCGCGCATCCTGGCCGGCTCCACCGACGTCGGCCTGTGGGTCAACAAGATGTTCCGCGACCTGGGCGACATCATCTACGTGGGCGACGTGGCGGAGATGAAGCGCATCGAGGAGGGCGCCGACGCGCTGTACATCGGCGCCGGCGCCTCGCTGGAGGACGCCTGGCGCGCCATCGTGCAGCGTGCGCCCACGCTGGAGGACGTCTGGCTGCGCTTCGCCTCGCTGCCGATCCGCAACGCCGGCACCCTGGGCGGCAACGTGGCCAACGGCTCGCCCATCGGCGACTCGCCGCCGATCCTGATGGCGCTGGACGCACAGATCGAGCTGCGCAAGGGCGCCGCGGTGCGCCGCATGCCGCTGCCGGACTTCTACCTCGACTACATGAAGAACCAGCTTCAGCCGGGCGAGTTCGTGCAGGGCCTGTCCATCCCGCGGGCCGCCTTCGCCCGCCAGCTGCGCGGCTACAAGATCAGCAAGCGCTTCGACTGCGACATCTCGGCCCTGTGCGCCGGCTTCGCGCTGGAGCTGGACGGCGAGACGGTGAAGAGCATCCGCCTGGCCTACGGCGGCATGGCAGCCGTGGTCAAGCGCGCGGCGCTGGCCGAGGCGGCCCTGCTGGGCCGGCCCTGGACGCAGGCCAGTGTGGACGCCGCCAAGGCCGCGCTGGCGCAGGATTTCAAGCCGCTGACCGACATGCGCGCCAGCGCCGATTACCGCCTGCTGGTGGCACAGAACCTGCTGCAGCGCCTGTGGCTGGAAACGCGGCCGCAGGATGCGCTGCCGCCGCAGTCCACCAGCGTGTGGAGCGTGATGCCGCATGACGCGCTGGCCTGAGAGCGCATCGAGGAGCCCACGATGAACAAGCCGATCGATCCCGCCGTGCTGCAGCCCACCCCGGCATTCGCAGACTACCTGACCAACACCGCCGCGCGCATCGATGCCGACGCCGAGACCCGCGCGCTGACGCAGGGCGCGCGCGTGGGCATCAGCCGCCCGCACGAGTCCGCCCACCTGCACGTGGCCGGCGAGGCGACCTACACCGACGACCTGCCGGAGCTGGCCGGCACGCTGCACTGCGCGCTCGGCCTGTCGCCGGTGGCGGCGGGGCGGCTCACGGCGCTGGACCTCGACGCCATCCGCGCCATGCCCGGCGTGGTGGAGGTGCTCACCGCCGCCGACGTGCCGGGCGCCAACGACTGCGGCTCGATCGTGCACGACGACCCGATCCTGTGCGATGGCGAGATCCGCTACATGGGCCAGCCGCTGTTCGCCGTCATCGCCCGCACGCGCAACGAGGCGCGCCGCGCTGCCGCTCGCGCCAAGCAGGCTGCGGCGATCGAGGCGGCCACCGAGCCGCTGGTGCTGACGCCGCAGCAGGCGCATGCGCAGCAACGCTACGTGGTGCCGCCGATGCACCTGGCGCGCAGCGCGGGCGGCGTGGGCGCGCGTGCCGCCATCGACGCGGCGCCGCACCGGCTGAAGGGGCAGCTCGACGTCGGCGGGCAGGAGCAGTTCTACCTGGAGGGCCAGATCAGCTACGCCATCCCCAAGGAGGACGGCGCGGTGCACGTGCACTGCTCGACGCAGCACCCGAGCGAGATGCAGCACCTGATCGCCCACGCGCTGCACCGCCGTTCGAACGAAGTGCACGTCGAATGCCGCCGCATGGGCGGGGGCTTCGGCGGCAAGGAATCGCAGTCGGCGCTGTTCGCCTGCGTCGCCGCCATCGCAGCCTGCAGGCTGGGCCGGCCGGTCAAGTTGCGGCCGGACCGCGACGACGACTTCATGATCACCGGCCGGCGCCACTGCTTCTGGTACGAGTACGAGGTGGGCTACGACGACGAGGGTCGCATCCTCGGCGCCGAGATCGCCATGGTCTCGCGCGCCGGCCATTCGGCGGACCTCTCCGCGCCGGTGATGACGCGGGCGCTGTGCCACTTCGACAACGCCTACTGGCTGCCCGAGGTCTCGATGCACGGCTACTCGGGCCGCACCAACACCCAGAGCAACACCGCCTTCCGCGGCTTCGGCGGCCCGCAGGGCGCCATCGCCATCGAGTACATCATGGACTCGGTGGCCCGCACCCTGGGCCGCGACCCGCTGGACGTGCGCCGCGCCAACTTCTACGGCACCGACGAGCACAACGTCACTCCCTACGGCCAGACCATCGTGGACAACGTGATCCACGACCTGGTGGCGCAACTGGAAGCCGGCAGCGCCTACCGGCAGCGGCGCGAGGCGGCGGCGGCCTTCAATGCCACCAGCCCCGTGCTCAAGCGGGGCGTGGCGCTCACGCCGCTGAAGTTCGGCATCAGCTTCAACGTCAAGCACTTCAACCAGGCCGGTGCGCTGGTGCACGTGTACACCGACGGTTCCATCCTGGTGAACCACGGCGGTACCGAGATGGGCCAGGGCCTGAACACCAAGGTGGCGCAGGTGGTGGCGCACGAGCTGGGCGTGAGCTTCGAGCGCGTGCGCGTCACCGCCACCGACACCACCAAGGTCGCCAACACCTCGGCCACCGCCGCCTCCACCGGCGCCGACCTGAACGGCAAGGCGGCGCAGGACGCGGCGCGCCAGATCCGCGAGCGCCTGGCGGCCTGCGCCGCGGCGCGCCACGGCGGCCAGGCGCAGGACGTGCGCTTCGCCAACGACAAGGTGCACGTCAGCGGCAGGACGCTCGATTTCGCCACGCTGGTGGGCGAGGCGTATCTCGACCGCGTGCAGTTGTGGTCCGACGGCTTCTACGCCACGCCCGGCCTGTCGTGGGACAAGGACACCATGCAGGGCCGGCCCTTCTACTACTTCGCCTACGGCGCGGCCGTGAGCGAGGTGATCGTCGACACGCTCACCGGCGAATGGAAGCTGCTGCGCGCCGACATCCTGCACGACGCCGGCAAGTCGCTCAACCCGGCGGTGGACATCGGCCAGGTGGAAGGCGCCTTCATCCAGGGCATGGGCTGGCTCACCACCGAGGAGCTGGTGTGGCACCCGGGCAGCGGCAAGCTGACGACGCACGCGCCCAGCACCTACAAGATCCCCACGGCCAACGACTGCCCGCCGGTGTTCAACGTGCAGTTGTTCGAGGGGCGCAACTTCGAGGACTCCATCCACCGCAGCAAGGCGGTGGGCGAGCCGCCGCTGCTGCTGCCCTTCTCGGTCTTCTTCGCCATCCGCGACGCCGTCTCGGCCGTGGGCGGCCACCGGGTCGACCCGCCGCTGCGCGCGCCCGCGACCAGCGAGGCCATCCTCACCGCCATCGGCGCCGTTCAGCGCGCGAACGCGGGCGGCTGATGTTCCCCGGCGCCTCTCGCGCGGGCCTGCAAGACGGCCTGCACGCTATAACCGTGCCCATCCTTTCACGATAGGCGGGTGTGGCCATGAGAGACCAGGCGCTGTTCGACAAGATCGATCTTCATCTCATCCGCGTGCTGCACACCGTGCTGACCGACCGCAGCGTCTCGCGCGCCGCCATCCGCCTGGGCATGTACCAGCCCGCGGTGTCGGCCGCGCTCAAGCGGCTGCGCGAGCTGGCCGGCGACCCGCTGCTGGTGCGCTCGGGCTCCGGCATGGTGCCCACCGATGCCGGCCTGCGCATGATCGAGCCGGCGGCCAGCATCCTGCGCGCGGCAGAGATGCTCTTTTCCGACGCGCGCGGCTTCGACCCGCAGACGGCCGGCACCACCTTCCGCATCGCCGCCAGCGACTACCTGGACCCGACCTTCCTGCCCGCCGTGGTGACGCAGGTGAAGGCGCAGGCGCCGCTGGTACGCATCGAGATCCATCCGCTCTCGTCCGACGGCGACTACCACGCGCACCTGGCCAACGGCGAGATCGACCTGGTCATCGGCAACTGGCTCAAGCCGCCGGAAGACCTGCACATGGCGCGCCTGTTCGGCGACGAGGTGGTGTCGATGGTCAGCGCCGAGCACCCGGCCTTGCGCCGCGGCTGGGACCTGGACACTTGGCTGGAGGCCGAGCACATCGCGCCGACGCCCACCCACCCGGGCGCGCGCGGCATCATCGACCAGCTCCTCGACGCGCTGGGCCGCCAGCGCAACATCGCGGTGCGCTGCGCGCACTTCGGTCTGATGCCCGACATGGTGGCTTCCAGCCTGCTGGTGCTGACCACCGGGCGCCAGTTCTGCGAGCGCTACGCCCAGCGGCTGCCGCTGCGCATCCTCGACTGCCCGGCCACGCTGCCGCGGCTGCTCTATTACCAGCTCTGGCACGAGCGCACCCATTCCTCTAGCGCCGCCCAGTGGCTGCGCGAGCAGGTCAAGCGCGTGGCGGCCTCGCTGCAGCAGCCGCCGCCGGCCTGAGCCCCCGATTCCCCTACACAACACGACAAACCAAGGAGACAACCAGATGAACTGGACCGAACGCGTGTTCAAGCTGCAGGAACACGGCACCACCGTGCGCACCGAGGTGGTGGCGGGCCTGACCACCTTCCTGACGATGGCCTACATCATCTTCGTCAACCCCTCGATCCTGGGCGACGCGGGCATGCCGAAGGACTCGGTCTTCGTCGCCACCTGCCTGATCGCGGCGCTGGGCACGATGATCATGGCCTTCTACGCCAACTACCCGATCGCGCTGGCGCCGGGCATGGGGCTGAACGCCTACTTCGCCTACGTGGTGGTGCTGCACATGGGCTTCACCTGGCAGGCGGCGCTGGGGGCGGTGTTCGTCTCGGGCTGCCTGTTCCTGCTGGTCACCATCTTCAAGCTGCGCGAGCTGATCATCCGCGGCATCCCGCACTCGCTGCGCTACGCCATCACGGTGGGCATCGGGCTGTTCCTGGCGCTGATCGCGCTCAAGAGCGCCGGCATCGTCGCGCCCTCCAAGGCCACCTATGTCACGCTCGGCGACCTGCACACGCCGCAGGCCGTGCTGGCGGTGCTGGGCTTCTTCCTGATCGTGGTGCTGGACCGGCTCAAGGTGCCCGGCGCCATCCTCATCGGCATCGTGGCCGTCACCATCGCCAGCTTCTTCTTCGCCGGCAACGAGTTCAAGGGCATCTTCTCGGCGCCGCCGTCCATCGCGCCGACCTTCCTCCAACTGGACATCAAGGCGGCGCTGGCGGGCGGCATCCTGAACGTGATCCTGGTGTTCTTCCTGGTCGAGCTGTTCGACGCCACCGGCACGCTGATGGGCGTGGCCAAGCGCGCGGGCCTGCTGGTGCCGGGCAAGATGGACCGGCTGAACAAGTCGCTGCTGGCCGACTCGGCCGCCATCTTCGCCGGCTCGCTGCTGGGCACCTCCAGCACCACCGCCTACGTGGAGAGCGCCGCCGGCGTGCAGGCCGGCGGCCGCACGGGCCTGACGGCGTTGACGGTGGCGGTGCTGTTCCTGGCGTGCCTCTTCATCGCGCCGCTGGCCGGCGTGGTGCCGGCCTACGCCACCGCGCCGGCGCTGTTCTTCGTGGCATGTTTGATGCTGAGGGAACTGACCGAACTGGACTGGAACGAGACCACCGAGGTGGTGCCCGCCGCCGTCACGGCGCTGGCCATGCCCTTCACCTACTCCATCGCCAACGGCCTGGCCTTCGGCTTCATCACCTACGCGGTGCTCAAGCTGTTCACCGGCCAGGTGCGCCAGGTGCACTGGATGGTGTGGGTGATCGGCGGCGTGTTCCTGTTCAAGTTCATCTGGCTGCCGGGGGGGTGAGGCGGAGGGCTCCGGCACTCGTCCGTCTGCCCGGTGTTCGTACCACAGGAGGGATTCGATGGCGTGTGTTGTCCGGTGGTCCGACCCCTGCCCCGGTGAGGGCGGGGCGGCGCTTCGGTGGAGCGGTCGGCGCGTTGCGCCGACTGCCCTGCGGTGCTCGGTCGGCCGGGCCGGCGCAGAACTCGCTGCGCGCTCCTTCGGACCGCTCCGCTCAGACAGCTGCGCCGAGTCAGTTCACGAAGCATGCCTGTCCTGCGGCAGGCATGCAGCCCGGCCGCCCTGCGCTCCTCGGCGCTCCACAGGCGCGCCGCTCCGCCCTCACCGGGGCAGGGGCCTGCGTCCGTGGTGGTTGAACGTCCCGCGTTGGATGCACCCGGACGGTTCCACGCGGCGTGGCCGGGGGCCTGGGGCGGGGGCGATTTGTGGGGCGGCGAGGAGCGCAGGCCAGGGGCGGGCGTGCCAGCGAAGCATGGCACGCTTCAATTCTGACTTGCTGCGCCTGTTTGAACGGAGCGGTCCGAAGGAGCGCGCAGTGAGTTGTGCTGCGCCGCCCCTGGCCGAGCACCGCAGCGGAGTCGGCGCAACGCGCCGACCGCCCCACCATGAGCCCGCGCCCCAGGCCCCCGGCCACGCCGCGCGCCTCCCGGCCTCGCCGCCATACTAGGATGCGAAGCTTTTCCCAAGAACCGAACAAGAGCGACGACCGAAGGCCACCTGACCATGTCCCCCCCCAGACTCCAGCTCGCGGGCATCACCAAGCGCTACCCCTCCGTGGTGGCGAACAGCGGTGTCTCGCTCACGGTCCAGCCCGGCGAGACCCACGCCGTGCTCGGCGAGAACGGCGCCGGCAAGTCCACGCTGATGAAGATCATCTACGGATCGGTCAAGCCGGACGAGGGCAGCATCGCCTTCGACGGCCGGCCGGTCGCGGTGCGCAACCCGCAGGAGGCGAGGGCGCTGGGCATCGCGATGGTGTTCCAGCACTTCAGCCTGTTCGACACCCTGACCGTGGCCGAGAACGTGTGGCTGGGGCTGGACAAGAGCCTGCCGCTGGCCGAGGTGACGCGCCGCATCGTCGCCAAGGCCGGCGAGTACGGGCTGGAGATCGACCCGCAGCGCCCCGTCCACACCCTGTCGGTGGGCGAGATGCAGCGGGTGGAGATCATCCGCGCGCTGCTGACCGAGCCGAAGCTGCTGATCCTGGACGAGCCCACCTCGGTGCTGACGCCGCAGGCGGTGCAGCGCCTGTTCGTGGTGCTGAAGAAGCTGGCATCCGAGGGCTGCTCGATCCTCTACATCAGCCACAAGCTGCACGAGATCCGCGAGCTGTGCACCGCCTGCACGGTGCTGCGCGGCGGCAAGGTCACCGGCGTGTGCGACCCGCGGCAGGAGAGCAACGAGTCGCTGTCGCGCCTGATGATCGGCGCCGAGCCGCCGCCGCTCACGCACCGGCCGTCGAACGTGGGCGGGGTCGCGCTGCGGGTGCAGGCGCTGGCCCTGCCGCGCGAGGACCAGTTCGGCGTGGACCTGGAGGGCATCTCCTTCGAGGTGCGCGCCGGCGAGGTGGTGGGCGTGGCCGGCGTCTCCGGCAACGGCCAGAAGGAACTGCTCTACGCCCTGTCGGGCGAGGACGTGCGGGCCGCGCCGGGCATGGTGGAGGTGTTCGGCCGGCCGGCAGGGCGCCTGCGGCCGCGCGCGCGGCGCCGGCTGGGTCTGCATTTCGTGCCGGAGGAGCGGCTGGGCCGCGGCGCGGTGCCCACGCTGGGCCTGGCGCACAACCTGCTGCTCACCCGCGACGACGCGGTGGGCGCGGGCGGCTGGCTGCGCACCGGCCGGATGCAGCGGCAGGCCGAGGCCATCATCGAGCGCTTCAAGGTCAAGGCCGGCGGGCCGAACGCGGCGGCCAAGTCGCTCTCGGGCGGCAACCTGCAGAAGTACATCGTCGGGCGCGAGATCGATGCCGGGCCGAAGCTGTTCATCGTCTCCCAGCCCACCTGGGGCGTGGACGTGGGGGCGGCGGCGCTGATCCGGGCCGAGATCCTGGCGCTGCGCGACGCCGGTTGCGCGGTGCTGGTGGTCAGCGAGGAACTGGACGAGCTGTTCGAGATCAGCGACCGGCTGCACGTCATCGCCAAGGGGCGGCTGTCGCCTTCCATCGACCGCTCCGCCGCCACCGTGCCGCAGATCGGCGAGTGGATGAGCGGGCTGTGGGAGGGCGCCGCGGCGCGCCGCAACGAGAAAAACACGCAGGAGGGCGCACATGCTCAGGCTTGAACTGCGGCCGCAGCTGTCGCGCTTCTGGAGCTACGGATCGCCGATCCTGGCGCTGCTGGTCACCGTCGTCATCGGCGTCGTCCTGTTCGCCCTGCTGGGCAAGGACCCGGTGCGCGGGCTGCAGGTCTTCTTCTGGGAGCCGATCCGAAGCGCCTATGCCATCGGCGAGCTGATGGTCAAGGCCACGCCCCTGCTGATCATCGCGCTCGGGCTGGCGGTGTGCTTCCGCTCCAACCTCTGGAACATCGGCGCCGAGGGCCAGTTCATCCTGGGCGCCATCGCCGGCGGCGGCGTCGCGCTGCTGGCCGACAAAGGCACGGGCCCGTGGATCGTGCCCCTCATCCTGCTGGCCGGCGTGCTGGGCGGCATGCTGTGGGCGGCCATCGTGGCCTGGCTGCGCGATGCGTGCAACGCCAACGAGATCCTCACCAGCCTGATGCTCGTCTACGTGGCCACGCTGCTGCTGCTGTGGCTGGTGGGCGGGCCCTGGAAGGACCCGATGGGCTACAACTTCCCGCAGACCAAGACCTTCGACGCGGTGACGCAGATCCCGCGGCTGATGAAGGGCTCGCGCGTGACCATCGGCGTGGTCATCGCGCTGGTGGGCGTGGCGGCGCTGTGGGTGTTCCTGTTCCGCACGCGGCTGGGCTTCGCGCAGCAGGTGGGCGGGCTGGCGCCGGCGGCGGCGCGCTATGCCGGCTTCTCGGCCCGGCGCGCGGTGTGGATCGCGCTGCTGACCTCCGGTGCGGCGGCCGGCCTGGCCGGCGCGCTCGAGGTGGCGGGGCCGCTCGGCCAGCTCACGCCGCACGTGCCGGCCGGCTATGGCTTCGCGGCCATCATCGTGGCCTTCGTCGGCCGGCTGCATCCGGTGGGCATGGTGTTCTCGGCCATCCTGATGAGCATGTTCTACATCGGCGGCGAACTGGCGCAGTCGCGGCTGGGGCTGCCCAAGTCGCTCACGGCCGTGTTCCAGGGGCTGCTGCTGTTCACGCTGCTGGCCTGCGACACGCTGGTGGCGTACCGGCTGCGGCTGAAGCAGGGCGCGGCGCCGGCGGCACCTGCGGCGGGCACGGCCTCGCTGCAGGCCTCGACGCCCGACGTGGCCGCTCAAGCAGCGAAGGAGGCCTGACGATGGAAAGCTACGCACTCCTGCTGGGCGCCATGCTCAGCGCCGGCACCGTGCTGGCGATCGCCTCGCTCGGCCTGCTGATCAACGAGAAGGCCGGCGTCGTCAACCTGGGCGCCGAGGGCATGATGCTGTGCGCCGCCATCGCCGGCTTCGCGGCCTACGTCCACACCCACAACGCCTGGCTGGGCTTCCTGGCCGGCATGGCGGCCGGCGCGGCGCTGGCGGCGGTGTTCGGCGTGCTGGCGATCTGGCTCAACACCAACCAGTACGCCACCGGGCTGGCGCTGTCGCTGTTCGGCGTGGGCTTCTCGGCCTTCGTCGGCATCAACTACGTGCAGGCGCGGGCGCCGGGGGGCCTGGGCATGTCCATCCCCGTGCTGGGCGACATCCCCTTCGTCGGGCCGGCGCTGTTCAGGCATCACCCGCTGGTGTACGTCGCGGTGCTGCTCACCCTCGCGCTGATCTGGTTCCTCTACCGCACGCGCGCCGGGCTGGTGCTGCGCTCGGTGGGCGAGTCGCCGGAGTCGGCGCATGCGCTGGGCTACCCGGTGCGGCGGATCCGGCTGATGGCGGTGGTGGCCGGCGGGGCGCTGTGCGGGCTGGCCGGGGCCTACCTGTCGGTGGTGTACACGGGCCTGTGGGTGGAGAACATGGTGGCCGGCCGCGGCTGGATCGCGCTGGCGCTGACCACCTTCGCGACCTGGCGGCCGCTGCGCGTGCTGCTGGGCGCCTACCTCTTCGGCGGCGTGACGCAACTGGGCTTCCACCTGCAGAGCCAGGGCGTGCACGTGCCGAGCCAGTTCCTGTCGATGATGCCGTACGTCGCCACCATCGTGGTGCTGGCGCTGATCTCGCGCAACCCCGCCTTCATCCGCGCGAACATGCCGGCTTCCATCGGGAGGCCGTTCCACCCCGGCTCATAATGCGTCTTTTCCTTTTTTCACAACGCCTTCCTCGCAAGGATCTATCTCCATGACCGACCTGAACAAGCGTTCGCTGCTCAAGATGGCCGCCATGACGGCCGCCGCCACGGCGGCCCTCGTGGCCTGCGGCCAGAAGGAAGAAGCGGCGGCTCCCGCGGCCGCGCCCGCGGCGCCGGCCCCCACCGCCGTGGCCCCGGCCCCGGCGGCACCGCTGGAGATCGCCTTCGCCTACGTCGGCCCCGTCGGCGACGGCGGCTGGACCTTCGCCCACGACCAGGCCCGCCAGGCGCTGGAGAAGGAGTTCGGCGACAAGATCAAGACCACCTTCGTCGAGAGCGTCCCCGAGTCGGCCGATGCCGAGCGCGTGTTCCGCGACTTCGTGGGCCAGGGCAAGAAGCTGGTGTTCGGCACCACCTTCGGCTACATGGAGCCGATGCTCAAGGTGGCCAATGATGCCAAGGAAGTGAAGTTCGAGCATGCGACCGGCTACAAGACGGCCGAGAACATGCGCACCTACGACAGCCGCACCTACGAGGGCGCGTACATGGCCGGCATCATCGCCGGCGCCATGACCAAGTCGAACAAGCTGGGCGTGGTGGGCTCGGTGCCGATCCCCGAGGTACTGCGAAACATCAACAGCTTCACGCTGGGCGCGCAGTCGGTGAACCCGAAGATCACCACCAGCGTGGTGTGGGTCAACGAGTGGTTCAGCCCGCCGAAGGAGACCGAGGCTGCCACCGCGCTGATCAACGGTGGCGCCGACGTGCTGTTCCAGAACACCGACTCGCCGGCCGTGCTCAAGACCGCGCAGGAAAAGGGCAAGCGCGCTTTCGGCTGGGACTCGGACATGACCGCCTACGGCCCCAAGGCGCACCTGGGCTCGGCGGTCATCAACTGGGCGCCGTACTACATCAAGGCCACCAAGGACGTGCTGGACGGCACCTGGACCACCGGCCAGACCTGGTGGGGCGTGAAGGAAGGCGCGATCGACATGGTCTCCATCGCCGAGGACGTGCCGGCCGAGACCAAGGCCAAGGTGGAAGAGGTCAAGAAGGGCCTGAAGGAAGGCACCTACCAGATCTGGAAGGGCCCCATCCTCGGCCAGGACGGCCAGGAACTGGTCGCCGCCGGCGCCGTGGCCGACGACAAATTCCTCACCGGCATCAACTTCTACGTCAAGGGCGTGGAGGGCAAGGTTCCGGGCAAGAACTGAGCGTTCCAGCCGAGGTGACAAGGGCCGCGCGAGCGGCCCTTTTTTCTGCCGTGGCCAGCCTTCTTGCTCGCGGTGCCGTCACTCGGGCCGCAGCTTGTTCTCGCGGACCACGGCGCCGAACTTGCCGTATTCGGCTTCGAGGAAATCGCGGAACTGCGCCGGCGTCTGCTTCATGGGCGAGGCTCCCAGGCTTTCGATCTTCTGGCGCACGTCGGGCATGGCCAGGATCTTCTGCAGTGCGTCGTTGAGCCGTGCCGTGATCTCCGGCGGGAGATCGCGCGGCCCCAGGACGCCGAACCACACCGCCATGTCGTAGCCGGGCACGCCGACCTCGGCCAGGGGAGGGACCGATGGCATGTCCTTGGACCGCGTCGCGGTCGATACGCCCAGCACGCGCAGCTTGCCCGCATCGACGTGGGCCTTGATGCCCAGCAGCGTGAAGAACGAGTACGAGATCTCTCCCGACATCACCGCCATGACCGACGGGGGCGTGCCCTTGTAGCGGACGTGGACCACGTCGATGCCCGCGGCCTTCTTCATCAGCTCGCCAGCCAGGAAGCCGTCGCTGCCCGATGACGAATAGTTGAGTGCCCCGGGCTTCTTCTTGGCCAGCGCGATCAGCGACGGCACGTCCTTCGCGTCGAGGCCCGGCCAGGCCACGAGATAGAACGGCGACTGAGCGATGCCCGTGATGGGCGTGAAGTCGCGTGCAGCGTCGTACGACAGGTTGGGGTACAGCGCCTTGTTGATGGAGAAGGCCGAGGTCAGCAGTCCGATGGTGTAGCCGTCGGGCGGGGACTGGGCCACCGCCGCCGTGCCGATCTGCGTGTCTGCGCCCGGCTTGTTGTCGATGACGACGGGCTGCCCCCACATCGTCGACAGCTTCTCTCCCAGGAGCCGGGCCAGCACGTCGACGCCGCCGCCGGGCGGGAACGGCACGACCAGCCGGATGGGCTTTTCGGGATAGGCGGCGTGCGATGCGACGGCGCCTGCGAGCGAGGCGGCGCCGATCAGCACGGACGCGAGGGCGCGTCGGCTCAGTGTCTTCATGCGTTGTCTCCAGTGGTGGTTTGTTCAATTTGTTCCATTAATTGGAACGACTGATCGATATTTAGAACCACTCTAGAGTCGCATCAGGGCACTGTCAATCCCGTGCGGCCATGCGCCTCAGCGCGGTGCGGCGTGCTGGAGGAAGCCCAGCGCCCTCGACGCCTGGGCCGCGGCCTCGATCACGACGGTCGAGTACTTGCGCAGCGCCGCGGGCTTGAGCCGTTCGGCCGGCCCCGAGATGCCCAGCGCCGCCACCACGGTGCCGCTGCTGTCCCTGATGGGCGAGGCGACGCCGCAGACGCCTTCGCGCCACTCGCCCGTGTTGTAGGCCACGCCCTTCTCGCGGATCTCCTCCATGGCCTTGATGAAGGCCACGGGCGTGACGATGGTCTTGCCGGTGAAGCCCTCGGGCGGCAGCTCCGCGGCGTAGCTCTCGATGAAGGAGGCGGACTGGCCGGCCAGCAGCGCCTTGCCCGTGGCCACCGCATGCGCAGGCGCGCGCGCGCCGATGCGCGAGTAGGCCCGCACCGGGTGATCGCCGTCGATCTTGTCCACGTACACCACCTCCCGCCCGTCGAGCACCGAGAGGTGGGCGGTCTCGCCCGTGGCCTTGACGAGCCGCTGCAGCAGCGGACCGGCCACGCGCTTGACGTCGTTGCGCATGAGCACGTGCGTGCCGTACTCCCACATGCGCAGCGTGGCCTCGTAGCGCCCGCCGCCGGTGGCGCGGACGTAGCCCGCGGCGACCAGCGTGGCCAGCATGCGGTGCACGTTGCTCTTGCCCAGGCCCAGCGCCTGGCTCAATGCCGTGACCCCTTGCGGCTCGGAACTCGTCGCCAGGAGTTCGAGGGTATTGAAGGCCTTGATGACTGTTTTTTCCACGCGGGTCTCTCCTTCTGAAGTGCGGATGGCGGGCGCGGCGTGCTTGACACCGTTTCGCGTCCACCGCTAAATTATCTCATAAATAGGAACGATGTTCTATTATTTGGAAAACTCAAGGAGACAAGACATGCACATGACACTGACGAAGCTCGCGGGTGTGATCGCCCTGCCGCTGATGATGATCTCGGGCGCCGCCGCCGCGGGCTACCCCGAAAAGCCCATCCGGATCATCGTTCCGTACCCGCCCGGCGGCGGTGCGGACGTAATGGCGCGGCTGGTGGGGCAGAAGCTCGGCGAGGCGTGGGGGCAGCCCGTGGTCGTCGACAACAAGCCGGGCGCGGACACGCAGATCGGCTCCGAACTCGTGGCCAAGGCGCCGCCCGACGGCTACACCCTCGGCATCGTGACGCCCACCCTGGCCATCAACAAGTACCTCTACACGAAGGCCAACTACGACATCAAGGACCTGCGCCCGGTGGCCCTCATCGCGAGCTCTCCGATCTTCGTGCTCGTGAACAACGAGGTGCCGGCCACGACGCTGCCCGACTTCATCGCGCTCGCACAGCGCAACCCGGGCAAGTTCAACTACGCGGGATCGAGCAGCATCTCGTTCATCGCCGGCGAGTCTTTCAAGAAGGTGATGGGGATCGATGCCAAGCACATCCCCTACAAGGGCAGCGCGCCTGCGGTGGCGGCCGTGGCCGGCGGCGAGGTGCAGTACGCGCTCGACACGGTGCTCGTCGGCAAGCCGCTGGTGGAGGCAGGCAAGCTGCGCGCGCTCGCCATCACGGCCCGGCAGCGCCATCCGCTCGCACCCGATGTGCCCACGGCCCTGGAGGCGACGGGCAAGGAGTTCGAGTTCGGCACCTGGTATGGCTTCGTCGCGCCTGCCGCCGTGCCCGGCGACATCGTCGCCAAGTTCAACCAGGAGGTCGTGCGCATCCTGGCCATGCCCGACATCAAGAAGCGTCTCGAGTCGCTGGGCGGATTCCCGATGCCGGGCACCCCGCAGGACTTCGCCGACCGGATTCGCGACGACCTTGCGCGCTACGGCGCCATCATCAAGTCCACCAACCTGACCGCCATCAACTGACCGCAAACGAGAAAACGCAGATGCAGACGACATCCCCCTTCGGGCCCGGCTACGCCGACGCGATCGCCAGGAAAGATCCCATTGCCTACATGGCCGCGCTCGACGAGCTGCGCATGCGCAAGCTCGGGCCCCAGATGGCCTACTGCTTCAAGAACGAGTACTACAACGCGAAGATGCGCGAGGCAGGCATAACGGATCCGCGCGACATCCGCACCATCGACGAGTTCCGCGCGCTGCCCGCGTTCCTCACCAAGGCACTGCACCGGGAGTCGCAGGCGCAGTCGCTCGAGAAGTACGGCCATCCTTTCGGCATGCACCTGTGCGCGCCCGTCGAGGACGTGATCCACGTCGCGGGCACCTCGGGCACCACCGGGCTTCCCACCTTCTACCTGTTCACGCGCAAGGATCTCGAGCTCACCTACCTGACGATCGGCCGTGTCTTCGAGATGATCGGGCTGCGGCGCGGCGACTCGATCCTGCAGTTGTTCGGGCTGTCGATCTGGGTGGCGGGCACGACCATGGTGCAGGCTGCCGAAGCCTACGGCGCGCGCCCGATCCCGCTCGGCGCGGAAGCGGGCGTGACCAAGGCGCTGCAGTACATCGAGGCGTGCCGGCCGCGCGTGCTGTTCGCCACGCCGTCGATGGTCTCGCACCTGATCGCCCGCGCGCCGGAGCAGCTCGGCCGGCCGCTCAACACCATGGGCATCGAGGTGATCCTGGTCGGCGGAGAGCCCGGCATGGCCATTCCGGCCTACCGCAGGCGGCTGCAGGAAGGTACCGGCGCCAAGGTCTTCGATTCCAGTTCCGGCGCCTGGACCAACGCGACCGTGGAGTGCGGCGGACCAGACCACCAGGGCCTGCACTACATGGCAGAGGACTACTGCTTCCGCTATGACCTCGTCGACCCGGAGACGCGCAAGCCGCTGCCGCTCGTGGACGGGCAGGTCGGCGAGGCGATCCATACCGGCCTGGAGTACGAGGCCGCCCCCGCGCTGCGCTACGCCACGGGCGACATCCTCAAGCTCAACGTGGGCGAGTGCCCGCACTGCGGGCGCTTCGGGTCGCGCTTCCATTTCGTCGGCCGCGCGGACGACCTCATGAACATCGCCGGCGTGAAGGTCTACCCGACGGCGATCAAGGAAGTGGTCGAGACCTTCTCGCCCGACATCTCGGGCCAGATGCAGATCGTGCTCGATCGGCCGCTGCCCAGCGTCACGCCGCCGGTGCGGATGACCATCGAGGCGGCGTCCGCATTGCCCGAATCGTCGTGGGATGACCTGGCCCGGAAGATCGAGGCCAAGGTCCACCTGCTGCTGAAGGTCCGGCTCAAGGCACAGATCGTCCCAGCGGGTTCGCTCGCCACCTCCAACCTCAAGACCAAGCTGGTGCATGTGCTGCCCGGCCAGGAAGCGAAGGCCTGACATGGAAGAAAGAATCCCTCCCGTCGTGCTGCAGAACGTGGCCGAACTCGTCGAGTACGTGCGCGACGGCGACACGCTCGTCGTTCCTGCCGACTACGGCGGCGCACCGGCCGAGGCCGCGCGTGCGCTGGTGCGCAAGGGTGCGCGCAACCTGCGGCTCATCGGCGGTCCGCCCAGCGGGTACGTGGCGGACCTGCTCATCGGCGCAGGCTGCGTCAGCTACCTGGAGATGCCCGGCGTGATCCTGGGCGACTTCGGCCTTGCGCCGCGCTTCCGCGCCTGGGCCTCGGCCGGCCGCATGGAGGTGCGCGACACGACCTGCCCGGCCTTCCACTCGTCCATCGCCGCGGCGCAGAAGGGATTGCCCTTCATGCCGATGCGCGGCCTGATCGGGTCGGACATCCTCAAGTACCGGCCCGAATGGCAGGTCATCGCCAATCCCTACGCGGACGGCGGCGATCCCATCGTGCTGCTGCCCGCGCTGCAGCCCGACGTCGTGCTGTTCCACGGACTCTACGGGGACCGCCACGGCAACGTCTGGGTCGGCAAGGCCTTCGAGGTGATGGCCATGGCACAGGCCGCGAAACGCGTGATCGCCACCTTCGAGAACTTCTACGAGGGCGACCTGCTGGAGGACAAGCACCTCGCGCCGTCGACCGTGTCGCAGCTCTACACCACGGCCACGGTGCACGTGGAACGCGGCGCCTGGCCGGTGGCCTTCGGCAGCGAATACCCGTTCGATGCCCCGCACATGACGCGGTATGCCGCCATGGCGCGCACGGAGGAGGGCTTCGCGGCCTACCTCGACGAGTTCGTGTTCGAGAAAAAAAGCCGCGCCGCGGCATGAAGGGGCAGGAACCCATGTCTTCACGCTACACACAGCAGGAACTCCTGGCCACCGTCCTCGCGCGGCTGTGCCACGACGCCAGGAGCATCGGGGTGGGCAACACCTCGCCCATCCCCGCCGCGGCCGCCCTGGCGGTCTATGCGCGGCGCAAGGGCGACTTCACGCTGTCGATCCTGGGCAGCTTCAAGTTCAACAAGCTGTTCACCGGCGGCATTCGCGAGCAGTACGACTTCTCGGCCAAGGGGCGCGTGGACATCCAGTTCTTCAGCGGCGGCCAGATCGACGGGCAGGGCAACATCAACCTCGTGGGCGTCGACGGCTATCCGCGTACGCGGGTGCGCTTCGCGGGCTCGTTCGGCTCGGCGCTGCAGTACTACACCGGGCTGCGCACCATCCTGTTCCGCGAGGAGCATTCGCGGCGCGTGTTCGTGCCGAAGGTCGATTTCATCAGCGCACCCGGCGTATCGCCCGAAGGCGTGTTCCGCCCCGGCGGGCCGGTGGCGCTGGTCACCGGCCTGTGCGTGTTCAGCTTCGACCGGCAGCACGCCCGCTTCATGCTGCAGAGCGTGCATCCGGGCCACACCGTGCAGGAGGTGATGGAGCACACCGGTTTCGAGTTCGACTGTCCCGCCGATGTGCCCACCACCCCGGAACCCACCACCGAGGAACTCGCGCTGCTGCGCGGCTTCGCCCGCCGCGAGGTGGCGGAGGTATACCCCAACTTCGCGGCCAGCGCGTTCATGGCGGAGGCCGGCTGACATGGCATATCACCACGATCTCGCCCGCATGGCGGTGGCGTGCGGGCTGGATGCCATCGGCAGCGACACGCGCAAGGCGCTGGACATCACTGTCCTCGACACCTTGGGCTGCATGGCGGCCTCGTCGCCCGAGGCATTCGCCGACGCGGCGCTGCGCGCCCAGCAGGTCAACACCGGCGACGGGACCTGCAGCGTCGTGGGCCGGGCCGAGCGGCTGACGCCGGCCGGCGCGGCGTTCATGAACGCCACGCTGGGCCACGGCTACGACTTCGACGACGTGCACCTGCCTTCGGTGGCGCATTTCTCGACCATCGTCATTCCCGCCGCCATGGCGGCCTGCGAGCTCTTCGATGCCGACGGCCGCACCTTTCTCGAGGCGGTGATGGCCGGCGACGAGGTCGGTGGACGCATCGGCTGGGCCGCCTGCTCGACGGAGTGGAACGGCACGGCCGTGCGCAACCGCGGCTTCTTTCCGACCGCCATCCTCGGCACCATCGCCGCGGCCGCGGCCGCCGCCAAGGTCGCGCGGCTCGACGAGGAGCGCTTCGCGCAGGCGATCGCCATTGCCTGCAGCTATGCCGGCGGGCTGGCATCCGTGTCCCGCGGGGACAACTCCACCAAGCGGACGCAGGCCGGCTGGGCGGCGCAGGCCGGGCTCGCGGCGGCGCTGCTGGCGAAGGAGGGCTTCACGGGACCCGATTCGGTGCTCGAAACCGGCCAGGGCTTCTTCGAGGCATTCACGGGCAACACCTACCGGCCCGAGGCGCTGCGCCGACAGGCGGACACGCCCTGGGTGTGCGAGGAGATGTCGTTCAAGTGGTATCCCCTCGAATACATCATCCATCCCCTGGTGGAAATGGCCGACCGCGCGCGCGCCGGCATCGGCGAGCGGCTCGGCGCCGTCACGCGCATCGAGGCCAGCGCCACGGGGCGCTTCGTCACGCTGTTCACGCCCAAGGCCACGAAAATCGCCCCGGCCGACCCCTTCATGGCCCTGATGAGCGCACCGTACTGCATTGCCCGCGCGCTGCTGAAGCCGGGAACCGGACATCTCTTCCTGCCCGACTTCAGGGAGAACTACGTCTGCGACGACGCGACGCGCGCGCTGGCCTCGAAGGTCGAGTTCACCACCGACCCGTCCTTCGAGGCCGTGTTCCCGCAGCACGTGGCAGGGGCGCTGAAGTTCTTCGCCGGCGACGAGCTGCTGTGGCAGGACCGCGTCGACGACGCCTACGGGAGCCTGCACCGTCCGATGTCTCTCGCCCACCTGACGGAGAAGTTCGAGACCAACTGCGCCCACCTCGGCCCGGACTATGCCGCGGCCGCCCTCGAGACCCTGCGCGACCTGCACCGGCAGCCTGATGCCCGGTGGGTGGGCAGCCTGCGCCGCGCGCCGCAATGAACCGCACCCAAGAAAAGGATTTCCGATGAGTTCCCAGCTACCCCTGTCCGGCGTCAAGGTCGTGGAGTTCTGCCAGGTCGCGGCAGGGCCGTTCTGCGGCATGCTGCTGTCGGACTACGGGGCCGAGGTCGTCAAGGTCGAGCCGCGGGAGGGCGATTCGCTGCGGCAGTGGCCGCCGCTGTCGGGCGGCTACAGCGAAAACTTCGCGTCGCTGAACCGCGGCAAGCGCTCGGTGGCGCTGGACCTCAAGGCGCCGGCCGACCTGGCGCTGGCGCGATCGCTGGTGCTCGAAGCCGACGTGCTGGTCGAGAACAACCGCCCCGGCGTCATGCAGCGGCTCGGTCTCGGATGGGACTGGTTCGAACCGCGAAAGCCTTCGCTGGTCTATTGCTCGATCTCCGCCTTCGGCCAGACCGGCCCGCGCGCCGCCGAAGGCGGCTTCGATCTCACGATCCAGGCGGCCGCCGGCGTGATGAGTGTGACGGGCGAGGCCGACGGCGCGCCGGTGAAGTGCGGCGTGCCGATCGCCGACTTCGCCGCCGGCCTCTATGGTGCGTTCACCGTGTCGTCGATGCTAGCGCGCGTGGCCGCGGGCGGCCCGGGCGGACACATCGACGTGCCCATGTTCGGCACGACGCTGGCCATTGCCGCGCTGCAGACCAGCGAATACTTCGGCACCGGCACCAACCCGCGCAAGCTCGGGTCGGCGCATCCGCGCAACGCTCCCTACGAGGCCTTTCGCGCACGCGACGGCTGGTTCGTCATCGCGGCCGGCAACAACCGGCTCTGGCAGGCGGTGTGCGAGGTCGTGGACAGCCCGCAACTGCTGGACGATCCCCGGTTCCTGACGCCCACGCTGCGGGCGCAGAACCAGGCCGCGCTCAAGGTCCTGCTCGAAGCGCGCTTCGCCACCGGCGATGCGGCCCACTGGCTGCAGGCCTTCGAGAAGGCCGGCGTGCCGGCCTCCGCGATCAACGGCTACGCCGAGGCGCTGTGCGACCCGCAGGCTGCGCACCTGCAGCTGGTGCAGGACATCGAGCTGCCCGGCGCCACCCGCACGCGCACGGTCGGCTGCCCGGTGTGGATCGACGGCGCGCCCGTGCCCCTGCGCACGGACCTGCCCGTCCTAGGCGAGCACACCGAGGCCTTGCGGGGCGCCGAGACCGTGAGTCCGCTCGATGCGTGAGGACCTCATCGCACCGGGCGTGGTGGCGCTGGACTTCGACCGCGCGCCGCGCGGCAACTCGCTGACGGTGGAGCTCGTGGAGTCGCTGCTGTCCGCGCTGCCGCGGATCGCGGATGACCACGACATGCACACCCTAGTCCTGCGTCCCCGCGGATCGCACTTCTGCACCGGCTTCGACCTGTCCGACCTGGACCGCCAGTCGGACGGCGATCTGCTGCATCGCTTCGTTCGCGTCGAGCAACTGCTGAACGCGCTGTGGCACGCCCCGCTGCGGACCGTCGCCTGCGCGCGCGGCCGGACCTGGGGCGCCGGGGCAGACCTCTTCGCGGCGTGCGACGTCAGGGCAGCCGGTCCCGGTACGTCGTTCAGCTTCCCGGGGGCGCAGTTCGGGCTGGTGCTCGGCAGCCGCCGCCTGGCGGAGCGCGTGGGCGTCGATCGCGCGCGCGCCTGGATCACACAGGGTGCGAATCTGGGCGCGGCCGATGCCGTGCAGGCGGGGCTTGTCACCGACCTCGTGGCGGGAGGAGGGGACGAAGATCGGTGGCTGGCGGCGCTTTGCGCCCCGCCCGCAGTCGACCGCGCAACGGCGGCGGCCATCCGGGCCGCCACACGCGGGACCGACCGCGACGACGATGATCTGGCCGCGCTGGTCCGCTCGGCCGCGACGCCGGGGCTCAAGTCGCGCATCGAGGGCTACCGCGCGCGCGTGCTGGCCGCCGCCCAGAGCCGCTGAGGCCTGATCCCGCGGTAGGCCCCGGGGAGGACGGGGCGGGGGCCGTGTCTTATGCTCCGACGCAGCAAGACCTCCCATGCCCCACGAACGCCATGAGCCTGCCCTTCGACCCCGCCGCCATCCCCGCCAAGCGCCTGCCCGAGCTGCTGCGCAGCATGCCCAAGGCCGAGCTGCACATGCACATCGAGGGCTCGCTGGAGCCGGAGCTGATCTTCGGGCTCGCGCAGCGCAACGGCGTCGCCATCCCCTACGCCAGCGTCGAGGAGCTGCGCCGCGCCTACGCCTTCACCAACCTGCAGAGCTTCCTGGACATCTACTACGCCGGCGCCAGCGTGCTGCTCCACGAGCAGGACTTCCAGGACATGGCCTGGGCCTACCTGCAGCGCGCCGCGGCCGACAACGTGCTGCGCACCGAGATGTTCTTCGACCCGCAGACGCACACCGCTCGCGGCGTACCGATGGCGACCGTGGTGAACGGCCTCTCGCGCGCCTGCGCCGAGGCGAAGGCGCAGCTCGGCGTCGACGCCGCGCTGATCCTGTGCTTCCTGCGCCACCTGAGCGAGGAGGACGCCTTCGCCACGCTGGAGCAGGCGCTGCCGTTCCGGGACCGCTTCATCGGCGTCGGCCTCGACTCCAGCGAGGTCGGCCATCCGCCCGAGAAGTTCGCCCGCGTGTTCGCGCGCTGCCGCGAGCTGGGCCTGCACATCGTCGCGCACGCGGGCGAGGAGGGGCCGCCCGAGTACGTGTGGAGCGCGCTGGACGTGCTCAAGGCCGAGCGCATCGACCACGGCGTGCAGAGCCCGAAGGACCCGGCCCTGATGCGCCGCCTGGCGGCCGACCGCATCCCGCTGACGGTGTGCCCGCTGTCGAACCTGAAGCTGTGCGTCTTCCCCGACCTGGCGCAGCACAACCTGGGGCAGCTGCTCGACGCGGGCCTGGTCGCCACCGTGAACTCCGACGATCCGGCCTACTTCGGCGGCTACGTCAACGAGAACTTCACCCAGACCTTCGCGGCCACCGGGCTGGGGGCGCGGCAGGCCTGGCAACTGGCGGCCAACAGCTTCACGGGCAGCTTCGCCGACGCGCAGGCCAAGCGGGCGTACATGGATCGGCTCAGCGCGCACTTCGCTGCCTTCGCCTGAAGCCTGCCTCGAGCCTCCTACAATCCACCCTCTTCGCGCTGCAGGCGTCCCGGCTGCAGCGCGTTTTTCGTTCATCCACACCGGGGCCATGTAGAGGAACACCATGTACAAAAACCTCGCTGCCGCGTTCGCGGCTGCCTGTCTTTTGCTTTCCCCCCTTGCCTGTCCCGCGCAGTCCGCCGCCGCGCCGCTGAAGATCGGCTTCGTCTACGTCACGCCGCTGGGCGACGCCGGCTGGGTGCACCAGCACGACCAGGGCCGCCGGGCCGTCGAGGCGGCGCTGCCCGGCCAGGTGCAGACCACCTACGTCGAGAACGTGGCCGAAGGGCCGGACGCGGAGCGCGTGATCCGCGACCTGGCGCGCCAGGGCCACCGGCTCATCTTCACGCCCAGCTTCGGCTACATGGAGCCGACGCTGAAGGTGGCCAGGGAGTTTCCGGAGGTGAAGTTCGAGTCCGTCACCGGCTACCAGCGCGCCGCCAACGTGGCCACCGTCAATGCGCGCTATTACGAGGGGCGCTACCTGGCCGGCATCGCGGCCGGGCGGATGACGAAGTCGGGCACGGCGGGCTACGTGGCGGGCTTCCCGATCCCCGAGGTGCTGCAGGGCATCAACGCCTTCACGCTGGGCATGCGTTCGGTCAACCCCCAGGCGCAGGTGAAGGTGCTGTGGCTCAACACGTGGTTCGACCCCGCGCTGGAGCACGACGCCGCCATGCGGCTGATGGACCAGGGCGCCGACGTGCTGGCCTTCCATACCGGCTCCACCGCCGTGATGCGGGCGGCGCAGGAGCGCGGCCGGCTGGCCGTGGCCTACCACTCCGACATGCGCCGGGTGGCGCCCGATGCGCAGCTGCTGGCCATCACCCACCAGTGGGGCGCCTACGACACCGAGCGGGCCCGCGCAGTGCTGGAGGGCCGCTGGCAGAGCACCGACACCTGGGGCGGCGTCAAGGAAGGAATGATCCGCGTGGGCGACTTCGGCCCCAAGGTGCCCGAGGCCGTGCGCCGCGAGGTGCTGGCGCGCCAGCAGGACATCGCGGCCGGCCGCCTGAAGCCCTTTGCGGCCGCCGGCGCCGACGTGCGCGACAACGAAGGCCGCGTGGCCATCGCGCGCGGCACGGCGCTGGACGACGGCCGGGTCCTGAAGATGGACTGGCTGGCCGAAGGGGTGCAGGGGCGCATCTCGCGCTGAGCCCCGCGTCTGCACGAGCGGCCGGCGGGCGGTCTCGCCGTCGCGCCGGGGGCGGCCTGGCCGCGCCCGGGGGTAGCGCTCGGCTGCCAAATGATGAACCATGTGCCTGGCCGCTTGTTGATTGAGGTCGTATCATTGCAGTAATTTCAATAATTACTGAAAACTCAGTACCCTACGGATGCCGACCACTGCTCCGCTGCCGCACACTGCTCCGCCGCAGGCCGGTGGCGTGATCCAGCTCCTGGCGGCGCTGCTCTGGGTGCCCCAGGCGGCGCTCCTGGCCTGGGCGGTCCAGCGGATCGCGGACGGCGGCGGCGTGGCCGCGGTGCTGCCCGCGGCGGCAGGCGTGGCACTGGTGGGCGTGCTGCGGGCCGCCTGCGACGCATGGGGAATGCGCCTGGCGTTCACGGCGGCGCGGCGCGAGTTGTCCGGCCTGCGCGCCGGCGCGGCGGCAGCCCTGGCGGCGCGGGGGGCGCAGGCCGATCCGGACGCACCGGCTTCCGGCGAGGCGGCCAGCACGCTGGCCGAGCAGGCCGAGGCGGTGCTGCCCTGGCGCGTGCGCTTCGCGCCGGTGCGCCTGCGGGTGATCTGGGTGCCTCCGGTGCTGCTGCTGGCGGTGCTGTGGTGGTCGTGGGCGGCGGCGCTGATCCTGCTGGTGGCCGCGCCGCTCATTCCCCTGTTCATGGCCATCGTCGGCTGGCGCGCCCGGTCGGCGAGCGACGCGCAAATGGCGGAACTGGGCCGGATGAACGGCTTCCTGCTCGACCGGCTGCGCGGCCTGCCGACGCTGCGCGCGCTGGGCGCCGTCGGCCGGACGGCGCAGCGGGTGCATGCCGCTGCGCAGGACCTGCGCCGGCGCACGATGGCGGTGCTGCGCATCGCCTTCCTGTCGTCGGCCGTGCTGGAGCTGTTCTCCGCGCTGGGCGTGGCGATGGTGGCCGTGTACGTCGGCTTCCATCTGCTCGGCCAGATCGGCTTCGGCGCCTGGGGGCGCACGCTGAGCCTGGGCGAGGGGCTGTTCGTCCTGCTGCTGGCGCCGGCCTTCTTCGAGCCGCTGCGCGACCTGGCGGCCGTCTGGCACGACCGCGCCGCGGGCGAAGCGGCGATGAACCGGCTGCGGCAGCTGGCACCCGCGCCCACGGGCGGGGCGCATGCGTCCCTGGAGGCCGCCACCGCGCTGCCGCCGGCAGGGCCGCTGGACGTGCAGGTGCGCGGGCTGCGCTTCGCGCATCCGGGCCGCGCGGGCGTCTTCGACGGCTTCGCGCTGCACGTGCGTCCGGGCGAGCATGTGGCGCTGGTGGCCGCCAGCGGCGGCGGCAAGAGCACCCTGCTGGCGCTGCTGGCCGGCCTGCTCGCACCGCAGGCCGGCGAGGTGCGCATCGGTGCGGCCGCGATGGATGCGGGCAGCGCCGATGCGCTGCGGCGGCGCATCGGCTGGATGGACCAGCGGCCCCATGTCTTCGCCGGTTCGCTGCGCGACAACGTCGCGCTGGGCAGGCCCGGCGTCGGCGCGCAGGACATCGACGCGGCGCTGCATCTGGCCGGGCTGGGCGAACTGGCGGCTGCGCGGCCGGCGGCGTCGCTGGGCGAGGGCGGCCAGGGCCTGTCCGGCGGCGAACTGGTGCGGCTGGCGCTCGCCCGCCTGGCGGCGCAGCGCGAGGCCGGGCTGCTGCTGGTCGACGAGCCCACGGCGCACCTGGACGGCGACACGGCCGCACAGGTGACGGATGCCCTGCTGCAACTCGCCCGGGGCCGCACGCTCATCGTCGCCACCCACGATCCGGCGCTGGCGGCGCGCATGCATCGCGTGGTGCGGCTGGACGAGACCGGCGCGCAGATGGAGGCGGCATGAGCGATGGGCGCCTCGGGGCCGTGGCCCGGCTGTTCGCCGCCGCGCAGGGCCGTGGCCTGGCGCTGGGCCTGCTGCTGGCCGTGCTGACGGTGCTGGCGGGCATCGGGCTGCTGGGGCTGGCGGGCTGGTTCATCACGGCCACCGCGCTGGCGGGCGCGCAGGTGGCGACGGCGCTGGTCTTCGATGTGTTCATGCCTTCCGCGGGCATCCGCCTGCTGGCGCTGGGCCGCACGCTGTCGCGCTACGGCGAGCGGCTGGCCACGCACGATGCCACGCTGGGTGTGCTGGCCGCGCTGCGCGAGCGCCTGTTCCGTGCCTGGTCCGGCCCGCGCGCGGCGCGGCTGCTGCAACTGCGGCCGGCGCGCCTGTTGCTTCGCCTGACGGCCGACATCGATGCGCTGGAGACGCTGTACCTGCGGCTGCTGGTGCCCGCGGCCGCGACCTTCGGCGCCGCGCTGGCGGCGGGCGCGGTGGTCGGCATGCAGGATGCCGTGCTGGGGATGGGGCTGTTCGCCTGGCTGCTGGCGGTGGGGTGGGGCAGCGCGTGGCTGCTCGCCCGGCGCGCGGCGCGCCCGGCGGCGCAGCGCGGGGCCGCCGTGGAGACGCTGCGCGCGCGCACGGCCGACCTGGTGGCGGGCCGTGTCGAGCTGGCGATGGCCGGCAGGCTCCAGGCCCAGTGCCGGGCGATCGCGGCGAGCGACGCGCGCATCGCCGCGAACGACGCGCGGCTCCAGCGCCTCGAGGGGCGCGCGCTGTTCGCCCACGGCGCCGCGGCGGCGCTGACGCTGGCCGGCGTGCTGCTGGGCGCGGCGTGGCTGGCGGAGCAGGGCCGCATCGGCGCGCCCGTCGCGGCGCTGATGCTGCTGGTGGCGCTGGCGGCGCCGGAGCCGCTGGGCGCGCTGCGCCGCGGCGCCCTGGACGCCGGGCGCGCGCTGCTGGCGGTGCGCCGCCTCGGACCGGCCCTGCGCGAGTGCGATGCGCCATCGGGCTGTGCCGCGGAGGCCGGCCCATCGGCGGCCGATGCCGGTGCCGTGCAGCTGCACGACGTGCGCTGCGTACGCGACGGCGAAGCGCACTCAGCCTTCGCCGTGCCCCGGCTGGCCATCGAGCCGGGCGAGCGTGTCGCGCTTGTCGGCGCGAGCGGCGCGGGCAAGTCCACGCTGCTGGCGCTCATCGCCGGCGAGCTGGCGCCGCAGGCCGGACGCATCCAGGCGCCCGCGGCCGCCTGGCTCACGCAGCGCATCGACCTGTTCCAGGACAGCCTGCGGGACAACCTGCGGCTGGCCGACCCCGACGCCACGGACGCGCGGCTGGACACCGCGCTGGCGGCCGCCGGCCTGGCCGGCGACGTGCGCGCCCTCCCGCAGGGCCTGGACACGCTGCTGGGCGAGGGCGGCCAGGGCCTTTCGGGCGGCCAGGCGCGGCGCCTGGCGCTGGCCCGGCTGCTGCTGCAGCGCCGGCCGCTGTGGCTGCTGGACGAATGCACCGAGGCGCTGGACGCCCGCACCGCGCGCGACGTGCTGGCGCGCCTGGACGCCGGGTCGCGCGCCGGCGGCCGCACGCTGCTGATCGCCACCCACCTGCGCCGCGAGGCCGCGCTGGCCGACCGGCTGCTGCGTGTCGAGCACGGCCGCATCGCGAGCGACCTGCGGCGCGGCGAGCCGGGCTTCGATGCGCTGCTCACTGGGCTGCGCGCCGACTGAATCCCCACCACCGAGCAAGCCAAGAAGGAACAAACCCCATGGACCTCGACATCGTCGCCCTCTCGCGATTGCAGTTCGCGCTCACGGCGCTGTACCACTTCCTGTTCGTGCCCCTGACGCTGGGCCTGTCGATCCTGATCGCCATCATGGAGACGGTCTACGTGATGACGGGACGCCCCATCTGGCGCGACATGACCAAGTTCTGGGGCGTGCTCTTCGGCATCAACTTCGCGATGGGCGTGGCCACCGGCATCGTGATGGAGTTCCAGTTCGGCATGAACTGGAGCTACTACAGCCACTACGTGGGCGACGTGTTCGGCGCGCCGCTGGCCATCGAGGGTCTGATGGCTTTCTTCCTGGAGGCCACCTTCGTCGGCCTGTTCTTCTTCGGCTGGGACAAGCTGTCCAAGCTCAAGCACCTGATCGTCACCTGGTGCGTGGCGCTGGGCTCCAATTTCTCGGCGCTGTGGATCCTGATCGCCAACGGCTGGATGCAGAACCCGGTGGGCGCGCAGTTCAACCCGCAGACCATGCGCATGGAAGTGACGGACTTCGCCGCGGTGCTGACCAACCCGGTGGCGCAGGCCAAGTTCGTGCACACCGTCTCGGCCGGCTACGTGTGCGCGGCGCTGTTCGTGCTGGGCGTGGCGGCGTGGTATCTGCTCAAGGGGCGGCACGTCCAGCTCGCCAAGCGCTCGATGACGGTGGCCGCCTCGTTCGGCCTGGCCTCGGCGCTGTCGGTGGTGGTGCTGGGCGACGAGAGCGGCTACCTCTCCACCGAACACCAGAAGATGAAGCTGGCCGCCATCGAGGCGATGTGGAAGACCGAGCCGGCGCCGGCCGCCTTCACCGCCTTCGGCTTCCCCGACCAGGAGGCGCGCGAGACGCACTTCGCGGTGCACATCCCCTGGGCGATGGGGCTGATCGGCACGCGCTCGCTGACCACCGAGATCCCCGGCATCGAGGATCTGGTCAAGCGGGCCGAGGGCCACATCCGCGACGGACTCAAGGCCTACGACGCGCTGCAGCAGATCCGCGCCGCGAAGACCGACGCCGAGGTGCCCGTGCAGGCGCGCGCCGACTTCGAGGTCAACGGCGCGATGCTGGGCTACGCGCTGCTGCTCAAGCGCTACGTGGACGATCCGCGCCAGGCCACGCAGGAGCAGATCGCCCAGGCGGCGTGGGACACGGTGCCGCAGGTGGCGCCGCTGTACTGGACCTTCCGCATCATGGTCGCCCTGGGGATGTTCTTCATCCTGCTGACGGCGGTCTTCTTCTGGCTGTCGGCGCGGCGCCGGCTGGATGCGCACCGCTGGCTGCTCAAGGTGGCGGTGTGGGCCATCCCGCTGCCGTGGATCGCCATCGAGTGCGGCTGGTTCGTGGCCGAGTTCGGCCGCCAGCCGTGGGTGATCGAGGGCGTGCTGCCCACCGCGGTGGCCGTCTCCAGCCTGGGCGCGGGAACGGTGCTGGCCACCATCATCGGCTTCGTGGCGCTGTACACGGTCCTGCTGGTCATCGAGATGAAGCTGATGTTCAAGGCCATCCGCCAGGGGCCGCAGGAAGAGGCGCCGGCCGATGGGCGCCGCGGCCCGGCCGGTCCCGAACTGGCGGCCGCCGCACCCTGAACCCCGAGGAGAACGCACCATGATCCTTCACGAACTCGTCTCCTACGACACCTTGCGCCTGATCTGGTGGGCCCTGCTGGGCGTGCTGCTGGTGGGCTTCGCCGTCATGGACGGCTTCGACCTGGGCACCGCCGCGCTGCTGCCCGTCGTCGCGAAGACCGACCTGGAGCGGCGCATCGTCATCAACAGCGTCGGTCCGGTGTGGGAGGGCAACCAGGTCTGGCTGATCCTGGGCGGCGGCGCGATCTTCGCCGCCTGGCCGCACATCTACGCGGTGTCCTTCTCCGGCTTCTACCTCGCGATGTTCGCCATCCTGATGGCGCTGATCCTGCGGCCGGTGGCCTTCAAGTTCCGCAGCAAGCGCGAGGAGCCGGCCTGGCGCACGCGCTGGGACTGGGTGCTGTGCATCGGCGGCCTGGTGCCGGCGCTGATCTTCGGCGTGGCCATGGGCAACGTACTGCAGGGCGTGCCCTTCCGCTTCGCGCCGGACATGCGCATCTTCTACGAGGGCAGCTTCCTCGGCCTGCTCAATCCCTACGCGCTGCTGGCCGGGCTGGTCTCGCTGGCGATGCTGCTGATGCACGGCGCCGCCTGGCTGCTGCTCAAAACCGAGGGCGCGGTGGCCGGCCGCGCGCGCCGCTTCGGCATCGTCGCCGCGCTGGCGACCGCGGTGCTGTACGTGCTGGCCGGCGTGCTGCTGGCGAAGTTCGTTCCCGGCTACCAGATCACCGCCGGCATCGTGGACAACGGGCCCTCCAACCCGCTGCTCAAGACGGTAGTGCAGGCGCCGGGCGCCTGGTTCGCCAACTACGCGGCTCACCCCGCGCTGTGGGCGGTGCCGGCGCTGGGCGCGGCCGGCGCGCTGCTGGCCGCCGCCGCCATGGCCGCGAGGAGGGCGCTGGCGGCGCTTGTGGCCAGCGGGCTGGCCATCGCCGGCATCATCGTCAGCGTGGGCGTGTCGATGTTCCCCTTCCTCCTGCCCTCGTCGCTGGATCCGCGCGCCAGCCTGACGGCGTGGGACTCGTCTTCCAGCCACCTGACGCTGTTCATCATGGTGGTGGTGACGGCCATCTTCATGCCGATCATCCTGGCCTACACGAGCTGGGTGTTCGCGGTGCTGCGCGGCAAGGTGGACGCCGACGCGATCCGCGAAGAGAAGACTCACGCCTACTGACGGCACATCGAATCGACAAAAGGACTTCAGACCATGTGGTACTTCGCCTGGCTCCTGGGACTGCCCCTGGCCGCGGCCTTCGCCGTGCTCAATGCGATGTGGTACGAACTTATGGACGATGAGGCCGTGCGGCGCGACAAGCTGGACGATCCCGTGAGATGAGGCGGGCCGCGGCCGCGCGGATGCGGCGCGCGCCTGCCGTGCTCAGCCGGCCTTCTTCTTGCGGCCGGCAGCGTCCGCGATGCGGTCCTTCAGCCCCAGCACCTTGGTCACCGTCGCGCCCATGCCCATCAGCTTGAGGGCGGTCTCCGGCTCCAGCCGCTGCACGTCGTCGAACCAGGTCATCAGGCGGTCGATCAGGTCGTGCATCTCGCGCATGCGCTGCTGCGCGTGGCGCTCCTCGTCGCTGGCCGGCTCCTCCAGCAGCGCACCGCGCAGCATGGAAAGCGTGGGCTCGATCTCGCGGCGGCGCCGCTCCTCGGCCAGCACGCGGAAGATCTCCCATACGTCCGAGGGCGCCTCGAAGTATTCGCGCCGGTCGCCGGGGTGGTGGCGCAGCTTCACCAGCCGCCAGGCCTGCAGTTCCTTCAGGCCCATGCTGACGTTCGAGCGCGAGAAGGCCAGCAGCTCGGCGATCTCGTCGGCATTGAGCGGCCGCTGCGAGAGGTACAGCAGCGCATAGATCTGCCCCACCGTGCGGTTGATGCCCCAGCGGCTGCCCATCTCGCCGAAGTGGGCGATGAACTGGCGGTTCAGCGGAGGGAGTTCACGAGCATCGGCCATCCGTGCGATTGTGCCGCGTCTGCTGAAAGTTCAGGAATGTCTGAAGACGCCGCGCGTCGCCTGGCGCGGGCGCGTTCCGTAAACTGGACGCATGCTCGCCGATCCGCCCGTCACTGCCCCCGGTGCGCTGGGGCCATCGGCAGCGGTGCAGCCGCAGCCGGTGGCGGTGCCCGAGGAGGCGGTGCGCGGGCGGCTGCTGCGGCAGCTGTTCGTGATGGGGCGCCGCACGCAGTTCGCGGCCTTCGTGGCGGCGGTGTTCACCTGGGTCATGTTCTGGGCCCTCACGCGCAGCCCGATGGTCTTCGCGTGGGCGGCGGCGGTGCATGCGGCGCAGGCGCTGCGCTGGTGGCACATGCGCCGCAACGAGCAGCTCTACCCGGCCGACCGCTTCCCGAACGAGCAGCCCCGGGGCGCCTGGCGCTATGTCTTCCCGCTGGCGACCGCCGCCGTCGCGTGGGGCCTGGCGCCCTGGCTCATGCTGCCGGCGGGCGGCCCCGGCGCGCAGCCGGGTGCCCAGGCGCTGATGGCCGTGATGATCTTCGGCATGCTGGCCGCCTCGCTACCGGGCGTCGCGCCCTGGCGTTCGGCAGTGGGCGCATGGCTGTACCCGGTGGGGCTGGGCCTGGCCTCGCGCTTCGCGTGGGACGGCGGCGTGCTCGGCTGGGCGCTGGCCGCGGCGGCGGTGATGTTCACCGTCGTCACGGCGCGCTTCGGCTTCACCCAGCACGCGCTGTTGCGCCAGGGGCTGCACGCCCAGCTGGAGAAGGAGGCGCTGAGCGAGCAGCTGATGCGCCAGTCGCTCGACCTGGAGCGGCTGCACCGCGAGCGCAGCCGCTTCTTCGCCTCGGCCAGCCACGACCTGCGCCAGCCGATCCACGCGCTGGCGCTGTTCTCGCGCTCGCTGCAGCGCGACCTGCAGGGCCATCCCTCGCTGCCGGTGGCCGACCGGGTGGTGGAGGCCACCGACGCCGTCAGCGGCCTGCTCAACGCGATGCTCGACATCTCCAAGATCGAAGCCGGCGCGGTGCAGCCGGTGTTCGCGCCGGTGGCGATCGAGCAGGTCTTCCTGCGGCTGGCGCAGATCCACGGCGAGCGCGCCGAGGCGGCGGGGCTGGCGTTGCGCTTCCACCCGCTGCCGGAGGTGGTTGCGACCGATGCGGACCTGGTGTTCCGCGTGCTGTCCAACCTCGTCGACAACGCGCTCAAGTACACGCAGCGCGGCGGCGTGCTGGTCAGCGCGCGGGTGCGCGGCGACCGGCTGCGCCTGGCGGTGTGGGACACCGGCCGCGGCGTGCGGGCCGAGCACCTGCCGATGCTGTTCGACGAGTTCTACCAGGTGGACAACGCGCACCGCGACATCAGCAACGGGCTGGGCATCGGCCTGTCGATCGTCAAGCGGCTGGCGGCGCTGCTGCAGGCGCAGGTGGGGCTGCGCTCGGTGCACGGGCGGGGCAGCGTGTTCTGGCTCGACCTGCCGCGCCATGCGGTGGTGCCGCCTTCTGCCGCGCCGGCCGACGTGCAGGCGCCTGCGTCCGCGGCACCGGGCGCGGTGCGTCCGCGGGTGCTGGTGCTGGACGACGAGCGTGCCGTCGGCGAGGCCATGCGCATCTGGCTGGCGCCGCACTGCGAGCAGGTGGACGTGGCGCAGACCGTGGCGCAGGCCTGCGAGGCGCTGGCGCGTGCCGGCGGCGCGGTGGACGTGCTGATCGTGGACTTCCGCCTGGCCGACGAGCTCAACGGCATCCAGGCCGCCGCGCTGCTGCGCGAGCAGGCGGGCCGGGCGCTGCCGGCCATCCTGGTCACCGGCGACACGGCGCCGGCGCGGGTGCGCGCCGCCTACGAGAGCGGGCTGGTGGTGCTGTTCAAACCGGTGCAGCCGGAGCACCTGCTGGAGCGGGTGCGCAGCCTGGTCGGCGCGCCGGCGGCGTAGCGGCTCAGGCGACGACGCTGCTGATCTGCATCACCGGCCGGATGTCGGTGTAGTTCTTCACGTCGCCGTTGATCTCCTTCGCATGCGGGCCGAAGGCGGCCTGGAAGGCTTCCACCGAATCGCACAGCACGTGGCACATCGCCTCGTACAGCGGCTTGGAGCCCGGCGTGGGGCCGGCCAGGCCGCGGTCGACCTGGACGCTGCGGCAGGTATCGCCCAGGCGCGCCTTGAACATCGGCATGTGCTGGTCGCGGTAGTAGTCGTGGTCGAAGCGGGCGCCTTCGGTGAAGGGGTACATGACGCTGACACGGATCACGGGGGTCTCCTTTTCATTGGGGTGAGGGGAAATCGTCTCATAGGACTGGTGTCGATCTGCCTGAGCCGTTCGGGCTGAGCTCGGCCTGTCCTGAGCTTGTCGAAGGATCGAAGCCTCGCGCGGCGCTTCGACAAGCTTGTATGGTTTTGCCACCGCAACAACCATCGGAGAAAGGTCAAGGCGCTGGGGTGGAGGGACATCGACAAGCATGGGCGATGTAGCTGCATCGACCCACTCACTGAGCAACGTCCCACCCTTGCACCGAGCGTCGATAAGGAACCCGGCGCCGCCTTGGCGAGCGCCGATGCTTGCAAGCTCACGCCGCTGCACGAGCCCCACCCCAGCGCCTTCATTGTCACCATGCATCAAGAACTGACAAGCCAGGCGATCTGGCATCTTGGGGCCGACGTGGCCAGCAGCCATCTGGACATTGCCGTGCATGGCGACAAGGCCGGTGTGCGGCGCATCGCCAACAACGCCCCGGCCATCGCGCAATGGCTGGCGCAGGTACCTTCGAGTTCGCGTCTGGCCATGGAGTCGACCGGCCGCTACCACCTGCTGCTGGCGAGCCTGGCCCACGCCCACGGGCTGCAGGTGCATGTGCTCAATCCGCGGGATGTGAGCCACTACGCGCGAGGCGTGGGCCAGCGCGGCAAAACCGACCGGCTCGATGCGCAGGTCATCGCTCGCTACGTGGCCCACGAGCACGCGCAGTTGCGCGGCTGGCAGCCCGTGCCCCCGGCGCTGGCCGAACTGGACAGCCTGCTGCGCCGACGAGCGGCGCTGGTGCGTCACCAGGGCGCGCTGCGCCAGAGCATGGGCGAGGACCCGGTGACCCGGGCGTTGCTGCCCCAGGTGATGCTGCCCCTGACACAGGTACTGCAGACGTTGGACAAGCGCATCGCCCAGGTGGCCCAGGGCATCCAGGGCGCGCAGCAGGCGCTGGGCAGCATCACCTCGGTGCCGGGTGTGGGAGCGCTCAGCGGTGCGGCATTGCTCATCCTGTTCACGCGCCTGGCGCAGGCGAGCGCTGACGCGGTGGTGGCCTTCACCGGGCTGGATCCGCGCCCGATGGACTCGGGCCACAAGCGGGGTGTGCGCAGGCTGTCCAAGCGCGGGCCAGCCGAGCTGCGGCGGCTGATGTTCAATGCGGCGATGTCCGCGTCCCAAACGGCGGCCTGGCGCGAGGTCTATGCGCGCGAGATCGCCAAGGGCTTGCCGCGCACGGCAGCCCTGGTGGTGCTGGCCCGCAAGCTCGTGCGTGTGGCCTTCAGCCTGTTCAAGAGCCGCGCAACCTTCGATCCGGCCCACCACCAGACGCTGAAGATCGCTTGACGCGGACCATAGAACCTCAGCGTGAACGGTCGATGGTTGACCGCGATCCGGCATCAACCGCGGCGTGCTGCGATCAAAGGCTTGACGTCCGGTGATTGCACACGCGGCCGATCGGCTTCGGCCTGTGCGAGCGGCGCCACCTCGCGCATGCTGGCCAGGCAGCGGCGCGTGAGGTCCTGGTAGGTGTGGGTGCCTTCCAGCTTCCAGGCGATCTCCTCGTCGCTCAGCGGACGTTTCACCTTCGCCGGCACGCCGGCCACCAGCGTGGCGGGCGGCACCTGCATGCCGGCGGGCACGAAGGCGCAGGCGGCGACGATGGCGCGCTCGCCGATCACCGCCTCGTCCATCACCACCGCGTTCATGCCCACCAGCGCATCGCGGCCGACCACGCAGCTGTGCAGCACCGCGCCGTGGCCGATGTGGCCGTTCTCGCGCACCACCGTGTCCTGTGCCGGGAAGCCGTGCACCACGCAGGTGTCCTGCACGTTCGAACCGGCCTCCAGCACGATGCGGCCGAAGTCGCCGCGCAGGCAGGCGGCCGGGCCGACATAGCAGCCGGGGCCGACGATCACGTCGCCGATCAGCACGGCGGTGGGGTGCACATAGGCGCTCGGGTCCACCACAGGGACCACGCCTTCGATGGCGTAGCAGGGCATGGGCGCTTGTCTCCTTGGGCTTCGGGTTTTCACGGGGAGCGTGCGACTTGCGTCAACGCTGGCGGCGATTCTATGATCTGCCGACCGGTCGGTCGAAAGTATTTTTCGAGCTCGGCCCGACGACCCCACACCCCGGAGACGCCCCATGTCCGACGCCCTGGTGCAGGAAAGCACGAACGGCCCCGTGCGCACCCTGACGCTGAACCGCCCCGCGGCGCTCAACAGCTTCACGCAGGAGATGCATGCCCGGCTGATGGCCGCGCTGGACGAGGCCGCGGGCGACGCCGCCGTGCGCGCCGTGGTGCTGACCGGCGCCGGCCGGGCCTTCTGCGCCGGGCAGGATTTGGCCGATCCCGCCGTCGCGCCCGAGCCGGGCGCTGCGCCCAAGGACCTGAGCGAGGTGATCTCGCGCTTCTACAAGCCGCTGGTGCTGCGCCTGAAAAGCATGCCTGTGCCGGTGGTGGCTGCCGTCAACGGCGTGGCCGCCGGCGCCGGCGCCAACCTGGCGCTGTGCTGCGATGTCGTGCTGGCGGCACGCTCGGCCAGCTTCATCCAGGCCTTCGCCAAGATCGGGCTGGTGCCCGACACCGCAGGCACCTGGCTGCTGCCGCGCCTGGTGGGCCGTGCGCGGGCGCTGGGCCTGGCGATGCTGGGCGACAAGCTGGCTGCGGAGGAGGCCGAGCGCATCGGCCTGGTCTGGCGCTGCGTGGACGACGCGGCGCTGGCCGACGAGGCCGCGGCGCTGGCGGGCAGGCTCGCGGCGATGCCGTCCAGGGCGCTCGCCGCCACGCGCGCGGCGCTCGACGGCGCCCAGTCGCTCACGCTGGAGCAGGCCCTGGACGAAGAGGCGCGCCTGCAGAGCGACCTGGGCCGCGCCCACGACTACCAGGAGGGCGTCGCCGCCTTCGGCGCGCGCCGTGCCCCGCAGTTCACCGACCGCTGAACGATGACCGACAGCACCACACCGCAGCAGATCGCCGAGCACGTGCGGCGCGGCATGTTCGCCAACGACCGCGCGCTCAAGGCGCTGGGCATGGAGGTGACGGAGATCGCCCCCGGCCGCGCCGCCGTGACCATGACCGTGCGCGAGGACATGCTCAACGGCCACGACATCTGCCACGGCGGCCTGATCGCCACGCTGGCCGATTCCGCCTTCGCCTACGGCTGCAACTCGTACGACGAGCTGACCGTGGCTTCCGGCTTCGGCGTCGACTTCGTCGCGCCCGGCCGCCTGGGCGACGTGCTCACCGCCCGCTGCGCCGAGGTGTCGAGGGCCGGGCGCACCGGCGTGTACGACGTGGAAGTGAGCAACCAGCGCGGCGAGCGCATCGCGGTGTTCCGCGGCCGTTCCTACACCGCCAAGGGCCGGCCGGCCGTGCCGCGCTGAGCCGAGAAGACCAAGGAGACACCTGATGCCCGTCAAGCAGCCCGCCCCCGGCGACCTGGAACCCATCGAGACCGCCAGCCGCGACGAGATCGCCGCGCTGCAGTTGGAGCGCCTGCGCGCCACGCTGGCGCATGCCTACCAGAACGTGCCGCACTACCGCCGCGCCTTCGACGCGAAGGGCGTGCACCCGTCGGACCTCAAGCAGCTCTCCGACCTCTCGAAGTTTCCCTTCACCGTCAAGAACGACCTGCGCGGCAACTACCCCTTCGGCATGCTGGCCGTGCCGCGCGAGCAACTGGCGCGGGTGCATGCCTCCTCGGGCACCACCGGCAAGCCGACGGTGGTGGGCTACACGCTGGGCGACATCGACCGCTGGGCCGACCTGGTGGCGCGCTCCATCCGCGCCGCCGGCGGGCGCGCGGGCGACCTGGTGCACGTGTCCTACGGCTATGGCCTGTTCACCGGCGGGCTGGGCGCGCATTACGGCGCCGAGCGGCTGGGCTGCACCGTCATCCCCATGTCGGGCGGGCAGACCGAGAAGCAGGTGCAGCTCATCCGCGACCTGCAGCCCTCGATCATCATGGTCACGCCCAGCTACATGCAGGTGATCGTCGAGGAATTCGCGCGCCAGGGCGTGGATGCGCGCGAGTCCTCGCTCAAGGTCGGCATCTTCGGCGCCGAGCCGTGGACCGAGGCGATGCGCCGCGAGATCGAGGCCAAGGCCGGCATCGACGCGGTGGACATCTACGGCCTGTCGGAAGTGATGGGCCCCGGCGTGGCGAGTGAATGCATCGAGTCGAAGGACGGCCCGGTGATCTGGGAAGACCATTTCTACCCCGAGATCATCGACCCGGAGACCGGCGAGGTGCTGCCCGACGGCGAGGAGGGCGAGCTGGTCTTCACCACGCTCACCAAGGAGGCGCTGCCCATCGTGCGCTACCGCACGCGCGACCTCACGCGTTTGCTGCCGCCCACCTCGCGCGCCTTCCGCCGCATGGGCAAGATCGTCGGCCGCAGCGACGACATGCTCATCATCCGCGGCGTCAACATGTTCCCCACGCAGGTGGAGGAGATCGTGCTGCAGCACCCGCAGCTCTCGGGCCAGTACCAGCTCGTGGTGCGCCGCCAGGGCCACCTGGACGAGGTGGAGGTGCGCTGCGAGCTGCAGCCCGATGCCGCGGCCGGCGCCCCGGTGCAGGAGATCGCCGCCTGGGTGCAGCACCGCATCAAGACGCTGATCGGCGTGAGCACGGTGGTGAGCGTGCTGCCGCCCGACGGCATCGAGCGCACGCTCACCGGCAAGGCCAGGCGCGTGTTCGACCAGCGTTCGCGCTGAACAGCCAAGGAGTTCGACATGTACACCCAAGCCATGGACACCGCCGGCAAGGACGCCGACGCCCGCAAGCCCGTCCGCTCCGCCGAGGAGGCGATGCTGGAGGCACGCTTCGACGCGCGCATCGACGACGGCGCCTTCATCGAGGCCAAGGACTGGATGCCCGAGCACTACCGCAAGACGCTGGTGCGCCAGATCAGCCAGCACGCGCACTCGGAGATCGTCGGCATGCTGCCCGAAGGCAACTGGATCACCCGCGCGCCCACCCTCAAGCGCAAGGCCATCCTGCTGGCCAAGGTGCAGGACGAGGGCGGTCACGGCCTGTACCTGTATGCCGCGGCCGAGACGCTGGGCACCAGCCGCGACCAGATGCTGGAGGCGCTGCACACGGGCAAGGCCAAGTACAGCTCGATCTTCAACTACCCCACGCTCACCTGGGCCGACGTCGGCACCATCGGCTGGCTGGTGGACGGAGCGGCCATCATGAACCAGGTGCCGATCTGCCGCTGCTCCTATGCGCCCTATGCGCGGGCCATGGTGCGCATCTGCCGCGAGGAGAGCTTCCACCAGCGCCAGGGCTTCGAGAGCCTGCTGGTGATGATGCAGCAGGGCACCGAGGCGCAGAAGGCGATGGTGCAGGACGCCGTCAACCGCTGGTGGTGGCCCTCGGTGATGATGTTCGGCCCGCCGGACGACCAGAGCCCCAACTCGGCGCAGTCCATGCGCTGGGGCATCAAGCGCGTCTCCAACGACGAGCTGCGGCAGAAGTTCGTCGATGCCGCGGCCCAGCAGGCCGAGGTACTGGGCGTCACGCTGCCCGACCCGGACCTCAAGTGGAACGAGGAGCGCCAGCACTACGACTTCGGCCCCATCGACTGGGACGAGTTCTGGCGCGTGATCGGCGGCAACGGCCCCTGCAACCGCGAGCGGCTGGCCGCGCGCGTGAAAGCCTGGGAAGACGGCGCCTGGGTGCGAGAGGCGGCGCTGGCGCATGCCGCCAAGCAGGAACAGACATTCAAGGAGGCCGCATGAACGACGACGTGAAACCCGAAGGCGCCGAGTGGCCGCTGTGGGAGGTGTTCGTGCGCACCAAGGCCGGCCTGGACCACAAGCACTGCGGCAGCCTGCACGCCGCCGACGCGAAGATGGCGATCCAGATGGCGCGCGACGTCTACACCCGGCGCCAGGAAGGCACCAGCGTGTGGGTGGTGCGGGCCGACCAGATCGTGGCCAGCGACCCGGGCGACAAGGACATGTACTTCGACCCGATGGAGGACAAGGTGTACCGCCACCCGACCTTCTACAAGCTGCCCGGCGCGGTGGACCACATGTGAGGATCGGGTGATGCAGGCATCCATCGACATCGCGCCCGACGCCGCCACGCAGTACCTGCTGCGCGTCGGCGACACCGCGCTCATCCTCGGCCAGCGGCTGGGGGAGTGGACCGGCCACGCGCCGGTGCTGGAGGAGGACATCGCGCTGGCCAACATGGCGCTGGACCTGATCGGCCAGGCGCGCGCCGTGTTCTCGCATGCCGGCACGGCGGAAGGCCGCGGCCACGACGAGGACCAGCTCGCCTTCCTGCGCGAGGAGCGCGACTACCGCAACCCGACGCTGGTGGAACTGCCGCGCGGCGACTTCGCCTTCACCGTGCTGCGCAACGCGATGGCCGCCACCTTCCTGCGCCTGCTGTGGACGCGGCTCCAGGCGTCGAGCGACGAGGAACTGGCCGCCATCGCCGGCAAGGCCGTCAAGGAGGCGCGCTACCACCAGCAGCACGCCGCCGACTGGGTGGTGCGCCTGGGCGACGGCACCGAGGAATCGCGCCGCCGCATGCTGGCCGCGCTGGAGACGTTGTGGCCCTACGCCGCCGAACTGTTCGCCGACGACGCGGTGGACGAGGCGGCGGCCGCCAGCGGCCTGGGCCCGCGCTGGAGCGAATTGAAGAGCGACTGGCAGGCGCAGATGGCCGAGGTGCTGGGCGAGGCCAGCCTGCCCGTGCCCGCGGACACGCCCTTCCTCAGCACCGGCAAGCGCGGCGTGCACAGCGAGCACATGGGCTTCATCCTGGCCGAGATGCAGCACCTGCAGCGCGCCTACCCCGGAGGCGTGTGGTGAACGCGCTGGCCGTCGCCGCATCGCCGCGTGTCGAGCGCGCGTGGGACGTGCTGGCCGGCGTGCCGGACCCGGAAGTGCCCGCGCTGTCGGTGTGCGACCTCGGCATCGTGCGCGAGGTGCGCGAGGAGGGCGACGCGCTGGAGGTGGTGCTGACGCCGACCTATTCCGGCTGCCCCGCCACCGAAGTCATCGAACGGAGCGTGCTCGATGCGCTGGCCGCCGCCGGCCTCGGCCCCGCGCGCGCCACGCTGCGCCGCGCGCCGGCCTGGACCACCGACTGGATCAGCGCCGAAGGCCGCCGCAAGCTGCGCGAGTACGGCATCGCGCCGCCCGGCGGGTCCGCTGCAGTGGCGGCGGGCGAGGGCGTGCCCATCCGGATCGTGAGCCGCCGCGCCGCGCCGCCGGTACCCTGCCCGCGCTGCGGCAGCGAGCGTACCGAGCGCCTCTCGGCCTTCGGCTCCACCGCCTGCAAGGCGCTGTACCGCTGCATCGCCTGCCGCGAGCCCTTCGAGCATTTCAAGCCAATATGAGCCGATCCCTCAGCCTCCTGTCTTACTCCCTCTCCCTCTGGGAGAGGGCTGGGGTGAGGGCTGTGCGCCCGCGCCCCTCACCCAGCCTCTCCCCAAAGGGGAGAGGAGCAAATCCGAGACCTTGAAAGGCTAGCCGCCGTGTCCACGCTGTTCCACTCGCTCAAGGTCAAGGCCATCGAGCCGGACACCCAGGAAGCCGTCATCGTCAGCTTCGAGGTGCCGCCCGATCTGCGCGAGACCTTCGGCTTCACCCAGGGCCAGTACCTCACGCTGCGCAAGCAGATCGAGGGGCAGGACCTGCGCCGCTCCTACTCCATCTGCGCCGGCATCGACGACGGCGTGCTGCGCGTGGGCGTGCGCAAGGTGCGCGGCGGCGTGTTCTCCAACTGGATCAACGAGCAACTCCAGCCCGGCGACGAGATCAGCGTGATGGCGCCGCAGGGCCGCTTCTTCGTGCCGCTGGCGCCGGAAGAACACCGCCACCACCTCGGCATCGCCGGCGGCAGCGGCATCACGCCGATCCTCTCGATCATGAAGACCGTGCTGGCGCGCGAGCCGGGCAGCCGCTTCACGCTGATCTACGGCAACCGCCACCTGCGCTCCACCATGTTCAAGGAGGAACTGGAGGACCTGAAGAACCGCTACCTCACGCGCCTGGTGCTGCACCACGTCTTCTCCGACGAGCACACCGACGCGCCGATCAACATGGGCGTGCTCGACCGCGAGAAGATCGGCGACTTTCTCTCCACGCTGGTGCCGGCCTGGACCATCGACCATGCCTACATCTGCGGCCCCTTCCAGATGAACGACGAGGCCGAGGCGGCGCTGCGCGCGGCCGGCGTGCCGGAATCGGCCATCCACATCGAGCGCTTCGGCATCGCGCAGGCCGCGCCCGGCGCGCCCGCCGGCATCGGCGCCGTGATGCACGAGGCACGGCCCGGCGACGCCGAGCATGCCCGCATCGTCATCGTGCGCGACGGCCTGCGGCGCGAGATCGAGTTCCACCGCGACCAGCCCAGCATCCTCGACTGCGCCTCGGCCGCCGGGCTGGAGGTGCCGTACTCCTGCACCTCCGGCGTGTGCGGCACCTGCCGCGCCAAGGTGCTGGAGGGCGACGTGCGCATGGAGCGCAACTTCGCGCTCGACAAGGCCGAGGTGGCGGCCGGCTTCGTGCTCACCTGCCAGGCGCACCCGACGACCGAGCGAGTGGTCCTGTCCTTCGACGAACGCTGAAAGGAAGACGATGGCCAGAGGACGGGCAGCCGGCTACGACGACCAGCGCGACATGATCCTGGCGCAGGCGGGCCTGCTGTTCGCCCGGCGCGGCTACCCGGCCACGTCGATGAACCAGGTGGCGGAGGCCTGCGGCCTGTCGAAGGCCACGCTCTACCACTACTACAAGGACAAGTACACGCTGCTGGTCAACATCGCCGAGGCGCACGTCACGCGGCTGGCCGCGATCGTGGAGGAGGTGGCGGCCCGCCGCCTGCCGGCCGAGCAGCGCATGCGCGAGCTGATCCTGAGCCTGGTGCGCGAGTACGCCACCGCCCAGAGCGCGCACCGGGTGCTGACCGAGGACGTGAAGTTCCTCGAGCCTGACGACCGGCAGCGCGTGCTGGACCAGGAGCGCGCCGTGGTGCGCGGCTTCTCCCGCGCCGTCGTCGCCCTGCGGCCGGACCTGGAGGGCACCGTCATGGGCATGCCGCTCACGATGCTGCTGTTCGGCATGATCAACTGGATGTTCACCTGGATGAAGCCCGAGGGCCCGCTGGACTACGAGGACATGGCCCCGGTGGTGGCCGACCTGTTCCTGGGCGGGCTGCCGAAAGTGAGGGTTCCGCAGGAGGCGGAAACCGGCGTCTAGGTGTTTCAATCTATTGCGAAGAATTACTTAACTTATTAAATTAATTTCCATCCGCTTCCGACCACCAAGGAGACAACCCCAATGAAGTTCAAGATCAAGGCGCTGGCCGCCGTGGCCCTCGTGTGCGCAGCCGGCCTGTCGTGGGCCGACCTCACCGTCGGCGTGACGCTCTCCACCGCCGGCCCGGCGGCCTCGCTGGGCATCCCGCAGAAGAACACCATCGCGCTGATGCCCAAGACCATCGGCGGCCAGAAGGTCAACTACGTGGTGCTCGACGACGCCAGCGACACCACCACCGCCGTCAACAACACCCGCAAGCTGATCACCGAGAGCAAGGCCGACGTGATCATCGGCTCCAGCGTCACGCCCAACTCGCTGGCGATGATCGACGTGGTGGCCGAGGGCAAGACGCCGATGATCACGCTGGCCGCCTCGGCGCGGATCATCTCGCCCATGGACGACAAGAAGAAGTGGGTCTTCAAGACGCCGCAGAACGACGACATGATGGCCCAGGCCATCGTCGACTACATGGCCGCCCACGGCGTCAAGTCGGTGGCCTTCATCGGCTTCTCCGACGCCTACGGCGAGGGCTGGCACGACGTGTTCTCCAAGGCCGCCGCGGCCAAGAACATCAAGCTGCTGGCCAACGAGCGCTATTCGCGCACCGACACCTCCGTCACCGGCCAGGCGCTGAAGATCATGTCGGCCAACCCGGACGCGGTGCTGGTCGCCGGCTCGGGCACGCCCGCGGCGCTGCCGCAGAAGACGCTGGTCGAGCGCGGCTACAAGGGCAAGATCTACCAGACGCACGGCGTGGCGAACAACGACTTCCTGCGCGTGGGCGGCAAGGACGTGGAGGGCACCATCCTGCCCTCGGGCCCGATGCTCGTGGCCGACCAACTGCCCGACGCCAATCCGGTGAAGAAGTCCGCGCTGGCCTACGTGACGGCCTACGAGGCCGCCAACGGCAAGGGCTCCACCGCCACCTTCGGCGGCCACGCCTGGGACGCCGGGCTGGTGCTGCAGGCGGCCGTGCCCGAGGCGCTGAAGAAGGCCCAGCCGGGCACGCCCGAGTTTCGCGCCGCGCTGCGCGACGCGCTGGAAGGCGTCAAGGAAGTGGCCGGCGCGCACGGCGTGTTCAGCATGACGCCGACCGACCACCTGGGCCTGGACAACCGCGCCCGCGTGATGGTCACCATCCAGAACGGCGCCTGGAAATACGTCTCGAACTGAACGGCATGCGGCGGCGGCCGTGCATCCGCGAGGGTGCCGGCCGCCTTCCTGTATCCGGCCGCGCCGCGGCCCTTTGAAAACGGACTGACATGGACCTTCAGATCGCCCTGCTGCTGGGGCAGGACGGCATCGTCAACGGCGCGATCTATGCGCTGATGGCACTGGCGCTGGTGCTGGTGTTCTCGGTCACGCGCGTCATCTTCATCCCGCAGGGCGAGCTGGTGGCCTTCGGTGCGCTGTCGATGGCGGCGCTGGGCGCCGGCAAGGTGCCGGGCACGCTGTGGCTGCTGCTGGTGCTGGCGGCGCTGGTGATCGTGGTCGAGCTGTGGCGCGCCAGGCGCGGCGTGATGGTGGAGTGGAAGTCCACGCTCGCCTGGGCCGTCGTCTTCCCGCTGCTGGCGGCGGCGGTCGTGCTGCTGGGCAAGCCGGCAGCGCTGTGGAGCCAGGCGCTGGCGACGCTGCTGGTGGTCACGCCGCTCGGGCCGCTCTTGTACCGGCTGGCCTTCCGGCCGCTGGCGCATGCCAAGGTGCTGATCCTGCTGATCGTCTCGGTGGCGCTGCACGGCGTGCTGGTCGGGCTGGGGCTGCTGTTCTTCGGCGCCGAGGGTTCGCGCACGCCGGCCTTCTCCGACGCCCGGCTGGACCTCGGCGGCATCCCGGTGGCAGGCCAGTCGCTGGTGGTGGTCGGCGTGACGGTGCTGCTGGTGGTGCTGATGTTCGTCTTCTTCGAGCGCTCCATCGTCGGCAAGGCACTGCGCGCGGTGGCGATGAACCGCGTCGGCGCGCGGCTGATGGGCATCCCGACCGACCTGTCGGGCGACCTGAGCTTCGCGCTGGCGGCGCTGATCGGCGCGGTGGCGGGGCTGCTGGTGGCGCCCATCACCACCGTCTACTACGACACCGGCTTCCTGATCGGCCTGAAGGGCTTCGTCGCCGCCATCGTCGGCGGCCTCGCCAGCTACCCGGCGGCGCTGCTCGGCGCGCTGGTGGTGGGGCAGCTGGAGTCCTTCTCCTCCTTCTGGGCCAGCGCCTTCAAGGAGGTGCTGGTGTTCACGCTCATCATCCCCGTGCTGTGGTGGCGCTCGCTGCACAGCCGGCACGTGGAGGATGAAGAATGACGCGGCGCCACCTGACGCTGGCGTTCATCGCGGCCCTCGCGGTGGCCTGGCCCTTCCTGCCCGACTTCACCACCACCGTCTTCAGCTACATCGCGCTGTACGCGATGGTGGCGGCCGGGCTGGTCATGCTCACCGGCGTCGGCGGCATGACCTCCTTCGGCCAGGCCTCCTTCGTCGCGCTCGGTGCCTACGCCACGGCTTGGGCCTGCACCTCGCCGGCGGCCACCTCGGCGCTGGCCGCCTTGCCGCCGGCGCTGCTGCCCTGGCTGGGGCTGGCGCTCGGCCTGGCGATCACCTTCGCGCTGGCGTGGGGGCTGGGCGCCATCACCGTCAAGCTCTCGGGGCACTACCTGCCGCTGTGCACCATCGCCTGGGGGCTGGGCCTGTACTACCTGTTCGGCAACCTCGAGTTCCTCGGCGGGCAGACCGGCGTGCGCGGGCTGCCGGCGCTCGACGTGTTCGGCTTCTCGCTGGCCTCGCCGCGCGTGCTGGGGCCGGTGATCTGGGCGGTGCTGCTGCTCGCGCTGTGGGCGCTGCACAACCTGCTGGACTCGCGCGAGGGCCGTGCCATCCGCGCGCTGAAGTCGGGCCAGCTCATGGCCGAGTCGATGGGCGTGGACACGGCGCGCCATCGCGTCAAGGTGTTCGTGCTGGCGGCGCTGCTGGCGGCGCTGTCGGGCTGGCTGTACGCCCACATGCAGCGCTTCGTGAACCCCACGCCCTTCGGCCTGAACATCGGCATCGAGTACCTGTTCATGGCGGTGGTCGGCGGCGCCGGCCACCTGTGGGGCGCGGTGCTGGGCGCCACGCTCATCACGCTGCTCAAGGAGCAACTGCAGGACTGGCTGCCGCACCTGCTGGGCGCCAGCGGCAACTTCGAGCAGATCGTCTTCGGCCTGCTGATGGTGCTGGTGCTGCAGCGCTTCGCCGAAGGGCTGTGGCCCACGCTGGCGCGCTGGAGCGCCCCTTTCCTGCGGCCCCAGCGCCGCCGCTCGCCGCGCGAAGCGCGCCCGCTGCCCACCCGCGCGCTGCCTGCGGCCGGCGAACTGCTGCTGGAGGCCGCCGGCGTGACCAAGCGCTTCGGCGGCCTGGTCGCCAACAGCGACGTGAACATGACCCTGCGCGCCGGCGAGGTGCACGCGCTGATCGGCCCCAACGGCGCCGGCAAGAGCACCTTCTTCAACATGATCTCGGGCGTGGACGACCCCACCGAGGGCCAGGTGCGCCTGCTGGGCGAGCCGATGAACGGCCGGCCCTCGCGCGACTTCGCGGCGCGCGGCCTGGGCCGCACCTTCCAGCACGTGCGCCTGCTGGGCGAGCGCAGCGTGCTGGAGAACGTCGCCCTGGGCGCCCACCTGCGCGGCCGCAAGGGCTGGCTGGCCGCCATGCTGCGGCTGGACCGCGCAGAGGAGGCCGACCTGCTGGCCGAGGCGCGGCGCCAGATCGAGCGCTGCGGCCTGGGCGAGTTCGCCGACCGGCCGGCGGCGTCGCTGGCCCTGGGCCAGCAGCGCGTGGTCGAGATCGCGCGCGCCCTGGCCGGCCAGCCGGCGGCGCTGCTGCTGGACGAGCCGGCCGCCGGCCTGCGCCACCTGGAGAAGCAGGCGCTGGCGCGGCTGCTGTCGCAGCTGCGCGCGGAAGGACTGGGCATCCTGGTGGTGGAACACGACATGGAGTTCGTCATGAACCTGGCCGACCGCGTGACGGTGCTGGAATTCGGCTGCGTCATCGCCGAAGGCACGCCCGACGAGGTGCAGCGCAACCCGCGCGTGCTCGACGCCTACCTGGGCGGCGGCGACGACATGGCGCCGGCGGCCGTGCCGCAGGCGGTGGTCGTGGGAGCGGTGGCATGAGCACGGGCGATACCCGGCGTCTGTTCGCGCTGGAGGACTTCCACGTGTCCTACGGCAGCGTCGAGGCGGTGCACGGCGTCGCCCTGCACATCGACGAGGGCGAGATCGTCACCGTGATCGGCCCCAACGGCGCCGGTAAGACCACGCTGCTGGGCGCCGCGATGGGCCTGCTGCCCTCGCGCGGCGCGCTCACCTTCGACGGCGAGCGCATCGCGCGCCCCAGCGTCGAGGCGATGGTGGCGCGCGGCGTCGCGCTGGTGCCCGAGCGGCGCGAGCTGTTTGGCGAGATGCCGGTGGAGGACAACCTGCTGCTCGGCGGCTTCTACCGCTGGCGCACCGGCCGGCGCGACCAGCGTGAGCGCATGGAGGAGGTGTTCGCCATCTTCCCGCGCCTGAAGGAGCGCCGGGCGCAGCTGGCGAGCACGCTCTCGGGCGGCGAGCGGCAGATGCTGGCCATCGGCCGCGCGCTGATGGCCCGCCCGCGACTGCTGATGCTGGACGAGCCCTCGCTGGGCCTGGCGCCGCTGGTGGTGCGCGAGGTGCTGCAGGTGGTGGGCGCGCTGCGCTCGCACGGCGTGTCGGTGCTGCTGGTCGAGCAGAACGCCCGCGCCGCGCTGCAGGTGGCCGACCGCGGCTACGTGCTGGAGACCGGCAAGGTGGCGCTGGAGGGCGCCGCCGGCGACCTGCTGAGCGACCGCCGCATCATCGACACCTACCTGGGGCTGGGCAACAAGCATGCCGTGACGCCGGCGGGCTGAGCCCAGCATCGCAACGTTCTGGGGATAATCCGCCGCCATGAGCGGCAACACCTTCGGCACCCTGTTCGCGGTCACCAATTTCGGCGAATCGCATGGCCCCGCGATCGGCTGCGTGATCGACGGCTGCCCGCCCGGGCTGCGCCTCGCCGAGGCCGACATCCAGCCCGACCTGGACCGCCGCCGCCCCGGCACCAGCCGCCACGTCACCCAGCGCAACGAGCCCGACGCGGTGCAGATCCTCAGCGGCGTGTACGAGGGCCGCACCACCGGCACGCCGATCGCGCTGCTGATCCAGAACACCGACCAGCGCAGCAAGGACTACGGCGCCATCGCGCAGCAGTTCCGCCCCGGCCATGCCGACTACACCTACTGGAAGAAGTACGGCATCCGCGACCCGCGCGGCGGCGGCCGCTCCTCGGCGCGGCTGACGGCGCCCATGGTGGCGGCCGGCGCGGTCGCCAAGAAGTGGCTGTTCGAGCAGTACGGCACCGTGTTCCGCGGCTGCATGGCGCAGATCGGCGAGCTGGAAATCCCCTTCGCCTCGTGGGACCACGTCGACCAGAACCCCTTCTTCGCGCCGATCGCCGACGTCGCGCCGCTGGAGGCGTACATGGACGCGCTGCGCAAGGCCGGCGACTCCTGCGGCGCGCGCATCCGCGTCACCGCCAGCCGGGTGCCGGTGGGCCTGGGCGAGCCGCTGTTCGACAAGCTCGACGCCGACATCGCCTACGCGATGATGGGCATCAACGCCGTCAAGGGCGTGGAGATCGGCGCCGGCTTCGCCAGCGTGGCGCAGCGCGGCACCCGGCATGGCGACAGCATCGGCCCCGGCGGGCGCTTCGAGAGCAACAACGCCGGCGGCGTGCTGGGCGGCATCAGCACCGGGCAGGACCTGGAGGTGAGCATCGCCATCAAGCCCACCAGCTCCATCATCAGCCCACGCCGCTCGGTGGACATCCACGACCAGCCGGTCGAGGTCGTCACCAAGGGCCGCCACGATCCCTGCGTGGGCATCCGCGCCACGCCCATCGCCGAGGCGATGCTGGCGCTGGTGGTGATGGAGCACGCGCTGCGCCACCGCGCGCAGTGCGGCGACGTGGAGCGCGCGCGCCGGCGCGAGGCCGGCGGCACCGCGACGGAGCACGAGGGCCCGCAGTCCTCCTTCCTGTGAGCCCCGCGCCACCGGCCGCGGCGGCGAGCCGGCGTTCGCTGCTGGCCTTCGCGGGCCTGTCGGCCAGCTATTTCGCGCACATCGGCTTCTTCAACCCCTACCTGCCGCTGTGGCTGCAGAGCCTGGGGCTGCCGATCTTCACCATCAGCCTGCTGACCTCGGTGCAGTCCGTCACCCGGGTGTTCGCGCCCTATGCCTGGGGCGCGCTGTCCGACCGCACCGGCGAGCGCGTCAAGCTGCTGCGCTACAGCGCGGCGGTGGCGCTGGTCGGCTCGCTCGGCCTGTGGTGGCACGGCGGCGGCGCCTGGTGGGTGCTGGTGGTGCTGCTGGTGATGTTCACCCACACCAGCTCGATGATGTCGCTGACCGAGGCGGCGATGGCGCACCTGGTGGCGGGCGACTGGGGCCGCTACGGGCGCATCCGCCTGTGCGGCTCGGCGGGCTTCCTCGTCACCGTGCTGCTGGCGGGCGAGTGGTTCGAGCGCTTCGGCATGGGGCACTTCCCCGGCTGGGCGACGGGCTCGCTGGCGCTGGTGCTGCTGGCCACGCTGCGGCTGCCCGACACGCGCGAGCCGGTGGCCCAGGCCGCGCAGGCGCAGGCGCCGGTCGGGCCGGTGCTGCGCCGGCCGGCGGTGCGCTGGTTCCTGGCCTCGCTGTTCTTCCACGTGATGGCGCACTTCAGCGTCTACGGCTTCCTGTCGCTGTACCTGGACTCGCTGGGCTACGGCAAGGGCGTGATCGGTTTCCTGTGGGCGCTGTCGGTGCTGGTGGAGATCGGCTGGTTCTGGCTGCAGGGGCGCCTGATGCGCCGCCTGAGCATGCCGCGCTGGCTGTTGCTGTGCGGCGCCGCGGGCGTGCTGCGCTTCGCGCTGACCGGCGGCCTGGGCCAGTGGTTCGCCGCGCTGGTGCTGGCGCAGTTGCTGCATGCGCTGTCGTTCGCGGCGCACCACACCACCTGCATCGCGCTGGTGTCGCAGCATTTCCCCGGCAGCCTGCGGGGCCGGGGCCAGGCGCTGTTCACCGTGATCGGCTATGGTTTCGGGGGCGTGATCGGCGTGCTGGCCGGCGGCGCCGCAGCCCAGCACTTCGGCTTCGTGGCCATGTTCGGCGCCGCGGCGGTGCTGGCGCTGGCCGGCAGCCTGTGCGCCTGGCGCGTGCTGCGCTGCGAGTCCGGGGCGCCCGCCTGAGCCGACCCTTTCCCTCTGTCTTCGACGAAAGTCCCGACCGGATGTTCTCCATGCCTCCCGCCGTCCAGGCGCTGATCCTCACCAACGTCATCGTGTTCCTGGCCCAGGGCCTGTCGGAAGGGCTGACCGGCGCGCTGGCGCTGTGGCCCGTCGGCTCCGGCTTCTTCGCGCCCTGGCAACTGGTGACCTACGCCTTCCTGCACGGCGGCTTCTCGCACCTGCTGTTCAACATGTTCGGCCTGTGGATGTTCGGCTCCGACCTGGAGCGGCTGTGGGGCTCGAAGCGCCTGCTGGTCTTCTACTTCGTCAGCGTGCTCGGCGCGGCGGCGGCGCAGCTCGTGGTGGCGGCGCTGGGCGACAGCACCTACCCGACGGTCGGCGCCTCGGGCGGCCTGTTCGGCATCCTGGTGGGCTTCGCCATGATGTTCCCCAAGCGCAAGATCGTGCCGCTGATCCCGCCCATCCCCATGCCGGCGCCGGTGTTCGTGGCGCTGTACGGCGCGCTGGAGCTGATCTTCGGCGTGACCGGCAGCTTCGCCGGCGTGGCGCACTTCGCGCACCTGGGCGGCCTGGCCGCGGGCTGGCTGCTCATCCGCTACTGGCGCGGCCAGTCCCCCTTCGGACGAAGATAGGCCCACCCCCAGTCTCCGCGGACTTCGTTCCGCTCCGCCAACCCCCCCGCAAGGGGGCACACCCGACGGCCGGGCCAAGCCCGTTCCGTGGGTGTCCCCGCATGGCCTGCTCCGCGGCCTCCTGAACGAGGCATGCGCATCGCGGGTTCGTGCGAGACATGACAAACTTGTCCTGTTTCAGGAGTTTTCCCATGCACTACACCCGCCTCGGCCGCACCGGCCTCACGGTTTCCCGCATCGCCCTGGGCATGATGACCTACGGCACGCCGAAGTGGCGGCCGTGGGTGCTGGAGGCGGGCCCCTCGCGCGAGGTGGTGCGCCACGCGGTGGAGCTGGGCATCAACTTCTTCGACACGGCCGACATGTACTCGGCCGGCGAGTCGGAGGTGCTCACGGGCCAGTTCGTGCGCGAGTTCTGCCGGCGCGAGGAGACGGTGATCGCCACCAAGGCCTACTACCCCGTCGCGCTCGACTTCAAGGGCGGCAACAGCGCCGCCGCCAAGCCGGACCGCCGGCCCAACGCCGACGGCCTCTCGCGCAAGCGCCTGTTCCACGCGGTGGACGACTCGCTGCGCCGGCTGGGCACCGACTACATCGACCTCTGGCAGATCCACCGCCTGGACCACGACACGCCGATCGAGGAGACGATGGAGGCGCTGCACGACATCGTGAAGAGCGGCAAGGTGCGCTACATCGGCGCCTCCAGCATGTTCGCCTGGCAGTTCGCCAAGGCGCAGCAGGTCGCCAGGGAGAACGGCTGGACGCGCTTCGTCTCGATGCAGAACCACTACAACCTGGTCTACCGCGAGGAAGAGCGCGAGATGATCCCGCTGTGCCACGACCAGGGCGTGGGCCTGATCCCCTGGAGCCCGCTGGCGCGCGGCTTCCTGGCGGGCAACCGCAAGGCCGACGACAAGGCCGCCGGCGCCACCAGCCGCGCGCAGACCGACGACATCGCCCAGAAGTACTACTACGCCGACAGCGACTTCGCCGTGGTGGAGGCGCTGACGCAACTGGCCGGCGAGCGCGGCCTGACCAACGCCACGCTGGCCTACGCCTGGCTGCTGCACAAGGGCATCGCCGGGCCGATCGTCGGCGCCAGCAAGACCTGGCAGCTCGACCAGGCCGTGGCGGCGCTGGACGTGGCGCTGTCGGCCGACGAGATCGCGCGGCTGGAGGCGCCGTACCGTCCGCATGCGGTGACGGGGCACGTCTGATGCCCTGGCTCGCCGCCGCACCGGCCGCCCGGCGATGGGCCGCGGGCCTGGCCGCCCTGGCGCTGGCGGCCTGCGCGTCGCAGCCGCCGAAGGGGCCCCAGCAGCCGCAGACGCAGCCCACGCCGACGCCTGCGCCGCCGGCATCCCAGGTGGCGCCCGCCGACGGCTTCGCCGCCTGGCTGGCTGCCTTCCGCACCGAGGCGCGCGCCGCCGGCATCGGCGAGGCGACGCTGGCGGCTGCGCTCGGCCCGGCGCAGTACCTGCCGCGCGTGGTCGAGCTGGACCGCGCGCAGCCCGAGTTCACCCGCGCCGTGTGGGACTACCTCGACACCGCCGTCAGCGACGCGCGCGTCGCCCGCGGGCAGGAGCAGCTGGCGCGCGTGCGCCCCGAGGCCGATGCCGCCGCCGCGCGCTACGGCGTGCCGGCCGAGGTGTTGGGCGCCGTCTGGGGCATGGAGAGCAACTACGGCGCTAACGTCGGCGACACGCCGACCGTCGACGCGCTGGCCACCCTGGCCTTCGACGGCCGCCGCGCCGAGTGGGCGCGCAGGGAACTGCTGGCCGCGCTGCGCATCATCGACAACCGCGACATCGACCGCGCGCACATGATCGGCTCCTGGGCCGGCGCCATGGGGCAGACGCAGTTCATGCCCTCGACCTTCCTCGGCCACGCCGTCGACGCCGACGGCGACGGTCGGCGCGACATCTGGGGCAGCATGGCCGACGTGATGGCCTCCACCGCCAGCTTCCTGGCCCGCTCCGGCTGGCAGGCGGGCCAGCCCTGGGGCGTGGAAGTGCGCCTGCCGCCCGGCTTCGACGTGGCGCGCGCCGATGCCGGCGTGCGCCAGGACGCCGCCGCCTGGGCCGCCGAGGGCGTGCAGTCCGCATCCGGCGCCGCGCTGCCGCCGCTGCCCGATGCGCAGCTGCTGCTGCCGGCCGGCGCGCGCGGCCCGGCGTTCCTGGCCGGGCCCAACTTCCGCGCGCTGCTGCGCTACAACAACTCGACCAGCTACGCCCTGGGCGTCGGCCTGCTGGCCCAGCGGCTGGCGGGCGGCGCGGGCGTGCAGGCCGCCTGGCCGCGCGACCTGGTGCCGCTCACGCGCAGCCAGGTGCGCCTGCTCCAACAGGCGCTGAAGGCGCGGGGCTTCGACCCTGGCGAGCCCGACGGCGTCGCCGGCTCGGCCACCCGCCGCGCGCTGCGCGACTGGCAGCGCAGCGCGGGTCTGCCGGCCGACGGCTTCCCGACCGCGGACCTGCTGCAGCGGCTGCAGCCCTAGCCCGGTTTCAGGCCCGGCTGCGCGGCGCCTCCAGGTAGGCGCCGGATTCGTGCAGCTGGCGCTCCGCCTCGTCGATGCGGCGCACGGCGGCCTTGCCGGCGCGGCTGGCCAGCAGCTCCAGCAGGGTCTCGGCCAGCGTCATGCCGGCGGACACCGAGGGGAAGAACGAGGGGCTGTGGTTGGCGAACAGCAGCGTCTCGTGCGCCTGCAGCGACAGCGGCGAGGTGCTGCTGTCGGTCAGCGCGATCACGCGGCAGCCGGCCGCGCGCGCGGCCTGGGCCACCTGCAGCGCCTCGCGCGAGTAGGGCGCGAAGCTGGCCACCAGCAGCGCGTCGCCCCGGGCGAAGCTGCGCTGCTGCATCTCCAGCGCGCCGCCCAGGCCGTCCACCAGGTGCACCGAGGGCCGGAACAGCCGGTACAGGTAGACGAAGGCGAAGGCGATCGGATAGCAGGCGCGAAAGCCCGCGGCATGCACGGCGGGCGCCTTCTCCAGCACCGCGCAGACCCGCTCCAGCGAAGGCGCGCAGTGCGCCTGCGTCTCCTCCAGGTTGCGGCGCTGCACCTCGAACATCTCGTCCGCCAGGCCCGCCTCGCGCGCGCGGCCGATGAGCTGCTGCGCCCGTTCTCCGTAGGCCCGCGGGCCCAGGCCCATCTCGGCGGCGAAGGCCGCCTTCAGCGGCGGCCAGCCGTCGAAGCCGAAGTGCTGCGCGAAGCGCACCAGCGTCGCCGGCGTGGCGTCGGCGTGCACGCCGATGCGGCGCATCGAGGTCGTCACCACCTCGGCCGGGTGGTCCAGCAGGTAGCGGGCGATCCGCTGCAGCGCGGGGCTCAGTTCGGGGAAGCGCTGGCGGATCTGTTCCTGGACGGAGGGCATGGCGGGAGGAGGGTGGCGGCAGAGTGGAACGAATGTACCGAAAACGGTATGAGGTGTTCCACCATCAGGGCTATCGAGGGTTGACGGAACATTTGTTCCAAAACAGAATTTCTCAAAACATTAGTTCCGAATCCCCTCTCGCCATGAGCCACGTCTTCCACCGCCACCTGCGCCACACCCCGCCGCTGGCCGTGTCCGCCAGCGGGATGTTCATCCGCGACGCGCAGGGCCGGGCGTACCTCGACGCCTCGGGCGGCGCGGCCGTCTCCTCGCTCGGCCACGGGCACCCCGACGTGATCGCCGCCATGCACGCGCAGATCGACCGGCTGGCCTACGCCCACACCAGCTTCTTCACCACCGAGGTGGCGGAGCAGCTCGCCGACGAACTGGTGCGCACGGCGCCCGAGGGCACGAGCCATGCCTACCTGGTCAGCGGCGGCTCGGAGGCCGTGGAGGCGGCGCTGAAGATGGCGCGCCAGTACTTCGTGGAGACCGGCCAGCCGCAGCGCACCCACTTCATCGCGCGCCGCCAGAGCTACCACGGCAACACGCTGGGTGCGCTGGCCGTGGGCGGCAACGCCTGGCGGCGCGAGCCCTTCGCGCCCATCCTGGTGCCGGCCACGCATGTGTCGCCCTGCTACCCCTACCGCGAGCAGCGCGAGGGCGAGAACGCGCAGCAGTACGGCCAGCGGCTGGCCGACGAGCTGGAGCAGGCCATCCTGGCGCAGGGCGCCGATCGCGTGATCGCCTTCGTCGCCGAGACGGTGGGCGGCGCCACCGCCGGCGTGCTGACGCCGGTGCCGGGCTACTTCAAGGCGGTGCGCGAGGTCTGCGACCGCCACGGCGTGCTGCTGATCCTCGACGAGGTGATGTGCGGCATGGGCCGCACCGGCACGCTCTACGCCTGCGAGCAGGAGAGCGTGGTGCCCGACCTCGTCACCGTCGCCAAGGGGCTGGGCGGCGGCTACCAGCCGGTGGGCGCGGTGCTCGCCCAGCGCCGCATCGTCGAGGCCATGTCCAGCGGCAGCGGCTTCTTCCAGCACGGCCACACCTACCTCGGCCACCCGGTCGCCTGCGCGGCGGCGCTGGCGGTGCAGCAGGTCATCCACCGCGACGGCCTGCTGGCCCGGGTGCGCGAGCGCGGCGAGGTCTTCGGCCGCCTGCTGCGCGAGACGCTGGGCGCGCACCCGCACGTGGGCGACATCCGCGGGCGCGGCTTCTTCTGGGGCGTCGAGCTGGTGGCCGAGCGCGCCGGCAAGACGCCCTTCGACCCGGCCCGCCGGCTGCACGCGCGCGTCAAGCAGGCGGCGATGGCGCGGGGCCTGCTGGTGTACCCGATGGGCGGCACCGTCGACGGGCGGCAGGGCGACCACGTGCTGCTCGCGCCGCCGTTCATCGCCAGCGAGGCCGACCTGGCGCAGATCGCCCGGCTGCTGGCGACGGCGCTGGACGCGGCACTGGCCGCGTGAGCGTTTCCCCTTTCCAACCCGAACCGAGGAGAAAGCAGTGATGAAGAAGAACCCGTTCCCCGCGCTGGCCGGCGCGCTCGCCGTGGCCGCGTCCGGCCTGGCCGCCGTGCCCGCGATGGCGCAGTCCAAGTTCGTCACCATCGGCACCGGCGGCGTGACCGGCGTGTACTACGCGGCCGGCGGCGCGATCTGTCGCCTGGTCAACAAGGACCGCGCGCAGCACGGCATCCGCTGCTCGGTGGAGTCCACCGGCGGCTCGGTGTTCAACATCAACACCATCAAGGCCGGCGAGCTGGACATGGGCGTGGCGCAGAGCGACGTGCAGTTCAACGCGGTGAAGGGGCAGGGCCAGTTCCAGAGCGCCGGCGCCTACCCCGAGCTGCGCGCGGTGTTCTCGCTGCACCCAGAGCCTTTCACCGTGGTGGCGCGCAAGGAAGCCAACATCACGAAGTTCGAGGATTTCAAGGGCAAGCGCTTCAACGTCGGCAACCCGGGCTCGGGCACGCTGGCCTCGTCCACCCAGCTCGTCAACGCGCTGGGCTGGAAGATGAGCGACTTCGGCCTCGCCTCCGAACTCAAGGCCGACGAGCACGGCCCCGCGCTGTGCGACGGCAAGATCGACGGCTTCTTCTACGCGGTGGGCCACCCCTCGGCCAACATCCAGGACCCGACCACGAGCTGCGGCGCCAAGCTGGTGCCGCTGACTGGCCCGGTGGTCGACAAGCTGGTGGCCGACAACCCCTACTTCGCCAAGGCCACCATCCCCGCCGGGCTGTATCCGAACAACCCGCAGGCCACCGAGACCTATGGCGTGCTGGCCACCTTCGTCAGCTCCGCCAAGGTGCCGGCCGACACCATCTACCAGGTGGTCAAGGCGGTGTTCGACAACTTCGAGGACTTCAAGCGCCTGCATCCGGCCTTCGCCAGCCTCAAGCCCGAGGACATGGTCAAGGCGGGGCAGACCGCGCCGCTGCACGAGGGCGCGCTGCGCTACTACAAGGAAAAGGGCTGGGTGAAGTAACCCGGCGCCGCGCACCGCCCGATGCGGGCGCAGGGGAGGCGGATGGATCCCGCAAGGCCATCCGCCTTTTTCGTGAACAGGACTGAACCCCGTAGCACAGGGGAAAGGAGGGCCGGCACATGAGCGACCTCGACAAGGCATCCCCGGAACTGCAGCAGCTGGTGGCGGACGTCGACACCGGCGGCCGCACGGCCGGCGGCGCGCCCGGCATGGTGATCTTCATCGGCGCGGTGGGCTGGGCGCTGTTCCAGCTCTGGTACGCCTCGCCGCTGCCCTTCATGCTGGGCTTCGGCGTGCTCAACGACACCGAGGCGCGCGCCATCCACCTGGGCACGGCGCTGTTCCTGGCCTTCCTGGCCTTTCCGGCGACGCGGCGCTCGCCGCGCGACCGCATCCCGCTGCAGGACTGGGCGCTGGCGCTGGCGGCCGCCTTCGCGGGCGCCTACCTGATGCTGTTCTACCGCGAGTTGGCCACGCGGCCCGGCCAGCCGACGGCGATGGACGTCGCCACCGCCTGCGCGGGGCTGGTGCTGCTGCTGGAGGCCACCCGCCGCGCGGTGGGCCTGCCGATGGCGATCCTGGGCATCGTGTTCCTGGGCTACGTCTTCCTGGGGCCCTGGCTGCCCGACGTGATCGCGCACAAGGGCGCCTCGCTGGAGCGCATGGCCTCGCACATGTGGCTGACGACCGAGGGCGTGTACGGCGTGGCGCTGGGCGTGTCGGTGGCCTTCATCTACATCTTCGTGCTGTTCGGCGCGCTGCTCGACCGCGCCGGCGGCGGCAACTACATGATGCAGGTGTCCTTCGCGCTGCTGGGCCACCTGCGCGGCGGGCCGGCCAAGGTGGCGGTGGTCTCGTCGGCGCTCAACGGGCTGATCTCGGGCTCGTCGGTGTCCAACGTGGTCACCGGCGGCATCTTCACCATCCCGCTGATGAAGAAGGCCGGCTACGGCGGCGTGAAGGCCGGCGCGATCGAGACCGCCTCGTCCATCAACGGCCAGATCATGCCGCCGGTGATGGGCGCCGCGGCCTTCCTGATGGTGGAGTACGTGGGCATCCCCTACGTGGACATCATCAGGCACGCGCTGCTGCCGGCCGTCATCTCCTACATCGCGCTGTTCTACATCGTCCACCTGGAGGCGGTGAAGCTGGGCATCAGGCCGATGGCGATGGCGCAGGCGCGCACCGCGCGGCAGAAGTTCACCGGCCGCGCGCTCGGCATCTCGGGCACCATCGCCGTGATGGGCGCGGTGTACTGGATCGCCATCGGCGCGCGCGCGCTGCTCGGCGCGGCCGCGCCCTGGGTGCTGATCGGGCTGCTGGCAGGCCTGTACGTCTGGCTGCTGCGGGTGGCTGCGCGCAGCCCCGACCTGCCGGAGGACATCGACGTCAACAACCCCGTGCTGCCGCAGGCCTGGCCCACGGTGCGCGCCGGCCTCTACTACCTGATCCCCATCGGCGTGCTGATCTGGTGCCTGGCGGTGGACGAGCTCTCGCCCGCGCTGTCGGCCTTCTGGGCCACCGTGACCATGATCGTGCTGATGCTCACGCAGCGGCCGCTGCTGGCCTTCTTCCGCGGCCGCGGCATGCCGCTGCAGGCGTGGAAGGACAGCGCGAACGAGGTCGTCCAGGGCCTGAACGACGGCAGCCGCAACATGATCGGCATCGGCATCGCCACCGCGACGGCGGGCATCATCGTCGGCGGCATCACGCTCACCGGGCTGGGCTTCCGCATGACCGACTTCGTGGAACTGGTGTCGCAGGGCAACGTGATCCTGATGCTGCTGTTCACCGCCTTCGTCTGCCTGGTGCTGGGCCTGGGCGTGCCCACCACCGCCAACTACGTGCTGATGGCCTCGCTGATGGCGCCGGTCATCGTCGAGCTGGGCGCGCAGTCGGGGCTGGTGATCCCGCTCATCGCGGTGCACCTGTTCGTCTTCTACTACGGCATCATGGCCGACGTCACGCCGCCGGCGGGCCTGGCCACCTTCGCCGCGGCGGCGATCTCGGGCGAGGACCCGATCAGGACCGGCGTGCAGGGTTCGCTGTACGCCATGCGCACGGTGGTGCTTCCCTTCGTCTTCGTCTTCAATCCGGCGCTGCTGATGATCGACGTGCGCGGCTGGTGGGAGATCGCGCTGGTCGCTCTCACCGCCACGCTGGCCTCGCTCACCTTCGCGGCAGCCACCATGGGCTGGTTCCGCACCCGCTGCCGCTGGTGGGAGGTGCTGCTGCTGCTGGTCGCCACCTTCCTGCTGTTCCGCCCCGACTGGGTGGTGGACCAGTACGCCGCGCCCTACAGCGAGGCGCCGGCCAGCCGGATCTTCGAGTCGGCCGAGGCGCTGGGCGAGAAGGAGCGGCTGGTGCTGCAGATCCACGGCACCAACATCGAGGGCGACGAGGTGCGCAAGACCGTCGCGGTGCAGCTCGACGAAGCCGGGCCCGGGCGCGAGCGGCTGCAGAAGGCGGGCCTGACCGTCACGTCGCTGGGCGAGCAGGTGCGGATCGCCAACGTGCGCTTCGGCAGCCAGGCGCGCAAGAGCGGCTTCGAGCCCGGCTGGGAAGTGGCCGCGGTGATGGTGCCCAGCGACCGGCCCTCCGCCTACTGGATCTACCTGCCCGCGACGCTGCTGGTGCTGCTGCTGTGGTGGGGGCAGGGCCGGCGCGCGCGCGCCGAGCCGCTGGGCGCCAAGGGGGTGGCATGACGCGCGTCGCCCTGATCCACGCGCTGGCCCACTCGGTCGCGCCCATCAACGAGGAGATGGCGCGGGCCTGGCCCGCATGCCAGCGCATGAACCTGCTGGACGACAGCCTCTCGGCCGACCTGGCCCGGTCCGGCCGCGGGCTCGACGAGGCGATGCACCGGCGCTTCGAGACGCTGAGCGCCTACGCCGAAGGCACCGGCGCGAGGGGCATCCTGTTCACCTGCTCGGCCTTCGGGCCCTGCATCGAGGCCGCGGCGGCGCGGCGGCCGCACATGCCGGTGCTCAAGCCCAACGAGGCGATGATCGCCGACGCGGCGCGCTCCGGCGGCCGGGTCGGGCTGATCGCCTCCTTCGCGCCCACGCTGCGGAGCATGCCGCCGGAATTCCCCGCCGCGGTGCCGCTGCGCACCCGGCTGGCCGAAGGCGCCCTGCAGGCGCTGGACGAGGGCCGCGTGCAGGCGCACGACGAGGCCGTGCTGCACGCCGCGCGGGCGCTGCTGGCCGAGGGCTGCGAGGTGATCGCGCTGGCGCAGTTCAGCATGGCGCGGGCGGCGCCGCTGCTGCGCCGCGAGCTGCCGGCGCAGGTGCCGGTGCTGACCACGCCGGGCAGCGCGGTACGGGCGCTGCGCGAGCGCATCCGGGAGGACCCTGACCCCTCGCGATAATCGGCGCTCTTTGTAGGAGCGTCAGTTTGGATATCGTTCTCTTGGTCAAGGCCGCGGTCATGGGCATCGTGGAGGGTCTGACCGAATTCCTCCCCATCTCGTCCACCGGCCACCTCATCCTCGCCGGCGCGCTGCTGGGTTTCGACGACGGCAAGGCCAAGGTGTTCGACATCGCCATCCAGACCGGCGCGATCTTCGCCGTCATCCTGGTGTACTGGCAGAAGATCCGCTCGACCGTCACGGCGCTGCCGCGCCAGCCGAAGGCGCGGCGCTTCGCGCTCAACGTGCTGATCGGCTTCCTGCCGGCGGTGGTGCTGGGCCTGGTGTTCGGCAAGGCCATCAAGGCGAACCTGTTCACGCCGGTGGTGGTGGCCACCACCTTCATCCTCGGCGGCTTCGTCATCCTCTGGGCCGAGAAGCGCCCGCCCGGCGCCGTGCGCGTGGAACACGTGGACGACATGACGCCCTGGGACGCGCTCAAAGTCGGCCTGGTGCAGTGCTTCGCCATGATCCCGGGCACCAGCCGATCGGGCGCGACCATCATCGGCGGCATGCTGCTGGGCCTGTCGCGCAAGGCCGCGACGGACTTCTCCTTCTTCCTGGCCATCCCCACGCTCATCGGCGCCGGCGTCTACAGCCTCTACAAGGAGCGGGCGCTGCTGTCGGCGGCCGACATCCCGCTGTTCGCGGTGGGCCTGGTGTTCTCGTTCGTGAGCGCCTGGCTGTGCGTGCGCTGGCTGCTGCGCTACATCTCCAGCCACAGCTTCGTGCCCTTCGCCTGGTACCGCATCGCCTTCGGCATCGTGGTGCTGGCCACGGCCTGGAGCGGCGTGGTGCAGTGGGCCGAGTGAGCCGGCTGCTGCGCTAGCTAGCGCGCCGAGAGCAGGTCGATCAGCAGCGTGACCACCGTGCGGCCCGGCCGCGACTGCCACTGCACCACGCCCGCCAGCCGCTCGGCGCGCGTGCGCATGTTGCGCAGGCCGTTGCCCGGCGCGTCGCCGGCCGACTCGACGGCGAAGCCGCGGCCGTCGTCGCGCACGTCCAGCCGCAGGTGCGTGCGGGTGCGGGTGACGTAGACGTCCGCCCGGCGCGCGCCGCTGTGCTTGAGCACGTTGGTCAGCGCCTCCTGCAGGAAGCGCAGCACGCCGATGTTCAGCGAGGCGGTGAGCGTCAGGTCGCCGACGTTGAGCAGGTGCCAGCGGCAGACGACGCCGTTGGCCTCGAAGAGCGTGCCCAAGCGGTGGCGCAGCGGGGCGATCACGTCGTCCAGCGGCTGCAGCCCCGGCTGC
>Ga0164243_10000436_pt1 | contig 79124 bp, 75 predicted proteins | sample OricompcompostOP_FD_108781 | JGI IMG/M metagenome (GOLD analysis project Ga0164243, IMG submission 108781) | Organic Plus compost microbial communities from Emeryville, California, USA - Original compost - Organic plus compost (OP) | ecosystem: Engineered > Solid waste > Mixed feedstock >... | reverse complement strand
GAGGATCAGGGTCATGAGCAGTTGCGCCGAGCCGTCGTCCTTGTTGAGGGACATGACGAGAGCTTCCGCCTCCTGCCCGTTGCATCGGGTCCACGTGCTGTACAGCCCGGTGAAGTAGCCGTCTGCGTAGGACTCCGCCGTCGTGGCGGGTGTGCACGAGCCTCCCATCGTCCCCGACGCTGACTCGAGGCCCGCCCGGACCGCCTCCTCGCTGACGGCTCCCGCGCGGCCGGCCATCGCGACGCCGGAGGCCTGCCCGTTGTCGAAGGCCTTGACGTTCGAGGAGGCGACGAAGACGTGCACTCCTGTGGCGGGGTCGGCCTGGGAGAACGTGTCCTTCCAGTGGCTGGGCACGGTGACGCTGAAATGCCCGTCGTCGCTGGTCAGGTCGACGTAGCTGGTCGGGGAGGTCCCGCCGCCGCCCCCGCCGCCGGCCCCGCCGGCTCCCGCCGACGCGCCTCCGGTCACCTTCAGCGCGCTCCCGTTGATCTGGCCCTCGAGGATCTGGTCCGTGGCGGGGCGCCAGGCCTGCACGCTGAGGGTCGCCTCCGTGCCGTGCGTGCGCAGGACGTCGCAGTAGCCGGCGACGGTCCCGCCGAGGCCCATCGTCACGCCGTTGAGCTTCTCGATCACGTCTCCGGGCTTCAGTCCTGCCTTGTCCGCGGCGCTGCCGGGCTTGACCGAGGAGACCCAGATGCCGTGAAAGCCGTACTCATCGGGCGGGATCGCCTCGATGTTGAGCCCGAGGGACAGCACGTTCTCGCTGTTCCTGAGCTTCTGGATCGTGTCCTGTGCGGAGCCGCGGCCCACGGCGATGTTCGTATCGTTCAGGTTTTCGCCCGCGTAGTTGACGCCGAACACGGTCCCGCTGCTGTCGACCAGGGGCCCGCCGGAGTTCCCGCCGCGGATGCGCGCATCGTGCTGGATCGCATGCTCCACATCCGCCCAGGGCGTGGCCGTCTTCGTGTCGGCCTGCGAGACGATCCCCTTGGTCAGCGTGTACTTGTAGCCGAGCGCCGCCGGGTACCCCGCGGAGTAGACCTCGTCGCCCTCGCGGATGTCGCCGCTGTGCCAGGAGAGGAAGGGGACGGCGGCGGGCAGGTCGACCTTGATCACCGCCAGGTCGTAGCACTCGGAGGCTGCGATGAGGTTCGCGGCGTAGGACTGGCCGTCACCGCCGATCGCGACCCGCAGGGTGCCCGCTCCCGTGACGACGTGGTTGTTCGTCACCGCATGGCCGTCCGGGCTGATGAACCAGCCCGAGCCTCCCCAGCGGCCTTCGTACGGCGTCAGGTCGCCCAGCTGGAGGAAGGTGCCCTGCGCGATGATGGACATCGTGGCGCCCTTCACCTCCCCGACGCTGCTCACCGCCGTCTCCGTCGGCGTCGGGGTCGGCCCCTGCAGGGAAGGGAAGGAGGGCAGGAAGGCGCAGCCGGCGAGCAGGGGCACCAGGCCGGCGGTGCCGGCAGCGGAGAGCAGGCGCGCACGGCCGCGACGGCCTGGGCCTCGGGTGATGATCGGCATGGTGAGGCTGGCTCCCTCCGCGCACAGGATGAGGGAAGTATCGGCCCTTCGCGTGGCGGCGCGGTGGGCCCCGCCGGCCGTCTGTGGACAAGGTGCGGGACGGTCCGATCGGCTCCCGGATGGCGCCGTGCACGACGGCTGAGGACGCCCGCCGAGCTCCGGAGGCTCCGCTGCGCAGCATCCGAGATTCGCTCTCAGCTGGGATATCTAGGATGGGGGCGTGTCCGAACGCCAGCTGCATCTGGTCAGGCACGGGGAGGTGGACAACCCCGCCGGCCTGCTCTACGGGCGCATCCCCGGCTACGGGCTCTCCGCGCTGGGGAGGCAGATGGCAGCCCTCGCCGCGGCGGACCTCAAGGCCAGGGGCCGCAGCTACGGGACGCTCCTGGCCTCGCCCCTGCAGCGGGCCCAGGAGTCCGCGCAGCCCATCGCCGAGGCGCTGGGGCTCGCGGTGGGCACCGAGCCGCGCGTGATCGAGCCGACGAACCGCTTCGAGGGCATGCAGATGCACGGGCCGCACGCCGCGCTGCGCCGCCCGAGGAACTGGCGCTTCCTCGTCAACCCGTTCCGGCCCAGCTGGGGCGAGCCCTACGCCGCCGTGGTCAAGCGGATGCGCGCGGCGATGGACGAGGCCTGGCACGCGGCCAGGGAGAGCGACGCGGACATCGTCATCGTCAGCCACCAGCTGCCCATCGTGATGGTGCAGCGCTCGGTGGCCGGCAAGCCGCTGATCCACGATCCGCGCAAGCGGCGCTGCGCGCTGTCGAGCATCAGCTCCTTCGTGCGGGACGAGCGCGGCCGCTGGAGCCAGGTCGGGTACGCCGAGCCGGCCGACGGCCTGCTGCGACGCGCCGTCGACGTGGGGGCCGTGTGAGCGTGCGTCGCCGCGGCCGCAGACCGTCCCTGCCGGCCGCCCTGTGCTCCGCGGCGGTCGCCCTCGCGCTCACGCTCACGGGCTGCTCGAACGACACCCTCGCCCAGCAGTGGAACGAGGGCAGCAACAAGGGCTACATCGGCAACGACGGCACCTTCACCGAGTACCCGGTGTCGGACCGCGGCCCGGCTGCGCGCTTCTCGGGTCCTCTGGACACCGGAGGGACCTTCGACTCGAGCTCGCTGCTGGGCAAGGTGTCCGTCATCAACTTCTGGTACGCCGGCTGCGCCCCCTGCCGGGCGGAGGCGCCGATCCTCGCCCAGCTCGACGCCGACTACGGCGACCGCGTGGAGTTCCTGGGCATCAACGTGCGCGACCAGGCGCCCTCCGCTCTCGCCTTCTCGGGCAGCTTCGGCATCCAGTACCCGTCGATCCTCGATCAGGACAACGGCAGCTCGGTGGTACAGGCCTACGCCGGGATCGTGCCGCTGAACGCCGTGCCCACGACGCTCGTGCTGGATCGCGAGGGACGCGTGGCGAAGCGCATCCTCGGCCAGATCCAGGACGCCTCGGTCCTGCGCACCCTCGTGGACGACGTGCTGGCCGAGGGGAGCTGAGGTGGACGCCCAGCAGCTCATCGGATCCGGACAGCTCCTCGTCGCGCTGCCGGTCGCGCTCGCGGCCGGACTGTTGTCCTTCCTCTCGCCCTGCATCCTCCCGCTGCTGCCCGGCTATCTCGGCTACATCGGCGCGGCGAGCGGGAGCGAGGGCCGTGTGCGCGAGGTCGTCAGTCGCGCCACGGGGCGCGAGACCGCGGCCGAGGCCGGAAGGCGGCCGATCGCCGATCCGGCGGCGCGCGCCGCGGGCCGTGCCGAGCGCCGGCGGCTCCTGATCGGGGTCGCGCTGTTCGTCCTGGGCTTCACAGCCGTGTTCGTCGCCATGATGGCGCTGGCCGCAAGCGTGGGGGTCTGGCTGGTGCGCTACCAGGACCTGATCACGCGGATCCTCGGCGCGGTCGTCATCGTCCTGGGCCTGGTCTTCGTCGGACGCTTCGGCTTCCTGCAGCGCACGGTCAAGCCCAGCCTCGCCCCGCGGCTCGGGCTCGTCGGGGCGCCGCTGCTCGGCATCGCCTTCGCGATCGGCTGGACGCCGTGCACCGGACCCACCCTCGCGGCGATCAACGCGCTGAGCCTGGGCTCCGCCTCGCCGGGCACCGGGGCGATCCTCGGCGTGGCGTATGCGCTGGGGCTGGGCATCCCCTTCCTGCTCATCGCCTTCGGCGCCTCCTGGGCCACCCGCTCGCTCACCTTCCTGCGGCGGCACATCCGGGCGATCAACATCGCCGGGGGCGTCCTGCTCATCGTGGTGGGCCTGCTCATGGTCACCGGCGTCTGGACGACCCTCATGTACGCCATGCAGGCGGTGATCGGCGGCTATGTCACGCCCCTCTGACCACATCGACGTCGGCGCCCTCGAGCCGGAGGAGGGCGGCGAGGCGATCTCCAACGGCGGCCCCGGCGGCCGCTCCGGGCAGGGCCCGCTGGGCTGGCTGCTGTTCTTCTGGCGGCAGCTGACGAGCATGCGGGTCGCCCTGCTGCTGCTGCTCCTGCTCGCCGTCGCCGCCATCCCCGGCTCGCTGCTGCCGCAGCGCTCCTCGGACCCCAACGGCGTGAGCCAGTGGAAGACCGACCACCCGGACGCGTTCCGCATCCTCGACGCCTTCCCCATCAACGCCTTCGACGTGTACAGCTCGGTGTGGTTCTCGGCGATCTACATCCTGCTGTTCGTCTCCCTCATCGGCTGCGTCGTCCCCCGGGTCGCGCACCACTGGCGCGCACTGCGGCAGCGCCCGCCGCGCACGCCCTCCCGGCTCAGCCGCCTGCCGGCCTTCCGGACGGACGCGTTCCCCGGCATCTCCGCAGAGCGCGCCGCCGAGGAGGCGCAGGCCATCCTCAAGCGCCAGCGGTACCGCGTGCAGCGCTACACCGGGCGCGACGGCGAGGAGTCGGTCTCCGCTGAGCGCGGCTACATGCGCGAGACCGGCAACCTCGTCTTCCACGCCGCGCTGGTGGGCATCCTCGTCGCCGTCGGCTTCGGCGGGGGCCTGGGCTTCAGCGGGCAGAAGGTCGTCGTCGAGGGCGGCAGCTTCGTGAACAGCCTGCTGGACTACGACTCCTTCAATCCGGGCCGCTTCTTCGACGACGCCGGCCTGCCGCCGTACAGCCTGACCCTCGACAAGCTCGCCGTCACCTACGTGGACGACAACCCGAACGCGATGGGACAGCCGCTGGACTTCGACGCCTCCGTGAGCCTGCGGCAGGCCGACGGGGCGCCCGCCGGCGACGCGACGATCAAGGTGAACGAGCCGCTGCGCTACTACGGCACCGACGTGTACCTGCTCGGCAACGGCTATGCCCCGACGATCACCGTGCGGGACCCGCAGGGCACCGTGGTCTTCCACGAGTCCGTGCCCTTCCTGCCGCAGGACGCCAACCTCACCTCGATCGGCGTGGTGAAGGTCCCGGACGGCCTCGCGCAGCAGCTGGGCATGGTCGGCTTCTTCTACCCCACCCGGGCGCAGGGCAGCTCCGGAGCGTCGTTCTCCACCTACCCCGATCTGGTCAACCCGGTGCTCACCCTGAACGTCTACACCGGGGACCTCGGCCTGGACAACGGCGTGCCCCGATCCGTGTACGTGCTCGACACAACGAACATGACCGAGATTGCCGGCACCCAGTCCGACACGAAGGCGCTGGAGCTGTCCATCGGCCAGAGCGTGGCGCTGCCGGGCGGTCTGGGCAGCGTGAGCCTGGACGCCGTGCCTCGCTATGCCAGCCTCGAGATCCACAGCGATCCCTCGCAGGGGTGGGTGCTGCTGTTCGCGGTGCTCGCCGTCGCCGGGCTGCTCTCCTCGCTGCTCATCCCGCGCCGACGGGTGTGGGTGAAGGCGCGACCGGACGGCGAGGGCGTCCGGGTGGAGTACGCGGGACTGGCCCGCGGCGACGATCCCACCCTCGACCGCGCCGTCGGCGATCTCGTCAGAGCCCATGCGCTCGCGCTCGGGCGCCCAGCGGAATCCGTGATGCCCGAGACTAGGATGCACTCGTGATCGACACCTTCGAGGGGTACTCGCAGCTCTCGCTGTTCACGGCGATGGCGATCTATGCGGCAGCCTTCGTGCTGTACTCGATCGACCTCGCCACCCGCTCCGGCCAGGCCCGCGGCGCGAGCGCGGGCGGTGAGCAGCAGCGGGCCGGAGCAGGAGCGGCGGCGGCCGGGCTGTCCCGGCAGTCGGCGGGGGGCTCGGCGGACTCCGCGCGAGGCTCGGTAGCCACGCTCGTGCGGCCTCCTGCGGCGCCGGCGGGCGGCGGCTCGGTGCCGCTGGTGCGACGGTCGAAGGTGCTGCGCGTCGCCTTCTCCCTCACGGTGCTCGGCTGGCTGTTCCAGCTGGCCGCGACCATCCTGCGCGGCATCGACGCCCAGCGGGTGCCCTTCGGCAACATGTACGAGTTCGCGCTCACGGCCACGACCGTGATCGTCGGCGTGTTCGTCGTCGTCCAGATCTTCGTCGACGTGCGGTTCGTCGGAGCCCTCATCACCGGCCTGGCGCTGCTGTTCCTCGGCATCACCCGCACGAACTTCTACGTGCCGGTGCGGCCGCTGCCGCCGGCGCTGGACTCGTACTGGCTGGTGCTGCACATCCTCGTGGCCGTCCTCGCCGTCGGGCTGCTGACCCTCGCCTTCGGCCTCGCGGTGGCGCAGCTCCTGCAGACGCGCCGGGAGAGCCGCCTGGCCGCAGGGCTGCAGGCCGGCCCCGCCTTCCTGGCGACCTTCCCGCCCGCGGAGCGGCTCGAGAACCTCGCCTACCGGGTGAACATCATCGGCTTCATCTTCTGGAGCTTCACCCTCATCGCCGGCGCGATCTGGGCGGAGCACGCCTGGGGCCGCTACTGGGGCTGGGACACCAAGGAGGTGTGGACCTTCATCATCTGGGTGCTGTACGCCGGATACATCCACGCCCGGGCCACCCGCGGCTGGCGCGGCACCCGCGCCTCCTGGCTCGCGATCATCGCCTACGCGGCGGTGCTGTTCAACTTCGCGATCGTCAACATCTTCTTCAAGGGCCTGCACGCGTACTCCGGCCTCTGAGGCCGCGCGGCCGCGTCGGGGGCTCAGCGCAGCGCGAGCGGGTTCACGGGTGAGCCGGTCGCGCCGTGCAGCCTGAGCGGAGAGCACACGAAGAGGAAGTCCCAGACGCCGTCCGCGGCGCAGGCCTCGGCGAGCTCGTCGAGGGCGAGCATCTCGACGAACACCACGCCGAGGTTGCGCATCAGGGCCGCATGGAGGCCGGTGCCCGCGTAGGGACCGGTGCCCAGCTCGTTGGTGATGGTGTCCGTACCGTAGGCGACGATGTCCTGCGCACGGAACCACTCGGGCACCGCCGGTGTCGCGAGCATCCCGGGCTCGGTGAAGCGATCCCCATAGAACGCCTCCGGTCCCTCGCGATAGTAGACGCCCAGCCACCCGGTGCGGACCAGGAGCATGTCGCCGGGGCGCAGCTCGACTCCCTGCGCGGCTGCGACGGCGTCCAGCTCCTCGACGGTGAAGACCTCGTCGCGGTCGAGGTTGCCCACGCCTCGATGCCGTGCGATGTCCAGGAGCACCCCTCGCCCCACGAGCCCGTGCGCAGCGATCGCCGCGACACTGGCCTTCTGCAGCGAGCCCACCGTGGACGCGGCGGGGTAGCCGTTCCAGACCTGATCCCCGTACCAGGCGTGCGCGAGCGCGTCCACCTGTGTGCTGCCCTGCGGGCACATCATGAGGAAGTCGTCGGCGTACTCGAAGCCCCCCGCGAGCGGTCGGGCCTTCCCGGCGAGGTAGTGGCCGCGATCCTGCGTGTTCAGCCTCAGCGAGGGGGCCCGCCCCGGCAGGATCGGCTCGCCCCGTGCGTCGCCGATGCCGAGACCCAGGGGGAGCACCTGCCCCGTGCGCACGAGCCGCGCGGCGCGCACCACCTCGGTGGGCCCGAGGAGGTTGAGCGCACCGATCTCGTCGTCGTCGCCCCACCGGCCCCAGTTCTTCGGCGCGTCGGCGAGCATCGCCTCGAGCGGCTGGTCCGTCTCGTCCATCATCCGTCCTTTCCCGTGCCCGCACGCAACTCGCCCGCGAACGCGGCTTCGAGGATCCCGATGAGCTCCCCGGGTCCGTGCACTGCTCGCGGGTTCCTGCCGAGCGTCGGGCTCGCCATGGCCTGCTCGGCGACGGCGCTGAGGTCCTCATGCCTCACGCCCGCCTCGCGCAGCGAGGCCGGAGCGCCCGCGGCGCGTTGCAGCGCGGCGAGCACCCGGGGGAGGCCGCCGCTGCCATCCGCGCCCACGACCTCCAGAGCCGGGCCCAGGGCCTGGGCGAAGCGTTGCTGCACCGTCGCCGAGTCCTCCTCGTTGAAGCGCGCCGAGTAGGGCAGCAGGACGGCGTTCGAGACGCCGTGCGGCAGCCCGCAGATCGAGCCGAGCGAATGGCAGAGCCCGTGGTGAACGCACACCTGCGCCGTCCGCAGGACCAGCCCGCCAAGAGCCGCGCCCGTGAGCAGGGGCATGAGCACGCTCTCCTCGTGCGGCGTCTCGTCCGTGAGGGCGAGCATGCTCTCCACGAGCAGGCGCCCGCCCTCCACCGCCATCGCCGCGGAGATCGCGTTGCCGTCGCGGGAGTAGGCGCCCTCGATGCAGTGAGCGAGAGCGTTCATGCCCGTGGTCACGAGCAGCTGCCGGCTCACGCCGGCGAACAGCACGGGGTCGAGCACGACGAGTCCGGCGGCGCTGCTTGTGCTCGGGTCCGGCGGGAAGCCGATCTTCTCCTCGCCGTCGAGGAACACCCCCCACGGCGTCATCTCCGCGCCCGAGAGCGTCGTGGGCACCAGGATGAGCGGGGCTTCCGGCCGGGCGCTGCCAGGTGGCAGCGGGTGCAGCTCCGGCCGAGAGGAGGCAGGGACGACGGGCGTGCCGCGCAGCAGCAGCGTGACCGCCTTGGCGGCATCGATGCTGCTGCCCCCGCCGATCGCGATGACGCCGTCGGCCTTGCACGACTGCGCGGCGGCGAGCATCTCGCGGATCTGCTCGATGGGCGAATGGCGGGCGACCGTCTCGAACGACCCGGCGATGAGCGGGGCGAGCGCGGTCGTGATCCGCGTGCCGGCCTCGGAACGTGTCGCGCTGCTGGAGGCGACGAGGTAGGCGCGCCGCACGCCGAGCTCGCGCAGGCGGTCCGGGAGCCGGTCGAGGCTCCCCGGGCCGATGAGGATCTCGCGCTCATCCCCGAAGTAGCTGCCCGCCCGGGGGAGTCTGGCCACCGTGGTGCTCGGTTCAGATCGGCTGCTTGAGGCCTTCGGGCCCCACCGCACCGCCGTCGCCGATGAAGAACTGGAAGTCCGAGAGCTCAGACGGGTCGAACTCGGCGTAGACGTTGCACTCGACGCGGCGGAAGCTGATCCTCCAGACCCCGTCGACCTTCTCGTAGCGGTCCGCGGGATACACGGCGCCGATGAAGAAGAACTTGCCCGCGCCGTTCACGCCATGACACGTGGTGTGGCCGTCGCCGTGTGCGTGCGTCTCGTCGTCGAAGACGATGGCATGGTTCGCCGTGGTGTGCTGGACGAGCTGCTCGTCCGTCCAGAGCCTGCGCAGCACGCCTTCGATCTCCTTGTGCCCCGTCCCGCGGAGGACGCCCTGGCCCACCGCAGAGTTCATCTCCCATACCGCGTCGGGCGTCCATGCGGAGAGGAACCTGTCCACGTTCCGCAGGTCCATGCCGAGGGCATAGTCGTCGAATGCCTTGTTGAGGTCTCGTCGAGCGATCAGATCCTCGAGCTCGTTCACCGCGCTACTCCTTCGTATCGAGTGTTCGACAGCCGTCATCGGCTGGCCTTCCCTGCCGATCCGGTCCGGTCGAGCGACGTGCGTCAGACGGGGAGCGCGAGGCTCCCGCCGCGTCGGGTTGACGGATCGACGGCTCACACTATACCTTGCGATTCACAGAGTGATAGTGGTATTCACCAAATGAAATACCGGCGCGCACACCGTCGTGACGCGTTCGCTGGGGAAAGTGTGGGAGATGGTCACCGACCCGCTTGAGGATCTGCGCTGGCTCTGGAGGCTGCGCACGTTCGAGCTGACGATCCGTGAGCTCCGGCTGGACGGGCGCGTCGTCGGATCCGTGCACCTGGGCGTCGGGCAGGAGGCGATCGCGGTCGGCGCGGTCAGCGCGTTGGGCCCGGCCGACCCTGTCTTCGCGACCTATCGCGGGCACAACTGGGCGCTCGCCTGCGGCGTGCCGTCTGAGGCGCTGTTCGCCGAGCTCATGGGCCGTGCCTCGGGCATCAACGGCGGGCGGGGCGGCTCCGCGTATTTCTCCGCTCCGGCCTACCGCTTCTACGGCGAGAACAGCATCGTCGGGGCCGGGACCCCCCACGCGGTGGGCGCCGCCCTGGCAGGCGTGTACGACGGCAGCAATCGGGTGTCGCTGACGGTCTTCGGCGACGGCGCGATGAACCAGGGCGGCGTGCACGAGTCGATGAACCTTGCCGCGGCCCGCAATCTCCCCGTGATCTTCCTGTGCGAGAACAACTACTGGTCCGAGATGACCCCGATCACCGAGACCACGCGCGATCCAGAGCTCTACAAGCGCGCGGCCGCGTATGGCATCCACGGCGAGCGGATCGACGGGAACTCGGTCCAAGAGGTCCGGTCAGCAGTCGGGCGGGCGGTGGAGCGCGGCCGGAACGGCGGCGGCCCGACCCTCATCGAGGCGATGACGGCTCGCCTGGTGGGCCACTACATCGGGGACGTCGAGCACTACCGCCGCCCCGGCGAGCTGGACGCGGCGAAGGCAGCCGAGCCGATCGTCCGGCTCCGTGAGGAGCTGCTGCGCAACGGCATTCCCGAGGAGACCCTCGACGCCATCGAGGACGAGGTCACCCGGGAGACGCAGGCGGCCGCGGAGCGCGCCGCCGCCTCCGAGCCCGCATCCCCCGCAACCGTGAAGGAGCACCTGTATGCCTAGCATCACGGACGCGCAGCCCGGCGCGTTGACGACCACCAACCTCTCCTACGCGGAGGCGATCCGCGCCGCTCTGCGCCGCGCTCTGGAGGAGGTGCCGGAGACGATCTTCTACGGGGAGGACGTCGCCAAGCCCGGGGGCGTGTTCGGGGTGACCCGCGGGCTGTTCCGCGACTTCCCGGAGCGGGTGTTCGACACCCCCATCTCCGAGACGGCGATACTCGGCTCCGCCGTCGGCGCCGCGATGATGGGCCGACGCCCCATCGTGGAGATCATGTGGGTCGACTTCTCGCTCGTGGCCTTCGACCAGATCGTCAACCAGATGGCGAACGTGCGCTACGTCAGCCGGGGAGAGCTGAGCGCACCGCTGGTCGTGCGGACACAGCAGGGCTCGATGGCAGGGGCGTGCGCCCAGCACAGTCAGAGCCTGGAGGCCTTCTTCCTGCATACCCCCGGTATCCGGGTGGCCATGCCGTGGTCGGCGCAGGACGCCTACGACATCCTCCTCACTGCTGTCCACACGGACGACCCCGTGGTGGTGATCGAGAACCGCAATCTGTACCGCGAGCCCAAGCAGGAGGTCGTGATCGGGGGGCCGGTCGCGGCCCTGGGAGGACACCGGCTGCGCCGTCAGGGCAGCGACATCACCATCGTCACCTGGGGAATCATGACCGCCTCGGTCCTGGCGGCTGCCGAATCCCTCGCCGCGGAGGGCATCTCCGCCGAGGTCATCGAGACGCCCTGGCTGAACCCCTTCCCAGAAGAGGCCGTCCTCGCCAGCGTGCGCAGGACGGGCAGGCTCGCCGTGGCGCACGAGGCGAACTCCACGGGCGGCTTCGGCGCGGAGGTGATCGCCCGCGTGGTCGAGGCCGGCATCCCTCTGCGCGCTCCCGCGCGCAGGATCGCCACTCCGGATCTGCGGATCGCGGCGGCGCCCAGCCTGCTGGCGGCATCAGTGCCCGACGCCGAGGCGGTCAGAGCCGCCGTGGCGGAGATCGTCGCGCACCGGCCCTGAGCAATCCGAAGAACGAGGATCAAGGAGGATCCGATGGCCATCCGACTGGGCGTGGACACGCTCTGCTATCACTGTCGTCTCGTCGAGAAGGAGATCAGCCTCGCCGAGGTGATCGACGAGGTGGCCGGCGTCGGCGCGGAGTTCGTCCAGCTCAACGCGCTGCACCTGGAGGGGTACGGACAGCATGGGCTCGACGAGCTGCGTCGCCGAGCCCAGGACCGGGGGATGTTCTTCACGCTCGCCGGCGACTTCCTCGGGCGCGCCGCACATGGAGCGACCGTCGAGGAGGGCGCCGAACGGGTGGCGGGCTGGCTCACGCTGGCGGAGCGCCTGGGAAGCCCGTACATGCGATGCGCCTCCGGTTTCTACCGTCAGGAGCTTCAGGGGCGGCCCGATCTGATCGCCCGGGAGCAGCGCTTCGTGATCGAGGTCCTGCGCCGCAGCGCGGAGCGCAACGACTCCCAGGCGCAGATCCTCCTGGAGAACCACTCCGACTTCACGCCGGAGGAGTACATCGGCATCATCGACGCGGTCGGGCAGTCCGCGGTGGGCGTGTTCCTCGACGTGATCAATCCGATCAGCGTCATGGCCGACCCGCTGGAGACCGTGCAGGCGCTGGCGCCGCTCGCGCCGGCCGGCCACGTGAAGGACTACCGCATGGTGTCGAACTACGTGCCCGACCGCTTCCACCGCACCGGCTTCGAGATCCAGTGGTGCTATCCCGGGGAGGGCGTCGCCGATCTGCCGGAGCTGCTCGGCGCAATCGCGGCAGTGGGGCGCGAGGAGGACTATCTGCTCTCCATCGAGGGCCTCGACAATCGTGCCGGCGTGGCGGACCAGGCCGAGCGGCTGAAGGGCTCCTTCGCCGTGCTCGGCTCGATCCTCGCCGGACTTCCGAACCACGACGAACAGAAGGTGAGCTGAATGACAACCGTCACGGAGATCGAGCGGCACGGACTCTTCATCAACGGCCGCGAGGAGCCGGTCGGCGCCCGCGCGGTGATCCCCACCCGCAACCCGGCTGACCGCTCCGTCATCGCGGAGGTCGCCGACGCGACCAGGGAGGACGTGGACCGCGCCGTCCAGGACGCCTGGCGTGCCTACGACGAGGTCTGGTCGCGGGTGCTCCCGCAGGAGCGTTCGCGCATCCTCCTGCGCATCGCGAACGCGCTGCGGGAGCGCAAGGAGGAGTTCGCCCGGATCGAGACGCTGGACAACGGGAAGCCGCTGAGCCAGTCGCGCGGCGACGTGGAGGGCTCCGCCCGCTACTTCGAGTTCTTCGCGGGCGCAGCCGACAAGATCAACGGCGACGAGATCCCGCTCGGCCCGGACTACATGGCGTACAGCAAGCAGGTGCCGCTCGGAGTGGTCGCACAGATCCTGCCCTGGAACGCGCCGCTCCAGCAGGCCGCCCGAGGGCTGGCCCCCGCCCTTGCAGCGGGCAACTGCACCGTCGTGAAGCCGGCCGAGGATACGCCGCTGTCCGCCCTGAGGCTCGCGGCACTCGCTGTGGAATGCGGACTGCCCCCGGGAGTGCTGAACGTCGTGACCGGCATCGGAGAGACTGCGGGAGCCTGGCTGACCGAGCACCCGGACATCCGCAAGGTCGTGTTCACCGGCTCGGTCCCCACCGGCCGCATCGTCAACGTCGCGGCCGCACAGCGCCTGGTCCCGGCCACGCTCGAACTGGGCGGGAAGTCGGCGAACATCGTCTTCCCGGACGCCGACCTCGATGCGGCCGTCCGCGGGGCCGCCCGCGGGATCAACCTCAACGCCGGGCAGAACTGCTCGGCCGGCAGCCGCCTGCTCGTGCACGAGAGCGTCCATGACGCCTTCGTCGAGCGTCTGATCGAGCACAACAAGAGCGTGACCATCGGTCCGGGTCTGGAGGATCCGGATATGGGTCCGATCACCACGGAGGAGCAGTTCCAGCGCGTCCAGTACTACCTCGACCTCGGCCGGCAGGAGGGCGCGACCGTCGTGAGCGGAGGCGCTCCGCTGGACGGCAAGTCGGACCAGGGCTACTTCGTGCCGCCGACGATCTTCCTCGGCGTGGAGAACACCATGCGCATCGCCCAGGAGGAGATCTTCGGTCCCGTGCTCGGAGTGCTGACCTTCTCGGACGACGAGGAGGCGATCGCGATCGCGAACGCCAGCGAGTTCGGGCTGGTCGCCGGGATCTGGTCGACGAACCTCAGTCGCGTGCACCGGGTCGCGCCGCGCCTGGAGGTGGGGCAGGTCTACGTGAACGAGTACTTCGCCGGATACGCAGGCGGTGTCGAGACGCCGTTCGGGGGCACGAAGGCGAGCGGCTTCGGCCGTGAGAAGGGACTCGAGGCTCTCAAGGGCTACACGCAGTCGCGCACCGTCGTCATCCGTCTCTGACCACCCACAACAAGGAGGACCATGTCCGTCAGATTCGATCCGGAGAGGATCGTGACCTCGTTCAACGACGATCCGGAGTTCCGCATCCAGGCCCGCTTCTGGACCGGGGAGCTGCAGTTCGGCGTCGGCGACGCGCTCTACAGCATCACCCTGAAGGACGGCGTCATCGTGGACGCCGGCGTCTCGGAGCTCGTCCCGTTGACCGAGGCCGACGAGGCCGCAGGCAGCCTTCGCGTGCGCATCGCGGGGCCCGCCGACGGCTGGGACAAGCTCACGCAGAAGCCCACCCCTCCGTTCTACCTCGACTACTACGGCGCCAGCGCCCATCACGGATTCACGCTCGGAGGGGACCCGGAGACGCTGTGGGCGTACTACCCCGCCATCCGGCGCACAGCCGATCTCTTCCGTGAGATCGCGATCAAGGAGGAGAACTAGAGTGGCCAGGCTCTCGAACATCTCAGGCAGGTACCTCTACGTCGACTTCGACGGCGTGGAGCACCGGGTGTACTTCGAGGAGGCCGGGCAGGGCATCCCCGTCCTTCTGCAGCACACGGCCGGCTCCGATGGCCGGCAGTGGCGTCACCTGTTGGAGGATCCGGAGCTCACCCAGCGCTTCCGGTTCATCGCCTACGATCTGCCGTTCCACGGCAAGAGCGTGCCGCCCGTCGGCGTCGAGTGGTGGAAGGAGGTGTACGAGCTCCACCAGGACCACCTCATCGACATGGTCGTCACGATCGCCCAGGAGCTCGGCCTGGAGCGGGCGATCTACATGGGGTGCTCGATGGGAGGCCACCTCGCGCCGGATCTCGCTCTGGCCCACCCGGGCTTCTTCCGGGCGGTCGTCGGGATCGAGGGAGGCCTCGCCACCCACGATGAGGAGCCCTTCAACCCCTATATGTGGCACCCACGGGTGAGCGACGAGATGAAGCAGGCGCTGATGTTCACGATGATGTCGCCGAACAGCCCGGAGCCGCACCGGCGGGAGGCCGCCTGGTACTACGCACAGGGCGGCCCGGCTGTGCACAAGGGCGACCTTGTGTACTACCTCGGCGAGCACGATGTCACCGAGACCGCGAAGGACATCGACACCTCGAAGACGATGGTCTACGTCCTCTCCGGCGACTACGACTGGTCGGCGACGCCGGACCACTGCAAGGCGCTGGCGGACGCGATCCCGGGCGCGAAGTACGTGCGGATGACCGACATGGGCCACTTCCCGATGGCGGAGGACCCCGCGCGCTTCAACGCATACGCGAAGGAGGTCCTCGAAGAGATCGCGGCGACGAGGCCGAGCTGATGGCCCGCATCGACTATCTGGATGCCGAGGATCTGCCGCCGGGCGACCGGGACCTCCTGGCCAGACCGATCAACGTCTTCCGGGCGGTCGCACACCGCCCGGAGGCGTTGCGGGGGCTCGCCGGCATCGGCGAGTGGGTCCGCTGGCGCAGCGCGCTGGACGGACGCGTGCGGGAGCTGGTCATCCTCACCGTGGGGCTGAGCGCCGGCTCGCGCTACGAGGTGGCCCACCACGTGAAGATCGCGGGCGACTTCGGTGCGAGCGAGGACGACCTCGACCGCCTGTTCGCGTGGTTCGAGGGCGGGCCGCCGCTGGAGGGGGTGGCGGGCATCGCCGTCTCGGCGGCCCGCGAGCTCTCCGAGCGCGCCGCTCTGAGCGACCGGAGCTGGGAGACGCTCATTGCCGCGCTGGGCCGGGAGGACGCCATCGACGTCCTGATGACCGCGAGCTACTACGCGATGGTCGTGCGGATGCTCGCCTCCTTTGCGGTGGACAACGAGGAGGACTTCGAACCCTACGCGCGCCGCTTCGATGAGCTCGCGCGGCGGGCGCGCGGGCAGGGCCCGCATCGGGAGGCGGGGGAGGAGCGGTGACGCAGGAGGGATACCGGGATCTGTCCGGGCTCGTGCCCACCCTGAGCGGCAAGGTCGCCCTCGTCTCGGGGGCCGGCTCCCAAGGCCCGGGGGTGGGGACCGGCCGGGCGGCGGCGCTGCTGCTCGCGGCGCATGGCGCCTGTGTCCTCGCGATCGATCGCGATCTCGGCTCGGCGGAGGAGACCGCCGCGCATGCGACCGAGCTGCCCGGGCAGATCGTGCCGTTCGCCGCGGACCTCTCGGGGCCGGAGGGATGCCGTTCGGCAGCGGAGGCGGCCGTGGAACGCTGGGGCCACGTCGACATCCTGGACAACAATCTCGGCGTCGTGGGCCCCGGCACGGTGCTCACGGCGAGCTGGCCGGACTGGGAGCGGGTGATCCGCTTGAACGTGCTGAGCGCCGCGGCGCTGAGCGCGGCCGTGATCCCGCATATGCCTCCCGGCGGCAGCATCGTGAACATCGCCTCGATCGCCGCCTTCCGGCCGCATGCGATCACGCCGTACTCGACCTCCAAGGGGGCCGTGATTGCGCTCACCCAGTCGATGGCGCTGGACCACGCTCCTGCGGGCATCCGGGTCAACTGCGTGGCTCCGGGGCCGATCTACACGCCGATGGTCGCCGGCTCGATGACGCCGGAGCTGCGCGAGCGGCGCCGCTTGGCATCGCCCCTGCGCGAGGAGGGCACGGCCTGGGACATCGCCTCCGCGGTGCGCTTCCTCGTCTCGGAGGAGGCGCGCTGGATCACCGGAGCCGTGCTGCCCGTCGATGGCGGCGTCTCGCTGCAGAGCCCCGAGCGGTGAAGGCTCCGAGGACCCGAAAGGAGCCGGACTCGAATCGGTAACGAACATGAGCCGAGGCAGGGACGATCGTTGACACCCGGCCTTCCTTGTGCAGATAGTTGTTCACATTCAGATATTGATATTCACAATATGAAAATCACCTCTGCTCAGAGTCGAGCAGATTGTCAATGACGACGATTCAAGGAGAGAGAACATGACCATTCGGTCTCTGCGGGGGGCGCGCCCCACGTCCGGCGGCTCGCCGTCGCGGCGCCGCGCGCGCCGCGCCTACGCGCTCGTCGCCGCCATCGGCGCCGCAGCGCTCCTGCTGTCCGCCTGTTCCAGCGGGGAGGGCGGCGCCTCGGGCGGCTCTTCCGGCGGCGCCACCGTCCAGGCGATCGACCCGAGCAACTTCACCTTCCCGCCCTGTGAGCAGCCGATGAACTGCGCCGCGGTCCCCGGCTTCCCGGACATGGGCCAGGCGGGAGCCATCCAGGAGTTCTGCCCCTCAGAGCCCATCACGGTCGCGCTGCTGGACGGCATCGGCAACAACCAGTGGCGGAAGATCACGCGTGCCGAGTTCGAGGACGAGGCCTCCCGCTGCCCGGGCATGCAGGCCGTGTACCTGAGCGCTGACGGCAGCCAGCAGACCTTCCTGTCGCATCTGAACAGCCTCGTCTCCCGCGGCATCAAGGTGATGGTGCTGTACAACGACTTCGGGATGGCGACGCTGCCGACGATCACCGACTACTACAAGCAGGGCGTGCACATCGCGCTGCACGGTGCGCCGGTCTCGCCTGACGCCGTCGACGGGGTGGACTACACCTCGATCACGGTCGGCGACAGCTACGGCTCGGGCGTGCAGTCCGCCGAGTTCCTGAACAAGGTCCTGCCCAACGGCGGCACCGTGATCTACATCGGCGGCACGCCCGGCAACCAGCTCGACCCGGAGTTCGTCAAGGGCTACGCGGACACGGCAAACAGCAACATCCAGATCGCGGAGCAGGTGACCGGCGGATGGACGTACGACGGCAACCTTCAGGCCGTCGTCCCGCTGCTGAGCAAGTACGACAAGATCGACGCGATCGTGACCTCGTACACCGCCACCGCCGCGGGCGCCGTCCAGGCCTTCATCAACGCGGGGCTTCCTGTTCCGTACCTGGTCGGCCAGTCCACCTCGATGCAGAACGTGTGTCAATACGAGCAGATCATCAAGAACCAGCCCGACTACCAGATGTTCTCGATCGATGGCGACCAGATGTTCGTCCGCATCGCCCTGCGCAAGGCGCTCGCCGAGTACATGGGAGTGCCCGACACGGTCGACCCGGGCCCCGGCCCCATCAACAACCAGCCGCTCGTGGACACGAGCAAGGGTCTCGTCCCGAAGTGCGACCCGAGCGCCCCTCCGGGAACCGGGTTCGCCTCGGACCTGCCTCAGGACGAGGTGCTGGCGATCAGCCAGTGACGGTGCACGGTGTGGGGCAGCCCGGCGGCTGCCCCACACCGGAGCGCGCAAGCAGACGACAGCCATACGCATGTCCAGAGGAGCTCATCGCACATGACCAGTGAGGTCGTCGGGGCCAAGGGCCAGGCCACCGAATCCGAACACGCCCGCGAGGACGCCGAGTTCGCCCTGCGGCTGACCCAGGTGCGCAAGTCCTTCGGCGCCGTCAAGGCGCTGAAGGGGGTGACCCTCGAGGTGCGGCCGGGAACCGTGCACGCCGTGGTCGGCGAGAACGGGGCGGGCAAGTCGACGCTCATGGCGATCGCCACCGGCGAGCTGGCCGTCGACGAGGGCACCGTCGAGATCTGCGGCGTCGCGTGCCACAGCGCGAGTCAGGCGCGCAAGCTCGGCATCGCGCTCGTGCACCAGCATCCCGCGCTGCTGCCGGACCTCACCGTGGCGGAGAACCTGCGGGTGGCGATGCCACCGGACAAGCGACCGAGCTGGCGCGCCTCGCGGGCCTGGGCAGGCAGGGCCATCAGCGACTGGCGCGAAGGCGAGGTCAGCCCGAAGGCCCTCGCGGAGGACCTCCCCTCCGACGCCCAGAGCATCGTGGAGATCAGCAAGGCCATCGTGCAGAACCCGCGGGTGCTCGTGCTCGACGAGCCCACCGAGCACACCTCCGCCAAGGACCTGCCGTTCCTCTTCGCGTCGATCCGCGACTTCGTCAAGCGCGGCGCCGCGGTCATCTACATCTCGCACCGCATCGCGGAGGTCAAGGAGATCGCCGACGAGATCACCGTGCTGCGCGACGGGGAGGTGCGGGCCACCTTCGCGGCTGAGGAGGTCTCCGAGCGCCAGATCGTCGATCTCATCGCCGGTCGACCCATCGACACCGTGTTCCCTGCGAAGAACCTGGGCGCTGCCGAGAATCCGGTCGTGCTCGAGGTGGAAGGCCTCTCGGGTGACGGCTTCTCCGATGTGAGCTTCCAGATCCGTGCGGGGGAGATCGTCGGCCTGGCAGGGATCGAGGGCAACGGACAGCGCGAGATCCTTCGCGCGCTGGCCGGCCTGGAGAAGTCCAGCGGCGCCGTCTCGGTCCGCGGGCGGCGAGTCAGCGTGGGCACTCCCGTCGCGAGCCGGAGGAACGGATTCGCCTACATCCCCCGGGATCGGCAGGCCGAAGCGGTGCTGACCTCGCTGAGCGTCCGGGAGAACCTCTCTGTGGGTCGCCTGCTGGAATTCACCCGCCTCGGCTTCGTGGACCGGAGGGCGGAGCGCCGCGACGCACAGGAGCACGTGGAGCGCTTTCGGATCAAGACGGCAGGAGTGCGCGCTCCCATCGAGAGCCTCTCCGGGGGCAACCAGCAGAAGGTCGTCGTGGCTCGGAGCCTGGGCGAGGATCGCTCCGTCGTGCTGGCCGACGACGCCACCCAGGGCGTCGACGTGGGCTCCCGCATGGAGATCTTCGGCTTCCTGAGGCAGTCCGCGCAGGCGGACTCAGCCGTGCTCTACGTGTCCTCGGATTTCCGGGAGCTGGCGGGGCTGTGCGACCGGGTGCTCGTCGTGTCGCGCGGCCGCATCGTCGCGGAGCTCTCCGGTGAGCAGGTCGCTGAGCCGGTCATCGTCGAGCGAGTGCTCACCGCCTCCGGAACCCGAGAGCGCGCAGAGGCGAAGGGGCGGCGCTCTCCGATCGGAAAGCTGCTCAAGGGGAACTCGGGGCCTGCGATCATCCTCGGTGTAGCCATCGTCGTCCTCGGCGTGATCGGCGCGAGCGCGAGCCCCTACTTCCTCAGCGCCATGAACCTCCAGGGCATCCTGACGCTGTTCGCGGCGCTCGCCTTCGCCGCGATGGGCCAGCAGGTTGTGATGCTCGTGGGCGGCATCGACCTGTCGATCGGGCCGTTGATGGGGTTCCTGGTCGTCCTGGCCTCCTTCGTGCTGCAGAACAGGTTCGTCTCCTGGCAACTCTGGATCGGCCTGGGCGTCCTCGTCGGAGCGGCCCTCGGCGTCGGCCTGATCAACTGGATACTCGCCGTCCCGTTGCGCGTGCCGTCCATGATCGCGACTCTCGTGACGTTCACGGCGCTGCAGGGGGTGTCGCTGCTGTTGCGGCCGCTGCCGGCCGGGCAGATCAATACCGACCTCATCCGCCAGATCTCCACGAAGATCGGCCCGGTGCCGATCATGGCGATCGTGGCCGTCGTGCTCGCGATCGTGCTCGACCTCGTGCTCGCCCGCACCGTGATCGGCACGAGACTGCGTGCTGTCGGCTCCTCGCTGGGCGTGGCGAGGCGCGTCGGCATCAACACGCCGATCACGCTCCTCGTGGCGTTCCTCGGCGCGAGCGCCCTCACGGTCTTCGGCGGTCTCATGCTGATCGCGCAGATCCGCGTGGGCGACCCGACAGCCGGGGTGGACTACACGCTGTTGAGCATCACCGCCGTCGTCCTCGGAGGCGCGTCGATCTTCGGCGGCCGAGGCTCGATGATCAACGCGATGCTCGGCGCATTCCTCATTCTCGAGGTGAACGCGCTGGCTGGGTTCCTCAACCTCGACACGGCCTGGCAGCAGTGGCTCCTGGGCGGTCTGACGCTGCTGGCGGTCGGCGCCTACTCCGCGCTGCGCTCGCCCTCGGAGTTCCTCCAGAGGCTGCGCCGTCCCCGGCCGGCGCTTCTCACGGAAGGGGCCGGCTCGTGAGCGATCCGCTTCCTCGTGAGCTGGTCAGCCCGGGGCGCTTCACGGACAAGATCGCCGTCGTGTTCGGCGGCGGCCAGACACCGGGCGAGGGCATCGGCAACGGGCGCGCCACCGCTCGCCTGCTCGCCGCCGAGGGTGCCGTCGTCGTCGCGGTGGACCGCGATCGCGACCGCGCCGAGGCGACAGCTGCGGAGATCCGCGCCGAGGGAGGCCGCGCCGAGGCGATCGCCGCGGACATCACCGTCACGGACGACATCGACCGCGCGTTCTCCACCGTGCTGGAACGCTTCGGTCGAGTGGACGTGCTGCACAACAACGTCGGCGTCAGCCTGGCGGCCGGCGACAGTCCTCTGGAGGAGATCGACGCGGAGACCTTCGAGCGCGTCACGCGGATCAACCTCACCGGGATGGTGATGAGCTGCAGACGCGGCCTGGAGATCATGCGCGAGCAGCGTTCAGGAGTGATCGTGAACATCTCCTCCACAGCCGCCGTGCTGCGATACCCGAACATCGCCTACAAGACCTCGAAAGCCGGCGTGATCGCCCTCACCGAGAGCATCGCGATCGAGAATGCGCACTACGGCGTACGCGCGAACTGCCTCCTGCCGGGGCTGATGGCGACGCCGATGGCCATCGAGCCACGGGTAGGCCGTGGGGGCAGGAGCCGAGAGGACGTCGTGCGCGAGCGGGACAGCCACGTGCCTCTGGGTCGGATGGGCAGCGGATGGGACACGGCTGCGGCCGCTGTCTTCCTCGCTTCCGAGCACGCGCGCTTCATCACCGGCGTCGCGCTGCGGGTGGACGGTGGGCAATGTCTGCTCGTCGGATGATCATTGACAGTGGAGGCGCGTCACGTCCTGCAGTGAAGGGGGCCGTCGGATCGGCACGGACGACGAGTATGACGCTCCTCACGCGGATGGACCGCGAGGAGGTGTCTGGGACATGACGCCTTCCCCGATCGTCGAGGAGTGGACGATGTTGAACGAGGAAGAAGCACCTGGGCGGGCGCCCACGCGCATCCAGTCGGTGGCGAAGGCAGCGCGCTTCCTTGCGCTCATCGCGGGCTCGCCGGGAGTCGAGTGGAAGGCGCGGTCGATGGCGAAGGAGCTGGGCACCTCGCTGCCCGGTGTGTACCACCTCGCCAACACCCTGAGCGACGCGGGGCTCATCAGCGTGGACGAGAGCGGGCGGTACACCCTCGGCATCGCCGTGGGCCGGCTCGCCTCCGCCTACTACGAGCAGAGCGTGCCGCCGCCTGAGCTGCTCGTCCCGCTAAAGAACCTGGCCCGCGAGACGGGGGAGACCTCCTACCTGAGCGACTGGCGCAACGGGGACATGGAGATCATCGCCGAGGTGCCGGGGACCCGGCCGCACCGCGTCGTGGACCTCGGCGTGGGCTTCCATGGGATGGCGCATGCGCGCGCCTCAGGGAAGGTGCTGCTCGCTTTCGGCACGCACGAGCAGCGGGAGCGCTACATCGACAGCATTCCCCTGCAGCAGACCACGGTCCGCACCATCACGGACCCTGACGTGCTGCGGCAGGAGCTGCGTGCCGTGCATGACCAGGGCTACGGCGCCGAGTACGGCGAGCTCCTCGACGGCATCGGCTGCCTCTCCGTACCGGTGATCGACGACGGGCTGCTGTTCGGCGCGTACACCGTCTCGGCCCCGCTCACGCGCATCGAGGCGGAGAACGAGACCTATCTGAAGGCGTTGAAAGACGCCGCGTCCGTGGCCGGCAAGGCGATCCGCAGGAGCAGATGACATGACAATCCAGGCACCCACGATGGCGGGAGGACCCCGTCTGGATCCTTCTTTCCCGTCCGCGGCTCCGTGGTGGAGGCGGGTCAGGCTGGGGCAGTTCGGCACCGTGTGGGTGGCGCTCGCGCTGCTCGTCGTGTTCGCGGTGATCTTCGCACCCTCCGCCGTCACTCCGTCCGCTCTCGTGGCGATGCTGCCCTTCGCCGCTGTGCTCATGATCGTCGCCATCGGCGAGACCCTCGTGATCCAGCAGCAGGGCCTGGACTTCTCCGTGGCCGGCATGATGGCGCTGACCATCGTCATCGTCACGAAGATCCCCAACGGGAACACGGCCGTCCTTCCCACCGCGATCGCCATCGCGGTCGGGGCGGCGATCCTGGCGGGCCTTCTCAGCGGCATCGCGATCACGATCTTCAACGTCCCGCCGCTGGTCGCGACGTTGGGCGTGAACGCCCTGCTGCTCGGGGCGGCGCAGGCGGTCTCGGGCGGTTCGATCACTAGTGCGGCGAAGCCCTTCAACGCCTTCATGATCGGCACCTTCCTCTGGCTCCCGGTGAGTCTGTGGATCGCTCTCGTCATCCTGGCGATCGCGGTCGTCATCGCGAGGCAGACCAAAGGCGGGCGCAACTTCGAGGCAGCGGGAGCCAACCCGCGCACGGCCCGCGCAGCGGGCGTGAACACGCTCGTCGTGCGGATCGTCACCTACTGCGCCGCCTCCGTGCTGTACTGCCTCGCGGCGATCGTCTACACCGGTTATCTCGAGACGCCGGAGATCTACGGCGGGAACGAGTACCTGCTCTCGGCCATCAGCGCCGTCGTCATCGGCGGCACGGCGCTGACCGGGGGGCGAGGCAGCCTGATCGCGACGGCGGTGGCTTGCGTGTTCGTGCAGCTTCTCAATCAGGTGGTGTTCGCGCTGGGCGCGCCGACATCGACGCAGTATCTCGTCTCGGCCACGGTCATCGCCGGCGCCATGGTCGTCAGGATCTGGATCCGCGGCGGGCGCAGCACCGGCTGATCGGGCCCGGCCGCTGCCGCGCTCAGGCCAGCAGCTCGGCGCAGCGCTCGATGCGGGCCCGCCACCAGGCGGTGCGCTCCGGGGCTGCCGCCCAGCGCTCCAGCAGCGCCGGGTCGGGCTCGGTCCGGCGCGCGGGCAGCGCTCCCTCGCGGGGCAGCAGCGCGGGCGAGACGATGTCGGCGGCGAACAGCGCCGCCGTGCCGAGGCCCGCTGCGGGGATGGTGCCGTCCGCTCCCGCGGGCAGGGCTGCGGCGAGGGCGACGCCGGCAGCCAGGCCGACGGAGCTCTCCAGGGCGCTCGAGACCGTGGCGGGCAGTCCCGCCTCCGCGACGATGGCGAGGGCGCGGCGGACGCCCCCCAGTGGCGCCGCCTTCACGACGAGCACGTCGGCGGCGCCGGCGCGGGCGACCGCGAGAGGGTCCTCCGCGCGCCGCACGCTCTCGTCCGCCGCGATCCGCAGCCCGCTGCCGGCGAGCCGCCGGCGCAGGGCGGCGAGCTCGGGCACGCTCGCGCAGGGCTGCTCGATGTAGTCCAGGCCGTACGGGCGCAGGGCGAGCGTCGCGCGCTCCGCCTCCGGCACGCTCCACGCGCCGTTCGCGTCGACACGGATGCGGGCGGCGGGGCCCATCGCCGAGCGCACCGCAGCGACACGCGCGACGTCGTCCTCGAGCGTCTGACCGGGCTGGGCGACCTTGACCTTCGCGGTCGTGCAGCCCGGGAAGCGGGCGAGCACGGCGGGGACCTCGGCGGGGCTGACGGAGGGCACGGTCGCGTTCACGGGCACCGCGTCGCGCAGCGGCGGAGCCGGCTGAGCCGTCCAGGCCCATTCCACGGCGGCGGCCAGCCAGTGCGCCGCCTCCGCGTCGGGGTATTCGGTGAAGGCGGCGAACTCCGACCAGCCCGCGGGACCGTGCAGCAAGGCGGTCTCTCGGACGGTCAGGCCGCGGAAGCGCTCGCGCATCGGCAGCGCGACGACGCGCAGACCGGCCAGCAGCTCAGGCAGCAGCTCCGTCCCGGCACCCACCCGCCCAGCCTAGGACGGCACTGCGCCGTCGACGCCCGCGAATAGGCTGAGGGGCATGACGGCAGCCGTCTCCGAGATCTTCGACCCCGAGGTGTGGGTGGACGTCCCCCTTGCCCAGGGCTTCACCGACATCACCTACCATCACGACCGCTCGGGGCGTGTCGCGCGCGTCGCCTTCGACCGGCCGGAGGTGCGCAACGCCTTCCGGCCCCGCACCGTGGACGAGCTCTACGCCGCGCTGGAGGACGCCCGCACGAACCCGCGCATCGGCGTCGTGCTGCTGACCGGGAACGGGCCGAGCCCGAAGGACGGCGGCTGGGCGTTCTGCTCCGGCGGCGACCAGCGCATCCGGGGGCGGGACGGCTACCGCTACGCGCAGGGCGAGGAGGCCGACTCCATCGACGCGGCGCGCTCCGGCCGGCTGCACATTCTCGAGGTGCAGCGGCTCATCCGCTTCATGCCGAAGGTCGTCATCGCCCTGGTCAACGGCTGGGCGGCGGGCGGCGGGCATTCGCTCCACGCGGTGAGCGACCTCACCCTCGCAAGCCGTGAGCACGGCCGCTTCAAGCAGACCGACGCGAACGTCGGATCCTTCGACGCCGGCTACGGCAGCGCCTACTACGCCCGGCAGATCGGGCAGAAGCTGGCCAGGGAGGTGTTCTTCCTTGCCCGGGAGTACTCCGCCGAGCGCGCCTACGAGATGGGCGCGGTCAACGCCGTGGTGCCCCACGCGGAGCTGGAGCGCACAGCCCTGGAGTGGGCCGAGGAGATCCTCACCAAGTCGCCCACGGCCATCCGCATGCTCAAGTACGCGTTCAACGCGGTGGATGACGGGCTCGTGGGCCAGCAGCTGTTCGCCGGGGAGGCGACCCGTCTGGCCTACGGCACCGACGAGGCGGTGGAGGGCCGCGACGCCTTCCTGCAGAAGCGCGCCCCCGACTGGTCGCCCTTCCCCTGGCATTTCTGAACGCCGGCTCAGAGCGCGCCCGCGGCGGGCGCGGCAGCGGTCGAGCCGCGCACGACCAGCTCCGGCTCGAGCACGGTGCGGTGAGCCCGCGGTCGTGCCCCGGAGGACAGCTCGAAGGCGAGGCGCGCCGCCTGCGCGCCGACCTGGAACGAGGGCAGCCGCACGGTCGTCAGCGGCGGGTCGATGTGGTCGATGAGCGGGGCGTCGTTGTAGCCGACCACGGAGACGTCATCGGGGCAGCGCAGGCCCGCCTGGCGCAGCGCGTCGATGACGCCCACGGCGAGCAGGTCGTTGTGCGCGAACACGGCGGTGGGGCGGCTGGCCGGGGGCCGGTCGAACAGAAGCGAGCCCAGGCGGACGCCCTCGGCCACGGTGCTGTCGCAGGCCGGCTCCGCTCCGGAGACGTCCGCGACGCCGGGGTTGCGGGCGACGGCCTGGCGGTACCCCGCGCTGCGGCGGGCGAAGGAGGAGTTGTCGGAGGCGCCGGCGAGCTGCGCGATGCGCGTGTGCCCGAGGCGGATGAGGTGCTCCGCGGCGAGGCGGCCGCCGAGCACATCGTCGGGCAGGACCTCGTAGTGCGGCACCGCCGACTCCTCGCGCTCGCCGGCGAGGTCGGAGAAGCCGCGCACGGCGAGGACGACGGGCAGCCTGCGTTCGAGCTCGCAGATCAGCGCCTCGTCGCCGAGCCTGACGGCGCTGACGATGATCCCGTCCACGCGGTTGTCGAGCATGCGCTCCAGGGCCCCTTTGAGCCGTTCCGCCTCGTCGTGAGACTCGGCGATCAGGGGGGTGCGCGCGTTGGCCAGCGCTTCGGCCTCGATGCCCCGCAGCACGGAGACGGTGAAGGGGTTGGCCAGGTCGGGTACGACGATCCCCAGCGTCGCGGTCACCCCGCGGCGAAGCCCCCGCGCGAGCACGTTGGCGCGGTAGCCGAGCGTCTCGGCGGCCGTGCGCACGCGTGCGCGGGTCTCGTCGCTGACCAGGTGCGCACGATCGTCGCTCAGAGCGCGTGAAGCCGTCCCGACGTGCACGCCGGCCAGCTCCGCGACCTGTCGGAGGGTGGGAAGTCCCTCGCCCATGCTCGCTCGCTCCTCGGGGTCCCGCCGCTTCAGAGGGTCGGGCGGATCAGGGTCTTGATCGCCGGCGGCCGCCCCTGCGCGATCGGCTGCAGGGCCCCGGTCACCACCTCGGCGAGGGGGAGGGGCTCGGGGGCGATCGTACTCCAGCGACCTGCGCGGCTGGCGACCAGCGCGGCGGCCGGCTCCAGCTCGGTCTCGCGCACGATCCCGTTGGTCCCCACGAGCGTCAGCTCGCGGACGGTGACCCGCCCCATGTCGAGGGTCCGGGGCGCCTTCGCGATGCCGACGAGGACGACCGTGGAGCCGACGGGCACGAGCTCGAGGGCGAGCTGGAGCCCGGCATCGCTGCCGGTGACCTCGAAGAAGACCGGCAGGCCTGCGGGGAACTCCTGCGTGATCCGCCTGGCGCTGTCCTCCTGCCCGCCGAGCACGGTCACGTCCGCGCCGAGCTCCCGCGCCGCCTCGAGCCGGCCGGGGTCGAGATCGACGGCGACGACGCGCGCCCCCGACTGCTTCAACGCGTGCACGAGGAAGGCGCCCACACCGCCGACGCCCTGCACGACCGCGGTGTCGCCGGCGACGACCCCGCCGCGGCGCAGGGCGTGCACGGCGATGGCCATCGGTTGCACCAGGGCGGCCTCGAGCTCGCCGATCCCGAGGGCGCCGACGTCGATGCAGCTGGCCAGGGGAGCGGTCGCGTAGGCCGCGAGAGCGCCGTCCCGGTGCAGGCCGACGACGCTGTAACGCCTGCACACGTTCGATCGGCCGCCGAGGCAGAGCTCGCAGTGCCCGCAAGGCGCCGCGCCCGCCGACGCCACCAGCCTGCCCAGCCATTCGGCTCCGACGCCCTCCCCGAGGGCGACGACGCGACCGGCGAACTCATGCCCGATGACCATCGGCCCGGAGTGCCCCGTCACCGGGTGCGGGCTCTCCAGGGGGATCTGGAACGGGCCGTGCGCCCATTCGGCGGCATCGGTGCCGCACACCCCGCAGGCGGTGACCGCGAGCAGGACCTCGCCCGGGCCGGGCGAGGGCACCGGCACGGTCTCCAGGCGGAGGTCGTCGCGGCCGTGCAGAACGGCCGCGAGCATGGTCGAGGGCGTTTCGGCAGCGGTCACGGAGAACTCCTCAGTGTGCTCAGTAGGGGGAGGCGACGAACAGCTCCTGGGCGGGGAACCGGGTGAGGATCTCGATGCCGTAGTCGGTCACGACGACCTCCTCCTCGATGCGCGCCGCCGAGAAGCCGTCCGAGGCCGGGCAGTAGGTCTCCATCGCGAAGACCATCCCCGCGCGCAGCTCCACCGGGTCCTTCATGGAGTTGAGCCGGGAGATGATCGGCCTCTCGTGCAGACCGAGGCCGAGTCCGTGCGCGAACTGCAGGCCGAAGGCCGCCAGCTCGTTCTCGAAGCCGAAGTCCTCGGCGCGGGGCAGCACGGCGGCGACCTCGTCGCTGCCGACCCCCGGACGGATCGCGTCCAGGGCGGCGTCCATCCACTCGCGCGCCTGCTTGTAGGCGTCGCGCTGGCTCTCGGTGGCCCAGCCGACCCCGAAGGTGCGGTAGTAGCAGGTGCGGTATCCGTTGAAGGAGTGGATGATGTCGAAGAAGGCCTGGTCGCCCGGCCGGATGATGCGATCGGTGAAGTTGTGCGGGTGCGGGTTGCAGCGCTCGCCGGAGATCGAGTTGATGGCCTCCACCTGGTCCGAGCCGTACTGGTAGAGCCGCGCGTTGGCGAGAGCGACGATCTCGTTCTCGCGCACGCCCGGCTTCAGCGCCTCCGCGATGTCCTGGTACACGCCGTCGACCATGGCGGCGGCCTGGTTGAGCAGCAGGATCTCGTCCTGGCTCTTGATGACGCGGGCGTCGAGCATGAGCTGCTGCGCGTCGGCGACCCGCAGCCCCTGGCGCTGCAGCTCGAACAGGAAGGGCGGCTCGACGATGTCCACGCCCAGGGGCGCGTCGGCCAGCCCCGCGTCCGCGAGCAGTCCTTTGATCTCGGTGACGGCCTCGCGCATGAGGCCCGCGCCCTCCGGGGACACGGCGCCGCGGAAGCCGAGGAAGCCGGCTCGGTAGTTCTCCTGCGGCACCCAGTCGGAATACAGCTTGTGATGGCGCACGGCGGAGCCGAAGTCCCAGAGGATCGGATCGTGCCCGCGCATGAGCAGCGCGTAGCGGATCATCTTGTCGCCCAGCGCGCCGCCGATCCAGGTCTGCGTCGTGTACCGGATGTTGTAGAAGTCGAACAGCAGCAGCGCGCCGCACTCGCTGGACTCCAGGGCCGCCTTGGCCCGCTCGAGACGGTACCGCCGCAGCCTGTCGAAGTCGACGCGGTGCTCGTAGTCCACGGCGTTCTGCCCCGGCGCTCCGAGGGGGCGGACCCCCGCGGGCCGGTTCACGGGGCGTTCGAAGCGGGCCGCTGTGGGCGCGTGGCCGTGCTGGTGCTCCATGCGGGTGCTCCTGTTCCTTGCTCTGGCGAGGCTAGCCGCCTCGGGCAAACGATTGCTGTGCGCAGGCCGAGTGGCCGGTCAGGGGACGGCGGCGAAGGCCTGGATCTCCAGCCGCAGCCGGGGGTCCGTCGCGAGGCGCTTGACCTCGACCGTCGTGCTCGTCGGGATGTGGCCGCCGAACCAGCGCGCCTGGTAGGCGTTCACGACGTCCTGGTCGCGATCGATGTCGGTGAAGAAGCGGATGAGGTTGACCACGTCCGAGCGCTGCGCGCCGGCCGCCTTCAGGGCGAGGTCGAGGTGCTCGAAGAGCTGGGCGACCTGGCCCTCCATGTCCTGCGGAACCGCGTCGAACACCTCCGCCCGGTGCGGGTGGTCGTGGTACACGGGCGCTCCGGTGACGCCGCTGATGAAGACGATCTTCGCGGAGGAAACGGTTCGGATCACCGGCACGAAGGGACTGACGATCGTCTCGTCGTAGCCCTCGTGATGGATGATCTCGGCACTGCCGCTGTCCACGGGGCGCGGCTCGGGAACGACGGAGCTCATGCCGCCGCCTCCTTCCTGACTCGGTCTCGGGTGTCCGCCCTGCCCTCCTCGAGGCCGGCGAAGGCTCCGGCGGCGTGCGTGATCGCCCCGCCCATGATCGTGAGATCGCTGCGCAGCTGGAGGAGCTCGTCCTCGCCGCATTCATAGGGATCCTGTGTGGGGACGGTGAGATCGCCGTCGAAGCCGGGCAGCAGCTTGCCGCGGTGGTCGTCCTCGCCCGTGAACCACGCCGAGCCGCTGGTGTAGGCGAGCAGGGCCTCATGCCTGCTCAAGCGGTGCTCGGGTGCGCGGCGGCCGGCGCCGTCCAGGGAGCGGCCGGTGACCAGCCACCAGATCGACGCCCAGGGCGAGAACCAGTTCGCGCGGGTCGCGTCGGTGCCCGCGCCGATCGGGATGCCCCGTTCGCGCATCCTGCCCAGCGGCGGGGACTGCTCGGTGACCCCGGCGCCCCACAGCTCCGAGGCCAGGTAGTCGCCGGCCTTGAGCAGTAGGCGGTTCTGCACCAGCACTCCGGCGCCGAGCGCGGCGAGACGGTCGAGGTTGCGGTCGGAGGCGGCGTCGGCGTGCACGATCGAGAAGCGGCGCCCGGCGATGCCGCCGACCTCCCGCTCGACCTCCTCCCAGGCGTCCAGGATCCGGCTCAGCGTCGAGTCCAGCACGGCGTGCACGGACATCCGCCACCCGCGTGTGGCGCAGAGACGGGCGATCTGAACCAGCTCCCGGTACGCCGGCTGCGGGACCTCGAAGGCGTCGAAGCCTTCCATGTCGTGGCAGCCGAGGTGCGGGATCTCCCCGATGCCGGAGACCTGGAGCATGCCGTCCCCGAAGTCCGGCTGCGACAGCGCCGTGAAGGCGTCGATGTTGCCCAGCTCGCCTCCGCGGTCCCAGGCGGACATGAACAGCCGCATCCGCACCGGCAGTCCGCCCTCGCGCCAGAGCGCGTACAGCGGCGCATAGTCCGCCGGCGTGATCAGCAGCCCGCCGCCGTCCGCCGCCCCGGTGAGCCCGTGCGCGGCGAAGTCGCGCAGCATCTGCAGCGTGCCGGCTCTGCGGGTGCTCTCGTCGGCGGCCAGGGCCAGGCCCAGCGGAACCGCGAAGGCGCCCACGCCGGTGAGCACGCCCGTCGGCCGTCCCTGTGCGTCGCGCTCCAGCCGCCCGCGCTCGGGGTCGGGAGCGTCCGCGGTCGCCCAGCCGCAGGCGGCGAGGCCGGCGCTGTTGAGGAAGCCGAAGTCGTAGGTCTCCTGCACGTAGACCGGGTGGTCCGGCGCGGCCGCGTCCAGCTCCTCGCGGCTCGGCGGGCGCCGCTGCTCGAACTGGCTGCGATGCCAGCCGCCGACGACGGAGATCCACGCCCCGGCGGGCAGCTCGCGGGCACGGGCCGCGAGCGCCGCCAGGGCCTCGTCCAGGGAGCGCACGCCGTCCCAGTGCAGCGACACGGACCAGCTCAGGCCCCCGCGCACGGCGTGGATGTGCGAGTCGTTGAGCCCCGGGATCGCCCTCCTGCCCTCCAGCTGGACGACGCGAGCGGCCAGGGGGACCAGCCCGGCGAGCTCCTCATCGTCCCCTGCTGCGACCACGCGGCCGCCGGCGATCGCGAGGGACTGCACCTGTGCCGGCCCTTCGCCTGGCGCGGCGAAGGTGCTGATGCGCCCGCCGCGCAGCAGCAGGTCGACGACGGGCAGGGCGGATGCGCTGGCCATGGGGTCCTCTCAGATGCTCAGATAGCTCTCCAGCAGCGCGCCGTCGGCGCGCAGCTGCTCGGGCAGGCCGGTCCAGGCGATCGTGCCGGAGTCGTCGATGACGATCACGCGCTCCGCGATGTCCAGTGCGAGGTCCACGTTCTGCTCCGTGATGAGGATCGACAGGCCCGAGTTGCGCAGCTCCTCGAGCCGGTCCTGGATGACGTCGAGGACGCTGGGAGCGAGGCCCTCGCTGGGCTCGTCCATGATGAGCAGCCGCGGATCGGTCATCAGCGCTCGCCCGATCGCGAGCATCTGCTGCTCGCCGCCGGACAGGGAGCGCGCCATGGAGCGCTGGCGCTCGGCCAGGCGGGGGAAGAAGTCGAAGACGCGCTCGACGCTCCAGCGCTCGCCCTGCTCGGCTCCCCGGCGCCGGGGGACCACCGTGAGGTTCTCCAGCGTCGTCAGCGAGCCGAAGACTCGGCGGCTCTGGGGCACGATGGCGATCCCGGCACGGGAGATCTGGTAGCTCGTGCGCCGGGTGATGTCCGCGCCGTCGTAGACGATCGAGCCGGCCGTGACGGTGGGCGGCCGCAGACCGCAGATCGCCCGCACCAGGGTGGTCTTGCCCATGCCGTTGCGTCCCAGCAGCGCCACGCTCTCGCCGTCGGCGATGGTGAAGTCAACGCCGTGCAGCACCTGTGCCGTCGCGTAGCCGACGTGCAGATCCCTGACCTCGAGGCTCACCTCTTGTCCCGCCTCCCGAGATAGATCTCCTTGACGGTCTCGTGCTCGCGCACCTCGTCCGGGGTCCCCGTGACCACGTGCCGTCCGTTCTCCATGCACATCACGCGGTCGGTCAGCCCGAGCGCCAGCGACATGTCGTGCTCGATCAGCAGGATCGGCAGCGTGCGCGGCAGGCTCTCGATGAGCTGCCGCAGGGTCACGCGCTCCGCGGCGGACAGGCCGGCGGCCGGCTCGTCCAGCAGCAGGATGCGCGGCCGGCCGACGAGGGCCATCGCGATCTCGAGCTGCCTCTGCTCGCCATGCGAGAGGTCCGCGACCGTGTCGTCGCGCCGGCCGTGCAGGTCGACGGACTCGAGCGCCTCCCGTGCGCGCCGGGTGACCTCGTCCCCGGCCAGCTGCGGCCACCAGAACACCCGCGCCCTGCCGGTGCCTCCGCGCGCGGCGACGCGCACGTTGTCCAGCACGGACATCTCACGGAAGAGATTGGAGACCTGGAAGGTGCGCCCGACCCCCATCCGGGCGCGCCGCGCCGTGGACATGCGTGTCACGGTGCGCCCGAACAGCTCGACCTGGCCGGTGGTCGGCGCGACATCGCCGGCGATCATCTTGAACAGCGTGGTCTTGCCCGCGCCGTTCGGCCCGATGACCCCGATGCGCTCGCCGGGGGCGATCGACAGCGAGATTCCGTCGACGGCCTGGACGCCGCCGTAGCGCTTGCCGAGGCCGCTGACGACCAGCGCGGGGGCTGGGGCCCCGGACCCTTGCGGGTCCGGGGCCTTCGCCGTGGTGGTGATCGCGGTCACCGTCAGCCCTGGAAGGTCTGGCTGTAGGTGGGCTGGGCGAGCGCCTCCTCGGGGGTGCGGCCGAGCCATTGGTCGACATCCTCATACGTCGCGATGGGGACGTTGTAGAGGTTGCCGTCGTCCAGCTTCTCCACCTGCCGGATGAAGACCGGGCCGACCGTGTTGTTGTAGTCGTCCCAGGACACTCGTCCGAAGATGCTGTCGTCGAAGGTGTACGAGGTGATCGCGTCGATCAGATCGGAGCCGGTCAGCAGCCCGCGTTCCTGGAGCACGGAGGCCAGCAGCGATGCGGTGATGTAGCCGCCGGCGATGTACGCACCGGGCACCTTGCCGCCGGAGGCCTTCTTGTACGCCTCCACGAACTCGCGGGTGACGTCGCTGTCGCGTCCCTCGGCCCAGTAGCTCACCGACTTGAGCCCGATGATCTGGTCGCCCATCGTCCGCAGCGTCCCCTGGTCGGCGGCGCAGCAGTTCAGCAGGAGCTTGTCGATCGGCAGCCCGAGGCCCAGATACGCGTTGAGGAAGTTGGGCCCGGGCGCGCCGCCTGCCGTTGCGACGTACACGAGGTCCGCGTTCGCGGCCTGGATCTGCGAGGCGTAGGTGGAGAAGTCGGTGGTCGAGTTCGGGAACCAGATCTGCTGGACGACCTGCCCGCCGTTCTTCTCGAATCCCTGCTTGAAGCCCGCGCAGGACTCCCAGCCGAAGGCGTAGTCGGCGCAGAGGGTGACCGCGGTCTTGTAGCCGCCCTGCGTGGCCGCCCACTCGCCGCCCGGGTAGTTCGCCTGCGATCCGCCCATCGACCCGGTGCGCACGGTCAGGTCGTTCGCGTTGCGCTGGGTGAGGTCGTCGGATGCGGCGACGGGCTGCAGGTTGGGGATGCCCACGCTGGCGGTGTACTGCGCCACGGCGAGGGCGGTGTTCGCGATGAGCGGCCCGACGATGATGTTCACGCCGTCCTGCTCGACGAGCTTGTGCGCCTTGGTGAGGGAGGTCTCCGGGTTGCCCGCGTCGTCCTCCAGGATGGTCTTGATCGTGACGCCGTTCACCTCGTCGCCGTGGGTCTTCCAGTAGAGGTCCCAGCCGTCGTACATCTCCTGTCCGGCGACGGCGAAGTTGCCCGTGGTGGGGGAGATGAAGCCGATGGTGAGCGTTCCGGTGCCCGCGGTGCCGCCGGCCCCCTGCGTGCTCGGTCCGGCGCCGGGCGGCGCGCAGGCGGTGAGGGCCAGCGCCGCGGCGGCGCCGAGTCCCCCGATAGCGACCCAGCTGCGCCGAGTCGACCTCTTCGTTGACGTCATGGCGGTTCCTTTCATGCTGCGTTACTGGTGCTGGACACGGATGTGTCCGAGGGGGAAGGGGGGCCGCCGGGTGAGGCGGCCGTCCTGCTGCGCAGGCGCCGGAGGAGCTTGGCGATGCTGCCCACGATGCCCGCACGGGCGAACAGGATGACGAGGATGAAGATGAGCCCGAGGATCGTGGGCCAGCGGTCCACGTAGCTGGAGAGCACGTTCTCCACGAGGATGACGATCGTCGCGCCGATGAGCGGGCCCAGCAGCGTCCCGGTGCCGCCCAGGATGACCATGACGATGAGCAGCACGGAGCGGTCGACCCCGGCGGAGCTGGGGCTGACGAAGTGCGTCTGCCACACGGAGAGCAGGCCGGCGAAGCCGGCGACGATCCCGGAGATGAGGAAGGCGGCGAGGCGGTAGGCCGGCACGGTGTAGCCCAGGCTGCGCATGCGGCTCTCGCTGTCGCGCACCCCCCGCAGGCTGGCGCCGAAGGGCGAGCGCGATACCACCCACAGCACGGCGGTGCTGATCACGAAGCCCGCGAGCACGACGTAGTAGTACTTCCAGCCGTCCGCCGCGAGGTTCCCGATCCATTGCGGGCGCGCGATGTTGGAGATGCCGTTCTCGCCGCCCGTGATGCTGGACAGCCGGAAGGCGAGCCCGTAGATGAGCATCCCCACGGCGAGGGTGACCATGAGGAAGTAGATGCCTGAGGTGCGCATCGACAGCAGGCCGTAGACGAGCGAGACCACGATCGTGACCCCGAAGGCGATCAGCACCTGCATCCCCGGGTCCATGCCCTGCTTCGAGGCCCACCCGGCGCCGTAGGCCGATGCCCCGGCGATCGCCCCGTGGCCGAGCGAGGCCATGCCGCCTTCGCCGACGAGGAAGTTGACGCTGGAGGCGAGGATCGCCGCCACGAGGATCGTCGTGGTGATGGACAGCGCGAAGTTCGAGGCGCCGAGGTACGGGAAGGCGATGCCGAAGACGAGGATGAGTGCCAGCAGAGCGAGGCTGACGATGCGTGAGCGCTTCATGCCTTCCTCCCGAAGAGGCCGGTCGGACGGATGACGAGGACGAGGGCCATGGGCAGGAAGATCGTGAAGTAGGCCAGGTCGGGGATCCAGGCCTTGGCGAAGGCGTCGATGAGCCCGATGAGGGCGCTGCCGACCGCTGCTCCCGCGATGCTGCCCAGCCCGCCGATGATGATGACGACGAGCGCGTACAGCAGCACCTCGTTCTGCACGCCCGGGAGGATGCTCTGCATGCCCGAGCCGATGGTGCCGCCGACGGCGGCGAGCGCCGCGCCGACGACGAACATGCCGGTGAACACCCAGCGGATGTTCACGCCCATCGCGGAGATCATCTCGCGGTCGTCCACGCCCGCTCGCACGATCGCGCCGATGCGGGTGCGGTTCTGCAGCAGGGCGAGGGCGATGCCCAGCGCCACGGCGATGCCCAGCACGAGGATCCGGTACCAGGGGTAGCTCAGCCCTCCGATGGTCATGACGCCCTGCAGCTTGGCGCTGTTGGGCAGGTTGTGCGGGTCGCCGCCGAAGATCCACAGGCAGATGTCCGCCATCACGAAGGAGACGCCGATGGTGAGCAGCACCTCCGGCAGCTCCTGCCCGCGCAGGAAGCGCAGCAGGCCGAACTCGACGATGAAGGCGATCGCCGCGACCACCGCGGCAGCCGCGATCGCGGCGAGCAGCAGATTTCCGGTCAGCGTCGCGACGACGACACCCACGTAGCCGCCGAGCATGTAGAACGCGCCATGGGCCATGTTCACGATGCGCATGAGGCCGAACACCAGGGTCAGCCCGCTCGCGAGCAGGAACAGCAGCGCGCCGAAGCTCAGTCCGTTGAGCAGCTGTTGCGCGATGAAGATCGGTTCGAACACTTCGTTGTGCCTCTCACCCTCAGGGGAATGGCCCCAGCAAAGCAATCGTTTGCTTTGTTTGTCAAGGGGCGTTCCCGAGCTTGTGACGCTCTCGTGACAAACGGGCGCCGGCCGCCCGGCCGGTGCCCGGGGGACACGAGCGAGCACGGGTTCGGACTGCCGCCCGCGCCGCGATCGCCGTCGGAGGCCGCCTGCCGAGCCGGGGGGCCGCCGCTGCGCGGCTGGGTAGGCTGGAAGGGATGCAGCCGCTGAGCGAGACCCAGCTTCGCGCGTCGCTCGTGAACGCGACGCCGGACGTCGGGGAGCGCATGACGCTGCCCGGCCTGCATGAGATCATCTGGGATCAGCGGGACTTCCTCGGCTGGCGCGACTCGCGCGCCTCACATCGGGCGTACCTGTTCTCCTGGCGGGAGGGCCGGCCCGTCGGGCTCCTGCTGCGCGCGGCCGAGAACCGCATGCGGCCAGGCGTGCTCGCCATGTGCTCCCTCTGCGGCACGCAGCAGCCGGCCGGGCACGTGGGGCTGTTCACCGCTCCGCTGTCGGGGGAGGCGGGCCTGCAGGGCAGCACCGTCGGAACGTATCTGTGCGACGACTTCTCCTGCTCGCTCACGATCCGGAACGCCACGGTCTCCGAGTTCCAGCCCTCCACCCCCGAGCTCGTCACCCGGCGCGTGCAGTCCCTGCGCTCGCGGCTCGACGGCTTCGTGGGCAGGGTGCTCGCCGGCTGATCGGCTGCGCTCGCCTCGAGCATCGCTCCTGCACAGCCCCCGGAGCCGCCCTCTGCGCACTGATACGCGGTCGCCTGCGCGGGCCTCGTGCCCGTGGCGCAGGCTCCTCCCATGACCACCGCCAGCGCCACGCCTCTCATCCGGGCCACCACGCACGCAGAGCTGCTCGGGATCGTCCCCGCTCTCGCGGGATTTCATCCGCACGAGAGCGTGGTGCTCCCGCTGTTCCGCGGCGTCCGCGCCACCCGCGCGATGCGCTTCGACCTGCCGCGCGCCCAGGAGCGCGGCCTGCTCGGCCGCTTCGCCGCGCAGGCGGTGGGCATGGCCCGCCGCGTACCGGATGTCGATGGCATCGCCGTGATCGTCTACACCGGCCGGGGGCTGTGCGGCTCGCCGCCGCCGCATGAGGTGACGGTGCACGCCCTGGCGCGAGCGGCGCGAGGGCACGGCCTCGCCGTGATCGCACTGCTCGGCGTCGGCGCGGACGGCTGGCTCTCCTATCTCGATGGCTCCGGTTCCGTCCGCTCCCTCGCGGAGATCACCGCGTCCTCCACGCGGGGCCGGGTCCGCGAGCTCGGGCTGGAGGCTGCAGGTGATCAGCGCACGGTGCCGCCCTACCCGCGGGTTGCCGGGGAAGTCGCGGCCGCCTTCGCCCGTGCGCTCGCCGAGGCTCCTGTACCGCCCGAGGGAGGGGCACGAGCCGAGCCCCGCGCGCTGCTCGCGCTCGTCGAGGCCGCACTGGGCAGCGGGGCTGCACGTGGCCGCGATCCCGAGCCGGAGGAGCTGCCCGTGCTCGCGGAGCTTGTGCTCTCGCTGCGCATGCCCAGGCTGCGCGACGCCACCGAGCTCGCCTGGGAGTTCGGCGGGCCGACCGCCGCGGAGGCGATGGCTGCCGCCTGCGCCGCGGGAGCCGCGGCAGCGGCGGCAGCTCCCTCGCATCTGGTCCGGCTGATGGCAGGCCAGGGGCCGCGCCCCGACCCGGCGCGGGTGCGCTCAGCCCAGGCGCTGCTGCGCTGGCTGGTCGCCGCCGCTCCACCCGCACTGCACACCGAGCCGCTGTGCCTGCTCGCCCGTCTGCACTGGGCGCTGGGCGAGCTCAGCCGGGCCGGCGCCTACCTGCAGGAGCTCCTGCGCCGCGATCCTCAGCACGGCATGGGCCGGCTGCTCTCGTCCGTCATCGATCGGGGAATGGTCCCCGCCTGGGCCTTCGGGTCGTGAGGCGGCGGCGGCGGCCGCCGTCGCCCTCAGCCGAAGCGCTCCGTGCGGATCCGCGCGTAGGGGTGCCCCTGCACCAGCAGGGCCTCGGCAACGGCGTCCACGAAGGCGTCCGGCCCGCAGAGGTAGACGCGCGGCTGCTCCTGCGCCGGCAGCACCGCCTCGGCGATCGACTCGGGTGTGAGGCGGCCCACCGAGCGGTCGTAGCCGGCGGGAGCGTCACGGGTGTACACGTGCCGCACGATCGCCCGCAGCTGCTCGGGGGCGAGCGCCAGCTCCTCGCGGTAGTACGCCATCGCCGGAGAGCGCACCGAGTACAGCAGGCGCATGGGCGCCGGCGAGGCCGCTCGCCTGTGCGCGCGGAGCATCGCCATGAGCGGCACCACACCGGAACCGCCGCCGATGAGCTGCACCGGCTCCGCGACGGAGGCGTCCCAGGTGAACCATTCGCCGACCGGTCCGCGCGCCTCCAGACGGTCGCCCGGCTGCGCCGTGCGGACCAGATACGGGGACACCTCCCCGTCGACGACCTCCTCCACCGTGATCTCCAGCAGCTGCGGCCCCACGATGTCGGAGAGCGAGTACGGCCGCACCGCTTGATAGCCGTCCTCCGCGGTGAGCCGCACATCGATGCGCTGCCCCGCCCGAGCCCTCACCGGCTCCTCGAGCCTGATGCGCAGCGTGCGGCCGCTGGCGGACTCCCGACGTGCCGAGACGATCTGCCCGGCCCGCCACGCGCTCACGAATAGCGCTCTTCGCGCCAGGGGTCACCGCGCATGTGGTAGCCGTTGTCCTCCCAGAAGCCCGGCCGGTCCTGTTCCAGCAGCTGCAGGGAGGCGACCCATTTCGCGCTCTTCCAGAAATAGAGATGCGGCACGAGCAGCCGCGCCGGCCCGCCGTGAGCCGGGTCCAGCGGAGCGCCCTCGAACTCGTGCACCACCCACGCCCGGCCGCCTGTGAGATCTGCCAGCGGCATGTTCGTGGTGTACCCGCCGTAGCAGCCGGCCATCACCCATGCCCCGTCCAGCTCCAGGCCGGACAGCAGCGTGTCGACCGACACGCCACGCCAGACCGTGTCGAACTTCGACCATCCCGTGACGCAGTGGATGTCGCGCGTGAGCTCCTCCTGCGGCAGCTCCTGGAACGCGCGCCAGTCCCAGCTGCGCTCCTGGCCGGCGACGTTCCGCACGCTGAAGCGCCATTCGTTTGTCAGGTCGACATGCGGCGTGTGCCCGGCCGACAGCACGGGGAAGCCCACGGTCCGGTACTGGCCGGGCGGGAGGCGGTGCGCCTCCGGATCGCGCCGGCCCGTGAAGCCCCGGGAGACGATGCTCGCCATGGCACCAGGCTACGCCGCGTCGTCGACGGGCGCCGAGAACTGCGAGGCGTAGAGCGCCGCATACGCGCCGCCGCGGGCCAGCAGCTCCGCGTGGGTGCCCTGCTCGACGATACTGCCCGCCTCCATCACGAGGATGACGTCCGCGTCGCGGATCGTGGAGAGCCGGTGCGCGATGACGAAGCTCGTCCGGTCCGCCCGCAGCGCTGCCATGGCCCGCTGCACCAGCACCTCCGTGCGCGTGTCCACGGAGGAGGTGGCCTCATCCAGGATGAGGACGCTCGGCCGGGCGAGGAACGCGCGCGCGATCGTCAACAGCTGCCGCTCGCCGGCGGCGAGGTTCGAGGCCTCGTCGTCCAGCACCGTGTCATAGCCGTCCGGCAGCGTCCGGACGAAGCGGTCGACATAGCTCGCCCGTGCGGCCTCGAGGATCTCCTCCTCGCTCGCGCCCGGCCGGCCGTAGGCGATGTTGTCCCGGATCGTGCCGCCGAACAGCCAGGTGTCCTGCAGCACCATCCCCATCCGGGAGCGCAGCTCGTCACGCGTCATCCTGGCGATGTCCACGCCGTCGAGGGTGATGCGCCCTCCGTCCAGCTCGTAGAAGCGCATGATGAGGTTCACCAGCGTGGTCTTGCCCGCGCCGGTCGGGCCGACGATCGCGACGGTCTGCCCCGGCTCGACCGCCAGGTCCAGGTGCTCGATGAGCGGCGTCTCGGGCACATAGCGGAAGCTGACGTCCTCGAACTGCAGCCGGCCGGTCAGCTCGGCGGGCGTCTGCGCAGGCGAGGCGTCGGGCGACTGCTCCTCCGAGTCGAGCAGCTCGAAGACGCGCTCGGCGGAGGCGACCCCGGACTGCAGGATGTTGACCATCGAGCCGATCTGCGCGAGCGGCTGGGTGAACTGCCGCGAGTACTGGATGAAGGCCTGCACCGAGCCGATGCTCAGCGAGCCGTTCGCCACGAACAGCCCGCCCACGACGCAGATGGCGACGTACAGCAGGTTCCCGACGAACATCATCGACGGCATGATGATGCCCGAGACGAACTGGGCTCCGAAGCTGGCCCGGTAGAGCTCCTCGTTCTTCGCCCGGAAGCGCTCCTCGTTCGAACGCGTGCGGCCGAACACCTTGACGAGCGCATGACCGGTGAAGCTCTCCTCGATCTGCGCGTTCAGCTCTCCCGTGTGCCGCCACTGCGCCATGAAGAGCTTCTGCGAGCGCCGCGCGATCGTCGCCGTGACGAACAGCGTGATCGGGATCGACACGATCGCGATCAGGGCGAGCACCCACGAGATCGAGAACATCATCGCGAGCACGCCCACGATCGTCAGCAGGCTGACCAGCACCTGGCTCAGCGTCTGCTGCAGGCTCTGCGACACGTTGTCGATGTCGTTGGTCACCCGGCTGAGCAGCTCGCCGCGCGGCATCCGGTCGAAGTAGGCCAGCGGCAGCCGGTGGATCTTCTCCTCGACGTCCTGACGGAAGCGATAGATCGTCCGCTGCACGGCCGTGTTGAGGATCCAGGCCTGCACCCAGCCGAAGAAGAACGAGCCCAGATAGACGGCCAGCACGAGGGTGAGGGACCAGCCGAGCGCGCTGAAGTCGATGCCTTGCCCGGGGGTGAATTCCATCCCGGAGAGCATGTCCGCGAGCTGGCCCTGCCCTTGCGAGCGCAGGCCCTCGATGACCTGCGCGGCGCTCATCCCCGCGGGCATCTGCGAGCCGATCGCGCCCGCGAAGATGATGTTGGTCGCGTGCCCGAGCAGATACGGCCCGAGCACCGACAGGCCCACGCTCACGATGGCCAGCAGCACGACCGTGAAGAGCCGCGCGGACTCGGGGGCGAGACGTCCGAGGAGCCGCCTCGCGCTCGGTCCGAAGGCGTTCGACTTCGCCGGAGGCATCATCATGCCCGCCATCGGCCCGCCGCCGCGGGCCGCCGGTCGCTCTGCGGCGCGCGCGCCGCCGCCTGCCCGCATCCCCGGCCCGCTCATGCCGCCTCCTCCGCCGTGAGCTGCGAGGACACGATCTCCTGGTACGTCGCGTTCTCGGCCAGCAGCTGCGCATGGGTGCCCCGCCCCACGATCCTTCCGTTGTCCAGCACGAGGATCTGGTCCGCGCCCATGATGCTCGTCACCCGCTGCGCCACCACGATGCGCGTCGCCTGGCTCTCGCGCTCGTCCAGCGCGCGCCGAAGCCGGGCGTCTGTGGCCACGTCGAGCGCGGAGAACGAGTCGTCGAAGAGGTAGACGGCGGGTTTGCGCACCAGCGCCCGGGCGATCGCGAGCCGCTGCCGCTGCCCGCCGGAGAAGTTCGTGCCGCCCTGCGCGACCGGAGCGTCGAGCCCCTCAGGCAGCGCGCGCACGAAGTCCTCCGCCTGCGCTGTGCGCAGCGCCTCCCACAGCTCCTCCTCGCTCGCCTCCGGCCGCCCGTAGCGCAGATTGGAGGCGACCGTCCCGCTGAACAGGTACGCGCGCTGCGGCACGAGGCCGATGCGGGACCACAGCGCGTCCGGCTCGAGGTCGCGCACGTCCACGCCGTCGACGAGGACCGCGCCCTCGCTCGCGTCGATCAGCCGGGGCACCAGGTTCAGCAGCGTCGTCTTGCCCGCTCCCGTCGAGCCGATGATCGCCGTGGTCGTCCCGGGCTCCACCTCGAAGCTCAGATCGAGGAGCACCGGCTCCTGCGCGCCCGGGTACGCGTAGACGACGCGCTCGAAGCGCACCCGCCCCTGCCTCGCCGGCGCGGCGGCCGGCTGCAGGGGCGCCAGCACGCTGGGCCGGGTGTTCAGCACCTCGGTGATCCGGTCGGCGCAGACCGCGGCGCGCGGGATCATCATCGCCATGAAGATCGACATCATCACGCCCATGAGGATCTGCATGAGGTATTGCAGGAAGGCGACGAGAGTGCCGATCTGCATCGAGCCGCTGTCCACCCGGAACGCCCCGAACCAGAGCACGGCGACGCTCGAGAGGTTGAGCACGAGCATCACGATCGGGAACATCACGGCCATGAGCCGGCCGGCGCGCAGGGCCACGTCGGTGACCTGGTCGTTCGCGACGGCGAAGCGCTCGCGCTCCGTGCGTTCACGGACGAAGGCGCGGATCACGCGGATGCCGGCGAGCTGCTCGCGCAGCACCTGGTTGATCCGGTCGATGCGCTCCTGCATCCGGCGGAACAGCGGGACCATGCGCACGAGGATGAAGCCGATCGACAACAGCAGCACCGGCACGCTCACGGCCATCAGCCAGGACAGCTCGAGGTCGAGCCCGAGAGCCATGATGATGCCGCCGATCGACAGGATCGGCGCCGACAGCAGCAGCGTGCAGCCCATGAGCACGAGCATCTGCACCTGCTGCACGTCGTTCGTGTTGCGGGTGATGAGCGACGGTGCGCCGAAGCGCGACACGTCCCGCTCGGAGAACTCGCCCACCCGGTGGAAGACGGCGGTGCGCACGTCCCTTCCGTAGGCCATCGCCAGGCGCGCGCCGAGATAGACGGCCGCGATCGAGCAGGCGACCTGCAGCAGCGACACCCCGAGCATGACCGCGCCCAGAGCGAGGATGTGCCCCGTGTCGCCCTTGGCCACCCCGTTGTCGATGATGTCCGCGTTCAGCGTCGGCAGGAAGAGCGACGCGATGGACTGCGCCAGCTGGAACACGAGCACGCCGAGCAGCAGCGGCCAGTGCGGGCGCACGAACTGGACCAGAAGTCGCCAGAGGATCATGGCCGCCCCCATTGCGGAATCACGGAGGCGACACTACTCGGCGGGCGCTGCGGCGCGCCGACCCGTTCGCTAGCCGCGTACGCCGTCCAGCCCTGCAGGGCCCCGGCCCGTCCCCCGAGCCCCGAGCGCGGGCGCAGCGCTTCGTCCCCTGTGCGGCCTAGGATCGACGCGTGCAACCCGCGGAGGCGGGCGTCAGGCTCGCGCTGCTCGGCCCCGTTCTCGTCGAGGGCCGCGACGGCGTGCTCGTGGAGCCTCCCGGGGCTCGCGCCAAGGCGCTCCTCGCGGAGCTGCACGGCGAGGGCGAGGGGCGCGTGCGGGGCACGGACGCGCTGATCGAGGCGCTCTGGCGCGCCGAGCGCCCGCGCAACGCGCGGGCCGCCCTGCAGACCCTGCTCTCGCGGCTGCGTGCCGTCGCAGCCGACGGCCTCATCGTCTCGGCTGCCGCCGGCTACGCGCTGCGGCTGGAGCCCGGCTGCAGCGATCTGGAGCGCGCCCGCGCCCTCGCGGAGCAGGCCGAGCGCTCCCTGGAGGAGCGGCGCACGGCGCAGGCGCTGGAGCACTGCAGCGAGGCACTCACTCTCTGGCGGGGCGAGCCCGGAGCCGAGTTCCCCGAGGCGGACGTCGCCGCGGAGCTCGTGCGGACGGCCGAGGGTTTGCGTGCGCGGCTGACCTCCGCGCGCGCCCGCGCGCTGGTGGAGCGGGGCCAGGCGGACTCCGCTCTGACGGACCTCGCCGCCCTCGCCGAGGCGAGCCCCTTCGACGACCGCGCCCAGCTCGCCTACCTGGAGGCACTGGAGCGCGCGGGCAGCCGCAGCGAGGCCTTGCTCGCCTTCGAGGCCTACCGCCGGCGGCTGCGCGAGGAGCTGGGCACCTCGCCCTCCGGCGAGCTGCTCGCCCTGCATGCGCGGCTGCTCGACGAGCGGCGGCTGCAGCCCCGCGCACAGCAGGGCGTGCGTCTGGGTCTGCGAGCGGCGCCGGATGCCCTGGTCGGAAGAGACGAGGACGTGCGGCGGCTGCGCGCGCTGCTGTCCGCCGGCAGGCTCGTGACGATCCTCGGGGCAGGAGGCCTGGGCAAGACACGTCTCGCCCAGGAGGTCGCGCGTCTGGAGGCGGAGGACCTGCCATTCGTCGCCGTGGTCGAGCTGGCGTCCATCGGTGCGGACGAGGACGTGACGCTCGCCCTGGCGAGCGCTCTGGGAATCCGGGAGGCCTCGGGTCGTCGCGTGACCGACCCGGCCGTGCGCACCGACATCCGCAGCCGGATCGTCGCGGAGCTCAGCGGGAGGCCCGCGCTGCTCGTCGTCGACAACTGCGAGCACGTCATCGACGCGGCGGCGTCCTGGATCGCCGAGCTGCTGGCGTCAGCGCCGCGCCTCCGGGTGCTCGCCACCAGTCGTGCCCCGCTGGCCATCGCGGGCGAGGCCGTCTACGCGCTCGAGCCGCTGGCCGCAGGCGACGCCGAGCGGCCGGGCGCCGCCGTCATGCTGTTCGAGCGGAGGGCGCGTTCGGCACGACCCGGCGCCGCCCTTCCGCGCGAGGTGGTCGGCCGGCTATGCGAGCGCCTCGACGGCCTCCCTCTGGCCATCGAGCTCGCCGCAGCGCGAGTGCGCACCCTCTCGGTCGAGCAGATCGAGGCGCGCCTGCGCGACCGCTTCGGCCTGCTCACCAGCGGCGACCGGTCCGCGCCCGAGCGCCATCGTACGCTCGAGGCCGTCATCGACTGGAGCTGGCACCTGCTGGGGGACGCGGAGCGGCGTGCGCTGCGGCGGCTGAGCGTGTTCTCCGACGGCTTCGCCGCGGAGGCGGCGGCTGCGCTGCTCGCGCCGGAGGCGGGCAGCGGCGAGGACGGGACGGACAGCTCCGTCGCCGCCCCGCACGACCTCCTCGCCGACGACCTCCTCGACGCGCTCGTCTCGCAGTCGCTGCTCATCGTCCGCGAGGACGAGGACGGTGTGCGCTTCCGCATGCTCGAGACCGTCCGCGAGTTCGCCGCGCAGCGGCTCGTCGAGGCCGGGGAGACCGCCTCGACCCGAGCCGCCCTCTACCGCTGGGCGGCCGGCTTCGCCCGCGGCGCATATCGGCGCCTCCTGGCCGGCAGCCGGCTGGCCGAGCTGGGCGACGGCGCTCAGGGGCGCATGGCCGTCGCGGCAGGCGGCCGGGTGGAAGGGCCTGCACAGGATGCGGACCGAGGCGGGGGCCAGGTGCAGGGCTTCCGCGACCTGGACCGCGAGCAGGACAACCTCGTCGGCGTGCTGCGGCTGGCGATGGCCGACCCCGAGCCGGATGTCGCGATCCTCGTCTTCGCCGCGCTGGCCACCTTCTGGACGGCGCGGGGAGCGCACAGCGAGGTGCTCGCCTTCGGGCCGGCCGTTCTGGAGGCGATCGAAGGATGGCACCCCCGGCCCGCCGACAAGGCGGATGCGGCCGGCGGCTTCGTCCTGCTCGCGGCCACCGCGCTGTTCGCGGGACCGAAGGAGCTGCCCGGATCGGCGAAGCTGCGTGCGCTCGCGCGGCTGCGCTCCTGCCTGGAGCAGCCGGGCGCGCTGCCGCCGCGCATCGCCTATATCGGGCGCGCCCTGCTCTGCCCGGATCTCGATGCGGCCCGCACCGTTCTCGAGGAGATGGCGGCCTGCCCGCACGAGGATGCCGCGATGATGGGCGCGGTCATGAGCGCGCAGCTGCGGGAGAACGACGGGGACCTCGCCGGCGCCGCCCAGGCCGCCCGGCGCGGCTTGGAGCTCGCTCGCCGGGTCGGCGACGTCTGGATGGCGAGCATGGCGACCGTGATGCTCGCGCAGCTCGCCGCCCAGAACGGTCGCGCAGCCGAGGGGCTGCGCTGGGCCGATCAGGCCTCCAGCGGACTGCAGGCGCTGGGCGTCGCGGCCGATCAATATCAGATCGACTACATCCGCGGCAGCTGCCTGATGACTCTCGGCGAGACCCGCCGCGCCCGTGAGCTGTTCGAGCGCCTGCTGAGCACTCGGGAGCCCTCGGGCATGGACGGCGATGTCGAGCTCGCGTCGGTGGGCTACATGGGGCTGGCCGAGCTCGCCCGCATCGAGGGGCGGCCGGAGGAGTCCCTCGGTCTGTTCCGGGAGGCGCTGAACCACTTCCGTTCCGCCGGCACGCGGTCCACGCCCTGGTACCTCATCGCGATGGCGGGCGTCCTCGCAGGCGCGGACACGATGAGCCAGGACGAGGCGCTGAGTCTGGTGCGCCGGCTGCGGGGGCGCGTGGTCGCGCTGCAACGCCTGCGAGCCATGCCCGCCGACGCGCCCGTGCTCGGCGCCTCGGCGCTGGGCCTCTCGGCGTGGCTGCTGCGCCACCGCGCCGACGACCCTGCCGCGCGCACGATGGGCTTGGAGGCGCTGGCGCTCGGCGAGGTGCTGGGCGCGCGGCAGGACCTGCCCTCGCTGCGTATCCCCGCGTTGCTGGCCTCCGCCGCCGAGCGCTTCGGGCAGGCGGAGGTCGACGCCGCCCGCGAGGCGGCGGCGGCGCTGGGCCGGATGGAGCGGATCGCACGCACCGATGCGCTCTTCACGCCGCTGCCGCGTTAGCGGACGGCGGCGTGAAGAGCGCATACGCCCCGAGTGCTACGCCTTGCGCATGTACGCCCGGACCGTGAGGGGCGCGAAGACCGCGACGAAGACGGCGGCTCCCAGCAGCGTCCACCAGAAGTCCGCCCCGATGGTCGCCTCGTTGGCCAGCTCCCGGATCGCCGTGACGAGGTGGCTGATCGGGTTCGCGTTCGCGAACCACTCCAGCCATGCGGGCAGCGTGTTCGTGGGCACGTACGCGTTGGACAGGAAGGTGAGCGGGAACAGGATCATCATGCCCACCCCCTGCACGGTGCCTGCCGTCCGAGCGGTCACGCCGAGCAGGGCCCACACCCAGGAGATCGCCCACGCGGTGACGATCACCAGGAGCCCGGCGACGAGGATCCCCCATCCGCCGGCCGGCCGCCAGCCGATGATGAAGCCGACGAGGAAGGTGAGCGCCGTCGCGATCGCGTAACGGATCGTGTCGGTCAGCAGCGCCCCGGCGAGGGGTGCGATGCGCGCGATCGGCAGGGAGCGGAAGCGGTCGAACACGCCCGTGTCCATGTCCTCGCGCAGCTGGGTTCCGGTGACGATCGAGGTCGAGATGACCGACTGCACGAGGATGCCCGGGATGAGGGCCGGCAGGTACGCCTCGACGCCGCCCGCGATCGCGCCGCCGAACAGGTAGGCGAACATCACCGTGAACAGGATGGGCTGCAGCACCACGTCGACCCACTGCTCGGGGCGGCGACGGATCCGGATGAGGGCGCGGTACGCCATCGTGAAGGACTGCGAGACGGTGCCGGCCAGGCCGGGCCCGCGACGGTGGGCGATCGGGCGGGTGGCCGCGGGGGCCGGGATGGTGGTGGCGGTCATGCTGCGGCCTCCGTGTCGTCGTCGGCGGACTCGTTGCCGGCTCCGTGGCCGGTGATGGTGAGGAAGACCTCGTCGAGGGTGGGTTTCTGCACCGACAGCTCGGTGAGCCCGATGCCCTGCCCGCGAAGCGTGACGAGCAGATCGGTGATGCGCTCCGGGTCGGCCATCGGCGCGGTGATCCTCGCGGCCTCCGGAGTCACCGTGCCGGTGCTTCCCAGCACCTGCTCGATGACGGCCAGCGCGTCCTGGGTGCGCGAGGTGTCGCTCAGGCGCAGCTGCAGGGAGGCGGTGCCGATGCTCGCCTTGAGCTCGTCGGCGGTGCCCTCGGCGACGACCTTGCCGCGGTCGATCACCGCGATGCGCGCGGCGAGCTGGTCCGCCTCGTCCAGATACTGGGTGGTGAGCAGCACGGTGGAGCCCGAGGCCACCAGCGAGCGGATCACGTCCCACATCTGCCCGCGGGTGCGCGGGTCCAGACCGGTCGTCGGCTCGTCCAGGAAGATGAGCGGCGGCTGCGCGATGAGCGAGGACGCGAGGTCGAGCCGCCTGCGCATGCCGCCGGAGAACTTCTCGACCGGCCGGCTCGCCGCCTCGGTGAGGTCGAAGGCCTCCAGCAGCTCGACGCCCTTCGCCTTCGCGGCTCGGTGGGAAAGGCCCAGCAGCCGGCCGAACACGATGAGGTTCTCCAGTCCGGAGATCTTCTCGTCCACCGAGGCGTACTGCCCGGTGAGGCCGATCAGCTGGCGGACGATGTGCGGCTCCCTGACGACGTCGTGGCCGAAGATGCGCCCCGAGCCTCCGTCCGGGCGCAGCAGGGTGGCGAGCATCGACAGGGTCGTCGTCTTGCCGGCGCCGTTCGGGCCGAGCACGCCGTAGACGGTGCCGGCCTTCACGCGCAGATCCACGCCGTCCACCGCGCGGTTGCTGCCGAAGACCTTGACCAGGCCCTCGGCCTCGACCGCCCATTCGGTCTCCGGCGGGTGCTGTGCACTCATGGTGCCTCCTTCGCTGTCGCGCTGGTTCGCGCGATGCCTCCACTGTGGCGAATGCGACTTACGGGACGCTTGCACGGCTCTTGCACCGCGTGACAGTCCATTGCAGGCGCCGGTCTGCGGCCGGCAGCGGCACCCTCAGGCGGTCAGGCGGAGCCGGCGCAGCAGCTGCGCGTTGAGCGCCACGACGACGGTGGACGCCGACATGAGCAGCGCGCCGACAGCCATCGGAAGCTCGAAGCCGATGGGAGCGAGCACCCCGGCGGCCAGCGGCACCGCGGCGACGTTGTAGCCGGCGGCCCACCAGAGGTTCTGCACCATCTTCCGGTGGGTCGCCCGGGAGAGGGCGATGACCGCGGCGACGGAACGGGGGTCGTCGTTCGCGATCACGATGCCCGCCGTGGCCGCGGCCACGTCCGTGCCGGCGCCGATCGCGATGCCCACATCCGCCCTGGCCAGCGCGGGGGCGTCGTTGACGCCGTCGCCCACCATCGCCACGACCTCGCCGTGGGCCTTCATGGCGGCGAGGAGCTGCTCCTTGTCCTCCGGCCTGGCGCCGGCGCGGATCTCGGTGATGCCCAGCTCGTCGCCCACGGCTCGCGCGACCGCGTGGGCGTCCCCGGTGATCATCGCGACGCGCACGCCCTCACGTTGCAAGGCGGAGACCGCCTCCTTCGCGCTCGCTCGCACGGTGTCGCTGAGCGCCAAGGTGCCCAGTGCCTCGATCGGCCCGGAGGGCTCGGACTGGCGCAGCAGCTGCAGTACGGTCGCACCCTGGTCGTTCCACTCGATCGCCTCCGGCAGGGCCGGCACGCCGGTGTCCAGCAGAAGGCGAGGACCGCCGACCATGACAGTGGCCCCGTCGATGGTCGCCTGCACGCCGGTGGCGGGACTGCTGCGGAACCCCGTGGCCTGCGGCAGATCGAGGCCGCGGGCGTGCGCGGCCTCCACGATCGCGCGGGCGAGGGGATGCTCGCTTCCGGACTCCGCGGCGGCGGCGAGCGCGAGAAGCTCGTCGGGGCCGATGCCGGGGACGGGCAGCACCGCGTCCAGATGCGGCCGCCCGGTGGTGAGGGTGCCGGTCTTGTCGAAGACGACCGTGTCGATCTCGCGCGCCCGCTCGAGGGCGGCGCGGTCGGAGACGAGGATTCCGGCGGAGGCCGCCTTGCCCGTGGCGATGGAGACGACCAGCGGGATGGCCAGGCCCAGGGCGTGGGGGCAGGCGATCACGAGCACGGTGACCGTGCGGCTCAGCGCGTCCTGCGGCGCTCCGAGCAGCACCCAGGCGGCTGCGGTCGCGATCGCCGCGAGGAGTGCGAACCAGAACAGCCATCCTGCCGCACGATCGGCGAGCAGCTGCGCCCGGGTGGTCGAGCTCTGCGCCTGCTCGACGAGGCGGCGGATGCCGGCGAGCGCGGTGTCCTCGCCCACGCGGGTCACGCGGACCCGGATGGCGTTGTCGGTGGTGACCGTGCCGGCGACGACGGCGTGACCTGGCGAGCGCAGCACGGGGCGGGACTCGCCCGTGATCATCGACTCGTCGAGGTTCGCCTCTCCGTCCACGACCTCCCCGTCCGCCGGGACGCGAGCGCCCGGTCGCACCAGCACGACGTCGCCGGGCACGAGCTGCGCCGGGTCGACCGGCTCGGTCTGCTGCGGTCCGGTGACGCGCTCCGCGGTGTCGGGCAGCAGCCCGGCCAGCTCGTCCAGCGCGGAGCCGGTGCGCGCGAGGGCCGCCATCTCCAGCCAGTGGCCGAGGAGCATGATGACGACGAGCAGCGCCTCCTCCCACCAGAAGTCCAGGCCGGGTGGGAGCAGGCCGAGCGTGGCGCCCCAGGAGGAGAGGAAGGCGACCGTCGTGGCCAGGCCGATGAGGAGCATCATGCCGGGTCGGCGACCGCGCAGCTCGTCTACGGCGCCGGAGAGGAAGGGCCAGCCTGTCCAGAGGTAGACGATCGTTCCGAGCACGGGCGGGATCCAGCTCGTCCAGGGCGCTCCCGGCGGGGTATAGCCCAGCAGCTCGCCGAACATCGGACTGAACGCCACGACAGGGATGCTCAGGACGAGCGCGATCCAGAACAGGTGCCGGAACATCGCGACGTGGTGGCTGTGGTCGTGCCCTCCGTGCCCCGCGTGCTCTCCGTGCCCCGCGTGCTCTCCGTGCCCCGCATGCTCTCCGTGCCCCGCATGCTCGAGCTGGGGGTGGTCTGCACGCACAGACGCATGGCTGCCGTGGTGGTCGGTGCCGTCGTGCTCGCCGTGGGCGTGCCCCGTGTGGGCGTGCTCCTCGTGCGGGTCTCCCGCGTGGGCCGGGTGGTGCCCGGTGCCGTGCCCGGACTGCTCGTGCTGCGACATGAGATCCTCTCCGTCGATCCGCGGTCGAAGCCGCTGCCGATCCGCTGTTGCTCGGGGGTCTAGGACTTCACGAGGCGGCTGATCGCCGCGATCGCCTCGTCGACCTTCTCGCGCCCCGCCTCCGCGTCCATCCGTGCGGCGTCCACCACGCAGTGCAGCAGGTGCGCCTCCAGCAGGTCGACGGCCACGCGTTCCAGGGCGCTGGTCGCCGCCGAGATCTGCGTGAGGATGTCGATGCAGTACTGGTCCTCGTCGACCATCCGCTGGATGCCGCGGATCTGGCCCTCCACGCGGCGCAGCCGGCGAAGGTGCGCATCTCTGTTCTCGTCGTAGCCCCGGGCTGCGTGCCCGGCGTGGCCGTCCATGCTCGGTGTGCTCATGAGCCCACTATACCGGTACCCCCCATGGGTATCCGCCTCGGGGTCACGGGCGTTTCGGGCCGCGTGACCTCGTACCGTCCGGGGTACGGGCAGGGCATGAGCGATGCCGGCACCGACGCGACGCAGGAACGGGCCATCGGCGCCCTCTACGGGGTCGCCCTCGGCGATGCGATGGGCACGCCGGGGGAGCTCTGGTCTCGGCGGCGCATCCGCGAGTATTTCGGCCGGATCGAGGACTTCCTGCCCGCGCCGGACCGTCCCCTGCCGGGCGGCCTGCGCCCCGGCCAGGTCACCGACGACACCCAGCAGACCGTCATGCTGGCTCGGTCCGTCCTGCGCTGCGGAGGCCGGGTCGAGGTCGCGGACTTGGCCCGCGAGCTGCTCGCCTGGGCGGACCGCCTCGGCGAGGCGGAGAGCCTGCTGGGGCCCAGCAGCTCACGCGGCTTCGCGGCTCTCCGGGCGGGGGCGGACCCTGGCGACACCGGCGTCGCGGGCACGAGCAACGGCGCGGCCATGCGCGTCGTACCGCTCGGGCTGCTCTGCCCGAGCGGGGACCTGGAGGCCCTGGTCGCCGAGGTCGAGGCCTCCTGCGCCATCGCGCATCTGACCGGGCCCGCCATCGCCGGCGCCGCCATGGTGGCCGCGGCCGTCTCCGCCGCCCTCGACGAAGCGGTGCCTGCCGCAGAGGTGGAGGGCAAGCAGGCAGACGGCGCAGAGGCCCGCCCCGTCGAGACGGGCGGTGAGGAGGCGATCGAGCGCATCCTCACCGTCGCCCTGCGCGCGGGGGAGATCGGGGAGGTGCGCGGCCTCGATGTGGCGGGCCCCTCGGTCGTGGCCCGCGCGCGCCTCGCGATCTCGATCGCCCGGCAGGCGAGGCGCACCCGTCAGCAGGAGGACGCGTTCTTGGACGAGCTCTCCGCGCTGCTCGGCGCCGGCGTCGAGACGAGCGAGTCGGTCCCGGCGGCGCTCGCGCTCGTGGTGCACGCTCACGGCCGGCCGCGCCGCGCCGCGGTCCTCGCCGCCAACCTGGGCGGCGACACGGACACGGTCGGTGCGATCGCGGCCGGCATCTGCGGCGCGCTGAGCGGCATTCGCGCCATCCCGCCGGGCGATCTCGCGACGCTGCGCGCCGTCAACGGGCTCGAGCTCGAGACGCTGGCCTCGGGCCTGCTCGCCTTCCGGGCGCAACGGGCGCAGCGGCTGAGCCTGGGCTGGGAGTGAGGACCGCAGCCGTCCGCCGGCACAGACAGAATGAGGGTCGGCCGCAGAGGCTGGCGGCCGACCCTCTCCCTTGCACCAAGAGTGTCCTGCAATCATGTTCGCGATCTCCGCCACAGCAAACGGATCACGCTGCAATCACGACTATATAACGGATCCGTAACGAGCAATAGTTATGGCGGCGTTATTTTCCGAATGTTCACCGAGAGCCTTCGCGCCCCCGACCGACCCCGCGTCCGGCCGGGCGCAGGGCGAGCACCCCAGGCCCCGCCTCAATAGGACCGGGGCAGGCCGAGGGCCTTCGTGCCGAGGAAGGCGAGCACCAGGTTGTTGCTCACCGGCGCGACGCTGTACATCCGCGTCTCCCGGAACTTGCGCTCCACGTCGTACTCGTCGACGAAGCCGTTGCCCCCGTGCGCGTCCAGGGCGGCGTTCGCGGCCTCCCAGCTGGCCTGCGAGGCCAGGTACTTCGCCGTGTTGGCCTCGATGCCCGCGGGCTCACCCGAGTCGAAGCGGCGTGCTGCCTCGAAGCGCATGAGGTCGGCGGCCCGCACATGCGCGTAGGCGGCGGCCAGGGGGAACTGCACGCCCTGCAGCGATCCGAGCGTGTGCCCGAAGCGCTCAACGCCGCGCACATACTCGCTTGCGCGCTGCAGGAACCAGTAGCCGTCCCCGATCGCCTCGGCCGCCAGGAGGATGCGCTCGGCGTTCCAGCCGTCGATGACGTAGCGGAATCCGCGGCCCTCCTCGCCGATCAGGCTCGAGGCGGGCACGCGCATGCCCTCGTACCAGACCTTGTTCGTCGCATAGTTGAACATCGTCCGCACCGGCTCGACGCGGAGGGAGGCGGGCTGGCTCGTCCGCAGCTGCGCGAGGTCGATGAGGAAGAGGCTCAGTCCCTGAGCGCGGTCCTGCTCCGCCTCCGGCCTGCCGCCGGTGCGCGCCAGGAGGATCAGCAGCTCGCTCTGCTCGATGCGGCTCGTCCAGTTCTTGTGTCCGGTGATGACGTACTCGTCGCCATCGCGCACCGCGCGGGTGCTGATCCGGGTGGTGTCGGAGCCGGCTTCCGGCTCGGTCACCGAGAACGCCTGCAGACGGATCCTTCCTGCCGCGATGCCCGGCAGGTACCTGCGCTTCTGCTCCTCGCTGCCATGGCGCAGGAGAGCCCCCATCGTGTACATCTGCGCGTGGCATGCTGCGGCGTGGCCGCCTGAGCGGTTGATCTCCTCGAGGACCACCGAGGCCTGCGCGAGCGTCATCCCGCGCCCGCCGTACTCCTCGGGCACGAGCGCCGCGAGCAGCCCGGCCTCCGTGAAGGCCTGGACGAAGGCCTCCGGATAGCCGCGGACACGATCCAGCTCGCGCCAGTACTCGTCCGGGAAGCGCGTGCACAGCGCGCGCACCTCCGCGCGCAGCTCCGCGTGCGGGTCGCTCTCGTCGGGGGCGGGGGTGCTGTGGGCCGAGGTCGCGCTCATGGTGTCCGTCCTCCATTCGGGGGCGCCACCCCTTCGGGCAGCCTCTCGCGCAGCCAGTCGAGCACGATCTCGAGCGCCTGCGCGTTGCCGGTCTCGAACATGATCCCGTGGCTGGTGCCCGTCACGCCGTGCGCGGCGAAGCGCAGCTGCTGCGCATCGACTCCCGCCTGGCGGAGGAAGGCGACGGTGTACGCGTCGTCCACGTGCCGGTCGGAGAGGTCCGTGCTGAAGATCCCCACGGGAACCTCGCGCAGCCGCGCGAGCGTCCGCGCGGGCTCGAGCTGCAGGATGAGCGGATTGCCGGCCGGGTTCTGCTCCGGGCCGACGGCGACCACGCGGCTGAGCTCGTCCGGGCTGGAGACCGGCGGCTCGTAGCCGAGCGCAGCGGCGGCCATGCCCCAGCTGAGCGTCCCGCGCGGACCGAGGTCCTTGAAGGCCGGGCCGAGCGTCTCGATCCCGGCGAAGGCGGCGACGAGCTCCGGCCGCAGGTCGGCGCCGCGATAGGCCGCGGGGCCGCCCGCGGAAGCGGCGATGAGGATGCTGCGCCCGATGATGTCCAGGAGGTCGGCGACCCGCTCGCCGTCCAGCCGGTTCATCAGCGCCGTGTCCAGGTAGAGCGGGGCGGAGGCGGCGACCACGGCGTCCATCTCGGGGCTGCCGGGCCCGAGCGGCCACGGCCAGCCGGTGTGGCGATCGGCCTTCTGCGCGGGCGCGAAGAGGGCGCTGGCCGCCTCGTACCCGAAGGGCTCGGTGGTGCGCCCGTAGAGCTGCGGATCGCCGGGGGAGCGCCCGAAGCCGGGCCGGTCCAGGACGTACACGGGGTGGCCCCGATCGACCAGCAGCGGAGCCCAGCCGGGGCGCCCGTCAGGCGTGCGCATCCACTCGGTGCCCTGCCCGCCGCCGCCGTGGATGAGGACGACCGGCAGCAGCTCCGTGTCCTCGGCGGGGGCCTCCCAGGCCACGAAGGCCTGGCCGCGCTGGACCGTCGTGCTCCCGCTCTCGCCGGCGTGCTCCACCACCTCGCCGGGAAGCCAGAAGAAGCCGCGGCGGGTGTTGCGCGGCTCGGCTTCGCGGTGGGGAGCGGTCATGCGCGTCCTCCTTCGAGCACCGCGGCACGCACGGCGCCGCCTGTGCATCCTACCCAGGGCGCCTGCGCCGCGAAGCGCCGCGGCCGGTGGTCGAGAAATTTCGAGATCGAGTCTTATAAAGGGTTACAGTGGATGCGCCTTCACTGCCGAGGGCAAGCCGGCGGGTGTGGATCGCAGGGGTCGCCCGGCGCTGAGGCGGCGAAGGCACAGCCCAGCGAAAGGAACGGCGATGACGAGCATCGGCACAGCACCTTCGGCCATGACCGCGGAGGACGCGGCGGTCGCCGACCGCGTGATCCGCTTCGCCCAGGAGCTGCGCCCGGAGCTCGTGCAGCGCCAGGGGGAGTCGGAGGCGACGACCTTCATCCCGGAGGATCTCCACCGGCGCTTCGCGGACGCGGGGCTGTACCGGCTCTGGATCCCCAAGGCGCACGGCGGTCTGGAGGTCGACCCGTGGGTGTACTACCGCGTCGTGGTCGAGCTGGCGCGGGGGGACATGTCGCTGGCCTGGTGCTTCGCCCTCTCGGCCAACCACGCCCTCATGTTCGCCAACTGGTTCCCCGAGGAGATCCACGCGGAGGTCTTCAACGGCGGCGACTTCCGCGCGGCCTCGCTGGCGGCCCCGGCCGTGGACGCCGTACGCGCCGAGGGCGGCTACATCCTCAACGGGACCGCTCCCTTCTGCTCGGGCATCCCGTGGTCCACCTACTTCCTGGGCCAGGCGCGGCTCGAGGGGAACCGCCCGGACGGCTCCCGCCGGCTGGGCATCTACATCGCGCCGCGCAGCGCCTTCGAGCAGCTGAACGACTGGGGCGACATGCACGGGCTGAACGGGTCCGGCTCGCACAGCATCCGCTTCACCGACTCCTTCCTCCCCGAGCGTTTCATGATCGAGGACGCGGACCTGCGCACCTTCGGGTTCTCCGGCGACAGCCCGGGCTCGCAGGCCTACGGCAACGCCATGTACTCGGGCCGGCACGGCAGCAGCTTCGCGCTGATCCTCGCCGCGCTCGTCCTCGGCGGGGGCTACAACGCGCTGGACGAGTTCGAGAACCAGATGCGCGCGCGGACCATCACGGTGCCGCCCTTCACCCCGCGGACCGAGGACGGCGAGTTCCTGCGCTACTACGGCCAGACGCGGGTGCGGCTCGCGATCATCGAGGGCGCGCTGTTCGACGCGGTGGCCCAGTGGACCCGCTTCGCGCAGGACAACGTCGCCGGCCGGGAGCCCTTCACCGTGGCGAAGGACAACCTGCTGGCGGCCGTCGGCAGGGAGCTGATGATCGACGTGTGGCGGGTCGTCACCACGAACCTCTGGGAGTACATCGGCGCCTCCGCCTCGCGCAGGGGACAGCGCTTCGAGCGCGTCTTCCGCGACATCGCGCAGGCCGCAGCCCACCGGAACCCGCAGCTGCGGGACATCATGTACAAGGTGGTCGCGCAGCAGGAGCTGGGCCTGGACGGGGCGCCGGCCGGCGCAGCGAAGGCCTAGACCACGCCGCCGAAGAAGGTGCCCGCCGCGTAGGTCAGGCCCATGGTCACGATCCCCACGGCGAGATTGCGCAGCACCGCGCGCCAGGGCACGGCCTTGCCGAGCCTGGCGCTGAAGTAGCCCGTGAGGGCGAGGCCCACGAGCACCGCGACGACGGTCACCGGGATGCGCAGCGGCCCGATCGGCAGGAGGATCGCGATGAGGGGCAGCAGCGCGCCCACCGTGAAGGAGATCAGCGAGGACAGCGCCGCCGTCCACGGGCTGGTCAGGTCCCCGGGGGTGAAGCCGAACTCGGACTCGGCGTGGGCGCGCAAGGCGTCCCGAGCGGTGAGCTCCTCGGCCACCTGCTGCGCGAGCTGCTCGGACAGCCCGCGCTCGCGGTACATGCCGGCGAGCTCCTCCAGCTCCTCCTGCGGGTAGGTCCTCAGCTCCCACTCCTCCAGGCGCAGGGCGGCGCGCTCCGTGTCCCGCTGGGTGCTGACCGAGACGTACTCGCCGCCCGCCATCGACAGCGCGCCCGCGATGAGCGCCGCTGCGCCGGCGAGGGCGATCGGCCCGGCCTGCGTGGTGGCGCCCGCGACGCCGATGACCACGCCGGCGACGGACACGATTCCGTCGTTCGCACCGAGCACGCCGGCGCGCAGCCAGTTCAGCCGTCCTGCGAAGCCGTCGTGATGCTGCTCGCCGGGATGAGGAGGGCCACTGGCGCCGGGAGGCGCCGCTTCGGAGCGCGACATGCTCGGATTATGGCACCTGCGGCGGAACGTCGCCCGCTGTCGGTGACGCTCGGGCCCGGTCAGCCGCCGAGAGGCGGCCTCGCGCTCAGAGCCGGTCAGCCGCTCAGACGCGGCCGGACGCTCAGAAGCGGTCGGGACTCGGCGTCGTCGCGTAGCGGATCGAGACGTCCGCGTGCCGGTCGAAGCGGTAGCCGATGCCCCGCACCGTGCGCACGATGTCCTGGTAGTCGCCGAGCTTCACGCGCAGGCGGCGGACGTGCACGTCGATGGTGCGGTCGTTCGGCGTCTCCTCCTCACCCGCGGAGCTCCACAGCGCGCCGATGATGTCCTGGCGGGCCACCGTGCGCCCTTCGCGCAGCACAAGGTACTGCAGCAGTTCGAACTCCTTGTAGGTGAGCCCCACCGGCTGGTTGTCCAGCAGCACGCGCTTGCGGGAGATGTCGATGACGACGCCGTCCTTGGCCCGGTCGAGCCCCGGATCGGGCAGCGGCGCCTCCGGCTCGGGTGCCTGTGCCTGGCGCTGCTTGCGCACCGCGGCGGGGTCGCCCAGGGCGAGCCGGACGACGTCCAGATCGCGCCCTCCCACGCCCTCCGGCGCGAGCGCGACGGCGGCGTGGGTCTCGGCGGAGGGGGCGAGGTGCGCGGTCAGGCGGCGGATCGCGTCGACGATCTCGCCCAGGCTCGTGCCGGCCTCGGCCGCCTTCGCCTCGTCGAGGCCGACATACACGACGAAGCCGCGCGCCTCGGTGCCGGCCGGCACCGCTCGGACGCGGGCGGCCGTGTCCGCGGCGGCGAGGTCGGGCCGCAGCGCCGCCAGGGCTGAGGCGGCCGGCTCGGCCGTGGCGCCTGCGACGGGCGCTGCGCCGCGCGCCGGGGCGCTGGAGGCTGGACGGCCGGGCGCCGCGGCGCCGCGCTCGGCGGCAGCAGCGGTAGTGGACGGGGTGGACGTGGTAGTGGCGGGGGCCGCGAGAAGAGTCATGGGCTTTCCGTTTCAGGCGGGAGCGAGAGTGCTCCGGGATGTCGTTGTCGGGGGTCTCGCCGAGTGGCTCGACCGGATGGAGCGGATGCGCTCCTTCTCCGCGCGCGCAGCAGGCGCCGCTGCGGATGATGCCGGGACTGCAGAAGGGTCAGCGGCACATTCGACAACACATGCGCATGTCAACGGCGCCGGCGCACATGCCGGCGGCTCCGCTCACCTCGAGGGTGGTCGGTGCGGGAGTGTTGACAGACATGGAATCAAGTGAAACAAAGCCTTGGCGGCGTGTCAAGCGCCGGCCTCACTCCTCCGCGGGACCCCCGTGGATGAGCCGGGCGACGTGGCCCCGCAGCTGCACGAAGCGCGGGTCCTCGCGCGTGGTGATCTGATCCCGGGGCTCGGGCAGCTCGACGAGCAGGTCCTCGACGATATGAGCCGGGGGCTTGGACAGCACGAGGACCCGGTTGGCCAGGTACACGCTCTCGTCGATGTCGTGCGTGACGAAGAGGATCGTCATCTGGTACCGGTCGCGGATCGACAGCACCAGGTCCTCCAGGCCCTCCCGGGTCTGCGCGTCGACGGAGGCGAAGGGCTCGTCCATGAGCATCAGCTTCGGCCGGTAGGCCAGGGCGCGGGCGATCGCGACGCGCTGCTGCATTCCACCGGAGAGCTGCCAGGGGTAGCGCTTGCCGAAGCCGGCGAGGCCGACCGCGGCGAGGGACTCCTCGACGATCTCCTGCCGTTCGGCCCGGCTGTGCTTCGAGCCGGCCAGGGGGAAGGCCACATTGCGCTCGATCGTCAGCCAGGGCAGCAGCGAGCGGCTGTAGTCCTGGAAGACCATCGCCATGCTCTCCGGCACCCCGGACAGTCGCTTGCCGTCCACCCAGACGGCGCCGCTGCTGGGGGTGAGCAGGCCGGCCAGGGTGCGCAGCAGCGTCGTCTTGCCCGCGCCGGAAGGCCCCACGATGGAGACGAACTCCTGGGGGCGGATGGAGAAGTTCAGGTCCTCGATCGCGTGATGCGCCTCGGGCCCGGAGCCGTAGACATGCGAGACGTGCTCGACGAGCACGGCGGCCGTCGCGGCGGCGGGGGCGGGGGTCTGGGTGTCGGTCATCGTCGGTGATCCCGTCTGTCAGGGTCTGTCGAGGTCTGTCAGGGCCTGCCGGGTGGCGGTGCTCAGGTGCGGGCCCGAGCGGCCTTGTGCCAGGCCAGCACGCGCCCCTCGATCCACTCGAGCAGGAAGTTGATCAGCAGTCCGAGGATGGCCAGCGCGACCATCCAGGACCACATGTTCAGCAGCTGGAAGCGGCCCTGCGCCTGCACGAGCAGGTAGCCGATCCCGTCCGTGGCGAGCATGAACTCGGAGACGATCGCCAGCAGGAGCGCGGCCGTGCTCGCGATGCGCAGGCCCGCGAAGATCTTCGGCATCGCGGCCGGCAGGATGATGCGGAACAGCCGGCGCGCCGGGGAGATGCGGAACACCTTCCCCAGATCCAGCAGCGTCTTGTTGATCGCGCCGACACCGGAGGCCGTGTTGATGAGCACGAACCAGGAGACGCCGTAGGCGATGAAGACCACGCGCATGTCGTTGCCGCCGCCGAGCAGGATGATGAACAGCGGCAGCGTCGCGGTCGCCGGGATCGAGCGCAGGAACTCGACGATCGGGGAGACCGTCTCCCGGGCGTAGCGGTACAGGCCCATGAGCGTGCCCACGACCACGCCCCAGGCGGCGCCGATGACGTAGCCGAGCAGCATGCGGCCGATCGTGGTGAGGAAGTCGTCGGTGAAGACCTTCGTCACGCCGCCGGGCCCGCCGAAGAGCAGCTTCCACAGGTTCGCGAAGATCGCGAAGGGCTGGGGGAAGAAGGGGGCCGGGGGCAGCAGCATCGTGACGAGCTGCCATACGCCGATGACGACGGCCAGCGGGATGACGAAGTACGCCAGTGAGACGAGGCCGCGGCGCCAGCGCGGGCGCCGGGAGCTGGCCCGGACCGCACGGGTCGCGAGGGCGCGGGTCGAGGTGTCGGTCGTGGTCATCAGGCACCGTCCCTTGCCGCGGACTCCCAGCCGAAGAAGCGCCGCTCCACCCAGCCGATGATGAGGTTGATCACGAGCCCGAGCACGCCTGCGGTGATGGTCGCGGCGAGGACGGAGACGTAGGTCTCTGTGCTGTCGGCGTAGGAGGCGCGCTGCTGAGACATGTAGGCCCCGATGCCCTGCGCGCCCCCGGCGATGAGCTCGACGGTGATGACGACGATGAGGGCGATCGAGGAGGAGATGCGGATCCCCGTGACGACGAAGGGCGCCGCCGAGGGGATGACGATGCGCCGGATCACGCCGAAGCGGCTGACCCCGAAGCTGCGCGCCATGTCCTTCGCGTACGGGTCGACGTCGTGGACGCCGTAGAGCGTGTTGAACATGATCGGCCACACGGCGGCGAAGACCACCACCACGAGCTTCATCTCCAGGCCTGCGCCCAGGATGAGCAGCACGAGGGGGATGAGGGCCACCGGCGGGATGGGCCTCAGCAGCTCGAGGATCGCGCGGGCGGCTCGGTAGACCGGGGTGAACAGGCCGAACACGACCCCGAGGGGGATCGCGATGACCGCCGAGATGACGATGCCGAGCAGATAGGTGAGCAGCGTTGCCCCGACGTCGGCGCGGAAGCCGGCGTCGCCCCAGAGGGTCACCGCGCGCCAGAGCACGGACGAGAACGGCGGCAGGAATCGCGGGTCGACGATCCCGGAGCGGGAGATGATCTCGAGGATCACGATGAGGCCGACGACTCCGGCGACGCCGCGCCAGATGGCGCCTGCGCGTCGTCGGTTCCGCGGGCGCCGGGGGCGCGCGGCGGTGGCGATCGCCATCACGGCTCCTTACTTACAGGGGGCGAGGGGAGGGGCGCTGGTGCGACCGCTCGGAAGCGTCCCCGCGGTGAGGCCGCCGCGGGGACGCTTCCGAGCCGGGCCTCAGCAGTTGCTGGGCGCCGCCAGGGTGTGGTCCGCGTAGTCGAAGTCCTGGGTCAGCAGGCCGCTTTCCTTGTAGACCTCGACGTTCCGGTTGAGGGCGTCGATGCGGTTCGTCGTCTGGTAGTCCAGCATGACGTCCGCGGCCGCGGCAGCCGCCGAGCCCTTGAGGAAGGACTGGAAGTACTGCTCGTACAGGGCGCGGTCGTTCTTGACGGCCTCCTGGCCCGCGAAGATCGCGCACTGGATCGCCGCGGTCGTGTTCGGGTACTTGCTGATGAAGTCCTGGGACGACACGTAGCCCGACTCGGCCATGCCCTGGTAGGGGTCCGCGCCGTAGTCGAACACCGTCACGCTGCCCAGGCCCTTCAGCGCGGCAAGGGTCGGCCCGACCGCGCTGGAGGCGTCGATCGTGCCCTGCTGCAGGGCGTTGGCGACCTCGGCGTAGGGCAGCTCCACCCAGCTGACCTGGTCGGGGTCCAGGCCCGCCGCGATCATCGAGGCGCGGAGCTTGATGGCGTGGCTGCTGGTCAGCGAGATGACGTTGACCTTCTTGCCGATGAGGTCCTTCAGCTCCTTGATGCCCGAGCTCGGCAGAGCCTCGAGCGAGCCGGTCTTCGGCGTGCTCGCCCAGCCCTCGGCGATGACCTCGAGCGGCAGCCCCTGGTTGATCGCGTCGATGACACCGAAGTAGCTCGTGTTGGCGGCCGCGACGTCGCCGGAGACGACCTGCGTGACGGCCACGCCGCTGTTGTCGGCCGGAACGAAGGTGATCTTCAGGCCGTACTCGGACGCGTACTTGTCCATCGTCACGGCGAGCGGGACCAGTCCGGGGCCGGCGATGCCGGTGATCTTGACCTCGCTCAGCTCAGGCGAGTGAGGGTCCGCGGCCGTGGCCGGGGTCTGAGCCCCGCCGTTGCCCGAGGTGTTCCCTCCGCTGGAGGAGCAGCCCGCGAGGAGTGCTGCCACTCCCAGGGCTGCCACGCCGGCGATCAGGCCTCGGCGCAGGCGGCGGGGGGTCTGCAGGACAGACTTCATCTGAGAATCCTCTCCATTGAGTGCCTCGTGGGGATTTGTCAGACGAGCGTACCGTAATCTCAGGCGCGGCGGTCAAGCGTCGTTGCCGATTTGTTGTCCTCGCGTCCACGTACGCGACGCGAGCGCGACCGCGTCCGGTGGCGTCGGCGAGCCTCAGTCGACGCGGCCGAAGAGCCTGTCGCCCGCGTCCCCGAGGCCCGGCACGATGTAGCCGCGCTCGTTCAGCCGCTCGTCCAGGGCGCCGAGGACGACCGTCAGCGGATGGCCCTCGAAGGCCTTCTCGATGGTCGCCAGACCCTCGGGCGCGCCGATGAGGCAGATCGCCGTGATGTCCTCCGCGCCCCGCGCGTAGAGGACGTCGAGCACCGCTGCGAGGGAGCCCCCCGTCGCGAGCATGGGGTCGAGCACGTAGCACTGCCGGCCGCGCAGGTCCTCCGGCAGCCGCTCCGCGTAGCTCTCGGGCATCAGCGTCGTCTCGTCCCGCCGCATGCCGAGGAAGCCCGTCTCCGCGGTGGGCAGGAGCGCCTGCATGCCGGGCAGCATGCCCAGACCGGCGCGCAGGATCGGCACGAGCAGCGGCACGGGGCGGCTCAGGGCGACACCGGTCGCGGCCGCGACGGGCGTGGTCACCGGTACCTGCTCCACGCGCAGCCCGCGCGTCGCCTCATAGCCCAGCAGTGTGACGAGCTCGTCGACCAGGCCGCGGAAGATCGGCTGTGCAGTACGCTCGTCGCGCAGCAGGGTCAGCTTGGAGGCGACGAGGGGATGGTCCGCGACGATGGCCTTCACGCCCCTCACCTTAGAGGCTCCGTTCGGAGGTGTCGCGCGTGCCGGGAGGCGATGAGTCCGGGGTCGCGCCGCCGGAGCGGCGCTGGATGGACGCGGCGCTGGAGCTCGCCGCCCGCTGCCTGCAGACCGGCGACGTCCCAGTCGGGGCGGTGCTGCTCGGCGTCGACGGGCAGCTCCTGGGCAGCGGGCGCAATGAGCGCGAGGCGCGGCACGACCCCTCCGCGCACGCCGAGATCCTCGCGCTGAGGGAGGCCGCTGCGGCCCTGGGCGACTGGAAGCTGACCGGCACGACCCTGGTGGTGACGCTCGAGCCGTGCGTCATGTGCGCGGGGGCCATCTCCGCTGCGCGTGTCCGGCGCGTGGTGTTCGCCGCCTGGGACGAGAAGGCCGGCGCCGCGGGCAGCGTCTACGACGTGCTGCGCGACCGGCGGCTCCCGCACCGCGTCGAGGTGCTCGGCGGTGTGGAGCAGGAGCGGGCTGCGCGGCTCCTGCGCGATTTCTTCGCCGAGCGCCGGTGAGGCGCCGGCTCAGTCGGCAGAGCGGAGCACGATGACATCCGTCATCGGCGCCACATCGCCGGGCACCCGGTCCACGTCCGGCTCGAGGTAGATCACCCGGGCGGCGGGCACGGCTGCGCGGATCCGCTCCTCGGTCTGGTCGATGAGCGCGGCGACCTCGCCGAGGGATCGCGTGGAGGAGAAGGCGAGCTTCGCCCCGATGAGGAACTCGTCCGGGCCGAGGTAGAGCGTCTTCATATGGATGAGCCGCTCCACACCCGGCTGGGCGGCGATCGCGGCCTCGATCTTCGCGAGGTCCTCCGGCCCCGCGCCTTCCCCCACGAGCAGGCTCTTCACCTCGACGCCGAGCACGAGCGCGATCGACAGCAGCAGGGCGCCGATGAGCAGGGTGGCGATGCCGTCGAAGACGCCGTTGCCGGTCAGGGCCGTGAGGCCGACGCCGAAGACGGCGAAGGTCAGGCCGACGAGGGCCCCGAAGTCCTCCAGCAGCACGACGGGCAGCTCGGGCGCCTTCGACCGCCGGATGAACTGGATCCAGTTGACCTTCCCCTTCACGCGGCTGCTCTCGCGGATGGCCGTGCGCAGCGAGAAGGACTCGAGCACGATCGAGATGGCGAGCACGACGAAGGGCAGCCACCACCATGTCGCATCCAGCCCGTGCGGCTCGCGCAGCTTCTCGATGCCCTCGTACACCGAGAACAGGCCGCCGACGCTGAACAGGATGATCGAGACCACGAAGGCGTAGACGAAGCGATCGCGACCGTAGCCGAACGGGTGCACCGCGTCCGGGGCGCGCTTGCTGCTGCGCATGCCGAGCATGAGCAGCAGCTGGTTGCCGGAGTCTGCGAGGGAGTGGACCGCCTCGGCGAGCATCGAGGAGGAGCCGGAGAAGAAGGCGGCGACGAACTTCGTGGCGGCGATGCCGAGATTGGCGACGAGGGCCGCCACGATCGCCTTGGTGCTCTCCTGTGCGCTCATGGATCTCCTTCACAGATCGGGACCTGCCCGAGCGGCCGCCCGAGGGACCGGGAGTGCTCAAATCCTAGAATGAGGGGATGTCGCCCGCGCACGAACAGCTCAGGCTCCCCTCGCTCGCCGTCCTCGGCGGAGGCACCATGGGAAGCGCGGTGCTCGCGGGCATCGCTCAGGCGAAGGTCGACGGCGAGGTCCGCGTCACCGTGCGCGGCCGCGGCGGCCTGGATCGCCGTCCCGGCGTGATCGCCACCGCCCTGGAGGACGACCCGGGCGCGAACCGCGCCGCGGCGGCGGGCGCGAAGATCGTCGTCGTCGCGGTGAAGCCGATGCTCGTCGCAGAGGTTCTGCGTGAGGTCGCGGACGTGCTCGACGAGGACGCCGTGGTCGTCAGCCTCGCCGCCGGCATCCCGTTGTCCTCGCTGCGGGAGGCGGTGCATCCCGTGCCGGTCGCCCGGGCGATGCCGAACACTCCCGCGCTCGTGGGCCGCGCCGTGACCGGCCTCTGCTTCGGCGAGGGGGTGCTGCAGCGCCAGCGGCAGTGGCTGCGCGGCCTATTCGGCACCATCGGGACCGTGGTGGAGACCGAGGAGGCGCGGATGGACGCCCTCACGGCCGTGTCCGGCTCCGGCCCCGCGTACGTCTTCTACCTCGTCGAGCGCTTCATCGACGCCGCGGTGCGCAAGGGCTTCACCGCCGAGCAGGCCAGGCTCATGGTGCAGGAGACCTTCCTGGGCGCGAGCCTCCTGCTCGCCCAGTCCGGCGAGGAGCCGGCCGAGCTGCGCCGCCGGGTGACGAGCCCCAAGGGCACCACGGAGGCGGCCGTCGCCGTCCTGGAGGACGCCGGCCTGGGCGAGCTCTTCGACCGGGTCACGGACGCGGCCGTCGCGCGCGCGAGGGAGCTCGCGCAGGGCCGCTGAGGCCGGCTGCTGCCGGAGAGGACTGCTCTCAGCTGAGGTTCGCGAAGCGGTCGATGTCGCTCTCGGTTCCGGAGACGATGATGAGATCGTGGTCCGAGACCACGGTGGACTCCGTTGCGTAGGTGAAGGGCTTGCCGGGCGACTTCACACCGACGACCGTGACGTTGTACTTCGTGCGCACGCCCGACTCCGTCAGCTTGAGCCCGCGGATCGGCTTGGGCGGGTACATCTTCACGAGTGCGAAGTCGTCATCGAACTCGATGAAGTCCAGCATCCGTCCGGACACGAGGTGCGCGACGCGCTCGCCGGCCTCCCGCTCGGGGTAGACCACGTGGCTGGCGCCGATGCGCTCGAGGATCTTGCCGTGGGAGGCGGAGGTCGCCTTCGCCCAGATCTGCGGGATCCTCAGGTCGACGAGGTTCGCCGTGATCAGCACGCTGGCCTCCACGTCCCCCACTGCGACGACGGCGATGGAGAAGCCGCCGGCGCCCAGCTGGCGCAGCGCGTCGATCTGCCGCGCGTCCGCCTCGACGGCGTGGGTGACGCGGTCGGCCCACTTCTGCACGAGCCCGGGGTCCGTGTCGATGGCGAGCACCTCCCGCTCGAGGCGGTCGAGCTGCCCCGCCGTCGCGGCGCCGAAGCGCCCGAGGCCGATGACGAGGACGGGGGCGTCCGGTCGGATCCGGTCAACCAACGATGGGCCTCTCCTCCGGTCGTCGGAAAAGCTGGGGCCGCGAGCTCGCCGCGACCGCTGCGGCGAGTGTAACCGTACCAATGCGCCCGGCCCACATGGTCGCGGCGAACACGAGCTTGCCGGCATCCGGCAGCTCCGCGGCAACCCCGGTGGACAGGCCGGTGGTGCCGAAGGCGGAGATCACGTCGAACAGGACGTGGTCGAGCCTCTGCCCGGTCAGCTGCAGCGTGACGATGGTGGAGACCGCGACGATCGACGCCGCCCAGAGCACGACGCTCACCGCGACGCGCAGCACGTCGGTGGGGATGCGCTTGCCGAAGGCCTGCATGTCCTGATGGCCGCGGGCCTCGGCGAGTGCCGCGAGGAAGAGCACGGCAAGCGTTGTCACCTTGATGCCGCCGGCGGTCGAGGCGGAGCCGCCGCCCACGAACATGAGCATGTCCATGATGAGCAGCGTGGAGCCGTTCATCTGCCCGATGTCCACGGGGGAGAAGCCGCCGGAGCGGGTCATCACGGACAGGAAGGCGGCATAGCCGATCCGCTGCCCCGCGGGATCGCCGCCGATGGTCGCCGGGTTGCCCCACTCGACCAGCCCGATCACTATCGTCCCGCCGAGCAGCAGGATCGCGGTGGTCGCGAGCGTGAGCTTCGTGTGCAGGGTCCACCGGCGCGGTGTGCGCCAGCTGCGCCAGAGCACGAACAGGACGGGGAAGCCCAGGCCGCCGATGAACACGCCGGCGGCGAGAATCGTGAGCATGTAGGGGTCGTCGGCGAACTGCATGATGCCGTCGGCATACGGGGTGTATCCGGTGTGCGTGAAGGCGGAGATGGCGAGGTAGACGCCGTGCCAGAGCGCGGCCGGCAGGCTCTCCCCGTACAGCAGCAGTCGCGGCACGATCAGGAGGAACAGGCCGCCCTCCACCACGAGGGTGCCGACCACCACCGAGGCGAGCAGTCCGCCGATGTCGCCCAGGCGCACGGCCTGGCTCTCGGACACCGGGCCGTGGTGCGAGCGCAGGGGATTCGTGTCGCTGGCCACCAGGAGGCGCTGTCGTAGCCCGATGCGGCGCGAGACGATGAGCCCGAGGGTGCTCGCGATGGTGAGCACGCCGATGCCGCCCACCTGCAGGCCCAGCACGATCATGAGGTTGCCGAAGGGCGACCAGTGGTTGGACATGTCCACGACGGTCAGCCCGGTCACGCAGATCGTCGAGGCGGCCGTGAAGATCGCGTCGGGCAGGCTCGTGGACTGCCCGCTCGCCGCGGAGATGGGCAGCATGAGCACCCCGGCCAGCGCCAGGACGAGCAGGGTGAAGACCATCAGCGCGAAGCGCGCGGGCCAGAACTCGGCCACGGCGAGGACCGCCGCTCGCAGGCGCTGCCAGGGCGAGGTCCGGGCGGAAGCGAGCGAAGGGCTACGTGCCATCCCGGGTATCCGTCCGTCCGCCGCAGACGTCGATCCTGTTCATGGTGGTTGTCAGGCTAGTGCGTGCGGGCACTACCCTGTAGCCATGGCGGACATCTTCACGGTCGTCGCGGACGGGACGCGTCGCGACATCCTCGGTGTCCTGCGCGACCGCGAGGGCGGCGAGGTCAGCGTCTCGGAGATCGTGGCGACGCTGGGGCTGAGCCAGCCCACCGTGTCCAAGCACCTCAAGGTGCTTCGCGACGCCGGGCTCGTCTCGGTGCGCGAGGAGGGTCAGCACCGCTACTACTCCGTGCTCAGCGACCCGCTCTCGGAGATCGGCGGTTTCGTGGCGTCATTCTCCGCCTCGCTGCCGGATCTGGCGGGCGCCGATGCCGAGGGGGGCGAGGACGCCGACCGGGTCGAGGAGCACGGCGCCGTGCACGCCCTGGGGCCGGGGGCGGCCGACGCCGCCGCCCGGATCGGCGAGGTCGCGGCTGAGCTCGGTTTCCGCGCTCGGCAGGCCGTCGAGCGGCTGCGGGGACTCGGAGGCTGAGGTGGAAGGCGATCTGCGCGATGTGCGCTTCCTCACCGTCGCCGAGGTGGCGCAGACCATGCGCGTCTCGCGGATGACCGTGTATCGGATGGTGAACTCGGGCGCCCTGCCCGCGATCCGCTTCGGCAAGTCGTACCGGGTGCCCGAGTCGGCGGTGGTCGAGCTCCTGCAGGGGGCGTCGGGCCAGCCGCAGGAGCCGGGCGCGTCGTCGGCGTCGGCGCAGGCGTAGTAGACTCGGGTTTTCGTGGCCGCGCCCCGCGGCGACAAACGACTTCTGTGAGGTTTCCGTGGGTTCCGTGATCAAGAAGCGCCGCAAGCGCATGGCGAAGAAGAAGCACCGCAAGCTGCTTCGGCGCACTCGCCACCAGCGTCGCAACAAGAAGTAGCGCGACGCCCGAAGGCGCTGGTCCGCAGGGCCGGCGCCTTTTTCTTGTCTTCCGCGCCTCTGTCGCCCCTGCGTCTTGTGCCCTGAGCTCTTGTCCCCCGCGCTCTTGTCTCCTGCACCGTCCGGCGCGCGCGGCGCCCTCCACAGCCGCCCGCCCGCGCCTGCCCGGTAACCGCTGCCGTGTCGGAGCATCCGCCTACGGTGCCCGCATGAGAGACGCCATCGCCTACCGGGTCCCCTTCACCGTCGACCGCTCGCAGCCGCCGGCCTACACGGTCTGGAACGAGAGCGAGGAGACGCTCCACTGGGTCGTCGCGCGGCTCATCGGCAGCGGGATGCTCGATACCCCAGGCCCGCTCTGCCTGCCTCCCGGCCGGGGCTTCCAGCTCCTGGTCGTGGGAGCCGAGCCCGCGCAGGACTGTCGGGTGCAGCTGTCCTGGCTCCGTGAGGACGACGAGCCCTACCTGTGGTCCTTCACCTTCTGATCGCGGCACCGCCGCCCGGGAGCCCTCACTCGCCGGAGCGGCCGGCCTCGCGCGCCGCGCGCTCGCGAAGGAAGTCGCGCGCCGTCAGCCGGTGGCTCCGCGTCGGCAGGTGCTCGCCGCCCAGCCCGTTGACCAGCTCCGACGGGTCCAGGTCGAGCGCGACGGCCAGGCGCACGATCGTGACGAGGCTCGGGTTGGCCTGGCCGCGCTCGATGCGGCCGATGTTGGTCCAATGGATCTCCGCGAGAGCGCCCAGGTCCTCCAGTGTCAGCTCCCGGCGCAGCCGCTCGCGGCGCACGCGCTGCCCGAAGGTGCGCGCAGCTGCCGAGGAGACCGTCATGTTCCATGCCTAGGGCGCCAGTACGGGCGAGACCAGAGCGGTGAAGTACTATGCGTTCGCACATCGTCCTGATGCCCTGGCGGGGCGATAGCCTGTCCTGCGTGCCGGCTGTCGAGGTGACCCTCATCGGGAAGCCGGACTGCCATCTCTGCGACGAGGCCAGGCGCGTCGTGGCCGGGGTCATCGCGGCACTGGGGGCCGATCGCGTCGCACTCGTGGAGCGCTCGATCCTCGAGGAGCCCGAGCTCTACGCGGCGCACTGGGAGGAGATCCCCGTCGTGCTCATCGACGGGCAGCGGCACACCTTCTGGAGGGTCGATCCGGAGCGATTGAGGAAGGCGTTGGAGGCGCGGCTATGACGGTCAAGCACATCGTGGTGTGGAGGCTCAAGGCGCAGGATCAGGAGGCCAAGCGCCGCGACGGGCAGCGGGTGGTCGAGCTGCTCAGCGGCCTCGTCGGCATCGTGCCGAGCCTCATCTCCCTGGAGGGCGGCCCCAACATCGCCCCGCTGGAGCGGAACTGGGATGTGGCGATCGTGGCCGAGTTCGCCAGCCTCGACGACATGATGGCCTACCAGGTGCACCCCGAGCACGTGAAGCGGGCAGCGCAGGTGCGCGAGCTCGCCGAGCAGGTCACCGGCGTCGACTACGAGGTCTGACCACGAGGGCGGTCCGAGGGCGCCCGCTCTCGGCCCGGTGCGCCCTCGCGCCAGCGCGGCTCCTAGGGGGTGAGCCGAGTTGGCCCGCGGAAGAGATAGGTCACCTCGCGGATCGATGCCTGCTCGAGCATGAGCATGATGACCCGGGCCAGCCCCATGCCGAAACCCCCGTGAGGCGGCGCCCCGTAGCGGAAGAAGTCCAGGTAGAAGCCCAGCTCCTCGGGTTCGAGCCCCTTCTGCCTCGCCTGCTCATCCAGCCGCTCCACGCGGTGCTCGCGCTGCGCTCCCGTCGCGATCTCCACGCCCTTGTACAGCAGGTCGTAGCTGTTCGTCAGGGAGGGGTCGTCCGCGTGGCGCATGTGGTAGAACGGCCGGATCGCCGAGTCGTAGTCCGTGATGAAGACGAAGTCGCTGCCGGTCGTCTCCTTGACATGGGCCGAGATCCGCCGCTCCGCCTCCGGGTCGAGGTCCCCGTCGGCGCGGGGGATCGCGTAGCCGCCCTCTTCGACGATGCGGCGCGCCTCCGCGAGCGGGATGCGCGGGAAGGGCGTCTCGGGGGCGCTCACGGTGACGCCGAACAGCTCGCGGATGCGCTCGCCGTGCCGCTCGGCCACGGCGGCCAGGCCGGCCGTGAGCAGCTGCTCGTGCATCCGCGCCACGTCCTCGTGGCTGTCGATCCAGCTGACCTCCATGTCCACGCTGGTGAACTCCGTGGCGTGCCGGGAGGTGAAGGACGGGTCCGCGCGGAACGCGGGCGCGATCTCGAAGACCCCGCCGAAGCCCGCCGACTGCGCCATCTGCTTGAAGAACTGGGGGCTCTGGGCGAGGTACGCGGTCGTGTCGAAGTACTCCACCTGGAAGAGCTCGGCGCGGGACTCGGAGGGGCTCGCCATGAGCTTCGGGGTGTGGATCTCGATGAAGTCCCGCTCGATCCACCATTGCCTGAGCGCGTGCTCGAAAGTCGTCTGCACGCGGAAGACGAGGTTCTGCTCCGGACGGCGCAGGTCGAGGAAGCGCCAATCCAGTCGCTTGTCCAGGCTCGAGTCGGCGGCGATGGGCGGCTCGGGCAGCGCCTCGGTCGCCACTTCGAGCTCCTCGATGCGCACCTCCAGGCCGCCGAGCTTCACCCGCTCGTCGTGCTTGAGCTCTCCGGAGACGCGGAGGAAGCTGCCCTGCGCGAGCGCGCTGATGGTCGCGGCGATCGGGTCGTCGCCCTCCGCGGAGCGCGGGTGCACGAGCTGCACCGCGCCGCTCTCGTCCCGCAGGACGACGAACTGCACCTTCTTCTGGTCACGCACCGTGTCGACCCAGCCGGCCACGCTCACCGGCCCGTCGGGAAGGGGCGCGAGCTCGGCGATGCGGGTGCGTTCGGTCATGAGGGTCCAGTCTATTCGGCGGCGGGCCGCAGGATTAGCCTGAGGACATGGCGGTGCTCCTGGACCCGCCCCTCTGGCCGGCGCACGGCCGGATGTGGGGGCACCTCGTCAGCGACGCCTCCCTCGACGAGCTGCATGCCTTCGCGCGCCGTGCCGGCCTGCCTGAGCGCTCCTTCGACCTCGACCACTACGACGTGCCCGAGGAGCGCTACGCCGAGCTCCTGCGCGCCGGCGCGATCCCGGTGACCGGACGGGAGCTCGTGCTGCGGCTCCGGGCCTCCGGCCTGCGCGTGCGTCAGCGGGATCGGCCGCGACAGCGGCGCGGCGGCTGAGCTCGCGGAGCAGCGCCCAGAGCGCACGCGACGGCGGCACGGCCACCAGCTCGGCGGAGCAGTCCGTCCCGGGCGGGCGAAGCCGCTCAGAGGACCGGCATCGCCTGCAGCAGCGCCCAGAGCTGGGCCCGCCCGGCGAATCCCTCCAGGGAGAAGCCCAGGGCGCTCTCAAGCTTGACGATGCGCGCTTTGAGGCTGTGCCTGTGCAGGCCGAGCTCCCGGGCGGCCGGGTCCCATTGCCCGTTGTGCTCGAGCCAGACGCGCGCGCAGCGCAGCTGCTGCGCTCCCTCCCGGCTCGCCGCTATCGGCCCGAGCACCCGCTGCGCCGCCTCCGTCAGCTCGGGCGAGGACAGCAGCGCCGGCAGGCGCACCGGTTCCGGCGCCGCGGCCTCCCGCAGGCCGGCGGTCTCGGCCGGCAGTCGCCCCAGCAGGGCGAGCGCCTCCGCGGCGGCTGAGGGCAGCGCGGACAGCTCCACCGGCTCGGAGCATGCGCCGGCGCCGCCGCTGCCGAGCAGCAGACGGTGCAGCCGGCCGCGCACGGCGGCCTCGTCCCGCAGCAGGAGCAGAGCCGGACCGGGCTCCTGGGCGGCCGCCGGATTCGTGGTCTGGGTCACGGTCGCGAGCGCGGCCGGCTGCTCCGCGGCGAGACGATCGAGGGCCTCGGCGAGCTCGCTGGGCAGCACCCGTCCGTTGCCTGCGGCCGGCGGGCCCGGCCGCACCGCGACCACTCGCAGGGGCGGCGGCGGCAAGGGCGCGCCCAGGGCAGAGGCCATGTCCAGCCCTGCTTCGGTGTGCCCCTCGATCGCGAGCGCCGCGGCGCGTCCGCGGAGCGCGCCGAGGATGCGCCGTTGCGCGACGCCCTGCTCCAGAGAGAGCTCGACGAGCGCTGCGACGGCGGTGACGACCGCCTGCGCCGCAGAGTCCCATTCGGCCCCGCCGCTGGTGACGAGCACGCCACGCAGGCGACCTGCCCGGCCGAGGGTCTGCAGGGCGACGCGCTCGCGGCCTGCGACGAGCGCACTGCTTCCGCGTTGCCGGCGCGCCAGCAGCCGTCGCGCCTCTTCGAGCACCTCCGTGCGCCGCGCGCCGCCGAGCCCGCCGGGCGGGTGTTCGAAGCCGACCTCCCCCTCGTCGTCCAGGAGCACGATGGTGCGGTCCAGTTCCCGGGCCGCGACGCGCAATGCGGCGTCCAGCCCGCCGTCGCCGAGGGCTGCGAGCGAGACGGCGCGCTGAGTCTGCAGCGCCCAGGTGTCCCGTTCGCGCTCCTCCGCCGCGATCACCTCGGCCGCCCAGCGGATGATCGCGAGGAACGGCGTGCGGTAGGGCACCTCCACGAGGGGGATCCCCGCCTCCAGGCAGGACTCGAGCAGCTCCGCAGGCGTGCCCGAGCGGATCACCTCCGTGCCGAAGCCCAGCGCCCTCACCCCGGCGCGGGAGAGCCGTTCGACGTAGGCCATGTACTGCCCGAGCATCGCGTCGGGCGGGAACTGGGTGCCGGTGGTCAGCAGCATCTGACCGGGGGAGAGGAAGGGCGTGGGATCGGCGAGGTCCGAGCTGTGCACCCACTGCAGCGGCACATCGACCCCGGCGGAGGGCGGGGTGAGCAGGCTCAGCCCCAGCTCGCTGCGGCTGAGCAGGCGACGCACGGTGGGCGGCATGGAGGGATGCTACGCCATTCTCCTGCCAGAGTGGCCACCTCCGGGGGTACATCTGCCAGTCCGGCACTTCCTGCGCCCCCCGCGGGTGCCTAGGGTGACTGAGAGAGTTGACAAGAGCTGATCACATCGACCGGATTCGGAAATGGGAGGAACGATGACGATCACCGAGACGGCGCAGCGCGTCGAGAACGAGCTGCTGAGCAAGGTCCCGACGGGCCTGTTCATCGGCGGGGAATGGGTGCCCGCCGCCGAGGGGAACACCCTCAAGGTCTACGACCCCTCCACCGGCGCGGAGCTCGCCTCCATCGCCGACGCACGGGCCGAGGACGCGATGAAGGCGCTGGACGCGGCCGTCGAGGCGCAGGAGTCGTGGGGCAAGACCGCGCCCCGCGTACGCGCCGAGATCCTGCGCAAGGCCTTCGACCTCCTGCAGGAGCGCAAGGAGGAGTTCGCGCTGCTCATGACCCTGGAGATGGGCAAGCCGATCGCGGAGGCGCGCGGCGAGGTCGTGTACGGCGGCGAGTTCCTGCGCTGGTTCAGCGAGGAGGCGCCGCGCATCGCCGGGCGCTACGGCTCCAACCCTGAGGGCACCGGGCGGATCGTGGTGTCTCACCAGCCCGTGGGCCCCTGCTACCTCATCACGCCGTGGAACTTCCCGCTGGCGATGGCGACCCGCAAGATCGCGCCGGCGCTGGCCGCGGGCTGCACGGTGGTCATCAAGCCGGCGAGCCTGACGCCGCTGACGACGCTGTACTTCGCGAAGCTCCTCGCCGACGCGGGGGTTCCGGCGGGCGTCGTGAACGTCATCACCTCGTCCCGCTCCGGGCAGGTGACCACGCCGATCCTGCAGGACGGCCGGCTGCGCAAGCTGAGCTTCACCGGCTCCACGGAGGTGGGCCGCGAGCTGCTCAAGCAGGCCGCCGACAACATCCTGCGCACCTCGATGGAGCTGGGCGGGAACGCGCCGTTCCTCGTCTTCGAGGACGCCGACCTCGACAAGGCGGTGGAGGGCGCCCTGCTGGCGAAGTTCCGCAACATCGGGCAGGCCTGCACCGCCGCCAACCGCTTCCTCGTGCACGAGAGCGTCGCCGAGGAGTTCTCCAAGCGCCTGACCGAGCGCGTGAAGACCTTCAAGGTGGGCCGCGGCACCGAGGAGGACGTGACGATCGGCCCGCTCGTGGACGACCGCGCCGTGGAGAACTCGGTGTCCCTCGTGCAGGACGCGCGCGAGAAGGGCGCCACGGTCCTCACCGGCGGTGACGCGATCGACGGGCCGGGCAACTTCTTCCAGCCCACCGTCGTCACGGGGCTGACGGTGGACGCGCGGATGGTGCAGGAGGAGATCTTCGGGCCCATCCTCGGCATCGTCACCTTCTCCAGTGAGGAGGAGGCCGTGGCGCTGGCCAACGCGAGCGAATACGGGCTGGTCAGCTACGTGTTCACCGAGAACCTGGCGCGCGCCCACCGTCTCATCGACTCCCTGGAGACGGGGATGATGGGCGTCAACACCGGCCTGGTGTCGAACGCCGCGGCGCCCTTCGGCGGGGTGAAGCAGTCCGGCATGGGCCGCGAGGGCGGCTTCGAGGGCATCGAGGAGTACCTGAACCTGAAGTACACGCTCATTCCGAACTGAAGCCGATGCTGCCGGGCCGCGGACTGAGGTCCAGAGCCCGGCGGCAGCCGTCCGGGGGGCGGCTGCGGTGCCGCGACAGGGGGAGCTCGCTCTCTCGCGCACGGACCGCAGCCGCCCTCTCGCTTTCCGGCGCTCGCACCGCGGGCCGCCGTCCGGATCCCCGAGGAGGAGAAGCATGACAGACACCATCGACGGCGCGCCTGGGCAGGGCACGGGCGCCGCCCTCAGCGGGGGCCCCGGCCTTCCGCAGCGCCGCGTGCTCGTGACCGAGATCCCGGGGCCGCGATCGCGCGCCCTGCTGCAGCGCAAGCAGAGCGCGGTGCCGCCCGCCGTCGGCATCACGCTGCCCGTCTTCGCGCAGGCCGCCGGCGGCGGCGTGCTGGTCGATGTCGACGGCAACAGCCTCATCGACCTCGGCTCCGGAATCGCCGTGACGACCGTCGGGAACTCGTCGCCGCGAGTCGTGGCGGCTGTGCAGCAGCAGGTGCAGCGCTTCACGCACACCTGCTTCATGATCACGGGCTACGAGGGCTACGTCGAGGTGGCGGAGGCGCTGAACCGTCTCACGCCGGGCGATCATGCGAAGCGCACGGCGCTGTTCAACTCCGGGGCGGAGGCGGTGGAGAACGCCGTGAAGATCGCTCGCCAGCACACGGGTCGCTCCGCGGTGGTCGCCTTCGACCACGCCTATCACGGGCGCACCAACCTCACGATGGCCCTCACTGCGAAGGCCATGCCGTACAAGAGCGGCTTCGGCCCCTTCGCTCCCGAGGTCTACCGCGCGCCGCTGTCCTACCCCTTCCGGGACGGGCTCAGCGGCGCGGAGGCGGCGCGGCGGGCCATCGCGATGATCGAGAAGCAGCTCGGTGCGGCGAACGTCGCGGCTCTGGTCATCGAGCCCATCCAGGGAGAGGGCGGCTTCATCGTGCCCGCGGAGGGCTTCCTGCCGGCGCTCTCGGAATGGGCCGCCGCTCAGGGTGTGGTGTTCATCGCCGATGAGGTGCAGACCGGCTTCGCCCGCACCGGGCGGATGTTCGCCAGCGAGCACGAGGGGATCGTCCCCGATCTCGTCGTCACCGCCAAGGGGATCGCCGGCGGTCTGCCGCTGTCCGCCGTGACGGGGCGAGCCGAGATCATGGACTCGGTGCATGTGGGCGGACTCGGCGGGACCTACGGCGGGAACCCCCTCGCCTGCGCGGCAGCGCTCGCTGCGATCCAGAGCTACGAGCAGGACGGCCTGCTCGAGCGGGCTCAGCGGATCGAGGGGCTCGTGCTGCCTCGGCTGCGGGCCCTCGCCGCACGCGATCCGCGGGTGGGCGAGGTGCGCGGCAGGGGCGCGATGCTCGCGATCGAGTTCACGGACCCGCAGACCGGTGCTCCGGACGCCGCGACCGCCGCGGCGGTCGCCCGTGGCGCGCACGAGCGCGGAGCCATCGTGCTCACCTGCGGCACGGACGGGAACATCATCCGGCTGCTGCCGCCCCTGGCCATCAGCGACGAGCTGCTGGCCGAGGGCCTGGACGTGATCGAGGAGTCGCTCGCCGCGATCTGAGCCGCCCGGCGGCGGCCGGTCACCCGTTGCAGGCGATCCGGTCGCCGTCGCTCCGGCTCGCACAACATGCCTGTAACACGGGCCGCGTACGCTCGAGCCGACCGTGTCGCCAGGAGGATCGATGGACGCTGCTGCCCTGCCCACCCGCTACTGCGTCGAGCTGCCCGCATGGGTGCTGGAGGAGGTCGCGGAGGTGCCCGAGGTGCTGCCGAGCTACGAGGACCGCATGGCGCTGGTCAACCGCCTTGCCTCGCGCAACCACAAGGAGGGCAACGGCGGGCCCTTCGCCGCGATCGTCGTCGAGTCGGACAGCGGGCGCGTCGTCTCCGTGGGCGTGAACAACGTGCTGGGCTCCGGCATCAGCTCCGCCCATGCGGAGGTCGTGGCGTTGGCGCTCGCGCAGACTGCGGTCGGCGGCTGGGACCTCGGTGCGGCCGGCGGGCCGGCGCGGGAGCTGGTGGTGAACTGGCGGCCCTGCGTGCAGTGCTACGGGGCGAGCATGTGGTCCGGGATCACCCGGCTCGTGGTCGCCGGGGACGGGCCCGAGCTGGAGGAGCTGACCACCTTCGACGAGGGCCCGATGGTGCAGGACTGGGCGGCCCAGTTCGAGGCGCGCGGCATCGAGGTGGTGCAGGACGTGCTGAGGGAGCAGGCGCTGGAGGTCTACCGCGAGTACCGTGACAGCATCGCCGCTCAGGACGTCATCGTCTACAACGCGCGCGGCACGAGCACCGGCGGGGCCTGACTCTATTCACAGCCGCCGCCGTCCGGCCGTGCCGGAGGGAAGGGCGGCTCAGCGGAAGTTCACGAACTGGAGGTCGACGTCCAGCTCGGCGCCTTTGAGCAGCGCGATGGTGGCCTGCAGATCGTCGCGGCTCTTCGAGCTGACCCGCACCTCGTCGCCCTGCACCTGGCTCTTGACGGACTTGGGCGCCTCGTCACGGATGAGCTGGTTGATCTTCTTGGCGGTCGGCTGGTCGATGCCCTGCTTCAGGCTCGCCTCGATGCGGTACTCCTTGCCGCTGGCGTAGGGCTCGCCCACCTCGAGGCTCTTCAGGGAGATGCCGCGCTTGATGAGCTTCGACTGGTAGACGTCGAGGACGGCCTTGGCCCGCTCCTCGCTGCTGGCCTTGATGAGCACCTTTTCGCCGCTCCAGTCGATCGAGGCGCCGACCCCCTTGAAGTCGTAGCGCTGCTCGACCTCCTTCTTGGCCTGGTTGAGCGCGTTGTCGGCCTCCATCTTGTCGACCTTGCTCACGACATCGAAACTCGAATCAGCCATGCCGACATGCTATCCAGCCGCGGCAGCGCGGGTCTCGCGGCGTAGTGACAGCCGTGGCTGCTAGACAGTCCTGCATGCCCGCCCGCCGATCTCTCGCTGCCGTCGCCGTGCTCGCCGCGGTAGGCCTCGGCCTGTCCGGGTGCCTGCCGGAGAGCGGCGGCGAAGAGGAGCCGAGCTACCCGGCGCTGCCCAGCGCGGCGGCGCTGCCGCCGCTGAACCCGGTCGCGACGGGCTTCGCGGACAGCGCTGATCCGGGATGGGTGCAGCGTGTGTCCGCGGCGAGCGGCATCCCCCAGACCGCGCTCGCGGCCTATGCCGCGGCGGCGCTGGCCAAGCATGCGGAGATGCCCGGTTGCGCGCTGCCCTGGAACACGCTCGCGGCGATCGGGTACGCCGAGTCCGACCATGGCCGGCATGCCGGCTCCGCCCTGGACGGGAACGGCACAGCGGAGCCGCCCATCTACGGCCCCCCGCTGGTCGGCCAGGGCACTGACGACATCCCCGACTCCGACGGCGGCGCGATCGACGGCGACGCGAGCACGGACCGCGCCGTCGGTCCGATGCAGTTCATCCCGGAGGCCTGGGGCAACTGGCACATCGACGCGAACGGCGACGGTGTCGAGGACCCGCAGAACGTCTTCGACGCGGCGATGGCCACGGCCAACTACCTCTGCCGCGCGGCCGGCGAGGTGGGCGACCGTGCGGGCTGGCTGCGGGCCGTGGCCGCCTACAACTCCTCGGTCGCCTATGCGAACACCGTCGCCGCTGCTGCCGAGCGGTACGCGGCGGCCGCCGGCTGAGCGCTCGACCGCGCGTTCAAAGGCACGCCCCGCGCGGCCTCGGGGAACGAGACGGGAAGAAGAAAGGAGGAGACCCCGGGGGGCCTCCTCCTCGCTGCTGTGCGCCGTTCAGGGGCGCCGTGCGATGACGAGCTTCCCGTCCTCGGTCGCATCCAGCACGGCCTCGGAGAGCGACTCGGCGACGACCGGGTCGAGGTAGACGCGCGCGCCCTCCAGGACCACGTCGCCCGGCTCGGCCTCCTGGACGATCTCGACGCCGTAGCTGACGTCGTCACGGACGGCGATGCGCAGTCCGGCGGTCGTCGAGTCCGACGCGGCTTCGACGAGCCTGTCGACAGTGTGGTTGGCCGTATCGGTCAAGGTGAGCATTCTCGGCTCCTTTCCGTAGCGGTGGCTGGCCACGTTTCCACGGATGCACGCGCACGTCGACCCGGAGCCGGCGTGTTCACCGGGAATTCCCAGGGTCGCCGTCGCGATACCCCGGCCCGCCCTGATTTCGCTGTTGCCCGCGCCCGCGGGTATCCTTATCCAGCGCCTCCGGTCGGGTCGCACAGACGCGGCCGGAGCAGCTTGGCAGGTTACCCAAGCGGCCAAAGGGATCTGACTGTAAATCAGCCGGCATAGCCTTCGGGGGTTCGAATCCCTCACCTGCCACCGCTCGTCGCAGACCCGGGGCACTGAGCAGTCAGTGCACCCGGGTCTCGTCGTCCTGGCG